>Ga0265798_10003790_pt1 | contig 21275 bp, 14 predicted proteins | sample P3T30metagenome_FD_192430 | JGI IMG/M metagenome (GOLD analysis project Ga0265798, IMG submission 192430) | Plant litter microbial communities from East Loma Ridge, Irvine, California - P3 T30 | ecosystem: Environmental > Terrestrial > Plant litter > Unclassified | place: USA: California... | reverse complement strand
CTTTCTTCGCGGCCGATGACCGCTCCTACGGGGATTGCGCGGAGTATTGTAGGAGCGGTCCGTGGCCGCGAAGGGGCGCTGGGATGACGTGGCTCAGGCCAGGGCGCGTTGGCGCTTGCCGGGGACAGCATCCAGCAGGGCCTGGGTGTAGGCATTCCCCGGATGGTTGAACAGCTGCGCAGTGGGGCCCTGGTCGACGATGCGGCCCTGGCGCATGACCAGCACCTCATCGGCGACGTTGGCAATCACTGCCAGGTCATGGGAGACGATGACGTAGGCGATGCCCAGCTCGCGTTGCAGCTCGTCGAGCAGATCGAGGATCTGCCGCTGCACCGAAACGTCCAGGGCCGACACCGGCTCGTCCAGCAGCAGAAGGTCGGGCTGCAGTGCCAGGGCCCGAGCGATGGCCACACGCTGGCGCTGGCCGCCGGACAGCTCCCTGGGCAAGCGGTCGAGGAAGTGGGCCGGCAGATGCACCCGTTCGATCAATTCACGCGCAGCCCGATCGAGCTCCGCCCCTCGGGCCAGGCCGAACGACACCAGAGGTTCGACAATGCTGTCGAAGATCGACAGGCGCGGGTCCAGCGCTGCGAACGGGTTCTGCTGCACCAGTTGCATGCGCCGACGCAGCGGCCGGAATTGTCGCCAGCCGAAATCGGTCACGTCCTGCTCGGCAAACTCGATGCGGCCGCTGTCGGCTTTCTCCAGCCCCAGGGCAATGCGCAACGCCGTGCTTTTGCCCGACCCGGATTCGCCGACGATGCCCAGGGTCTGCCCGGCGCAGACCTTGAAGCTGACATCGGCCAGCGCCTGGAAGCGGTCGGCCTGGCCACGGACCCGTGGCAGCCGGTAATGCTTGTTCACCGCAGTCAGCGCCAGCAGCGGCCGTTGCCCTGGCGCAGCTGCAGTACGCGGTGCGCGCGGCTCGGCGAAGGCCGGCGCGGCGGCGATCAAGGCGCGGGTGTAAGGCTGGGTCGGCTTGGCCAGCACCTGCTGCGGCGTGCCGTGCTCGACCAGCGTCCCGGACTTCATCACCAGCACCCGGTCGGCGCGGTCGGCGGCCACGCCCAGGTCGTGGGTGATGATCAGCAACGAGATGCCTCGCTCGCGCACCAGCCCCTCGAGATGATCGAGAATCCGCTGCTGCACGGTCACATCCAGCGCACTGGTCGGTTCGTCGGCGATGATCAAGCGCGGGTTGCCGGCCAGCGCGATGGCGATCAGCACGCGTTGACGCATGCCGCCGGAGAGCTCGTGAGGGTACTGCCGGGCGCGCAGCGTCGGGTTGTCCAGGCCGACCTGGGCGAGCAGCTCGCCGACATCGTTGTCCACCCCGCGGTAGCGCCCACCTCTGGCCAGCACCAGAGCCTCGGCGATCTGCACGCCGATGCGCTGGGTGGGGTTGAGGCTGACCATCGGGTCTTGAGGCACCAGGCCGATGGTGCGGCCGCGCAGTTGGCGCTTGACGCGTTCGCTGGCCTGGCTCAGGTCCTGCCCGGCCACCACCAGCCGACCGGCGGTCAGCACGGCGCTGTCAGGCAGCAAGCCGAGGATAGCGTTGGCCACAGTGGTCTTGCCCGAGCCCGATTCTCCGACGATGGCCAGGGTCTCGCCCTGGGCCAGGCTGAACGATACATCCGTCACCGCCTGGGTGTGCTGCGCGCCCTGGCGGTAGGCGATGCCCAGGTTGTGTACTTCAATGAGCGCGTTCATCGCTTGATCTCTTCAAGGGTGCGGGCCAGGTGATTGAGGCTGAACACCACCGCCACGACAAAGGCGCCGGGCAACAGCGCCACCCATGGCGCGGTGATCAGAAAATGCCGTCCGGTGGCGATCAGCGTGCCCCATTCCGGCGCCGGTGGCGCGGCGCCGAAACCCAGGAAGCTGAGGCCTGCGGTGGCCAGAATGGCGGCGCCGAAGTCCAGGGTGGCGAGCACGGCGACCGGCCCCCAGGCGTTGGGCAGGATGTGCCGCCACAACGTCTGCAACCAGCTCGCGCCGCCCAAGCGGGCGGCCTCCACGTAGGGCAGGGTCTTCACCCGCAACACCTCGGCACGGGTGGTGCGGGCAAAACCGGGAATGATCCCTACACCCACGGCAAGGGCTACCGGCAAGGTGCCGAAGCCGATGGCGGTGACGATGGCCAGCGCCAGCAGCAAGCCAGGCAGGGCCAGCAGCACGTCGATCACGCGCATGATCAGCGCATCCACGCGGCCCCCGGCGAACCCCGACAGCACGCCCAGGCTCAAGCCGCCGAGCAGGGCCAGGCCAACCGCCAGCAGCGCTGCCTGAATCGACAGGCTGGCGCCGTGGATCACGCGGGTATACAGGTCGCGGCCCAGCTCGTCGGTGCCGAACCAATGGGTGGCGTTGGGCGCGGTGAGCTTGGCCAGCGGCGCCGTGGCATTGGGGTCGAAGCCGCTCAGCACGCCCGGTGCCAGCGCAGCCAGCAAAGCAAAGGCGACTACCAGCGCGGCCAGCATGAAGCCGGGCCGGCGCAACAGGGGACGTGAAGCGCTGAGCAGGCGTGACCAGCGATTGCGCCGTCGCCATGGCGTGGTGGCCTCCACTGGCAATGGCGCGGATGGCGTCGTAGCCGGCAAGCGTTGTATCGACGGCGAGCCGAACCGACGGTCGAGGTTGTGCACGGCGTTGGATGAAGGCATGAGCGGAATCCTTGGCAGGCCTAGGCCGCACTGGGCGCACGGGGCGCGTGGGTGATACGGGGGTCGAACATCGGGTAGAGCAGGTCCACCAACAGGTTCACCACCACGAAAGCGGCCGCGGAGATGGCGACGATCGCCAGCACCACCGGAATGTCCTGGCGCAGTACCGCTTCCTGGGCCAGGCGCCCGACACCGTTGCGGCTGAAGATGGTTTCCACCAGCACCGCACCCGACACGGTGTTGCCGACCTGCAGGCCGAACAGCGTGAGAATCGGCAGCGCCGCGTTCTTCAGGCCGTGGCGATACTGCACCTGGGCGCGGCTCAGACCCTTGGCGTAGGCCGTAGTGATGTAGGGCTCGCGCCACACGTGCTGAAATCCGCGTTGCAGCACCTGGGCATACACCGCTGCGCTGGGGATCGCCAGGGTGATGGCCGGCAGCACCAGGCTGTCCAGGCCCTGACTGCCGGTGGCGGGGAACCAGCCCAGGCCGAAGGCGAACACCTGGATCAGTAGCAGGCCCAGCCAGAATACCGGCACCGAGAACCCCAGCGACGGCAGGCGCGCCATGGCCGATTGCAGGGGTTGCCAGCGCACGTAGGCGGTCAGGTAGGCCAGACCGATGCCGCCGATCAACGACAGCACGATGGCCGACCCGGCCAGGGTCAGGGTTTGTGGCAGGCGCTCGGCCAGCAGCGCAGTCACGGGCCGGTTGAGCGACAGCGACTGACCGAAGTCACCGTGCAGGGCCCGCCAGAGCAGATGCCCGTACTGCTCGAACAGGCCGCGATCCAGCCCGTAGTAGGCACGTGCCTTGGCCAGGTCCGCTGGCGACAGCGCATCGACTTCCAGGCCCGAGGCGCTGAGCATGATCGACAGCGTATCGCCGGGCAGCAGGTAGAGGATGAAGTAGGTAATGGTATAGGCGCCCCATAGCACCAGCAGCGCCTGGCCGACACGCCCCAGCAGGTAACGGTTCATGGCGTGCCGACCTCGATGTCACCGAGGAAGGCGAAGCCTTCTGCGGTCCAGTGGAAGTTCTTCACCCGAGCCGCCGTGGCTGCCTGCCAGACACGCTCGTAGATCGGGATGGCCGAGGCCTCGTCCACCAGCAGGTCCTGCAGATCGCCGTACGCCTTGGCGCGTTGCTCGGCTCGAGTGGCAGTGATGCCAGCGTCGAACAGCGCGGTGGCCCGGTTCAGGGTCGCCGGTTCGTAGGTATTGGTGGCCAGGGTCGAGCTGTTGGCGCTGCGCGGATCGAGAATGGTCTGCAGAATGATCGGATCGGCGCGGGTCATGTAGGTGGACGTCAGGTCGTAGTTGCCCTGGGCATTGGCGGCGGTCCATTCGGCGCGGGTCACCACGTTGAGTTTCAGGTCGATACCCACCTTGCGCAGTTGATCCTGAACCAGCACATCGCCGGCCGTTTCACTGCCGTTGATGTTGTAGGCCAGGCTCAGGCGCTTGCCGTCCTTGTGTCGATAGCCATCGGCAGCCGGTGCCCAGCCTGCCTCGTCCAGCAGCCGTGCGGCGCCGACAGCGTCGTAGCCAAGCTTGGCGCCCTGGGCCTTGAAGTACGGCGTGGTGCTGTCGTACACACCGTCGACGACGGGGAAATCGGCGTTGTACACGGTGCTGGCGTAGCTCTTGCGGTCGATGGCCTTGAGCAGTGCCTGGCGCACTTTCCTGTCGGCCAGTACACGGCCGTTGCGGGTGTTGGGGTAGAGGTTCAACGCGGGGCCGGGCAAGGCGCGGCTCTGAATGGTAGCGCCCTTGCTCTGGTACAGCTTGAGGTCGACTTCCGAGAACGGGTTGCGCGGCCACAGCACATCGACCTTGCCCTGCAGGAACAATCCGTTGCGTACGCTTTCCTCGGCGATGTAGCTGATTTCCACGGCATCCAGATGGGCGTCGGCCTTGTTCTTCATGTTCGCCGACGCCCAGTGGTAGCCCGGTCGACGGGTCAGTCGGGCGCCGCTCTCCGGCGTGTAGTGCTCGAGCACGAACGGCCCGGTGCCGATGATCTGGCCGAGCGAGCGCTGCTTGGCGGTCAACTGGTAGGAGGCAGGTGCAAGAATCGCCAGGTTGGTGGTGGACGTGGCCTGCAGGAAGCCGGCGTTGGGTCGTGACAGCACCAGTTTGACGGTGAAGTCGTCGAGCACTTCGGCATGGTCGTAGCCGGCCAGGTAGGTTGCGCCGAAGGTCGCCGGCAGCTCCTTGGCGAATGCCTTGTCGCTGTCGAACGCGGCCTTCACTGCCTGGGCGTCGAAGCGCTCGCCGTTGCTGAAGGTGACGTCGTCACGTAGTTGGAAAGTGTAGCTCAGGGCATCGTCGCTGATGTCCCAGCTCTTGGCCAACCAGGGAATGATCTTGCCGGTGTCCGGGTCCTGGTCGGTCAGTGATTCGGCGACGTTGCGCAGCAGCACGCGATGTTCGAGCCAATAGACCTGGAACGGGTCGACGCTGACCAGGGTGGTGTTGTCGCCGAAGAAGGCGATCTTGAGGGTCTTGTCGGCGTGTTCGGGGGCCGAGGGCGAGCAGCCCGCCAGTGCTGCGAGCAGTATGCCCAGTGCCAGCAGGCGGGGGCGTTGGGGTAGGTTCGAAGCCGATGGGTGGGTTGGGTGGGGCATGGGTGAGGGTCCTTTGTAGTGCTGTGATCGGCTTGGGTTTGGGGTGGGCGGCGAGCCCTCTGCCCGCGAAGGGCGCACCATCATTCAGGTCGCGAGCGCTCGTGGTCTGTTGGCCTGTGGCAAGGGTCCATCGGCCACCTGAGGCGGGCCGGCTTCCACGCCCAGCAGCCCCAACAGGCGTCGGCGAATGGCATTGAAGGCCGGTGTGCCTTTTTCCCGAGGGCGATCCAGGCCAATGGGCAGCGCTTCGGCAATGCGCCCGTTCTTGAGCACGATGATGCGATCGGCCAGCAGGATCGCTTCCTCGACATCGTGGGTGACCAGCAGCACCGCAGGCCCGTGGGCACGCCACAGATCGATGATCAACTGATGCATGCGAATGCGGGTAAGGGCATCGAGGGCCGCGAAGGGTTCGTCGAGCAACAGCAGGCGAGGCTCGCGCACCAGGCTGCGTGCCAATGCCACGCGCTGGGCTTCACCGCCGGACAAGGTGGCGGGAAAGGCGTCCAACCGGTGCGCCAGGCCCACTTCGGTCAGCGCCTTGACCGCACGCTCGCGGGCCTGGGGGTCGCGCACGCCCAAGGTGACGTTCTTCCACACGCGCTTCCACGGCATCAGGCGCGGTTCCTGGAACACCGCCGAGCGGGCCGCAGGCACCAGCAGGCGGCCGCCCTCGATCGGGTCGAGCCCGGCCAGCGAGCGCAGCAGGGTAGTCTTGCCCGAGCCGCTGGCGCCCAGCAGGGCAACGAACTCGCCGGGTGCGATGTCCAGGTTCAAGCCGTCGATGACGCGGTTGGCGCCGAACTGACGCACCACGTTCTGCAGGCTCACGGCGGGTTGTGGGTGCAACGGGCGGGTGACGTTGTGTGCGGTCATGGGATCAGCTCTTCACGAAGGAGGGGCGCCAGGCCAGGGCGTAGTGCTCCAGGGCGCGGATGATGCCGTCGATCAGCAGCCCCAGCAGGCTGTACACCAGCAGGCAGATGACGATGATGTCGGTGCGCATGAAGTCGCGCGCGTCGCTGGCCAGGAAGCCGATGCCGGAGGTGGCGTTGATCTGCTCGACGAACACCAGCGCCAGCCAGGAGATCGCCAGCGAATAGCGCAGGCCGACGAAGAACGACGGCAGCGCGCCGGGCAATATCACGTGCCAGACCAGTTCGCGACGGTTCAGCCCCAGGGTGTTGCCGGCTTCGATCAGCTTGGGGTCGATGCTGCGGATGCCGGCGAACAGGTTCAGGTACACCGGAAAGGTGGTGCCCATGACGATCAGCGCGACCTTGGTGAATTCGCCGATGCCGAACCACAGAATGAACAGCGGCACCAGCGCCAGTGAGGGTACGGTGCGCAGCATCTGCATGGGTGAGTCGAGCAGCACTTCGCCACGCCGCGAAAGGCCGGTGAGCAGGGCCGCAGCGGTGCCGATGAACACACCAATAGCCAGGCCCGACACCGCGCGCTGCAGGGATATCAGCAGATGCGCCGGGAGCTCGCCGCTGATGGTCAGCGCCCAGAACGTCACACCGATGCTCGACGGCGCGGCGATGATACGCGGCGGGATCAGCCCGACCCGCGAGGCCAGCTCCCAGAGCACCAGGATCGCCAGCGGGCTCAGCAGCCTGAGTACGAAGCCTGGCACCGGCACGCCGCGCCGGGGTGCGCTGGGCGTGACTTCGAGCATGTGGATGGGCGCCCTGGCGATCGGCGCAGAGGCGATTTCAGGTGGCATAGTCTTGGCCCTCGCGGTCGAGCTGACGGATCAGGGCGTCCCAGTGCAGTTGGATCTTGGGGTTGTCGCCGCTGGCTGCACTGGCAGATTGCTGATGCACCTTGTCGATGGCCGCCTGCGGCGCCAGCAGCAGGTCGGCATTGCCGCCGGCCTGGGCGGCGATCTGGATGTTGCAGGCCCGCTCCAGCCCATGCAGTTCGCGGAAGGCATGTTCGACATTGACGCCTCCGGTCAACAGGCCGTGGTTGCGCAGGATCAGGATGTTGCTGTTGCCCAGGTTGCGAACCAGGCGCGTCTGTTCATCCAGGTCCAGGGCTATGCCTTCATAACCGTGGTAGGCGACGCGGCTGTAGTAGAGCAATGCGTGCTGGGACAACGGCAGCAAGCCGTTGCGCTGGGCCGACACTGCAGCACCATCGCGGGTATGGGTGTGCAACACGGCTTTGAGGTCGGGGCGTGCGCGGTGGATGGCGCTGTGGATCACGTAGCCGGCGTGGTTGATGCCCAGCCCCAGCGGATCGTCGATCAGCTCGCCGTCGATATCCACCTTGACCAGATTGGATGCGGTGATTTCATCGAACAGCAGGCCGAAGGCGTTGATCAGGAAGTGCTCCTGATCACCCGGCACGCGGGCCGAGAAGTGCGTGTAGATATGGTCGGTCCAGCGCAGTTGCGCGGCCAGGCGATAGGCGGCCGCGAGCTTGACGCGCACCTCCCATTCCTGCGGCGTGACACGCTGGCGCAGCGTGGGCGTGGAATCGTGCAGAACGGACAACGAAGTCATCGGGTCTCTCCTGAAAAACGCGCGTGCCGGCGGCGACGGCACATGAGTGCGATCGCCGCTCGGTCCGGTTTCATCAGGTCCCGAGCAGCCAGTGATGTAGGGGCGTTGCGGTGTCAGATCACCTTGAAGCCGTGGGTGCCGTCCCTGGCCAGTTGCTCGACCAGACCGAACTCCCAATCCAGGTAGCCTTGCATGGCTTGGCGAGGGTTGTCGGTGCCCTCGTAGGGGCGCCGGTAGCGATCGCTGCGGGGCACGGCCAGATGGCGTTCGCCGGTTTCCACCGGCAGGCCCTGGGCCACCCAGGCGGCGTTGCCACCTTCGAGGAGGAACACCGGTTTGCCGGTCAACGCCTGCAGATCGGCCACCGCGAAGCGCGCCAGCAGGCCGCTGCCGCAGGTCACCACGTAGCGTTCGGCCACGGGTACGTTCTCCAGGGCCTGGGGCAATTGCGCGCGCAGTGCCCAATGGGCACCGGCGATATGACGTTGCACGTGGTTGGCGCTGCTGGTGAAGTCGAACACCTGGGTGTTGCCCTCGCGTTGCCACCGAGCGAGCGTTGCCGGGCTGATCGTCTCGGCTTCCGGCAGGGTCGGCAGGGGCGTCTGCCAGGCGCTGTCGGCTGTGAAATCGCTGGACTGTGCATCGTCCAGCACAAACACGTCCCAACCCATCTGGGCCAGCCACGACGCGCTCATGTTGGCGCGTACGCCGTCGTCGTCCACCAGCACCAGCCGCGCACCGCGCACGCTGGCGAAATGATCGGTTTCCTGCACCAACTGGCCGCCCGGGGTAGAGCGCGCCGCAGGCAGGTGCCCGGCCGCGTATTCTTCCGGGGTGCGCACGTCGAACACATAGGTGGTGCGGCCCTGTTCGGTTTGCCAGCGGGCCAGCGCTGCAAGCGTCGCGCGTTGCACACCGGCCCTGTCCGCGACCGCGCGTGCCGACTGCGCCGCTGCCGCGCGGGTGTGCTCGGCGACTTCGCCGAAGCGACGTTGCTGGCCATGTTCCAGTGCCTGACCGGCGAGTGTCCAGCCAATGGTGCCGTTGCGCAGCGCCGACACCGGGTTGGGAATGCCCGCATTGACCAGCGACTGCGTGCCGATGATGCTGCGGGTGCGACCGGCGCAGTTGACGATCACCCGGGTCTGCGGATCGGGCGCGAGCTCGCGGATGCGCAGCACCAGTTCGGCGCCCGGCACACTGATGCCGCCCGGAATGCTCATGGTCTGGTATTCGTCGAAGCGTCGTGCGTCGACCACCACCACGTCGGCCCGGCTGTCGAGCAGGGCCTGCACGTCCTCGGCCGCCAGTGAAGGCGTATGCAGCAGGCTTTCGACCAGCTCGCCGAAGGCCTTGCTCGGTACGTTGACGTCGCGAAACAGCTCGCCGCCTGCATCGTGCCAGCCGGCAAGCCCGCCTTGCAGCAGCGCCACATCGGTATAACCGAGCGCTTGCAAGCGTTGCGCGGCCACGGCGGCAAGGCCTTCGCCTTCGTCATAGACGGTGATGGCCGTATCGCGGCGCGGTACCCGGGCGTAGATGTCCAGTTCCAGCCGGGACAGGGGGATATTGGCGGCGAACAGCGGGTGAGCCTCGGCGAAAGGCGCCTCTTCGCGGACATCGATCAATGCCACTTCCTGGCCGTCCAGCAGTGCCTGGCGCAAGGTGGAGTAGGGGCGTACGGCAATCTGGCTCATGCAGGTGAACTCTCTTTTGGCTGGCGCTCTTTGGACAAGTCCCAGAAATTGGGGATACCGGCATTGGAATAACCGGAAATGAATGGCTTTTCTTCGCCGCTTTCGCAGTACACAGCGCGCGCTACCGCGCCGATATTGGCGCCGTAGACATGGATGCTGATGGACACCCGATCGTGGAAGGCATTGCTGACTTGATGGATGTCGCCGATGTTGGGTGATACCGCTTCGACCTGGCCCGGCCCGAGGCGGATCGGCGCGCCGTCGGGCACCAGGCGCCCATCGGCTTCGCGGCTGAAGCCTTGGGAAAACTCGGCACCGCGCAACATGCCGATCAGGCCCCAGACGCGATGGTCATGGATCGGTGTGCTCTGCCCAGGGCCCCAGATGAAGCTCACCACGGAAAAGCGCTGGCGGGCGTCGGCGTGCAGCAGGAATTGCTGGTAGCGTTGCGGATCGGGCTGGGCAGCGATGGCCGGCAGCCAGTCGTCGTGGCTGACCAGCCGCTGCAGCAGCACTGCGCCTTGTTCCAGCACCGCCGGCTCGCTGGGTTCGCGATCCAGCAACTCGGCCAGGTCGCCGACGAACTGGCGAAAGTGGTCATAGCGCAGTGGATGAGTCATTTCAGTAGCCCTCGAACAGATTCGTTATTACCCTAGCAAAGGGATTAAGCTTCCCGAAATTCAATTTGTTCATAAGCTAATATGCGAAAAGCGAATGAAGATAGATGACATCCAAGCGTTCCTGGCAGTCGTGCGCCTGCAGTCCCTGAGCGTGGCCGCCGAATCCCTGCAGCTGACTCAGTCCGCCGTCACCCGGCGCCTGCAAAGTCTCGAAGAGTCGCTGGGCGCAATTCTGCTCGACCGGCACACCAAGCCGATGAAACCCACGGCCATCGGCCTGCGCGTGTATGAACGCTGCCAGGGCGTGATGCGCGAGGTCGATTCGCTGCACGAACTGGTGGCCGAAGACGCAGCGCCCTCCGGCAATCTGCGCCTCGGCGTGCCGCAGACGGTCGGTGACGCCGTGCTGCTCGATGCCCTGCAAGCCTTGAAGCAGCGCTTCGTCGATTTGCACGTGCAGGTTGCCCACGGCTGGGGTGGGCAGTTGGTCCAGCGCATCCAGCACCGTGAGCTGGATGCGGCTGCGGCGTTGTTCCCGGCAGGCAAGGTGTTTCCCGACGGCGTGGTGGGTCACTCGCTGGCGCGCATGCCGCTGCTGGTGGTTGGAGCCAAGGGCCTGGATTTCGGCAAACGCTGCAAGCTGGCCGACTGCCAAGGCGAAGGTTGGGTGCTGAACCCCGACGGCTGTGGCTTTCGCGCTGGTCTCTCGCACGCCCTGGCCGAGCAGGGCCTGAGCCTGAAACTGAACCTGGAGACCTTCGGTACCGACCTGCAATTGGGCCTGGCGGCCAGCGGCATGGGCCTGGGTCTGGTCCCGGCACCGCTGTTGCAGCACAGTCGCCACCGCGAACAACTGCAGGTTCTGCAGGTGGCGGATTTCAAACCCATGGTCGACCTGTGGCTGGTGCATGCAGCGTTCGTCGGCAACCTGCAAGGCGCGATCAGGCTGTTCGGGGAAAGCGTCGCGTACGGGATGAATACGGACTGATGTGGCGAGATGTGTGCGAGTTTCGCATATTAAGATATGCCTAAAATGAGCTTTACTCATGTAATGGGGATTAGGTAGATTGGCCCAAATCAATCTGCCGTGCGGTGAGTCGCGCCGTCGCCGGCCTGCCGTTATCGAACGGCACGACGGAGTTTTCCCATGACCGCACTCGACCCCGGCGCCCTTGCCGCGCTCACCGAACGAATGGCACTGCACGCCGAGCGCTACGACCGCAGTGGCGAGTTCCCCCATGACAACATCGACCACCTGCACAGCCTCGGCCTGCTCGCGCTGACCGTGCCCACGGCCTATGGCGGCGGCGGGGCCGACCTGGCAACAGCGCAGAAAGTGGTGGCCGCAGTCGCCAAGGGCGAGCCGGCCACGGCGTTGATTCTGGTCATGCAGTACCTGCAGCAGGCCCGCCTGCACCAGAGCGAGCGTTGGCCTCAGGCATGGAAGCAGCGCCTGGCGCTGGACGCCGTGGAAAGCGGGGCGCTGATCAACTCGCTGCGGGTCGAGCCCGAACTGGGCACGCCGGCCCGCGGCGGCCTGCCCAACACCGTGGCGCGACGTACCGCCGAGGGCTGGCGACTGGGCGGCCGCAAGATCTATTCCACTGGCAGCCACGGCCTGACCTGGCTGCTGGTGTGGGCGCGCAGCGATGATGACGATCCGTTGGTGGGTTCCTGGTTGGTGCACCGAGACACCCCCGGAATCACCATCGAAGACACCTGGGACCACTTGGGCATGCGTGCCACGTGCAGCCACGATGTGGTCTTCGACGACGTGCTGGTGCCGTTCGACCAGGCCGTCAGCGTAAGTCCGGCCAGCACGCCGCAGCCGGAACTGGACGGCGAAGGCCTGCTGTGGATGGCGGTGCTGATGTCCAGTGTCTACGACGGCGTCGCCCAGGCCGCACGTGATTCGTTCATCGATTGGCTGCAGCACCGCGTACCGGCCAATCTCGGTGCCGCCCTGGCGACGCTGCCGCGCTTCCAGGAACGGGTCGGCGAGATCGACAGCCTGCTGCTGGCCAACCAGGCCCTGTTGCAATCGGCCGCCGAAGGCCGCCTGCCCGCCGAGCGCTGGCCCGCCATCAAGTACCTGGTGTGCAACCAGGCCATACGCGCCGTGACTCTGGCCATCGAAGCCGGCGGCAACCCGGCGCTGGACCGTCGCAACGCGCTGGAAAGGCACTACCGCAACGTGCTCTGCGCGCGCATTCACACGCCTCAGGATGACAGCGCCCTGGTTGCAATAGGGCGTCAGGCACTGGCGCTCTGACACCCATCAACGAGCTCACGAAATTTTCATGTGCCGCTGATTACAGTGGCGTCCCTTGTTGGGGAGTAGCCTGCTCTGGACCTCGGTCCAGCGCGTTCGTGTCAACATTCTCGGCTGCCTGCCGTGGCACGAACACCTTGTGGTTGGTGAGACCAACGATGCATCCATGCCTAAAGCCGGGCGTGTGGTCGCGTCGTTGACTCATAGCCCGGCTGGATCTTCGACCGTGAACCCCATTTCCATCATCTTCGTCGCCCTGGCGATGTCCACCGACGCCTTCGCCGCCGCCATCGGCAAAGGCGCGACACTGCACAAACCGCGATTCACGGAAGCACTTCGTACGGGTGTCATCTTCGGTGCTATAGAGACCATCACCCCCTTGATAGGGTGGTTCATAGGCCAGGCGGCGACTGAGTACGTTCAAGACTTCGACCACTGGATCGCCTTCGTGCTATTGGTGGGACTTGGGCTGCACATGATTTACAACGGCGTCAAGGATGAAGCCCCTGAAGAAGACAAGCCGCAACAGCATTCCTTTGCCATTCTGGCCGTCACCGCCTTTGCCACCAGCATCGATGCTCTTGCGGTTGGCGTAGGCCTGGCCTTCGTCGACGTGAACATCTGGATTGCAGCCGCCGCCATCGGCGTGGCGACCACGGTCATGGTCACGATCGGCGTGATGCTGGGTCGGGTACTGGGCGTCGTGGTGGGCAAGCGCGCGGAAATCGTGGGCGGCATCGTGTTGATGCTGGTCGGTGCGGTGATTCTCTACGAGCATTTGTCTGCGGCGTAATCGGAGCAGTGGACTGCTCATGGGCTGCGTTTTCCGGCCCGGTTGGCGGCGGCAGGTGAGGGGCCGCCGCACAGATCCTGGGAGTGCGTCGTTGGATTACTCGCCCGGCGCCCACACCTCCACGTTCACCGCATCGATCCGCTTGGGAATCAGCTTCTCGTCGTGAAAGGCATCGGCGATCTTCTGCTGCTCGGCCAATCCTTCGCGGGTGACGGGCTGCACATCGTAGCTGCGGCGGGCGTTCGCCTGCTGCACCACTGCCGGGTCAAGATTGCCCCAGAGCGGACCCAGAATCGCGGCGGCGTCGGCCGGGTTTGCCTTGACCCATTTGCCAGTTTCGGCCAAGTCGTCGAACACCGTTTTCAGGATCGCCGGGTTGGCCTTCGCATAAGGCGTGCCTGCCAGATAGTAGCGCTTGTACGAGGCCAGGTTTTCGCTGCCCGCCAGTACGCGGGTAGGTTGGTGCTGCTGCGCGGCACTGAGGAACGGTTCCCACGCCACCCAGGCATCCACCTTCTGGTTTTCGAAGGCGGCGCGGCCGTCGGCGATGGTCAGGTAGGCCGGCTTGATGTCAGTGAACGTCAGATCACCCTTGCGCAAGGCCGCCAGCAGCAGGTAGTGAGCCCCTGCCGCCTTGGTGACTGCTACGGTATGGCCACGCAGGTCTGCCAGCGATTTGAGCGGCGAGTCCTGCCGCACCAGAATCGCCTGGGCCTGCGGTGAAGCCGATTCGGACGCGTAGTAGGTCAGCTTGCCGCCGGCAGCTTGAGCGAACACCGGCACCGTGTCGGCAACGTCTGCCGACAGGTCGACGTTGCCGACGTTGAGCGCTTCGAGCAGCGGCTGGCCACTGGCAAATTCGTGCCAGCTGACGCGCACGCCTTTGTCTGCCAGTTGCTTCTCCAGCGTACCTTGCTGCTTGAGCAGCACCATCAGCGTCGAGGACTTCTGGTAACCGATGCGCAGCTGGGTTTCTGCCGCTGCCGAAAAGCTGAAGGCAACGCCGAGCGCAACGCTGAGGCTGGCGGCAAGCAGGTGCCGCGGGGTGAAGAGGGTGGACATGGTTTCAAGTCTCGTCTCCGACGCATCCGCGGGGCGCGGTCGGCTCGAAGAGAACGGGGAAGGGCATGCCGGTGATCCGGTGAAGCGACTATAGAAGAACAGTTCAAAGCACGGTAATGGCGTTTAGTTATCAGCTTATGCAGCCTCACCGGCCAAACTGATTCGCACTGCACTTCACCCGCCGGTTCTTTATTGATGCGAAAGGTTCTCAGTAGGCGCCTGTCATCTTCGCATATACAAATTTCTCTTTTAAAAACATACACGTACCTATCACTTCTGTCAGGCGACGTCCAAGGAAACATTACCTAGTGTGGCGGCTTCACTGCGCAGCCCGTTCGCGGGCCTGCGCCGAACAGCCAAGGTAGATAGCCATGAAAGATGAAACGCCGGCGGAACGTACCCTATCCGCACATTTGAAGAATATCGCCGTCAATGCCGAACAGCACCAGACCCTGTCCAAGGTTCAAGGCTGCACGGCAATGGAGATCGCTCAAGGCAGCGTCGACGACCTGATCAAGCTCGGCAAGGGTTTTGACGTAGATCAAGCGCAAGCCTTGCATCAGCGCGCCAGCTCGGTGGCCGTGCTCGCAGCGCGACAGATGCGCGAACAACGCCTCAAGGCCAGCGAGCCGGCTTCGGCGGCCATGGCCCGTAGCGGCGTCCGTGCGCTGGTCGACGGCCCCAGCTTCGAAAGCCAGTTCACCCCCAGTTGGTCGAGCAACTGCATGCCCGGCGCTATCGAGGCAACCTCCTCGCCTGCGGCTTATCTGACCAGTCTTTACCGTCTTGCCACCCAGACCATCGAGCCTCTGGCAATCGAAGGTGAAGCCATCACGCTGGCCAAGCGTCGTCCCGATCTGGTTGACCTGACCTTGGACCCTGTGAGCCTGGAGCGCGTCGAGCCGACTGTAGTGATCGTCAATGAGATTCTCGAGCGCGCCGCGCGCGAGTTTCTGGACGGACGCAACCGCAGCGAAGAAGCGGTAGACGATGTACTGCTGGCCACCCGTTATCCTTTCCAGTTGCCGTATGAGCGGTATCAGGCGCAGATCAACCATGTGCTGCAGCGCAAGCGCTACCAACTGGGTGACGTGGTTCGACAACTCGATCCCAAGTTCCCCTATTTCAAGGAGCAAGGGTTGCATTCGGCGGCCTCCGACGATGCCCTGCAACTGGACGCCGCGTTTGGCCCCGAGCAGCGCGCGCTGCTGCTGGAAGCGCCTTATTTTCCGCTGACGAACCTGGCCCGCAAGGCCCCAGGCCTCCAGCGCCAGGCAGCCATGGCCGTGGCTCAGGCCAGCTTCTACAACCGTCACTACGGTGTTGCCAACGCCGAGCCGCTGGTGGATATCCCTACCTTCTGCAAGCGCACGGGCATCAACCAGGCGCAACTGGAAGACCTGCTGTCCATTGAAACGCGCGCACCGGTGGCTTCGCCCAATGTGGCCGGGTTGGCGCCGGCATCGCCTGCCGTGGTCGGTTCCAGCTACATCAACGCGGGTACCGCGCCGACCTTGGGCGTGGTCAGTGAGGGTGGGGCGATGCACCGTTTCATCGGCCACACCGATGGCCATTTCGACCGCCTGCAACGCATCATTCGTCTGTCGCGCTGGATGGAGCTGAGCTTCGCCGACATCGATCTGCTGCTATCGGCAGCCTTCAAGACCGAGCACGGCAAGACCCCGCACGCTTTTCAGATCACCGAAAACACCCTGCGCATGCTGGGTCTGTTTCGCCAACTGCAGCGCGATTTCAAGGTAACCGCTGAAGACTTTTCGGCGCTCGTTCATGGCGTAGGCCTGTATGCGTGCGGCAGTGACACGCCGCAGTTCGATCGCATTTTCAATGCCAGCGGCCTTTTTGAAACGCCGTTGTGTCTGGACGACAGCGTATTTCCAATCGTCCCGGCGACGGAGAATCAGTACCGCAAGGTCGATCATCTGTGCAGCGCGCTGGGCATCAGTTTCGAAACCTACGTCTATATCGCTCGCTACATCGCTCAGGGGCTCCACAGTCAGGGCAACGAAAGCATGGCTGACTTCGATATCAACAGCTTGCGGTGGTCCCACGCTGTAGTCTCGGCGTTCTACCGCCTGGTGAAGCTGCCACGCTATCTGGGCATTTCGAGTATCGAGGCGATTGCCTTGCTGCAATTGATCAACCAGAGCGCCAACCAGTACATCAACCGCCTGGCGCAGCCCCGGCTTGCCGTGCATCAGCACTCGGAAACGACTGACACCCTGAGTGTGATCCAGTCCTTGGCCGATGTGATCAAGTGGTGCAACACGCATCAGTTGTCGGTCAACTGGTTGTATCAGCAGGTCATGCCACTGACTCCCGTTGCGGCAGCGACCGAGCACGAGATCGATCTGCTCAAGCAGATTCAATCACGTATGGGAGCGGTATTGGTCAGCCAGGCGACCTTCGTCGAAGCAGGTGCACCGCAGTATTCAGCGGGTGATGCGCCAACTGCGATTGACTGGCTGGCTGAATTCGAAGCGCTCGTTTCCGGTGACGGCCTGATCATTGATCGCAGCATCATGGCCCCCGAGTACGAGGACGAAGCCTACTATACCGAGCGGCTGCTGGAGCTGATCGATCGCGTGATGAGCCGCCATGGCGTCACAGCGATCTCCGACCTGCGCATCAAACTGTTCAGTGTGGTGATGGACGCCCGTGCCGCTCAGCAGAGCCTGGTTTGGGAATGCCTGGCCAGCACCTTGAAGGTGACTGCCGAGCAGTGCCGCGAGCTGCTGCTGTGGGCGCGTGGCACGACCTATCAGTTGCTTGCCGAAGTACTGCGGGTGTTCGCCATCGAGGGGGGCGCCGGTGTCGCGGTGCCCGTGGGCGATGAAGTGCTGACCATCCTGGCACGTCTGGCGCGCCGGGCAGCGATCGCGCAACAGCTGAACGTCAGCGCCATGGCCTTGCGCAGTTTTGTGCGTAACCCTGAGTGGTTCGGCCGCCCGGCGCAAGTTCGCCGAACAAGATCCGCCACCTGGTCGATCGACGACATCGGCTTTGCAGACCTCTACAGCCTGGTGCAGTACCAGCGAGTGGTGAAATTCAGCCGTCGCGGTGAGCAGGAGTTGCTCGACTACCTACAGCTGGTGAACAGCCTGCCCCAAGAGCTCAGCGATGCCGATGCCGAACTTGTACGCGAAGATGCTGCGGGCAAGATCGCCGGATTTATCGGCTTCGGCACTCGCGACATTCTGCAAACAGCCGCGCTGTTGGCTGACAACGGGATTCTGCTGACGGTGCTGGAACTGGATCACCTGATCCGTATTCGCGAGTTCTGTAACGAGCTGCAATTGGGCACCACGGCAGTGGTCGACTTGAGTCGGCTGCGCAGCGACAGTTCGCGCAACGACTACCGGGCCGCTGGCGAGGGTGCCTTGGCCAGCTTGACCGCCAGCCTGTCAGGTGAAGGCAAACAAGTGGAAGGTGAACTGGGGCAAAGCGAGTCTTCATGGATCATTGTCGACCGTGAGCTGTTGGTGGCCAGGACCGACGAGGTCGCACGCTTCACCATTACCGTCAGAAACTTCCTGGGCCAGCCGATGGGTGGTATTCGAGTCGCCTGGCGTACCAGCCTGGGCGAACTGCAATTACCCGCGATGACGGAAACCGACGCCAATGGCGAAATGACCGCGACCCTGATGGCTGGCGATGAGATGGGCACCGCTCAGGTCACCGCCACCTACGGCCTGGACCGGCAGATCCAGGCGCCGCTGGTGCGGATCGATTGCGATGAAAGCACCCTTGACTTCATCGAGGTGCCCCATTACCCGAATCCTGCCGAGGCGCTGGCGGGTGACCGTGAAGAAATCGAGTTTGCGGTGGAACTCGTGGATATGCATGGCAACGTGGGTCGCGATCGTGTGGTGCGGTGGGAGACGGACCTGGGTCAATTCCTGCGTCCGCAGACGCGCACCGATAGCGAAGGCCTGGCGTATGCGACGTTGCACAGCCAGCCGTCGGGTCCGGCCAGCGTGGTAGCGGTGTTCGAGTTCAACGGTAACGAGCACGCGTTTCAACCCGTCAGGTTCCTGGAACAGCCTTACTTTCAATACATACGCTTCGCGAGCGCCATCGCGGCGACCCAGCCAGTAGAGGTCACTTGCCGCATTATCAACCTGGATGAAACGCCTGTAATCGGCGCCACAGTGACTTGGGGTTGTACCGTCGGCGGCTTTGATCAGCAAGCTACGAGCATCACCGATGGGCAGGGTATTGCCCGCATCAATTTCACCGCAGCCCAGGCAGGGTCTGTGATAGTGAGCGTTGATGCCACTGTGTCGGACACCCAATTGCGCCCCCTCGCCAGTGCTGCGACGCCTATCTTCGAACTGCCAAGACTGGTCGAACATGCACCATTGGAGCAGATTTTCGGCATCGGCCAGTCACGCCCAGCGCAGTTCCGTGTACGCCTGGAGCCAGCATTGAGCCGCTACCCCGTGACGTGGCACCAAGGCAGTAGGGAGCTCGGAACCAGCTACACCGATAGTCAAGGTTGGACCGCATTCGAATATCGCTTCGCGGCGGGTGATCACGGCCAGAAAGTGGTGACAGCGCGAACCATTGGGGTAAACAACGCGGCTGATTTCGCAGTCGCAGTCATGCACGCTCACGAATCTTTACAAGTGTCGTCGCTGGGTGAAACGGGTGATCTGTTGAATCATTCTGATGGCAGCTCGTTCGTCATGGGGCGTGGTGGGCAGGGAGCATTGAGCGTACGTGCTGTCCGTGGGGATATCGGCGATGATCGTGCATGGGTGCAATGGAGCTTGGTTGGCGGCGCTGCCGACATGCAAGGAATTGTCATTTCACCTGCAGCGGGCGAGAAAGCCTATGCCGATGAGCAAGGGCACATGCATTTTGATTTCAATGGGGAGTACGCCGATTTCAAAGAAGGTGGTGCAGCGGATAACGTGCTTGTCTTGAGATTCGAGAGCAATTTGGGTGTCATTGAAACCCGAGAAGTGCATGTGAAGGAGATCGTGACACTTGGCATCTTTCAAGCTTGGAGGCAGCATGACTACCTAAATACCCACGGGCTCAGTGTCCAGCTGAACTCGCAAAGTGGACGTCCGCTGATAGGCGGCACGGTGCACTTCAGGCAAACGGATGGAAACCCCCCGGAAAGACCTCTATTACCAAACAGTGCTGGGGGCTGTGCTTACAGAGGAATCTATACCAGTAATAACCGCTGGGATAACACGCTTACTGTACGCCCGGATACCTGCGCGGTGTTCAGGGACGGAATGAACACTGTTGATCATGTGAACTTTGTTATCCCCGAAGACCGGCGAAATCTGCCGGCGGCGTTCAGAACTGTGGCCAGTAGCAGTGATTCACGCGTACGGTTCGAAGGAAACATTGCTTATGTTCCCAAACGCGCCGAAGTGCCGATGACGGTCAGGGTTCTGTACGGTAACGAACCCGTGCTGGCTATAACTCCTGCTGGCTATAGGGTCGTCTCGACACCTGGAACCTGCGGCCCGGATGGCTACATGGAATTGATGCTGTCCGAGACTCAAACCAGTCCGTACAGCGTGATGGACAATTTTGTAGGCTACGAAATCATGAAGATCATTCCGGAATAAAAGTGTCTGGTTGATCAATTGTATTGCCCTTATTATCGAGATATTATCGTGACCGAGTTCACTGCTGCTCTATTTTCCGCACACCGCGACGCACTGGTCGCCTATTACCTAGGCCAAATAGTTCCGGAACACCCCGTGCCCGGCGCTCGCCGTCTGGAAACCCCTGAGGACTTGTACGAATACCTGCTCATCGACAACCAGGTCAATGCCCCTGTCGATACCAGTCGTATCGCCATGGGCATGGCCAGCCTGCAGCAATATATTCATGCCATCTACAATGGGATGGAGCCTGGCTATCGTGGAATTTTCGACAAGCAGGCGCAGCAACTCTGGCGCGAAAGCAAGAGTGAGTACGCTATCTGGGCGGGTAATCAGATGTTGCAGGATTACCCCGAGAACTACATCGAACCCACACTACGTCTCAATCAGACGCAGGCATTCACGGAGTTCACCAACGACATCAATCAGAGTCGTCCGTCCAAAGAGTCCGTGCAGAATGCTCTGCGCCACTATTTGAACAAATTCGAACACTTGAGCAATCTGAACGTGGTGTCCGGCTATATTGATGGGGTGGACTTTCGTAATGCCGATTACTACTTTCTGGGGCGGCAGAACGTCGAGCCCTATCAGTATTTCTGGCGCAAGGCCCAGGTACGTTTTGGCGAGGCCACCGGCCAGGCCGAAGGTGACGATTACCTGAGCCCCACTGCCTGGAGCGAGTGGTTGCCGGTAAACATCCCTTCGGGAAGCGAAATCCTGCACATCAGGCCGCTACTGCTGGACGGTCGTTTGTATGTCGCGTGGATCAGCCAGCAAGAAAAGATGCGCGAACGCCCCGACGGCGACGACGTGGTAGGTACCCACGAGTCCGTGCCAAGTTACAGTCTGAACGTTGCCTACCGAATGATTGATGGCAGTTGGTCGCCAGCCATGGTCACGGTGCTCAAGGATAAGCGTAAATACGATCCAGACGCCGACTATTTCGTGGCCTTTGTCAGCGAGGCCGATCCAGACGACAAGAAAATTGTCTTTGCATATGGCGTGACCGATGCAGACCAGCCTGATTATGAAGGATTGATTTTCGATGCGCGGTTCAATGTGCTGTTTCACGATGTCGTGAATCACACTGGCGTCAGCGGTTATCTGGGAAAAATGCTCAATGCCTTGCAGCATTTCTCCAACGCAGATAATTCGTTGCAACATCCGCTGGCCAGCGACCGCTGGACCCACCCTGCAGTGACTCAAGGCTATGAAGAGGCTTATCATAAAGTTGGCGCTTTGAGTGGGTGGATGCGGTTGGTGACGTGGTTCTGCATCGATAAACAAGGGCGCTACTGCCTGCGCGTTCGTGGTCAAGTCACTAAAGCCTTCATCAACGCCACGACAGAACGCCCGCAAAACGCCCAATTAATTT
>Ga0265798_10003789_pt1 | contig 21276 bp, 21 predicted proteins | sample P3T30metagenome_FD_192430 | JGI IMG/M metagenome (GOLD analysis project Ga0265798, IMG submission 192430) | Plant litter microbial communities from East Loma Ridge, Irvine, California - P3 T30 | ecosystem: Environmental > Terrestrial > Plant litter > Unclassified | place: USA: California... | reverse complement strand
TCAAGCGCGGCGAGAAGAGAGTGGCAGGGGAGGTCGGACTCGAACCGACGGCCTTCGGTTTTGGAGACCGACGCTCTAACCAACTGAGCTACACCCCTGTGCGGAAGCGGTCTTTAACGCCGCCTCCCGGCAACTTCAAGCGGCAAGATCGTAAGGCTTGATCTCACCATTGAGGTAGAGGTTGCGGGCCTTCGCCCGGCTGAGCTTGCCCGAGGAGGTGCGCGGCAGCGTGCGCGGCGGGATCAGTTCGATTACGCAGTTCATGCCAGTCACCGATCGCACCCGCTCGCGGATCTCATCGCGCAGCCGCACGCGCTCGGCATCGTCCGAACTGCGGCACTGAACCAGCACCGCCGGCGTCTCTTCACCACCCGGCGTGGTGATCGCGAAGGCGGCGATGTCGCCCGCCTTGAAGCCGGGCAGTTGCTCGACTGCCCATTCGATATCCTGCGGCCAATGGTTGCGGCCGTTGACGATGATCATGTCCTTGGCGCGGCCGACGATGTAAATGTAGCCGTCCGACAGATAACCCATGTCGCCGGTGTCGAGCCAGCCGTCGACCAGACACGATTCGGTCGCCTCGGCATCGCGAAAATACCCGACCATCACCGACGGGCCGGAACACCACACCTTGCCGATCGCACGCTCGGGCAGGGGGGTGCCGTCTTCCTCGCGAATCTCGACCTTCATATCGCGCACCGGCTTGCCGCAGTTGACGATCGCGCGGTAGCGCTGCGGCCGATCCTGGCCCGCCGCAACGCCGGAAAGCTGTGTCTCTTCAACCAGTTCGACGCGGATGCCCTCAGTCGGTGGCATGATCGACACCGCCAGCGTCGCTTCCGCAAGGCCGTAGCTCGGCAGGAACGCGCTTGCCTTAAACCCGGCGTCAGCGAAAGCATCGACGAAGCCCTGCATCACGTCAGGACGGATCATGTCGGCGCCGTTGCCGGCCAGCCGCCAGCGCGACAGGTCGAAACGATCGCCGGCGCGTGTCTGGCTTGAGATGCGGCGCGCGCAGATATCGTAGCCGAACGTCGGCGAGTAGCTGATCGAGGTGCCCGGGTTGCGGGAAATCATGTCGAGCCAGGCAAGCGGCCGACGCGCGAAATCTTCGGTCTTGAGATAGTCGCAAGAGACCTGATTCGCGATCGGCGACAGGAAACAGCCGACCAACCCCATGTCGTGATACCAGGGTAGCCACGAAATGCAGCGGTCCAGCACTTCGAGCTGCATGCCGTGGCTATGCGCAGCGAGGTTGTTGAGCAGCGCCCGGTGCGTGATGACGACACCGTGCGGGAAGCGCGTCGAGCCGCTGGAATATTGCAGATAGGCGATATCGTCGCCCGCGGCGGCGGGCAGCGCGACGTCGGGTGCGGATTGTTGCGCGAAGGAGTCCCAATCCACACCGGCTACGCCGACCAATCGGGCGGCTTCGCCCGCCATTTGGGCGAGTTCGGGTGGATAGACCAACATCTTTGGGTCACAGCTCGACAGCTGGACACGGAGCTGTTCGATGTACGATTCGCGTCCGCCGAAAGACGTCGGCAAAGGCAGCGGTACCGGCCACGCGCCGGCATAGACCACCCCGAAGAACAGTGCGGCGAACTCCGGCCCGGTTTCGGCAACGAGCGCAACGCGGTCTTGCGGCGCGATCCCGGCCGCGATCAGGCGGCGCGCGGTCGCGATTGCGTCGCGGCGCAGGTCGGCAAACGGGTAGGGGTGGACCAGATTGCCGCGCGCGTCATGGAAGTTCAGGCCGCGTGATCCGGCCGCTGCATAGTCCAGCGCCTCGCCCAGCGTCTCGAAATCGGCCAGGCGCCGTGGCAGCGCATCTTCGGTAGGGGTGGCGGCGAATGCCGGACGTTCCAGCGCTTCTCCCGAGCCCGCAATGTTCGTCGTCATCATCGTCTGCGCCCTTGCTTGCGGATTTTACCCATCTCCGCCGCGATTTAAGCGTGCACCCCTGCTTTCGCCAAGCGTTCAAAATCGGTTTCGACTGTGGCACAATGATGGCGCAATGTTCCGTGCTGACCCCAAAGGACGCCGTCAGGCGCCGCCGCTCGACGCCGCTGCCCTCGAACGGCTTGCGTTGCGTTATGTCGAACGTTTCGCGACCACGCGCGCGAGACTCGCTGATTACCTTGCGCGTAAGATCCGCGAACGGGGCTGGAATGGCGACCCTGCCGACCCGCGCGCGCTCGCAGAACGCATGGCGGAGCTTGGCTATATCGACGATCGCGCGTTCGGCGAAGCACGCGCCGGCGCGATGTTGCGACGTGGGCTCGGCCGGCGACGGGTGTCAGGCGCGTTGCGCGCCGCCGGGATCGGCGAGGAGGATGCCGCCGCAATCGCGCCGACCGTTGCTGCGGGTGAGCATGCAGCGGCACTGGCTTTCGCACGACGGCGACGCATCGGGCCGTTCGGAACCGCCATTCCGGATCGTGAAACCCGTCAAAAGCAGATCGCCGCGATGATCCGTGGCGGTCACGACATGGATCTTGCCCGAAAAATCGTGGATTCGCTCCCCGGACAGGAGGTGGAAGTACTCGACTGACCTTTTTCATTGCGAGCGCACGTGCTACTCTCATGACGGGGGATCGTTAGTCATGCGTAATGAAATCATCGCCGCTGCGGGCGATAGCGGCTGGAGCGACATGGATGAAGCGTTGACACCAGGCGAGCAGCAGGGCCAGCCGTACAGCGGCGTCGTCAAATGGTTCGACGTGACGCGTGGCTTCGGCTTTCTTGTTGCGGACGATCCCGCCGTCGGTGATATTCTGATCCACTTCTCGGTACTCCGTCTGCACGGGCGACGCAGCCTGCCAGAGGGTGCGCGGATCGACTGTCTCGCCGTGCCGCGGGATCGCGGCTTGCAGGCGAGCGAGATCCTGACGATAGATCTCAGTAATGCCGTCGAGCCGCCAGCGCGCGTTCGTGAGCGTGGTGACCGGGTCGATCCGACCGCGCTGATCGCGACCGCCGGCACGTTCGAGCCGGTGCAGGTCAAATGGTTCAACCGGCTGAAAGGCTATGGTTTCCTCGTGCGCGCAAGCGACGGCAGCGACGTGTTCATCCATATGGAGACGCTGCGTCGCGCAGGGCTCGACGAGGTTGAGCCCGAACAGCCGCTCACCGCGCGGATCGTCGATGGCGGCAAGGGCCCGCTTGCCGTGGTGGTCGCGACGACGGTTTGAATGTCTTGTGTTTGGCCGGAATGGCCGTGCCGCGCGATGATCGCGGTTGATGGCGGCGGCGGCACAGGCTAAGCGGCGGTTATGGGACTGAACCTCAATCCGTTTACGTGGTGGAACGGCGCCACTCTCGGCACCATCATCGGGCTGCGCGGCAAGGCGCGGGTCGGTGAGGATGCGCTCGGCAACGTATATTACGAAGGCGGCAAGGACACCGCCGGTAATCCGCGTCGCTGGGTGATCTACGAGGGTTCTAACGATGCGAGCCGGATCGCGCCCGAATGGTTCAGCTGGCTGCACCATCAGGTTGACGACGTGCCCGCGCGCGCGCTGCCTGCGCCCCGCCCGTGGCAGAAGGATGCGCTGCCGAACATGACCGGTACCGCACTGGCGTACCGGCCACCCGGGGCGCTGGAAAAGGGCGGCCACCGTGCCGCCGCGACCGGCGACTACGAAGCCTGGACGCCCGACGCGTGATGATGCGGCTGCTGGGCGGGGCGGCGCTCGGTGCGCTGCTCGCCTGCGGCGGGTGCGGGAAGAGCGAGCAGGCGGGGCCGGCGCCTGTCGAAACCTCGGCGCCGCGTACCGCGCTCGAAGAGGAGACCGGCGCTTCCGATATCGTGACGGTGGATGTCGACCACGGAACCGACCCATCACTCGGCGCGACGCCGATGGCGCAGCGCGTGGCGGTGCTCGGCGTTCTCAACAAGCGTAACGGCGCGACGCGTGAAGTAACGTTAAAACCCGGCCAGTCGGCGCGAATCGGCGATGCGGTGATACGCTTGCGCGCCTGCGAACAGACCGCGCCGTGGGAGCCCGATCATTACACGGGCGCGTTCGTGCAACTCGACGTGCAGCAATACGATCAGAAGTGGCACCGTGTGTTCTCCGGTTGGCTCTACAAGGAGCGGCCGTCGCTTAACGTGGTGCAGAATGCGATCTACGATGTCTGGCCCAAGAGCTGCGCGATGACCTTCCCAGCCGGCGGCCCTGACTCTGTTGCGATCGGTAACGAGAGCGGCGCCACGCGCTCGAGCGCAAAGAAGTCGGCGGGTCCCGACGGTGATAGCGCGCCCGCTACCCCGACCGAACCCTCCAGCGCCGACGACAGCAACGCAAGGTAAGCCGCCCGCGACATCTCCACCGCGCCGAGCGAGGCGAGGTGATGGGTCATGAACTGGCAGTCGAGCAGGGAAAACCCGCCGACACGTAGCCGTGCCACCAGCCATGCGATCGCGACTTTGGACGCGTCACGCGCGCGGCTGACCATACTTTCGCCAAAGAAGGCACGGCCGAGCGCAAGGCCGTAGAGGCCGCCAACCAGCTTTGAACCGTCCCACACCTCGACCGAATGCGCGAAGCCCATTGCGTGCAATTCGCAGAAAACCCGTTCGATCTGCCCGTTGATCCACGTGTCGGGACGATTGGGCACGCTTTGCGCACACAACGCGATCATTTCGGGAAAAGCGGTGTCTGCGGTGATGCGGAAGCGATCCGCCGCAATCGTCTTCCTCAGCGAATGCGAGAGATGGAAGCTTTCGAGCGGCAGGATCGCGCGTCGGCGTGGCTCGACCCAGTAGACGCTGTCGGCATCACGCGAATCGGCCATCGGGAACACGCCGACCGAATAGGCGCCAAGCACCAGTTGCGGGTCGAGCTGCGTCTTGCTGGCGGCGGCTTCGTTCCGCGGTGTTCTCACGGTGTCGGCCTCATGCGGCGAGACGGCGCTCGATCGCCTGCCAGAGCTGCGCGAACGCCTTGCCGCTCGCGGACTTCGCGGCGAACGCGCCGACTGCCTCGCGGCGGGTGGACATGGATTCCACGACGCTCGCCATCTGGATTACCGGCCAGTTTGGATGCGTGGCCAGTGCTGCCGCGTGAAGCTTGCGGCGGCGATCGACCATCGAATGAACCGGCATCACGTTGGCCTTGGCACCGAGATGTTTCATCACTTCCGCGAACGCACGCTCGGAAAGCGGCGACGGAATGACGGGGACGACGATCAGGTCCGCGGCGCGCATCACCTGATCGCTCGTTTCGGTAAGGCCCGGCGGGCAATCCAGCAGGATACGATCGTAACTTTTGCGCAAGCCCGTCAGCAGCTTCTGCAGACGCTTCTTGCGGTCGAGTTCATGAAACAGCACGTCGAGACTGCGCAGCGAAGCGTCGGCGCCGATGATATCGAGCCGCGGCACCGCCGTCTCACGAACGAGGTTCAGCGCTTCGGCATCCTTGAGGAAGATCGACTGCGCCGTCTCACGTGCTCTCGCACCGGCGGGCGGCGCAAGCATGAAGGTGCTGGCCGCCTGTGCATCCAGATCCCAAAGCAAAGTGCGCCGGGACGACAAGGTCGCGGCGCACCATGCGAGGTTCACGGCAAGCGTGGTCTTCCCGACGCCGCCTTTGAGGCTGTAGACCGCAATCGTCGACACGAACGAACCTCCCGGAGCCGGAACGCTATATCGTGGCGCGCGAATTGGCTAGGCGGACATCGCCGCTTGCGCGCTTTAGGCCTTGCACGCCTGAGCAGGTTTGTTGGGCTCGGTCAGGGTGATCCCGGTCGGGTCGCCCGTCATTTCGTAACCGGAGCCCTTGTACGGATCACCCGCCTTGTCGGCGGTCAGCGTCGTCACGCTGCCTTCCTTTGCCGGTTTGATCAGCACCTGCTTGTCGCCTTGGAAGAAGTCCACGATGTGAACGCTCTGATCCTTGCAGCGGAAAGTGACTTCCTTGGTCATCATCGGTGGCAGTTCGACCGGCCCGCGCTTGGCGAGTTCGGCTGCGTTCGGATCCGGTGCGGTCGTGCTGACGACGGTCGGCTTGTTGTCGCACGCGGCGAGCGAAACCAGAGCAAGGGCGGCGGCGGGGATGAGCAGCTTTTTCATGGTGCAGTTGCTTCGCCCATGCCAAACATCGCGTCAACCACCTTGTGCACGCAACAAAATGTTTTTGCCGTATCGCGGTAAAGCTAGCGGATTTGATCGGAAATTTTCGCCGATAGCAATGCGTAGTAACAATTCGGTCTCACCCACGGCGCGTCCGTACGGCCGGCGCTTACGACTCGGAGCAGCGCCAAGCTACGGCTGAACCGTTTACGCGAGGTATGGCGTCAGCGCTCGCCACGCGGACCGTTTCGTCTCGAAAGCGATCGTGTGCATCGCGCTGCTCGAAGGCAAGGCGTGCACCGCATAACGCGTCGCGGCGGCGCCGATCTGCCGCAACCCATGCGTGTAAGACGCGCCGCCATTGAAGCCGATCGCGCGTAGTTCGGGCATCGTGGCGATCAGCGCAGCGATATCGTTGACGCTGATGTCGCGTAACGCCGCGTCGGTACTGCCCTTGCGCCTGGCGCTGGCCACCACATCCCACAGCGCGACATGCCGGATGAGCAGGCGGGAAAGTCGGGCATCGTATTCCAGTGTCGCCAGATCCTCCTCCAGAACCGCTGACATCAAGCGCCAGAACTGGTTCGGCGGGTGCGCATAGTAGCGGGCGGCAGCAAGCGACCGTTCGCCCGGCAAGCTGCCAAGTATCAGCACCCGGGCGTCGCGGCTGACGATTGGAGCAAAGGCGTGTTTGACCGCCACATCAGCCTGTTGCATTTCGAAGCCCTGATCGTGCGGCATGGTCCACCTGTTGCCAAAGCCATATATCACCCCGGCAAGATTTGCATGGATTGCAGCCGGCCCGCGCATCGCTATCTGACACCCATGCAAACTACGATCGATACGCTCGCTCTTATTGGCAACACGCCGCTCGTTCTGCTGAAAGGCCCGAGCGCGGCTGCCGGGGCGGAAATCTATGGCAAGTGCGAGTTCGCGAATCCCGGTGCCTCGGTAAAGGATCGTGCCGCGCTCGCCATCGTCGAAGATGCGGAGGCGCGGGGCGTGATCGCGCCGGGCGGTACGTTCGTCGAGGGCACGGCGGGCAATACCGGCATCGGCGTCGCGCTGGTCGCCAACGCCAAGGGGTACAAGACGATCATCGTCATGCCCGAGACGCAGAGCCGCGAGAAGATGGACACCTTGCGCGCGCTCGGTGCGGAACTCGTGCTGGTGCCGGCCGCGCCGTATTCTAATCCCGGGCACTTTGTGCACACCTCGCGCCGGATTGCCGAGGAGACGCCGAACGCCGTCTGGGCCAACCAGTTCGACAATGTCGCCAACCGTCGCGCCCACATCACCGGCACCGCCGAGGAGATCTGGGCGCAGATGGACGGCCGCATCGATGGGTTCACGTGCGCGGCCGGTACTGGCGGTACCATCGCCGGGGTCGGCATGGGTCTGAAGGCCAAGGACGAGCGGGTGTGCATCGCGCTCAGCGATCCGCACGGAGCATCGCTGTACGAATATTATGCACATGGCGAGTTGCGGTCGGAAGGCTCGTCGGTGGCCGAGGGAATCGGGCAGGGGCGGATTACCGGCAATTTGGAAGGCGCGCCGATCGATACGCAGTTCCGCATCTCGGACGAAGAAGGCATAGACTGGGTGCGTCGCCTGCTATCCGAGGAGGGGCTGTGCCTAGGTCTGTCCTCCGGGATCAACGTGGCGGGTGCAGTGCGGCTCGCGCGTCAATTGGGGCCGGGTAGCCGGGTTGCGACGATCCTGTGCGATACCGGCTTCAGGTACCTGTCAACGCTCTACAATAAGGTGTGGCTGGAGCAGAAAGGCCTGCCCGTTTTCCCTTGGCTTGCGACGAGTTGAGGCGAGGCATCGACAATCAGATGTTTTCACGTTACATTTCTGCCACACTATGAAAATGATCGCACCGGAACCGGGCCATGCAGGCCACCGCGCGAAGGTCGGAATGATCGGGCTTGCGGCCGTCCTTCTGCTGATCGGTCTCGCTGCCGCGGTATTCGCGACGGCGACGAAGGACCGACCGCTGGTTATCGCCAGCGGCGCGCGCACGCAGGCGGAACATCGCATTCCCGATAACGCGACCGCGCCAAGCGATAAGGCTACCAACGAGCCGCTTGCCGAACTCGGGGTCGCGCCGAGCGCGCCGACCACCGACTCATCATCCGCTGACAACGCTTCCGCAGTGCCGGATGCAGTGGCCAAATAGTGTCTGATTATCCGCGTGACCCGGCGATCGGGTTTGCGCGCTGCGGGGAAAATGCGGGAAATCGAACCACCGCGTTGCCGTGCCCGGAGAATATCCGGGCGCGGTGTGTTGCGTTCGGGAACGTTCGTAGAACAACCTGACCCGTCCAGAAAATATCAGCCGGGAAGTCCGCAGGATAGGCATTCTCCCGTAAAATCCCCGGAAATCCCCTTGAATCCCCGCTTGACCATATGTTAACCCCGTCTTCGACAGGGGCAGCACTAATTCGCCTGCGCGATCCTCACCGAAGCGGCTGACAACAGCGGTTTTCGGGCCGGGACCGGCTTGCCTGTCGCTTTGTGGAGCGTGGCGACGTGGGGGACCGGCTGGAGTATCAGGGGAAAGGACTGGGCCTTGTCGATGACAAGGGTCGTGTCGCTATTCCTTCGTCGCTCCGCTCGACGCTCGCGAAAAACGCGCCCCGCGACGACGGCAAGGACGGCGGCACCGTCATCATCGCGCCGCACCCGACCTATCGTTGCCTGATTGCCTATGATCCCGGTTTCGTCGCGCAGTTGAAGCGCGAGTGCGAGACACGCGACGACGCGCACGTCGCGACCACGGGCGCGTCGGATTACAACATCCTCGCCCGCGCCGGCGCTGCCGAGGCGATGCCGTTCGACGGCAGCGGCCGCTTCATCATGCCCGCATTCGAGCGAAAGTACGCCCGCATCGACGAGGTCGCGTTCTTTCATGGCACCTTCAAGTGGATCACGATCTGGTCGCCGCGCATCATGCTGGAGACCGACGGCATCGACCCGTTCCTGAAAGAAGCGGTCGAGTTCCAGTGTGAAGAAAAGGGCATCAAGCTGTGACTGATGCGCCCCACATCCCCGTATTGCTCGACGAGGTGCTCGACGCGCTCGCGATCCAGTCGGGCTCGGCCCAGGTCGACGGCACGTTCGGTGCGGGCGGCTACACGCGAGCGATGCTCGGGCAAGGTGCGCGCGTGTGGGCGTTCGATCGCGATCCGGATGCGATCGCCGACGGGCAGGCGCTGGTCGACTCCTCGGATGGCAAGCTCACGCTGATCGCCGCTACCTTCTCCGCGCTCGAAGCTCAGCTGGCGGCGCGCGACGCGCTGCCGGTCGACGGCGTGGTGCTGGACATCGGCGTCAGTTCGATGATGCTTGACCGACCGGAGCGCGGGTTCAGCTTCATGTCCGATGGCCCGCTCGACATGCGGATGAGCCAGGCGGGCGAGACCGCGGCCGAGTTCCTCAACACCGCGGACGAGGCCGCGATCGCCGACGTTCTGTACCAATATGGTGACGAGCCGCGCTCACGCCGGGTGGCGCGCGCGATCGTCTCCGCAAGACCCCTTACGCGCACCACCGAACTGGCGAATGTGGTTAAGAAGGCGTTAGGACATAAGCCGCATGATAAGAAGGACCCGTCGACACGGACCTTCCAGGCAGTTCGGATTCATATCAACCGGGAGCTTGGCGAACTGGCCGACGGGCTCGCGGCGGCGGAGCGCGCGCTTCGTCCGGGAGGCATGTTGGCGGTGGTGACGTTTCACAGTCTCGAGGACCGATTGGTCAAACGGTTCTTTCGCGAACGCAGCGGCGGCTTGCCGGGCGGATCGCGGCACCTGCCGCAAGTTTCGGCAAGAGCCGAGCCGAGTTTCGAGAATGTCGCGCGCGCGGTGCGTGCCGGTGAGGTCGAGATCGCGCGCAATCCGCGTGCGCGCTCGGCCACGTTACGGGTCGCGCAGCGGACGGCAGCTGCGGCTTGGGTTGATGAGGGAGCGTTGTAATGCTTGGCTATGCGTGGAAGACCATGGGCTGGTTTCTGGCGGGCGTGGCGGTGGCGCTAGGCTTCCTGCTCGTGCCGCTTCAGGTCGCGGCCGAGCGCAAGAAGCTCGACCACACGGTTGCCGACATCGCCCAAGCGCGCCGCGATATCCGCGCGCTGGAGACCGAGTTCGAGACCCGCGCGAACCTGGCGCAGCTTGACCAGTGGAACAACGATACGCTGCGGCTGGTCGCGCCCGGTGCCGGGCAGTTCGTCGCGGACGAGGCTGCGCTCGCCGCGATCGACGTGCATCAGCAGGGCGGTGCCGATATCCAAACCGCGTCGTTCGTGCCGGCGCCGCCGATGAGCGAGTCGCTGGCCCAGGCGGCGCAGGCGCAGGTCGCGATGGTTGCTCCCGAACCGCACGTGCAACCCGCCGTCGCGGTGAAGATCAAGGTCGCGCCGACGCTCGCCGCCGCCGTCGCCAAGGTGAAGGATATCGGTGTGAAGCGCGTCAAGGTGCAGGCGGTCGCGATGCTCGATCGCAAGTTGCTGAGCGACTCTACCGTCGGCGATCTCCTGTCCAGCGCACGCCGGGAGGCCCGTTCCGGCCGATGAGCACGTTCCTCGCCCGTCCGCTTCCGCAGCGTCGCGTCAGCGGCCAGCGTCATGCGCTGGTCGCGGTCGCGCATGTGCGGCTGATGATCCTGATGCTGTTCCTCGGCGCTGGCTTTCTGGTGGTGGTGGGCAAGATCGCGCTGCTTGGGCTGCTGTCGTCGCCGGCGGATGCGCAAGGCGCGGCGGTCAACCCGGTGGTGCGCAGCGACATTCTCGACCGCAACGGTGAGCCGCTTGCCCGCACGATCGACGCGTGGACGGTGGGCGTGCGCCCGCACGATATTCTCGGCGACAAGCGCGCGCTGGCAGAGGCGCTGGTCAGGATCATGCCCGGGCATGACGAGGAATGGTTCTATTCCAAGCTGACCATGAAGGCGAATTTCACCTATCTGGAGAAACATGCCTCGCCCGCGCTGGTCAACGCGATCCACGACCTTGGCGAGCCTGGCATCGTCTTCGCGCAGGAGCCCGAGCGGCTGTATCCGCAATCGACGCTGGCGGCGCACGCGCTGGGCTATATCGGGCCGAGCGCCAAGGATCCCAACATCGCCGGTCGCGCCGGTATCGAACGTGCGTTCGATGAGCGGCTGAGCAGCCCGGCCGAGCGCGGCGAGCCGATCACGCTGTCGATCGACGCGCGCGTGCAGGCGGCGATGGAGAGCGAACTCGGCCGCGCGATGGTGACGTTCAAGGCGCGCAACGCGACCGGCATCGTGCTCGACGTACACACTGGCGAAGTGATCTCGATGGCGTCGCTGCCTGTGTACAACCCCAACAAGATCGGCGGTACGCCGGGCGACGCGCTGCGCAACAACGTGACGCAGAGCGTGTACGAGCTGGGTTCGACGTTCAAGCCGATCACCATGGCGAACGCGATTCAGAGCGGCACCGTCACTTCGATGATGCGCCGTTTCGATGCGACCGCGCCGCTCAAGGTCGGCAGCTTCACCATCCATGACGAGCGTGGTGATCCGAAACGCTGGCTCAACATTCCCGAGACGCTGATCTATTCGTCCAACGTCGCCACCGCCCGCATCGCCGACGAACTCGGCGAGGATCGCGAGAAGGCGATGTTCCGGGCGATGGGCTTCGACACCAAGCCAGTGATCGAACTGAAGGAAAAGGCGCGCCCGTTGTGGCCGCGTTACTGGTCGCGCACCGCGACGATGACGACCGCCTACGGCCACGGTATCGCCGTAACGCCGCTGCAACTCGCCAACGCCTATGCGGTGCTGGTCAACGGCGGCATCTGGCGCCCGACGACATTGCTGAAGGTCGCGCCCGGCCATGCGGCGGAAGGACGTCGCGTGCTGTCCGAGGCGACCAGCGCGCGGATGCGGCAGTTGCTGCGGCTCGTCTGTCTGTACGGCACCGGCCGCAAGGGCGATGCGCCCGGCTACCGGGTCGGCGGCAAGACCGGCACCGCCGAGGCTGCGGCGAACGGTGGTTACGATCATTCCCGCAACGTGGCGACCTTTGTCGCCGCCTTCCCGATGGATGCGCCGCGCTACGTCGTGCTGGCGATGCTCGATTCGCCGGAAGGCACGAAGGAAACCGGCGGCTGGAAGACTGCGGCGTGGAACGCGGCGCCGGTGGTGGGTCGCGTCATCGCGCGAACCGGTGCGATGCTCGGCGTGATGCCGGACGCCCGGCGTGAAGTCGACCTTGCCGATCTTCGGCCGGCGCTTACACTCGTCGCGGGCGCGGCGCCGCCGACTGGTGGAGAGGAACAGTGAAGCTTTCGGTGCTGGTCCCCGGCGCTGCGGAGGTGCCGGTGACGGGCTTTGCGATCGACCACCGCAAGGTGGCGCCGGGCACGATCTTCGGCGCGTTTGCGGGTGGGCGCTTCAACGGTGAGGATTACATCGCGGCGGCGGTTGCGGGGGGCGCGATTGCCGTTGTCGCACGGCCGGAGGCGGTAGTGGAAGGTGCGCTGCATATCGCCGATGCCGCGCCACGCCGCTGCTTCGCGCGACTGGCGGCCCGGTTCTTCGCGCCGTTCCCTGCCATCGCGATCGCAGTGACCGGCACTAACGGCAAGACGTCGACGGTCGAAATGGTCCGGCAGTTGTGGCGTATGGCGGGCCATTCCGCCGCGTCGATCGGCACGCTTGGCGTCACCACCGGCGACGACCGCGTCTCGACCGGGTTGACGACGCCCGATGTGGTGACGTTCCTGTCGAACGTCGCAGGGCTGGCGCGCGAGGGTGTGACGCACTTGGCGTTCGAAGCGTCGAGCCACGGCCTCGACCAGTATCGGACGGAGGGCGTGCCGCTGACCGCGGCGGCGTTCACCAATCTGAGCCGCGATCATCTCGACTATCACGGCACGATGGACGCGTACCTCGCCGCCAAGCTGCGCCTGTTCGACGAGGTGCTGCCGGTCGGCGGGACGGCGGTGCTATGGGCGGACGATGCCGTGTCGGGGCAGATCGCCGCGGCGGCGCGGGGGCGGGGTATCGCCATCGTGTCGGTCGGCACCGCCGGCGAGACGCTTCGCCTCGTCGCACGAGAGCCGGGCTTGCTGGGTCAGACGCTGAGCGTCGAGGCGGACGGTGGCACGCACAGGATCGCGTTGCCGCTGATCGGTGCGTATCAGGCGGCAAACGCATTGGTATCCGCCGGATTGGTGATTGCGACCGGCGGCGACGTCGCGGCAACGCTGGCGGCGCTGTCGCGGCTCCAGCCGGTACGCGGGCGGCTCGAACGTGCGGTGATCGCGCGTAGTGGCGCACCGGTGTATGTCGATTATGCGCATACGCCCGACGCGCTCGACGCAGCGATCGCGGCGCTTCGGCCGCACGTCGGTGGGCGGCTGATCGTCGTGTTCGGGGCGGGCGGCGACCGCGACACCGGCAAGCGCGTCGAAATGGGGCGGGTGGCTGCGGCGAAGGCCGATCACGTCATCGTCACCGACGACAATCCGCGCAGCGAAGACCCGGCGAGCATCCGCGCGATGGTTCTGGCTGGCGCGCCGGGTGCTGTCGAGATCGGCATGCGTCGTGATGCGATCGGCGCGGCGATAGCCGGCGCGGGGCCCCGAGATATCGTGCTGATTGCGGGCAAGGGGCATGAGCAGGGGCAGATCGTCGGTGAGTTCGTCCTGCCGTTCGACGATGTCAGCGTCGCTCGGGAAATGGCAGCGTGATGTTCAGCGCCGCCATATCGGTCGGTCGTGACGAGAGTCGGATCACGGTCGCGCGGCTCTCTGACAGGAGGCGCAACGTTGCTTTACCTACAAGCCATGAGCGCTTCCCGATCTGGGTTCGGGATCGTCGCAGCTTTGGAGCATCCGCATGATCCTCTGGACCGCCTCGGACATCGCGGCGGCGACCGGCGGCACCGCTTCGGCGGACTTCGTGGTCTCCGGCGTCGCCTTCGATTCGCGGGAGGTCGGTCCGGGCGACCTGTTCGTCGCGCTCAAGGGTGAGACCACCGACGGCCACCATTTCCTCGATCAGTGCTTCGCGCAAGGTGCGACGGGCGCGTTGGTCAGCGTCCCGACCGGCCACCCGCACGTGCTGGTTTCGGATACCACCGCCGCGCTCGACGCGCTCGCCCGCGCTTCCCGTGCCCGCACGCAGGCGAAGATCATCGGCGTCACCGGCTCGGTTGGCAAGACCGGCACCAAGGAAGCGCTGTTCGCAGCGCTGGAGCGCGGTGCGCGTGGACGGGCGCACCGATCGGTCAAAAGCTACAACAACCATACCGGCGTACCGCTCAGCCTCGCGCGAATGCCTGCGGATAGCCGTTTCGGTGTGTTCGAAATGGGCATGAACCACGCCGGCGAACTCGCCGCGCTGACCAGTATCGTCCGTCCGCACATCGCGCTGGTGACGACGATCGCGCCCGCCCACACCGCGTTCTTCTCGAGCGAAGCGGCGATCGCCGACGCGAAGGGCGAGATCTTCCAGGGGCTTGAGCCCGGCGGCACCGCGATCGTGCCGTTCGACAGCCCGCACCGCGACCGGCTGATCGCTGCCGCCACGCCCTATGCCGCACATGTGGTCACGTTCGGCTCGGGCCTGGGTGCCGACGTTCGCGCGATCGAGGCGATGCCGGTATCGGCCGGCGGTACCTTCGTCACGGCGCGGCTGGGCGATCATGAGATCAGCTACACGATCAGTCAGGCCGGGGCGCATTGGGTGTCGAACACGCTCGCGGTGCTGGCGGCGGTGCGCGCCGCGGGTGGCGATCTCGCGATTGCCGGCCTTGCCTTGGCCGAACTTGAAGGGCTCACCGGCCGGGGCGCACGCTTCACCGTGCCGCGCAACGGCGGCGAGGCGCTGGTGATCGACGAGAGCTACAACGCCAATCCCGCCTCGATGCGGGCCACGTTGGCGGTGCTCGGGCAAGAGAAAGCTGCGCGTAAACTGGTGGTGCTGGGCGAGATGCGCGAGCTTGGTGACGAGAGCGACGCGTATCACGTCGCGCTGGCCGAGCCGCTCCGTGCGGCGGGCGTCGAAGCGGGCATTCTGGTCGGCAAATCCATGGCACCGCTCGCGAACGTGCTTGAGGGGCAAGGCGATTTCGTCCATGTGGCCGACGCCGCAGCAGCGCGAGAGCGGCTGCGGGCGCTGCTCGCAGCAGGCGATGCGGTTCTCATCAAGGGCTCGAACGGCGTAGGGTTGTCGGCGGTGGTCGCGGCCTTGCGTAGCGGGATTGGGTAAATGTTCTACTTCATCGCCGAGCTGTTCCATTTTCACGGCTTGTTCAACCTGGTCCGCTACCAGAGCTTCCGGACCGGTGCGGCGGTGGCGACGGCGCTGTTCCTCGGCCTGTTGATCGGTCCGCGCTTCATCGGCTGGTTGCGCGTGCGGCAAGGCAAGGGCCAGCCGATCCGCGCCGACGGACCGCAGACGCACCTCGCCAAACGCGGTACGCCGACGATGGGTGGCCTGATGATCCTGACCAGCCTAACGCTGTCGGTGCTGTTGTGGATGGATCTGACCAACCCATTCGTGTGGGCGTGTACGTTCGTGACGTTGGGCTTCGCGGCGATCGGTTTCCTCGATGATTACGACAAGGTGCGCAAGGCGAGTACCGCTGGCGTGTCCGGCCGCGTGCGATTGCTGGGTGAATTCGTGATCGCCATCATCGCAAGCGCAATGATCGTGCACCAGAACGGCACACATCTCTATTTGCCGTTCGTTACCGGCGTTTCGATCGATCTCGGCTACTTCTACATTCTGTTTGCGGCATTCACGATCGTCGCGTTCGGGAATGCGGTGAACCTGACCGATGGGCTTGATGGACTTGCGACCATGCCGGTGATCATTGCCGCTGTCAGCTTCATGCTGATCGTGTACCTAGCCGGCAACTTCAAGTTCGCGACGTATCTCGGCATCCCGCATGTGCCCGGCGCGGGCGAACTGGCGATTTTCTGCGGCGGCATCGTCGGCGCGGGGCTTGCCTTCCTGTGGTTCAACGCGCCGCCGGCGGCAGTGTTCATGGGCGATACCGGCAGCCTCGCGCTCGGCGGCGCGCTGGGGGCGATCGCGGTGACGGCGCACCATGAGATCGTGCTCGGCATCATCGGCGGGCTGTTCGTGGTCGAGGCGTTGTCGGTCATCATCCAGGTCGCCGTGTACAAGCGCACCGGCAAGCGCGTGTTCCGCATGGCGCCGATTCACCACCATTTCGAGCAACTTGGCTGGGCCGAAGCAACCGTCGTGATCCGCTTTTGGATCATCGCGCTCGTGCTGGCGCTGGCAGGCCTTTCGACGTTGAAATTGCGGTGATTTTCAGCCCCGCCTGGCGCGGCAAACGCTACGCTGTGCTGGGGCTTGCCCGCTCCGGCGTCGCGACCGTGCGCGCGTTGCTCGCCGGTGGTGCCGAGGTGGTGGCGTGGGATGCGGATCCTGTGAAGCGGGAGGCGCTGGCGGATGCGGACGTGACGTTTGCCAACCCCGAGGCGATCGACCTGACCGGGTTCGATGCGCTGGTCGTGTCGCCGGGGGTGCCGCTCAACCGGCATCCGGTTGCGGCGCAGGCGCGTGCGGCAGGCGTGCCGATCATCGGCGATATCGAGCTTTTCGCGCAGGCTAGGGCGCGTTTGCCAGCGGCTAAAGTCGTCGGCATCACGGGAACGAACGGTAAGTCGACCACTACCGCGCTGATCCACCATATCCTGACTACGGCAGGTATCCCGACGTTGATGGGCGGCAATATCGGGTTGCCGATCCTCGGACAGGAGCCGTTGCCGGACGGGGGCATGTATGTGCTCGAACTGTCGAGCTATCAGATCGACCTGACCTACAGCCTCGACTGCGATGTGGCGGTGCTGCTCAACATCACGCCCGACCATCTCGATCGCTATGACGGCTTCGAAGGTTACGCGGCGTCCAAAGCCCGGCTGTTCAAGATGCAATCGGCGGGCAACGCAGCCGTAATCGGCATCGGCGATCAGGCCTCGGCCGAGATCGCGCGCAGCCTGCCGCCTGAGGATCTCACCAAGATCGCAGGCAGCGGCCTGGACCAGTCGCGCTGGCCATCGCTGCAAGGGCCGCACAATGCGCAGAACGCGCTGGCGGCGGTCGCGGCGTGCGAGGCGCTCGGCGTTTCGGTCGAAGTGATCGAGGAAGGGCTCGCAAGCTTCACCGGCCTGCCGCACCGCATGGAGCGGGTCGGGGAGCGCGACGGTGTCGTGTTCATCAACGACAGCAAGGCGACCAATCCGGAAAGCGTAGCACCCGCGCTGGCGGCGTTCGATCGCGTGCACTGGATCGTCGGTGGGAAGGCCAAGGGCGCCGATCTCGACGCGTGCCGCCCACAGTTCGGCCATGTCGTCCGCGCTTACACGATCGGTGAGGCCGCGCCCGTTTTCGCGGCGCTGCTGCAAACCGAGATGCCGGTCGAGGAGGCGGGTACGCTCGCCGCCGCCGTCGCCAGCGCTGCGGCCCAGGCGCGGCCCGGCGATACCGTGCTGCTGTCGCCGGCGTGCGCCTCGTTCGACCAGTTCCGCGATTTCGAGCAGCGCGGCGACACGTTCCGCGCGCTTGTAGAGGCGCTGGTATGAGCGACAAGCGTCCCTCAATGTGGAAGCGCATGCAGGTCAGCGGCGGCCGGTCCGACCGGTCGTGGCTTGGCATGTGGTTCTGGGATATCGACCGGGTATTGTTGCTGCTGGTGCTGCTGCTGATCGGCGTGGGACTGATCGCGGTCGGTTCGGCGTCGCCTTCCGCGGCGCAGCGCTATTCGGACGAGCGGCACCATATCCAGCCGCTCTATTATCTGTGGTGGCAGCTTGCCTGGGTAAGCGTGTCGATCCCGGTGATGCTGCTGATCTCGATGCTGCCGGTTTCGGTGGCGCGGCGGCTGGCGTTGTTCGGCGCGGTGATCTTCGTCATTGCACTGGCGGCGGTGCCGTTTATCGGCGTGTCGAAGAACGGCGCGACGCGGTGGCTCAACCTCGGCGTTTCGCTGCTCCAACCCTCCGAGTTCCTGAAACCGTTTTTCATCGTCACCGCCGCATGGATCCTGTCGATGCGCGCGCAGGACGATGCGCTGCCGGTGGTGTTCATCACCGGCGCGATGACCGCGCTGGTCGGCGTACTGCTGATGATGCAGCCCGATTTCGGCCAGACCATCGTGTTCGTCAGCGTGTGGTTCGCGCTGCTGATGATCTCCGGCACGTCGACGAAGGTGATCCTCGGGCTGGTCGCGCTTGCGCCAGCAGGTCTGGTTTCGGCGTATTTCTTCTACGGCACCGCGCAGAAGCGCATCAATGCCTTCCTGTTCCCGGACGTGGAGGGCGAGGGTGCGTCGGACCATTTCCAGACCAACGCCGCCCGCGCGACCATCACGCATGGCGGTTGGCGCGGCACCGGTCCCGCCGGCGGCACGATGAAGTTCCGCCTGCCGGAGGGGCATACCGACTACATCTTCTCGGTAATCGGCGAGGAATTCGGGCTGATCGCGTGCATCATCATCGCGTTGCTGTTCTTTGCGATCGTGGTGCGGGTGTTCGTCAAACTGCTCGATGAATTGGACGAGTTCCGGCTGTTCGCCGCCGCCGGCCTCGCCACGCAATTCGGTGTGCAGTCGCTGATCTCGATGGCGGTCAACACCGGCCTTGCGCCGTCCAAGGGCATGACGCTGCCGTTCATCAGCTATGGCGGATCGTCGCTGGTCGCGCTGTCGGCGGGAATGGGCTTGCTGCTGGCGTTCACCCGGCGCAATCCGTTCGTGTTGCGATCTCCCTATATCGCCAAATGGAGCGGCGTATGAGCAAACCCCGTCACTTCGTTCTCGCCGCCGGGGGCACGGGCGGCCATATGGTCCCCGCCGCCGCGCTGGCCGCCGAGCTGATCCGGCGCGGCCATTACGTCGCGCTGGTGAGCGACGAACGCGGCGTGCGTTTCCCCGATCTGTTCGAGGGCATCCAGACGCATATCCTGCCAACGGGGCGGCTGGGCGGCGGGCCGCTCGGCTATTTGAAGGCGGCGCGCGGGATGTGGCGCGGGCGGGCGATGGCGGTGGAACTCTACAAGACGTTCCGTCCGGCGGCGGTGATCGGCTTCGGCGGTTACCCCGCGCTGCCTGCGCTGCTCGCGGCGTTCAACCAGAAGATCCCGACCGCGATCCACGAACAGAACGCGGTGCTCGGCCGGGTCAACCGGCTGGTGGCGGGCAAGGTCGATGCGATCGCGACCTCCTACGCCAAGGTCGAGCGGCTCAAGCCGGCCCTCGAAGACAAGACGCATCTGGTTGGCAATCCGGTGCGCGATTCCGTGATCGCGATCCGCGCCAAGCCCTATCCGCTGCTGGAGGAAGACGGCATCTTCCGCGTGCTGGTGACCGGCGGCAGCCAGGGCGCGAGCGTGCTGAGCAAGGTTGTGCCGGAGGGGCTGTCGATGCTGCCGGTCGCGTTCCGTCGCCGCTTGCAGGTGACGCATCAGGCGCGCGTCGAGGACATCGAGGCGTGCCGCGCCAAGTACAAGGATCTCGACATCGCCGCCGATCTCGCGACGTATCTGCCCGATCTGCCCGAGCATCTCGCGTGGTCGCATCTGGTGATCGCGCGCGCGGGCGCGTCCACGTTGTCCGAACTGACCTGCGCCGGCCGCCCCGCGATTCTCGTGCCGCTGCCGAGTGCTACCGACGACCACCAGACCGTCAACGCCCGCGAGATGACCGCGGCGGGTGGCGCGCGCACGATCGACCAGCGCAGCTTCACCGCGCCCGAACTCGCCAAGCAGATGCAGCGGCTCGGTCTCGATCCCGAGGCGCTCCAGAACGCGGCGACGCGCGCGCGTGGGTGCGGCCGGCCCGATGCGGCGCGCGATCTCGCCGATCTGGTCGAGAGCCTTGGCGAAACCAAGGGTGAATTGCCGATCGGCGTGCCGCTGCCCGTCAACTTCCGGAACAAGGTCGCTATCGCATGAGGGGTGTCGCAACCGACATCGGCACGATCCACTTCGTCGGCATCGGCGGCATCGGTATGTCGGGCATTGCCGAGGTGATGAAGAACCTCGGTTACAACGTGCAAGGGTCGGACGTGGCGGAAGGCTATGTCGTCGAGGGCCTGCGCGCCAAGGGCATCCCGGTGGCGATCGGCCACAAGGCGGAGAACCTCGGCGACGCGGCGGTGATCGTCACCTCCACCGCGATCAAGCGCGGCAACCCCGAGGTGGAAGCCGCGCTTGCCAACCGCGTGCCGGTGGTGCGGCGTGCGGAGATGCTGGCGGAACTGATGCGCCTGAAATCCACCGTCGCGGTGGCGGGGACGCACGGCAAGACCACGACCACCTCGATGGTGGCGGCGTTGCTTGACGCGGGCGGGGTGGACCCGACCGTCATCAACGGCGGCATCATCAACAGCTACGGTTCGAACGCGCGGCTCGGCGCGAGCGACTGGATGGTGGTCGAGGCGGACGAGAGCGACGGCAGCTTCCTGCGGCTCGACGGTACGATCGCGGTGGTGACCAACATCGACCCCGAACACCTCGATCACTACGGATCGTTCGACAAGGTGAAGGATGCCTTCGTCGAGTTCGTCGAGAACGTGCCGTTCTACGGCGCCGCGCTGCTATGCCTCGATCACCCGGAGGTGCAGGGCATCCTGCCGCGCGTGCGCGACCGCCGGATCGTCACCTACGGTTTCTCGACGCAGGCCGATGTGCGCGGCGTCAACGTCACGCCGATCCCCGGCGGCAACCGTTTCGAGGCGATCGTGCGCCAGCGCGACGGCACGACCCGCTCGATCGAGGGGATCGAACTGCCGATGCCGGGTCGCCACAACGTCCAGAACGCGCTCGCCGCGATCGGCGTGGCGCTGGAACTCGGCATCGAGGATGCGACGATCCAGCAGGGGTTCGCCAAGTTCCACGGCGTGAAGCGGCGCTTCACCAAAGTGGGCGAGACCGGTGGCGTGACGGTGATCGACGACTATGGCCACCACCCGGTCGAGATCCGCGCCGTGCTGGCGGCGGCGCGCGAAGGTGTCGAGAACCGCGTGATCGCGGTCGTGCAGCCGCATCGTTTCTCGCGGCTCGGCAACCTGATGGAGGAGTTCCAGGGCGCCTTCAACGACGCCGATATGGTGTACGTCGCGCCGGTCTATGCGGCGGGTGAGGCGCCGGTCGAGGGGGTCGATGCCGATACGCTGGTCGAGGGATTGAAG
>Ga0265798_10003786_pt1 | contig 21279 bp, 25 predicted proteins | sample P3T30metagenome_FD_192430 | JGI IMG/M metagenome (GOLD analysis project Ga0265798, IMG submission 192430) | Plant litter microbial communities from East Loma Ridge, Irvine, California - P3 T30 | ecosystem: Environmental > Terrestrial > Plant litter > Unclassified | place: USA: California... | reverse complement strand
CGGGCGCCAGTGCGCTGATCGCGGCGATCGCGGCGGCATCGGGTTCGCGATCGAAATAGGCGTCGAGCCGCCACTGTTCGGCGTCGTCCAGCACTTCCTCGGTGGTCACCAGCGTCGGCATCGGATCGAGCGCAGGACCGTCGCCCGCGTCGATCGCCTCCGCCTCCGCGCGGGTGCAGGGCAGCGTGACCTTCCAGTTACCGGACATAGCTGGCGCCGTTCACGTCGAGTACCGCGCCGGTCATCGATGGCGGGGCATCCAGCGCGAGGAAGCGGACTGCCGCTGCGACCTCCGCCGGTTCGGCGACGCGGCCCAGCGGGATATCCGCGAGCAGCCTGTCCCCGCCGCGGCTGGCGAGATAATCGTCCGCCATGCCGGTCATCGTGAAGCCGGGGCAGACCGCGAAGGCGAGGATGCCGTCCTTGGCATAGGCGCGGGCGATCGTCTTGGTCATCGCGACCATTCCCGCCTTGGAGGCGGCATAATGCCAGTGCGCCGGGCTGTCGCCCCGATAGGCGGCGCGGCTGGCGACGTTGACGATGCGTCCGGGCACATCGCGCGCCTGCCAGTGGAGAACGGCGAGGCGGCAGAGTTCGGCGGCGGCGGTCAGGTTGATCCGCATCGTCCGTTCCCAGCCGGCCAGCCAGTCGTCGCCCTCCAGCGGATTGGCCTCGAACACGCCGGCATTGTTGACGAGTACGTCGATCGTGCCGTCCGCCCGGTCCAGCGCGGCATCCCACAGCGCCGATCCCGCGCCCGGTTCGTCGAAATCGGCGGGAATGCCGCTGGCGGTGCCGTGGCCGATGACGGTGCGGCCGGCATCGGCCAGCGTGGTGGCGATCGCCGCGCCGATGCCGCGGCTCGATCCGGTGAGAAGGATGGTCATGGCCACGCGCTGTAGCGTGGCGGGCCGGGGGAGGCCATGTCGTTCCTCCCCTTACCCCCTCGGTTCACCGGCAGCAGGATATCGGCCGTCGGTCAGGCCGCGACCTTGGCGGCAAAGTCGCCCGCGCTGGTCTTCAACGTGCCCAGCCGGCCATCGAGAGCATCGAAGCCGCGACCGACGCCATCGATTTCGGAGGCGACCATTTCCGTATCCTTGCGGATCGCGGTGATCGTGCCGGACATCGAGTCGGCGGCCAGCGCGGTCTCGTCGACCGCGGCGGTGATCGCGGTCACGGTCTGTGCCTGTGCCTCCATCGCGAAACGGATGCGTTCGGCGGATTCCTGCACCTCGGCGACGGTCGACTTGATCGAGGCGTTGGTTTCCACGGTCGAGCGGGTAGCGGACTGGATCGCGGCGATCTTGGCGGCGATGTCGTCGGTGGCGCGCGCGGTCTGGCTTGCGAGGCTCTTTACTTCCTGTGCCACCACCGCGAAGCCGCGGCCGGCATCGCCCGCGCGCGCCGCCTCGATCGTGGCGTTCAGGGCGAGCAGGTTGGTCTGGCCGGCGATGTCGCGGATCAGGCCGAGAATCGATTCGATCGACTTGGCATGATCGGACAGGGTTTCGGACATGCCGACCGCCTGGCCCGCCTGCGCGCTGGCACGGGTGGCGATCTCGGCGGCGGCCTCCACCTCGACGCGCGCATCCTCGATCGCGCGGATCAGGCCGGCGGCGGTCTGCGCCGCCTCGCGCATCGCCACGGCGGACTGTTCGGCGGCGGCGGCCACTTCGGATGCCTTGCCCAGCATGCCGCGCGCGAAGTTCGATGCCCGGTTGCTCTGGTCGCGCAGTTGCACGCCTTCGTGCATCGCGACATCCGTCGTGGCCGCGATGCTGTCGCGGAAATCGGAGGCGAGGCGATCCCGCGCGAACTGCGTCCGGTGCGCGGCGAAGCCCGCGAACAATTCCACCGTCAATTCGGTTTCCATGCCGAACAACCGCATCAGTACGTCGATATGGACCGGCAGCATCGGGTCCCCGGGCGGGACGTTGGCCAACAGCACCTTGAGCGCGGCCCGGTCGCTGGCGCAGGACATCGCCAGCAGATCCATGGTGGACACATTGGCATGGCAAGCCGACGCGACGGCGCGTTCCAGCGATTCGACCCAGGCGATGCCGGACAGATCGTTGAACCGGTCGCGCAGATACCGCAGCCCCGCATCCATGCGACGGGATTGATCCATCGCGGTCCATTCCGGCGCGCCGGGATTGGCGAAGCGCCAATGCGCCCAATAAGCCTCGACGATCTCATGCGCATTCGGTTCGATGACGGTCCACAGCGCGGCGGCGGCACGGACCAGCGATCGATCGCTGCCGTCGAATGCCCTGATCCGGGCCTGGATATCGATACCGGCCGCGATCGAGCCGGGGGTGGGGAAATCCATGACGCTGACGACTTTCCTGCTGAACGTGCGGTCATGCTAGGGCGCCGGAGTTAACACATGGTTAGGTAAGGGCAGGTTTATGGCGCCCGACCCCGGCCATATGGTGGAGATACTTGCATCGCCGGCCCTCGCGCCTCATAGGCGCAGGTACCACCGTTCGGATCGAGGACCAGCCCTTTGGCATCGCGCAATCCTGCTCGCCCGCTTAGCCCGCACCTCCAGATATGGCGGTGGGGGCCGCACATGCTGGTGTCGATCCTGCACCGCGTGACCGGCAGCGGCATGGCGACCGTCGGCACGTTGCTGATGGTCTGGTGGCTGGCGGCGCTGGCGGGCGGCGCGGAAAGCTACGCCACCTTCCGCGACGTGTTCACGACCGAATCCGGTGCGCTCAACATTCTGGGCCTGGTCATCGGCATCGGACTGACGCTGTCGCTGTTCCAGCACATGGCCACGGGCGTGCGCCACCTGTTCCTGGACATGGGCGCCGGTTACGAACTCCGGACCAACAAGCGCTGGGCGATGGCGACGATGTTCGTCTCGGTCGCGCTGACCGCGCTGTTCTGGCTCTACATGGGGATGAAGTGATGCGTTCGGGCACCTCTCTCGGCCGCGTGCGTGGCCTCGGCTCCGCCAGGGAAGGCGCGCACCATTGGTGGTACCAGCGGCTGACCGCGGGATCGAACTTCCTGCTGATGCTGTGGCTGATCGTATCGATCGCCCGCCAGCCGGCCTATGACTACACGACGATGCGGATGTGGATGGAAAACGCCTGGGTCGCGATCCCGATGGCGTTGCTGATCCTGTCGGTCTTCTGGCATTTCCGCATGGGCCTGCAGATCGTGATCGAGGATTACCAGCACGACGAAAGCCGTATCGTGTTCATGGTCCTGCTGAACTTCTTCGTGGTGGCGACCGGTGGTGCCGCCCTCTTCTCCATCCTCAAGATCGCGCTCGGAGCCGCTGCCTGATGCCCGCCTCTTACAAGATCATCGACCATACCTATGACGCGGTCGTCGTGGGTGCGGGCGGTTCCGGCCTGCGCGCCACGATGGGCATCGCCGAGGCGGGTCTGAAGACCGCCTGCATCACCAAGGTGTTCCCGACCCGGTCGCATACCGTCGCGGCGCAGGGCGGCATCGCCGCCTCGCTCGGCAACAATTCGCCCGATCACTGGTCGTGGCACATGTACGATACCGTCAAGGGTTCCGACTGGCTCGGCGATCAGGACGCGATCGAATATCTGTGTCGCGAAGCCCCGCAGGCGGTCTACGAGCTGGAGCATGCCGGCGTGCCGTTCAGCCGCAACGACGACGGCACCATCTACCAGCGCCCGTTCGGTGGCCACATGCAGAACATGGGTGAGGGCCCGCCGGTGCAGCGCACCTGCGCCGCCGCCGATCGCACCGGCCATGCGATGCTCCACGCGCTGTACCAGCAGTCGCTGAAGTACGACGCCGATTTCTACGTCGAATATTTCGCGCTCGATCTCATCATGGAAAACGGCGTCTGCCGCGGCGTGATCGCGCTGTGCATGGAAGACGGGTCGATCCACCGGTTCCGCGCGCATAACGTCGTGCTGGCGACGGGCGGCTATGGTCGCTGCTATTTCTCCGCCACCTCCGCCCATACCTGCACGGGTGACGGCAACGCGATGGTGCTGCGCGCCGGCCTGCCGTTGCAGGACATGGAGTTCGTGCAGTTCCACCCGACCGGCATCTACGGCGCGGGCGTGCTCATCACCGAGGGCGCGCGGGGCGAGGGCGGCTATCTGACCAATTCCGAGGGCGAGCGGTTCATGGAGCGCTACGCTCCCTCCGCCAAGGATCTCGCCAGCCGCGACGTGGTGTCGCGGTCGATGGCGATGGAAATGCGCGAAGGGCGCGGCGTCGGCCCGCACAAGGACCATATCTACCTGCATCTCGATCATATCGATCCCAAGGTGCTGGCCGAGCGCCTGCCGGGCATCACCGAGACGGGCAAGATCTTCGCCGGCGTCGATCTGACGCGGCAGGCGCTGCCCGTCACGCCGACCGTCCATTACAACATGGGCGGCATTCCGACCAATTATCACGGCGAGGTCGTGCGCCTGCGCGACGGCGATCCCGACAGCGTCGTCCCCGGCCTGTTCGCGGTGGGTGAGGCGGCTTGCGTCTCGGTCCATGGTGCCAACCGGCTCGGCTCCAATTCGCTGATCGATCTCGTGGTGTTCGGTCGCGCGACCGGCCTGCGCATCAAGGACCAGCTGAAGCCCGGTACGCCGCACAATCCGCTGCCCAAGGGGTCGGAGGAACTGGCGCTCAACCGGCTCGACACGTTCCGCCACGCATCGGGGGCGACCCCGACCGCGCAGCTGCGGACCGAGATGCAGCGCACCATGCAGAAGCATTGCGCGGTGTTCCGCGATTCGGCCCTGCTGACCGAGGGCGTCAGCCAGATGGAGTCGATCTATGCCGGTCTGCAGGACGTGGGTGTCAAGGATCGCTCGCTGATCTGGAACACCGACATGGTCGAGACGCTGGAACTCGACAATCTGATGGCGCAGGCATCGGTAACCATCAAGGCCGCCGAAAACCGCAAGGAATCACGCGGCGCCCACATGCACGAAGACTTCCCGGAGCGCGACGACGCCAACTGGATGAAGCACACGCTGACCACGTTCGACGGCTGGGGCGGCAAGGGCGGCGGCGTGGCGATCGATTACCGCCCGGTCCACGACTACACGATGACCGACGACATCGAGTACATCAAGCCGAAGAAGCGGGTGTACTGAAGCAACCCGCCTTCCTGTCCTGATGGAAAAGGAAGGTACCGGAACATCGCGGCAGCGAGAGGGGGGCAGCGTGCCTGTCGCCCCTCGTCCTGCGACCCTCGCCATGCTAGCGCGCGGTCATGGCTGACAGCGAAACACCCGGCGATCTGATCGCGACGATGGGACGGGGCGCCCGCATCGCGGCACGGGAACTGGCGCGATTGCCGACCGATGCCAAGCGGCGTGGGCTCGAAGCGGCAGCGGCAGCAGTCCAGGCGTCAGCCGATACGATCCTTGCCGCCAACGATCGTGACATGGCGCGTGCCGCCGGGGCGGGGTTGAGCGGCGCGCTGCTCGACCGGTTGCGCCTCGACCCCGCTCGACTGGCGGGGATGGTCGCCGGCATCGCTGCGGTCGCCGCGCTCGACGATCCGGTCGGGCGGGCGATCGATGAACGTACCCGGCCCAACGGCCTGCACCTGTCGCGGGTGCGCGTGCCGATCGGGGTGATCGGCATCGTCTACGAAAGCCGGCCGAACGTCACCGCGGATGCCGCCGCACTGTGTGTGATGAGCGGCAACGCCGTGATCCTGCGCGGCGGATCGGAAGCGCGGGACAGCAATCGCGCGATCCATGCCGCCTTCGCTGCCGGGTTGGGCGAGGCCGGGTTGCCGCACGATGCGGTGCAACTGGTGCCGACGACCGATCGCGCGGCGGTGGGCGCGATGCTGGCGGCGGACGGGCTGATCGACCTGATCGTACCCCGCGGGGGCAAGGGGCTGGTCGCGCGGGTGCAGGCAGAGGCGCGGGTGCCGGTGCTGGCGCATCTCGACGGCATCAACCATGTCTTCGTCCACGCGTCCGCCGATCCGGCGATGGCGACCGCGATCGTCGTCGACGCCAAGATGCGCCGCACCGGCGTATGCGGCTCGATGGAGACGCTGCTGATCGACCGCGACTACCCGCAAGCCGCTGCGCTGGTCGCGGCGTTGCAGGCAGCCGGCTGCACGGTGCGCGGCGATGCCGGGATAGGGGCCTTGGCCGACGTCGATCCCGCAGACGATACCGACTGGGATACCGAATATCTCGACGCGATCGCCTCCGTCGCGTTGGTCGATGGCGTCGATGATGCGATCGCACACATCGCCCGGCACGGATCGCACCACACCGACGCGATCGTCGCGACCGATCACGGTGTGGCCGAACGCTTCCTCGCGGCGGTGGATTCGGCGATCGTGCTATGGAACGCCTCCACCCAGTTCGCCGATGGCGGTGAGTTCGGGCTGGGTGCGGAGATCGGCATCGCCACCGGTCGTCTCCACGCCCGCGGCCCCGTCGCCCTGGAAGGACTGACGACCTACAAATGGGTCGGTCGCGGCGCCGGGCAGGTGCGTGGTTGAAGTGGCCGGTTCAGGGGATTAGGCTACAGGCATGAACGAGATGGTTCGTATCACCGCATCACTCGATGCCACGACCTCGGCACTCGTCACCGCTGGTGCTGCGGCGCGTGGCATGTCGGACGAGGACTATGTCGCTGAGGCGGTGCAGCGTGTTGCCGAGTCTGACGCCGACTATCGTGCCTTTATCCAGCTGGGGATCGACGCGGTCGATCGTGGTGACGTCATCCCCCATGCTGAAGTGATGACGGAACTGGACGCGATGATCGCCAAGCATCGTGGGCGATGCACGACATAATCTGGTCGCGACCGGCGCTGGACGATCTGCGCAAGATCGACGATTGGCTGACCCGCGATGCCGAACCCGATCATGCCGCCAGAACGCTGGCAGCCATCCGCCAGCGTGCAGACTTTCTCGAAAATTTCCCGCATGGTGGCCGTCCGCTTCGCGACGGCATCCGGGTGCTGCTGGTGTATGAAACGCCTTACCTGATCCGTTATCGGATCGCGACGGGGCGGGTGGAGTTATTGCGCATCCACCACGAGCGTGAGAATTGGTTGGTCGAGCCATGACCCCCACCGGCCTGCTCGGCGGCAGTTTCAATCCGGCGCACCGTGGGCATCGCCACGTCACGCTGGCCGTGAATCGGGCGTTGGACCTTGAGGAGACGTGGTGGCTGGTGTCACCGGGCAACCCTCTGAAACCTGCCAGGGGCATGGCGCCGCTCGCCGCGCGGCTGGCGTCGGCGCGGGCGATGGCACGACGGGCGCCGATCCGGGCGACCACGATCGAGTCCAAATTGGGGACGCGTTACACCGTCGATACGATCCGCGCCCTGCAACGTCGTTATCCCAAACGGCGGTTCGTCTGGATCATGGGGGCGGACAATCTGGCACAATTCCACCGCTGGCGTGACTGGCGCGGGATCGCGCGTGCGATCCCGATTGCGGTCGTCACGCGTCCGGGGTATGACGGACATGCCCTCGCGGCCCCCGCGATGGCCTGGCTGCGGCGCTATCGACGACCGCAGTCGGCCGCGAAACGATGGACGACGTGGAGTTTGCCGGCCATCGTGCTGATGCGCTTCCGCCCCGATCCGACGTCCGCCACCGGCCTTCGGGCCGGCGATCCCGACTGGCACATACGCCTCGGGCTGCACCCTTCAAGGAACTGACTTGGCCTCTACTCCCTCTGCCTCCCGCCCTTCGGCCCCGACGCCGTCCGACCCTGCCGAGGTGGAGGCGCTGCACCGGTTGATCCTGGCATCCCTGGACGACGATCAGGCGGTCGAAACCGTCTCCGTTCCGCTCGCCGGCAAGTCGACGATCGCGGATTACATGGTGATCGCCAGCGGTCGTTCGACCCGGCAGGTCGCCTCGATGGCGGCGAAGCTGACCGAGCGGATCAAGGCGGAGTTCCGCCGCCCCTGCCGGGTGGAAGGGTTGCCGACCGCCGACTGGGTGCTGATCGACGCAGGCGACATCATCGTCCACCTGTTCCGGCCGGAGGTTCGTTCCTTCTACAATCTGGAGCGGATGTGGTCGTTCGGCGATGCGCCGGCGCCCGATGCGCCGATGCCGGCGGGCACGCCCCGCAGCTGAACCGGTGCTGCTGCACATCGTCGCGCGCGGTCGCATCGCCCGCTCGCCCGAAGCGGAACTGGTCGATCGCTATCTGAAGCGGATCGCCTGGCCGACGCGGGTCACCGAAATGCCGGACACCGGCGGTCGCGAGCCGCTGCCGGTGGCGCAGGGTCGGCGCATCCTGCTCGATGAGAAGGGTGAGATACTGGGATCGCTCGCCTTTGCCGAGCGGCTCGGTCGCTGGCGCGATGACGGTGTGCGCGAAGCGAGGTTCCTGCTCGGCGCAGCCGACGGGTTCGACGACGGGGCAAGGGCAGGAGCCGATCTGCTGCTGTCGTTCGGACGGGCAACCTGGCCGCATCTGCTGGCCCGCGCGATGCTGGCGGAACAGCTGTTCCGCGCCACCAGCATCCTCGCCAACCATCCTTATCACCGCGAAGGATGAAGGCGCGGGCGATCGGTGTCGTGGCGATGGCGCTGCTATGCGGTGCCAGCCTGCCCGCTGCCTCGCCGATGCCGGTCGACCGGCCCGACACGGTGGCGATCGCAGGGCTGCTGGCCGCCATGCAGGCGGTGGGGCGCCCGCCCGCGATCGCCACGCTGGTCCAGCCGGGATCGATCGACGACCTGATCCATCTGCGCGCGGTACTGGCCGGATTGCGGCCCGAACTGGCATCCCGCCTTGCCCGGCTTCGTCATCGCAGCCTGACGAAGCCTTCGGATGCCAGACAGGATGATCGTGCCGCTTCGGCCTATCGCCTGCCGGTGACGGGGCGGCTCGTCACCGGCTTCGGTACCCTGTCGGAGGCGGGGGTGCGATCACGCGGCCTGACCTTCGCGGTGGCGCCGGGTTCGCCGGTGGTGGCGCCCGCAGGGGGCATCGTCCGCTATGCGCAGGCGTTTCGCGGCTATGGCGGCACGGTGATCGTCGATCACGGTGCGGGGTGGACCAGCGTGCTGACCGGGCTCGGCACGCTGGCGGTGCGGCCGGGCACGCGGGTGAGTGGCGGAGCGGCGATCGGCAGCGCGCGCCGGGGCGGCCGGCCGCACGTCACCGTCGAACTGCGCCGTCGGGGGGAACCCGTCGATGCGGCGGCGCTGATCCACTGATCCTTCACCCCGTTTCAGCCGCGGTTCACGATCAGCGTGCTTTGACGGGGGCGGGATTGCCGCTACGATGGCGGGATTGCCGTTTTGCCGTCAGGGTTTTCCGATGCGTCGTCCGCTTCTTACCGCCACTGCGATCGTTGCGGCGCTTGCCGTCATTCCACCTGCGGCGATGGCGGCGGCGGATACCGATACCTATCGCGAATTCGATCAGTTCCTCGACGTGTTCCAGCGGATCAAGTCGAACTATGTCGACAAGGTCGATGACAAGACCCTGATAAAGGGCGCGATCGACGGGATGCTCGCCTCGCTCGACCCGCATTCGGTGTACGAGACCGGGATCGAGTACGACAATCTGCGGATCATGACCGACGGTGCCTATGGCGGCCTGGGCCTGACGGTGGGGATGGACGATGGCGCGGTGAAGGTGATCGCGCCGCAGGAGGATGCGCCCGGCGACCGTGCGGGGGTCAAGGCGGGCGACCTGATCCTGCGCATCAACGGCGAACTCGCCTATGGCCTGACGCTGGATCAGGCGGTGACCAAGATGCGCGGCGCGCCCGGCAGCAAGATCACGCTGTCGCTGGTCCGCGCGGGCCGGGACAAGCCGATCGACGTGACGATGGTGCGCGAACGCATCGTGCAGAAACCGGTGAAGTGGGAAGTGCGCGGCGACGTCGGCTACATCAACATCAACACCTTCTCCAAGGATACCGGTACCGAGACACGCGCCGCGATCGCCGCGATCCGGCAATCGCTGGGCCATGCGCCGCTTGGCTATGTCGTCGACCTGCGCAACAATGGCGGCGGCCTGTTGCAGGAGGCGATCGCGGTGTCCGACCTATTCCTGGAGCGGGGCGAGATCGTGTCGCAGCGCGGGCGCGGGAACGACATCGACCGTTATTATGCCGAAAGCATGTTCCCCGGCGATGCGGCCAAGGGGTTGCCGGTCGTGGTGCTGACCGATGCCGGCACGGCGTCTGCGTCGGAGATCGTCGCGGGCGCCTTGCAGGACCATCACCGCGCGGTGGTGATGGGCGAACGCAGCTTCGGCAAGGGATCGGTCCAGTCGGTGATCGAACTGGGGCCGCAGCGCGCGCTGAAGATCACCACCGCGCGCTATTACACCCCCTCCGGCCATTCGGTGCAGGAAGGTGGCATCGAACCCGACATCCGCGTGCCGCAGCTGTCCGATCCCGATTACAAGGATCGGCCGGTGGTGCGCGAGGCTGATCTGCGCCGCCACCTGCTCAACGAGGCCAAGCTGGATAACGGCGCGCTGGAGGAGGACAGCAAGGAAGACCCCCGCTTCACCGCCACGGCCGATGGCCTGAAGAAGCAGGGCGTCGAGGACTTCCAGCTCAACTACGCGCTCAAGACGGTGGCCCGGCTCGGTGGCCCGGCCCAGGTCGCCGCCGCGACGAGGCCGGTGGTGAAGCCGGTCGCCAAGTAAGCACATGACCCGGCCGTCTGCTGCCCATCTGATCGCCTTCCTGCTGCCCGCCGCCTTGCTGGCGGGGGTGTGGGGGGCGCAATTGCTGGGCGGGCTGTACCCGTGCGAGATGTGCCACTGGCAGCGCTGGCCGCATTATGCCGCCGTGGCGCTGGCCGGGCTGGGTTTCTTCGTGCCGGCGGGGCGGGAGCGGAGCGGGCTGGTCGTGCTCGCCGCGCTGGCGATCGGGGTGTCGGGCGCGATCGGGGTCGCCCATGCCGGGGTCGAATATGGCTGGTGGCCGGGTTTCACCGCCTGCACCTCGACGATCGACTTCACCGGGCTCGACCCGTCGGAGCGACTGGCCGCGATTATGCGCGCGCCCCTGATCCGGTGCGACCGCGCGCCGTGGACGCTGGCGGGCATCTCGCTGGCCGGGTTCAATGCCATCTTATCCTTGGGCGGGGCCGTCACCATCTTGGTGCTGATGATGCGAAAGGCGACACGATGAGCGGCTGGAAACCCGGTGACCGGCGCGAGGCCACCGATGCGATGATCCGCGTCGATCAGGCTGGTGAATATGGTGCGATCCGAATCTATGCGGGGCAACTGGCGGTGCTGGGCGACCGGCATCCCGCCTCGCGCGCGATCCACCACATGGCCGCGCAGGAGGAACGCCACCGTGCGTTCTTCGACCGGATGATCGTGGAGCGGGGCGTGCGCCCGACGCTGTTCCAGCCGCTGTGGAAAGTCGCCGGTTTCGCGCTGGGCGCGGCCACCGCCGCGCTTGGTCCCGATGCGGCGATGGCCTGCACCGCCGCGGTCGAGACGGAGATCGACAAGCATTACGCCCAGCAGCTGGTCGATCTGGGTGACAGCGATCCCGAACTGACCGAGGCGATAGCCGATTTTCAGGCCGAGGAACTGGAACACCGCGACCACGCACTGGCGGCAGGAGCGGAGAATGCGTTCGGCTATCCGATCCTGAGCGGCGTGATCCGGCTGGGGTGCAAGGTCGCCATCGCCGCCGCCAAGCGGATTTGACGGAGTTTAGGGGAGTGATGACGATGAGGATGGCGTTCACCCTGTTGCTGGCCGTGGCCTTGCCTGGTCCGCTGGCGGCCCAGACGGCGACACCCGGCGTGCAGACCGTGTCGGCACAGGCGGCGCTGCCCGGGGCGGAGCGCCCGCGTCCAGTGCAGCAGCAGTCGGGCACCGGGCGCGGCGCACCGGTGAATGGCGTTCTCGTCCTCTACGGCAACGAGCGTTGCCCGACCAACAACGACGGCGACGAGATCGTGGTGTGCGAGCGCCGTTCCGCCGAAGAACAGTTCCGCGTTCCCAAGGAACTGCGCAATTTCGAGGTCACGCCCCAGAACCAGAGCTGGGCCGCCCGTGCGCAGGGCGTGATGGACACCGGCAGCGGCGTCAACACGATCGGCAGTTGCTCGACGGTCGGGGCGGGCGGCGCTACCGGTTGCTTCGCGCAACAGGCCCGCGCGGCCCGCGCCGAACGCAAGGCGCGTCAGGCGGACGAGCGCGCCATACCGTAAGGGCGGTTACCCCGCCCCGGACATCCTACCGGCGGACGGTGAGCATCGCGCGCTGGCCAGCATCGCCAGTACCGGGGCCGGATCGACCGTGCCATTTTCCTCGACCTGGGTGTCGAGGCGCAGCCTGAGCGGCAACATGCCGCAGCGTCGCTCCGCGATCAGGGTCACCGCATCGCCGCCGGACCCGCCGGCCTCCTGCTTCAGGCCATAGCGGATCGCGGCCGCGCCGGTGCCATGCGCCCGGTCCAGCGGGATCGGCGATACGCCGCCCGCTGCGGTCAGCGTCAACTCGTACGGGCGGCGGGTCAGTTCCGCCCTTGGACGGCGTATTCTCAGGCCGCCGGGAATGCCGCCTGCTTCCAGACCGTCCGGGATCGCGACGGTCACGACGACATCGCCGATGATGGCATCCGCACTTCGCGTTATGCCTTCCACTCCATGGCAGGCCGCCAAGAGCAGGGCGGGTATCATCAGCCGGGTGGCGGGGTGCATCGGAATAACCCGGCGCTCTTTATGCTCATCTATGCCTCCTACACGACACCGCCCCGGCCATGCGAGGATATGATCGCTGACGATCGTCATGATCCCAAAGGATGGCATGGAAGCCGGGGGCAATCGATCGCGGTCCATCGAAAATCCGTGGGCACGACATTGGCAACGCCCCGTCGGCGGGGCATGACCTGCGCTCGTGACCCCCGCCCGATCGATCCCGCTCCTCCTGTTCGTGCTCGTCTGGCTATCCACCGGCTGGTTCGGATCGTGGGAGGGTAACCCCAACAACGCCACCCGCCTGTTCGCCGCGATCGAACTGGTCGAGCGGGGCGATGCGCGTATCGACCACTGGGCGCCGCTGACGATCGACAAGGCGGTGTTCGATGGCCATGTCTATCTGGACAAGGCGCCGGGCATGACGCTGCTGGCGCTTCCCGCCGTGGCGCTGGCGGATGCGGTGACGGGCGATCGGGCGACGGGTATCGTCAGGTCGGTCGGTGATACCCGGCTCGACCGGTTCCTGAAATGGCGGTTGCGGCTGGCCGCGATCACCGGACCGGCGTTGCTCACCGCGATCGCGGCGGTGCTGCTCTACGATCTCGGGCTGGCGTTGACCGGCCGTGCGGCGGCGGGGCTGGTCGCCGCGCTCGGTTATGCGCTGGGGTCGCCGATCTGGGGGCTGTCGACGACGATCATGGGTCATGCCGCCGTGGCGGCGCTGTTCGTGATCGCGGTGTGGGCGCTGGCCCGCGCGGCGGCACGGGGGCGTGGGGTTCCGGCGCTGCTCGGCGGGGCGGCACTGGGCTATGCCGTGGTGGTGGAATATCAGGCGGTGCTGGCCGGCAGCGCCATCGCCCTGTGGGCCGTGTGGCGATTGCGGGGGCATCCCGATCGGGTGCGCCTGCTCGGGCTGGCGGCGGCGGGTGGGATCGCGGGGCTGATGCCGCTGCTTGCCTATAACCTGATCGCGTTCGGCATGCCGTTCCGCATCGGCTATGCCGGGGTGCAGGGATTCGAGGGGATGCAGCAGGGCTTGTTCGGGCTGGGCATGCCGCGCCTGTCCGTCCTGTTCGAGATCGTGTTCGGCGATCGACGCGGTCTGGTCTGGGTCGCGCCGATACTGGTGCTGGCGATACCCGGCCTCGCTTCGCTGGCCGAGGACCGGCGGGGCAAAGGCATCGGTCTTGCCGCCATCGCGGTGGTCATGGTCGGGCTGCTCGTCAACGCCGCCTATGTCTATTGGGACGGGGGCAACGCCACCGGGCCGCGCCACGCGATGGCGATGGCGGGGCTGTTCGCGCTTGGCCTCGCGCCGTTCTGGTCGGGCCTGCGCCACGGGTGGCAGCGGATCGCGACCGCCGGGCTGCTCGGCCTGTCGATGGCGATCAACCTGATGATCGCGGCGGCGGAGATCTTCGCGCCACCCGAATACCGTTTCCCGCTATGGAGCGCGGTGTACGACCTGCGTTTCCGGCATGGCGATCTGCGCACCATCCCCAGCGAATGGTGGGGATGGACGACATGGCATGGATTGTGGCTCTATCTCGGCCTCGCGCTGCCCTTGCTGGCGATGCTGATCGCGCAGGTCCGCCGGCAGGAAGTCAGGCGCGGTTCTTCCTGATGCCGCGCACGCGGTGCCAGACGTACAGGCCGATCAACGCGACCAGCACCAGCCCGATCGCCAGATCGGCCTGGTGGAACGCCGCCTTCAGCCGCGGATCGCTGTTCCACTGGTCGCCCAGCTTCATGCCCACCCAGGCCAGTGCGAGGCAGAACGGCCATGATCCGATGAAGGTATAGAGGTGGAACGGCACCAGCGGCATCCGCGCCACGCCGGCGGGAAACGCGATGAAGGTGCGGATCACCGGCAGCAGCCGCCCGACCAGCACCGCCAGATTGCCCCAGCGCGCGAAGAACCGGTCGGCCGCGTCCAGTTCGTCCGCGCCGATCAGCAGATACCGGCCCCACCGCTCCGCCATCGGCCGGCCGCCGCGCTTGCCCACCTCATAGGCGACGATCGAGCCGAGATTGCACCCCAGCGCCCCCGCCGTCGCCGCCAGGAACAGGTCGAACCGCCCGGTCGATACCAGATACCCCGCAAAGGGCATGATGATTTCCGACGGCAGCGGGATGCAGGCGCTTTCGATCGCCATCAGCAGCGCGATGCCGACATAGCCTCCGGACGAGATTACCCAGATCGTGAAGCCGGCGAGCGTGGCGATGATCTTTTCGAACATGGGCGCGGGGCTTGGCCGATGCGGCCCCGCCGGTCAATCGGAACCGCCGCCCGCCGATGGCGGTTGGGTGGGGCATGGATATCACCCTGAACGACGGCCACACCATCCCCCAGCTGGGCATGGGCACGTGGCAAATCCCCGATCCCCAGGCCGCGCTGATCGTGCGACGCGGGCTCGATCTCGGTTTCCGGCTGGTCGATACCGCCGCCATCTATGGCAACGAACGCGGCGTGGGCGACGGGCTGAAAGGCGACGATGCCTTCGTCACCACGAAATTATGGAACGATCGCCACCGCGATGCGGAAGCGGCGCTGGACGAAAGCCTCGCGTTGCTCGGGCGCGATGCCGTCGATCTTTACCTGATCCACTGGCCGGTGCCCGCCGCCGACGATTATGTCGAGGCATGGCAGGCGCTGGTCCGGCTGCGCGAGGCGGGCAAGACCCGCTCGATCGGCGTGTCCAACTTCCTGCCCGAGCATCTGGAGGCGATCATCGGCGCCACCGGCGTCACCCCCGCCGTCAACCAGATCGAACTTCATCCGCATTTCCAGCAGCGCGACGCCCGTGCCTTCCACGAGGCGCACGGCATCGTGACGCAGAGCTGGAGTCCGATCGGGCAGGGCAAGGACCTGCTGGCCGACCCCGCCATCGTCGCCATCGCGGATCGCCATCACCGCAGCGCCGCGCAGGTCGTGCTGGCCTGGCATCTGGCCCATGGCCTGTCGGTAATCCCCAAGGCGTCGAGCGCGGAGCATCTGAGCGACAATCTTGCCGCGCTCGATCTCGTCCTGAGCGAGGAGGATATCGCCCGGATCGACGCGCTCGACCGCGACGATGGCCGTCTCGGCCCCGATCCACGGACGCTGTAACCGGCGAATAACCCGCCACCCCCCGATCCGAACGGAACGGGGGCGGATCAGAATATCCCCAGAAATTTCTTTCGCTGCTGCTTGCGCTGGCCGCTGCCCAGCTTGCCGTCTTCCGCCGTCGCCGTGGTGCCGTTGCCGACGTCGTCGCGCTTTTCGCCCTTGATCGTCTTCTGTGCCGCTGCGGTCGCCCCTGCCAGCACTGGCCCACAGGCCGCCGCCTTGGCATCGCCGACATCGACGAATGCGAGCAGGGCCGCCGGCGGCGTCGCCACCAGCGCCAGTCCCAGCGCCGCACCTGCCCGGCTCACCAGTTCGGGTGAGATCACCTTCAGTGCGGGCGCCGCGAAATACCCGCCGATGCCGACCGGGGACTGGCCGGAGAACAGGCTGATCTTCTTCGAATCGGCCCGGAACGCCAGATCGACCGCTTCCGTCCCGAAGCTGAAGCCACCGCGTCCGACGATCACGTTCTTGCGCGTATCGAACAGGATCGGGTCCGCCGCCGCGACGCCGCGCCGGACGGAAAAGGCGATGAGGCCGCAATTGACCCGCACCGGCTCATCCAGCTTCCCCTGGAACATCCGCTGGGCGAACGTGCCGATATCCAGTTCCGCCAGCTGGACGTTGCGCACCGACAAGGCACCCGCCGGCATCACGAAGGCGATGCGTCCGCGCGACGTGGACAGCGAATCATGAATGCTGTCGCCGCGTCCGGCCAACTGGATACGGCCCTTGATCATCCCCGTCGTTCCCGATTCGACCAGGCCATAGCCCGCCAGCAGCCGCCCCATCGGCGTCGGCGCCAGGCGGATGTCGTAACTGACCGCACTGGGCCGCTGACGGGTGTCGAAGACCACGTCCGACGCGACGTTGCCGCGCGCCATCGCGAAACTGAGTGGCGACAGCGCCAGCCGCCCGTTCTTCAGGGCCAGTGTCAGGTCGATATCGGCAATCGGGATGTTGCGCGACCGGACCACGCCGATCGTCCATTTCAGATCGGCATCGAACCGCTGCATCGTCTCGATCGGCAAGGCCGCTTCCGGCAGCAGGCGCTGCGGCGCCGCGCCGGTCGCGGCGGCGGCGGCCAGCGCCCCGCGCGTCTCGACGATATCGGGATTGTAGCCGATGAACGGAGCGGCATCGACGATGTCGAGGCTCTTCGTCGTCAACACCGAATCGAGATGGATGCGATCGCCGTTCAGGACGGTCAGCCGACCGGCGAGGTCGGTCTTGCCGGCGATGCCGGTCAGGTTGGTGAACCGGTATTCGTCACCGTTCTTCACCATTCGTCCACGCAGGCGATAGGTGCGGGTATTGGGGATCGCGACGTCGATGATGCCCAGCAGGGTGGCGAGGTTGCGCCCCCGCGCCGCGACCGACAGCGGCACGTTCTCGATATCGGCGATCGAGGGCAGGGTGCCGGCCACGTCGATCGTGTTGCCGACCGCCCTGATCCGCGCGACCAGTTCGTTGCGCCCGCGATTCGCGGTGGCGTCCGGCGACAGCAGCCGCGCGGTCAGCGTGAACGGCGCGCTGCGGATGCCGCCGGTGCCCTTCACCCCCACCGCCTTGCCGATCCGCGCGTCGTTCGACACGATGTCGTCCAGCGCCAGGTCGGCCAGCAACTGCATCCGGGGGTCGAGATAGCGCACCGTGGTGCCGCGCACCGTCGCCGTGTCGATCCGCGGGAACGCCAGCGGCTCGCCGCCCTTCTTGTCGCCGAACGTCCAGCTATTGGCGGTGTGCGCGGCGTTCCATTCCAGATCGACCGCGCCATCGGTCAGGTCGAGCGTGTAGAGGCGCCGTTTGCCGAACAGCAGCGACAGCGGCGCGATCCGCGTGTCGATCCGCTCGGCGGAGAACAGGTGCGGCCGGGTCGCCCAGCCGGGATTGGCGATCGTCAGTTTCTCCGCGACGAACTTGATGCGGAACGGCGCGAAATAGAGCTGGAAATCGCCCCCCACCGCCACCGTGCGATGCGTCAGCGACCCGACGATCCGCTCGAACGATCCCTTCAGGAACCGGCCCTTGGTGACGAACAGGACCAGCCATGTCGCCGCGATCAGGCCCAGCAGGGCAAGCGCCACGTTGCGCGCGATCCGGCGGCGACGGCCCGTCCGGTCGGTATCGACGGCGTTGTTGCGTCCGGTCACGGTGTCCATCGCCCCCCGACGCTTCACGACCGTTCCGGTTCCGCATCGGTCGTATCGACGGCTGGCGCATCGGTTGCAATCCGCCGCGCCCACCGCTAAGGGGCGCGCTTCACGAGCGAAGCGCTACAGGACTGCCCGGCCATTCAGGGCTGCCGCGGCTGTCCCAGCTTCGCCTACCGAAAGGACCAAAATGCCCAAGCTGAAGACGAAGAGCGGCGTCAAGAAACGCTTCAAGCTCACTGCCACCGGCCTGTTGAAGCACGGCGTCGCCGGCAAGCGCCACCGCCTGGCGCACCACAACGGCAAGTACATCCGCCAGAATCGCGGCACCAAGGTGCTGTCGAAGGCCGACACCGCTGCGGTGAAGGCATGGGCACCGTACGGTCTCGGTTGAGCGGAAGGAACTAGACAATGGCACGCGTCAAACGGGGTGTAACCACCCGCGCCAAGCACAAGAAGATTCTGGATCAGGCGAAGGGCTATTACGGCCGTCGCAAGAACACGATCCGGATCGCCCGCCAGGCCGTCGAAAAGGCCGGGCAGTACGCCTATCGCGACCGCAAGGTGAAGAAGCGCACGTTCCGCGGTCTGTGGATCCAGCGCATCAACGCCGGTGTCCGCGCCGAGGGCCTGACCTATTCGCAGTTCATGCACGGCCTGAAGCTGGCCGGCATCGAACTCGACCGGAAGATCCTGGCCGACCTCGCCATGAACGAGGAAGGTGCCTTTACCGCGATCATCGCACAGGCGAAGGCTGCATTGCCGCAGCAGGAGCAGGCGGCGTAACGCCACCGTCCGACCGGTAACGCGATACGGGGCGTCGGTGGCAACACCGGCGCCCCGTTTGGTTCTGGGGCGATCGCTGTCGCCATGCTTCGTACATCGGCGTGACGTTGAATCTGCTGGCCCGCGTCTTCCGGTATCGTGAGGGGTTGATCCCCGGCTTCACGCGGCGGTACGGCATCGGGTTCCTCGTCCAGTACGAACGGCACGACACGATGGAGGCCGCGATCCTGCGGGAGAAGCGGTTGAAGGAATGGCGGCGGGCGTGGAAAGTCGATCCGATCGGAGCGCGCAACGAACAATGGGACGATCGGGCAATCGGACTGGGCATGGCCCGCCGGCTGCGGATATCCCCGGGAGCAACAAGTGACTGACGACCTGAACAGCCTGCGCGACACCCTGCTCGCCGCGATCGACGCCGCTCCCTCCCCCGACGCGCTCGATGCGGTGCGGGTGGAGGCGCTGGGCAAGCAGGGCCGCATCACCGGCCTGCTCAAGACGCTGGGCGGCATGACCCCGGACGAACGGCAGGTGCAGGGCCCGGCCATCCACGCGCTGCGCGAGGCCGTCACCACCGCGATCGCCGCACGCAAGGCGGCGCTGGACGCGGCGGTGCTGAACGCGCGTCTTGCCGCCGAAACGCTCGACATGACGCTGCCGGTCGATCTGTCCGCCACCGGCACGGTCCATCCGGTCAGCCAGGTGATGGACGAACTGGCGGAAATCTTCGCCGATCTGGGCTTTGCGGTGGCGACCGGGCCGGAGATCGAGACCGACTGGCATAATTTCTCCGCGCTCAACATTCCGGAGACGCATCCGGCGCGCGCGATGCACGATACCTTCTACCTCGCCGGTATGCCCGCCGATGGCGACGAGCGCACGGTGAAGCGCGTGCTGCGCACCCATACGTCGCCGGTCCAGATCCGCACGATGATGGATCAGCCGCCGCCCATCCGCATCATCGCGCCCGGCCGCACCTATCGGTCGGACAGCGACGCCACCCACACGCCGATGTTCCATCAGGTCGAGGGGCTGGTGATCGACAAGGGCATCACCCTGGGCCACCTGAAATGGACGCTGGAGACGTTCCTCAAGGCGTTCTTCGAGCGTGAGGATATCGTGCTGCGTCTGCGCCCCAGCTATTTCCCCTTCACCGAACCCTCAGCGGAGATCGACGTCGGCTATACGCTGGTGAAGGGAAAGCGCGTGATCGGCGGCTCCGGCGACGACGAGAACGGTGGCTGGCTGGAAGTGCTGGGCAGCGGCATGGTGCACCCGAAGGTGATCGCCGCCTGTGGCCTCGACCCCGCCGAATGGCAGGGGTTCGCATTCGGCTGCGGAATCGATCGGCTGGCGATGCTCAAATACGGGATGGACGATCTGCGCGCGTTTTTCGACGGTGATATCCGCTGGCTGAAGCATTACGGCTTCGCGAGCCTGGACGTACCCACGCTGTCCGGGGGAGTCGGCGCATGAAGTTCACCCTTTCCTGGCTCGCCGAGCATCTCGACACCGATGCCACGCTCGACGAGATCGTGATCGCCCTGACCCGCATCGGGCTGGAGGTGGAAGGCGTCACCGATCCCGGCGCGGTGCTGGCCCCGTTCACCGTCGCGCGCATCCTGTCCGCCGAACGCCATCCGCAGGCGGACAAATTGCAGGTGCTGTCGGTCGATGCCGGTAGCGGACCGATGCAGGTCGTGTGCGGCGCACCCAATGCGCGCGCCGGGCTGGTCGGCGTGTTCGGCAGCCCCGGCACCTGGGTGCCCGGGGCGGACATCACGCTGAAGGTCGCGGCGATCCGCGGCGTCGAATCGAACGGCATGATGTGTTCGGCACGCGAACTCCAGATCGGGGAGGGGCATGACGGGATCATCGAACTGCCCGCCGATGCGCCGGTCGGCGCCAGCTATGCCGACTATGCCGGCCTGACCGATCCGGTGATCGACGTCAGCATCACCCCCAACCGGCAGGATTGTATGGGCGTGCGCGGCATCGCCCGCGATCTTGCCGCCGCCGGGGTGGGAACGCTGAAGCCGCTGCGTGTCGATCCGGTCACGGGCGACGGCCCCGGCCCCGACGTGCGTACCGAAGCGCCGGGCTGCCCCGCCTTCTTCGCGCAGACCGTCACCGGTGCGACCAACGGTGACGCGCCGGACTGGATGCGTCGCCGCCTGACCGCGATCGGGCAGAAGCCGATCAGCGCGCTGGTCGACATCACCAATTACGTGATGATCGATCTCGGCCGTCCGCTCCACGTCTACGACCGTGCCAAACTGTCCGGCGGACTCGTCGCCCGCGCCGCGCGCGATGGCGAGGAGGTGCTGGCGCTCAACGGCAGGACGTATCGTCTGTCCGCCGGCATGACCGTGATCGCGGACGACGTCGCGGTCCACGATATCGGCGGCATCATGGGCGGCGAGCATTCGGGTGTGTCCGATGCCACGACCGACATCGTCATCGAATGCGCGTATTTCGATCCGGAGGCGATCGCACGGACCGGGCAGGCGCTGACCCTGACGTCCGATGCGCGCCAGCGGTTCGAGCGTGGCGTCGATCCCGCGTTCCTAGACGATGGCCTCGCCATC
>Ga0265798_10003785_pt1 | contig 21280 bp, 21 predicted proteins | sample P3T30metagenome_FD_192430 | JGI IMG/M metagenome (GOLD analysis project Ga0265798, IMG submission 192430) | Plant litter microbial communities from East Loma Ridge, Irvine, California - P3 T30 | ecosystem: Environmental > Terrestrial > Plant litter > Unclassified | place: USA: California... | reverse complement strand
CAATCGCGCGGGAAAATATTTTTATAAACAAATTTTCAGCATTCGTCCAGCCCCTCGCGTGACCACTGATCGATGAACACCATGCTCTCCAGGTCGGCGCGCTGCTCCCAGCCTTCCAGTTCCAGCATTGGCTTCGGATAGAACGCCTTGACGTGGCCGAGGCAAAGGATGGCCACCGGTTTGGCGCCGGCCGGCATCTTCAGCAAGGCGGCCAATTGCTCGGGATCGAACAGTGAGACCCAGCCCATGCCCAGTCCCTCGGCGCGCGACGCGAGCCACATGTTCTGGATGGCGCACGATACCGACGCCAGGTCCATCTCCGGCATCGTGCGGCGTCCGAACACGAACGATTCACGCCCGTCCATCAGCGCCACGACCAGCACTTCGCCGCAATCGCGGATGCCCTCCACCTTCAGGCGCATGAATTCGCCACCGCGTTCGCCCAGGGCGTCGGCAGTCCGCACGCGCTCGGCTTCGACCAGGTCGATCAACGCCTGGCGCACGTCGCGGCTGACCACGCGCACAAAGCGCCAGGGCTGCATGAACCCGACACTCGGGGCGTGGTGGGCCGCGGCCAGGATGCGCGCCAGTACTGGCTCGTCAAGCGGATCGGAGATGAAATGGCGGACGTCACGACGCTGCGCGATGACGCGATAGACCGCGTCGATGTCGGCTTGACTGAATGATTCGGACACAGCACATCCTTGCAAAAAAACCGTCACGCGACGCCAGCACCGATGACCAGCGTTCGCCCCGCAGCATACCGCGAAACAGGACGCGTGGCGACTGGCTGAAGCTCGAAAACGCCGACGCTTGGCGAACCCGTCAGGCGACTGTGGCCTCGCGCCGACGCCAGATCAGCCAGCGCTCCTTGCCTTCGAATACGGGAATCGAATCCGATACTGGCGCGTCCTCAATGCACGTGAACGCCGGCGCCAGCAAGTCATCCAGCGTGGCGCGATCGATGCCAAAGGGCGGGCCTTTGACCGTGTCATCGAAAAAGAAATAGCCAGCTAACAGTGCGCCGGGCGCCAGCAAGGCGGCCCAGCGCGCCGCGACTTGCGGCCACATCGCCCGCGGCATGGCGCACAGGAATGCGCGCTCGTAGACCAGGTCCAGCGGCGCGGGCGGCGCGTACGCAAAGAAGTCGGCCTCGACCACATGCTGCGCCCACTGGCCCACCGCTGCCCGGGCTTGCGCCACCGCCACTGGCGCAAAGTCGATCGCGGTTGCATTCCAGCCTGCATCGCACAACGCTGCCAATTCGTAGCCAGTCCCGCAGCCGGGAATCAGGGTCGTCATCGGCGGTGATACGGCAACAAAGCTGCGCAATTGTTCCGGCACACCGCCGCGGTCCCACGGCGTGAATTGCTGCGCAAAACGTTCATCCCAGAAACCGGGACTGCGTGGATCACGGCTGGCAAAGTCCGGCATGGTCAGCGTTCAGCGCAAGCCGGGCCAGTGGATATAAACCTGAATCGCCAGCACGGCCACGGCCGCCACGCCGACGATAATCGTCACCAGCGTCAGCAGGCGATTGGTACGGCGCAATTCGGTTTCCAGGATATTGACCAGGGCAATGTCGCGCGCGTGCGTCTCGGCAGCCTTTTCCAGCGCCTGATGCGCCAGGCGCGGCAGTTGCGGAAAGATCTGGGCATAGCGCGGCGCTTCGGCCTTGAAGCGTTCCAGCATGCCGCGCCAGCCGACCTGCTCGCCCATCCAGCGCTCGAGGTACGGCTTGGCAGTTTTCCACAAATCGAGGTCGGGGTCCAACTGGCGTCCCAGGCCTTCGATGTTCAACAGCGTCTTTTGCAGCAGTACAAGCTGCGGCTGCACTTCGACGTTGAAGCGGCGCGACGTCTGGAACAGGCGCAGCAGGATCTGCCCGAACGAAATATCCTTTAACGGGCGATCAAAAATCGGTTCGCAGCACGCGCGTACGGCCGCTTCCAGTTCATCGACACGGGTCGATTTTGGCGCCCAGCCCGATTCAATGTGGGCTTCGGCGACACGCTTGTAATCGCGCCGGAAGAACGCCAGGAAGTTCTGCGACAGGTAGTCCTTGTCGTAATCGTTGAGCGTGCCCATGATGCCAAAGTCGAGGGCGATGTAGCGGCCGAACGTGCCCGGCGCGACCGATACCAGGATATTCCCCGGGTGCATATCTGCGTGGAAAAAGCCATCGCGAAAAACCTGCGTGAAGAAAATCTCCACACCATCGCTCGACAGCTTTTTCATGTCCACGCCAGCTTCGATCAGGCGCTCGGTTTGCGACACTGGAATGCCGTGCATGCGCTCCATCACGATGACGCTGCTGGAACAATAGTCCCAGTACATTTCGGGCACCATCAGCAAGGTCGAACCGGAAAAATTGCGGCGCAGCTGGCTCGCGTTGGCCGCCTCGCGCATCAGGTCGAGCTCATCGTGCAGGTATTTGTCGAACTCGCCCACCACTTCGCGCGGCTTCAGGCGGCGGCTTTCCGGCCACACACGCTCGACCAGGCGCGCCGCCACGCCCATCAGCGCGACGTCTTCATCGACAGTTTTTTTCATGCCCGGACGCTGCACCTTCACGGCTACTTCCTTGCCGTCACGCAGCACCGCGAAGTGCACCTGCGCAATCGACGCGGATGCCACCGGCGTGCGTTCGAAACTGGCAAACAACTCGTTCGGGTGGGCGCCGAGGGACGCGGTGATCTGCGCGATGGCCAGGTCGGAATCGAATGGCGGCACGCGGTCTTGCAGGCGCGCCAGTTCATCGGCGATATCGGGGGCCATCAGGTCACGCCGGGTCGACAGCACCTGGCCGAATTTGACGAAGATTGGACCAAGTTCTTCCAGCGCCATACGCAGGCGCACGCCGCGTGGCGCGGAAATATCGCGCCAGAAAACGAGGCGGTCGATCAGTTTGGCAGTGCGGGGAACGTTCAGTCCGGAGATGACGATTTCGTCGAGGCCGTAGCGTGTCGCCACGCTCAGGATTTTTAACAGGCGCAGAAATTTCAATATCATCAGCTATCCAGGTTGCGGGTCGAACCAACTACGCCGGGGTTGCGCGGAGTCGGCTGCTTTTCCAGCTGTTTTCCTAACGTTTGTTCCAGTCTGTCGAGCCGCTTGGCGGCGCGTTCGACGTCGTCACGCAGGCGGGCGATATCTTCAGCCATCTCGCCGACATGGGTGGGACGAATCAGCACGGCGCGCTCATCGAGCAGGAACTCGGCGACGTTTTCGGCAAATTTTTTGCCGGTCGCCGTAACGCCAGTTGCTGCGCTGCGTGCGCCGTCAGCCAGGCGCACGGCGGCGATGGGGCCAAACAATTTTTCCAGGTCATGCTCGGCTTCCCAGCGCAAGTTTTTCGACAGTTGCGAAATCGTGTTGGCGAACTCGGCGTCCCCTTCGATCTTGACGTACGAAAAGGCGCGGTCGCTGTTTTGCAGGATCAGCGGCAGGTCGGACAGCTTGACGCGGATGGTCACCGTGGCCGGCATCTCGTCGCTGCCTGGCTCGACCATGCCATCACGCGTGATACGCATGCGCAGCTGCACGGCGCCGGTATCGATCAGCGCTTCCTTGCCGGTGTGCAATGCCAGCGATGCGCGCGCCCACGCTTCCTGCGCCAGCAAATGATTGATGGCCGCCACGACCGGAGTGATCAGGCGCGGAGGAAACAACGAAGCGGGCGAAGGAGTCGATGACATGGATGTGCGTCTCAAAAAAAAGCCGCCCAGTGATTGGGCGGCTATGATCTTACCAGCTTGCGGTACCGTCACCGTGCGGCAAGGTACCATCCGGCAAAATACTTAATGCAATCATTTAGGGATTTGCTGGATACCGGCCAGGACCCAGCCACTGCTGCCATTGACCGGCTTGGTCATATTCCATACTTCGGCGAACGGTTCAGGCAATGCATCCGGCGCTGGCTTGATCATGCCGTTGAACTGCACGCTGGCCAGGTACTCGTTGTTGGCTGTCTCGATGCCCAGCAATTGCGCGTCGATCGACACCACGTCGGTAAAGTCTTTCTGGGCGCCACGCTCCTGGATCTGCATTTTCAGCTCGGCAAACACTTCCGGGCTGGTGAACAGGTTCAGGTCGGCCACATCGCCCTTGTCCCACGCTGCCTGCATGCGGATGAACGAGCTTTTTGCCGAGCGCAGGAAGCTGTCGGCGTCGAAACCAGCGGGCACGCCCCAAGGGGTATGCGGTGTCTCGATTGCCGCAGGCACAGGCTGCACAGGCTCGTACGCCGATGGCTGGTAACCCTGGTTGCTTCCAGCGTTGATACCCGAGCCAATTTCCGGCGTGGCGTTGCCGGCGTAAGCCTGGTTGCTGTACGCCTGGTTCCGGGCGTTCGACGACGTACCGCGGTTACGGAACCAGCGATAGATAAAGAACGCTGCCACGGCCAGGAGGATCAACGGCAGGATCCCGCCGCCACCGCCCATGCCGCCACCATGCCCGAACAGCGAGCCGAGGCCGAAACCGAGCAGCGCGCCACCGAGGGCGCCGCCCAGCATGCCGCCGAAACGGCTCGGCTGCTTGACCGGCGCGGCTGGCGCCGCGTAAGGCGATCCCACTGGCGCGTTGGGACGTGCATATTGCTGCGACGGCGCCGGCGCCGGGGCACGCATCTGGCTGACCGACGACGACTGACGACCAAAGGAACGTCCGCCGCCCATGGGACGGGCGATGGCGTCGCCGATCAGCGACAGCGCCGATACCGTCAACATCATGGCTACCAAGAATTTTTTCATTTGCTTCACCTTGTTAAAACAGATTTCAAACTAGTACTTGATACCCGTGTGCAGCGCAGCCACACCGGCCGTCAAATTAAAATACTTTACGCCTTCCAGGCCTGCCGTTTCCATCATTGTCTTCAGCGTGTCCTGGTCAGGATGCATGCGAATCGATTCAGCCAGGTAGCGATAACTTTCGGCATCGCCGGCAATCTTCTGGCCCAGCCACGGCAGGACCGAAAACGAATACAGGTCGTACGGCTTTTGCAGCGGCGCGGCGACCTTGGAAAACTCCAGCACCAGCAATTTTCCGCCCGGCTTCAGGACCCGGCGCATTTCCGCCAGTGCCTGGTCCTTGTGCGTCATATTGCGCAGGCCAAAAGCGACACTGACGCGGTCAAAGTAATTGTCCGGGAACGGCAATTTTTCCGCGTCACAAAGCAAGGTGGGGGTGATCAGGCCAGTATTCAACAGGCGGTCACGCCCGACGCGCAGCATCGATTCGTTGATGTCGGTCAGCCACACTTCGCCACTCTTGCCAGCTTGTTTGGCGAAGGCTTTCGCCAGGTCACCGGTACCGCCGGCAATGTCGAGCACCTTGAAGCCGGGCCGAACGCCCGCCTGGGCAATGGTGAACGTTTTCCAGATGCGGTGCAGGCCGCCCGACATGAGGTCGTTCATCACGTCGTATTTGGACGCGACCGAATGGAAAACCTTGGCGACTTCGTGAACCTTGTCGTCCTCGGAAACCGTCTTGTAGCCGAAATGGGTAGTGTTGTTGGTCATAGCGCTTCGCCGGATTGATCTGCCTGCATTATACAAGCGGCAATTCAGATTCAGCGCAGGTTCAGCGCGCTTGCCAAAGCGCGCTTAAGATGCGGCTCAGAAACTGCGGCGGACGCGGCGGCGTTCTTCTTGATAGATCAGGTGCCCATCACCTGCCAATTGCAGGGCGCGCCTAGCGCGGCGCCTGGTGGCGCGGCTTTTCTGGGCAAATGAAAACGTCTGCGCGTACTTCCACAGCAGGAAGCCCATCATCGGTGCCCAGACAAAAATACCCAGCAAAATAATCATGCGAACACTCACGTACCACTCCCCTTTGTGAAGAAATCCAACGGGCTTTGGATATCATTTTGATCATGCCACGGAGAGCAGTCTGACGCCCACGCATTACCGGCGGCCAAAGATCTTTGGGTTTTGGAAATTAATGTTTGTGCCCACATCCACCACCACTGGAGCGGGAAATTGGGCCGCTAGTGAGGCTGGCATTTGCCGCAGCAGCTTGTGCGCCGCGCGTCATGACGCCGGGTACGCGTCCGCTGTCGCCGGTGAAGCCGGCAGCAGCCAGGCGGCCCAGGTAGTCTTGCCACAGCGCTTCCTGCTCGCTGCCCAGCTTGTACAGGTAATCCCACGTGTAAAGGCCGCTTTCGTGGCCGTCGGTGAACGTCGGCTTGACAGCGTAGTTGCCAACTGGCGCCAGTTCGGTGATGCCGACGTCACGCTTGCCGATTTGCAGCACTTCCTGGCCAGGGCTGTGGCCGGTGACGGCAGCCGATGGCGAATACACGCGCAGGAATTCGAATGGCAGCGAAAACTTGGCGCCATCTTCAAAGGTGATGTCGAGGAGTTTGGATTGCTGTCGGACAGCCAGTTCTACAGGAGTAATCATGAAATGGTCTTCAAGGGTTCAGGCGCTGCACGATGGCAGCGGACAATGCGGGCAGCAGCGCACGGCGCGCCGCCAGGACGGCAGGATCGGTAGCGCGCACCGCAGCCGCCCATACCGGGCTCGGGAAGTGCGCGTCGTCCTGGAAACGCGGAATCACATGCCAGTGCAGGTGCGGCACCACGTTGCCCAGGCTGGCCAGGTTGATTTTATCGGGTTGTAATACGGTGCGCTGCGCCACTTCAACATGGTTGACGATGTCCATGAATTCCTGGCGCTGCGATGGCGACAGGTCACTCATTTCCTGGACGTGGTCGTGCCAGATGACCCGGCAAAAACCTGGGTAATTGGCGTCATCCACCAGGATCACGCTCAGCGCTTCGTTGCGCCAGACCGGATCAGGCTGCGGCTGGCACAGTTCGCACTGTTGTGAAGATACGGTCATACCAGCACCCGCTCGATGCCGCCCTGGTTAGCGCGCGCCACGTATTCCGGCAGCCAGTTTTCGCCCAGCAAGTGGCGGGCAATTTCCACCACGATGTAGTCGGCGGTGGTGCCGGAATCTTCGTTGTAGCGCGACAGGCCTTGCAGGCACGATGGGCAGCTGGTCAGCACCTTGATGTCGCCCGTAAAGCCGTCGGCGCGCAGTTTGTCGGCGCCCTTCTCCATCTCGCTTTCCTTCCGGTAGCGCACTTGCGTGGCGATGTCCGGACGCGAAACGCCAAAGGTGCCCGATTCGCCGCAGCAACGTTCGTTCTTTTCGATTTTCACGTTGTCGACCGTGGCGACCAGCGAATTCACGGTTTTGACGGAATCCTGCAACTTCATCGGGTTGTGGCATGGCTCGTGGTACATGTACCGCGTGCCATTTACACCTTCGAGCTTGACGCCTTTTTCCAGCAGGTATTCATGGATGTCCATGATGCGGCAACCCGGGAAAATCTTGTCGAACTCGTAGGTCGACAGCTGGTCATAACAGGTACCGCATGACACCAGCACGGTCTTGATGTCCAGATAGTTCAGCGTATTTGCCATCCGGTGGAACAGCACCCGGTTATCCGTCATCATCTTGTCGGCCTTATCGAACTGGCCGGCGCCGCGCTGCGGATAGCCGCAGCAGAGATAACCTGGCGGCAATACGGTTTGTACCCCAACCTCCCACAGCATGGCCTGGGTGGCCAGGCCCACTTGCGAGAACAGGCGCTCCGAACCGCAGCCAGGGAAGTAGAACACCGCTTCCGTATCGGCATTGGTCGCCTTTGGATTGCGGATGATCGGAATCACCTTGTCGTCTTCGATGTCGAGCAGCGCGCGCGCGGTTTTCTTGGGCAAATTGCACGGCATTTTTTTGTTGATGAAGTGGATCACCTGTTCGCGCACCGGCGCCTTGCCGGTGGTCGGCGGCGGCGCCTTGGTCTGCACCTTGGCAATCTGCTTCAGCAAGCCATTGCCGAGGCGCTGGGCTTTGAAACCCCAGTCGACCATGGCTTTACGGGTAGCGTTGATCGTGGTCGGGTCGGTGGCGTTCAGGAAGAACATCGCCGCCTTGTTGGCCGGCTTAAAACTCTTCTTGTTCATCTTGCGCAGCAGGTTGCGCATATTCATCGACACATCGCCGAAGTCGATGTTCACCGGGCACGGCGTGACGCACTTGTGGCACACGGTACAGTGATCGGCGACATCTTCGAATTCTTCCCAGTGACGGATCGACACACCGCGGCGCGTCTGCTCTTCGTACAGGAAGGCTTCGATCAGGGCCGAGGTGGCGAGGATCTTGTCGCGCGGCGAGTACAGCAGGTTGGCGCGCGGCACGTGCGTCGTGCAGACCGGTTTGCACTTGCCGCAGCGCAGGCAATCCTTGATGCTGGTGGCGATTTCGCCGATATCGCTTTGCTGCATGATCAGCGATTCGTGGCCCATCAGGCCGAACGACGGCGTGTACGCGTTGCGCAGGTCGGCCGGCGCCCCCGGCATGTTGATCAGCTTGCCTTTGTTGAAGCGGCCTTCCGGATCGATGCGCATTTTGTAGTCGCGGAATTCAGCGATCTCGTCATCGGTCAGGAACTCGAGCTTGGTGATGCCGATACCGTGTTCGCCGGAAATGACACCATCGAGCGAGCGCGCCAGTTTCATGATGCGTTCAACTGCCTGGTGGGCTTCCTGCAGCATGCCGTAATCGTCGGAGTTGACCGGCAGGTTGGTGTGGACGTTGCCGTCGCCGGCGTGCATGTGCAGCGCCACGAACACGCGCGAACGCAAGATGCGCTTGTGCATCGCGGTGGCGGCGTCGAGGATCGGTGTGAATGCAGCGCCGCTGAAGATCTGGCGCATCGGCGCGCGCAACTCCTGCTTCCACGACACACGGATCGTGCGGTCCTGCACCACGTCGAACAATCTCGCGTCGGGCTGCTCAAGCAGGCGTGCATCGAAAGCTTGTTCGAGCAGCATCAGGCCATGCGCGCCCAGCTGCAGTTTGGCCTCGCCCAGCGGCAGATCGAGGTGGGCCAGCAGCCAGCGCCAGCGGCCCTGGATCTGCGCCACCAGCGCGGTGGCTTCGCGCGCGCGGTCGCCCAGCATTTCTTCAGGGCCGATGCCGGCCACGACGTCGTCGCTGTCGGTCTCGTCGCTCTGCACCAGCGGCAGGTTGCCACTGGCTAAATAGTCGTGCAGCTCGTCCGCCAGGCGCAGCTTGTTGCGGATCGACAGCTCGATATTGATGCGCTCGATGCCATCGGTGTACTCGCCCATGCGGTTGAGCGGGATGACCACGTCTTCATTGATTTTAAAGGCGTTGGTGTGGCGCGCGATGGCCGCCGTGCGGGAGCGGTCGAGCCAGAATTTTTTACGCGCTTCAGCACTGACAGCGACAAAGCCCTCACCCACGCGGGTGTTGGCAATGCGCACCACTTCCGATGCGGCTTGCGCCACCGCGTTTTCGTCATCGCCGACGATGTCGCCAAACAGCGCCATTTTCGGCAGCACACCGCGCTTCGACTTGGTGGAGTAACCCACCGCACGCAGGTAGCGCTCATCGAGGTGCTCAAGACCGGCCAGGCGCAGCGTGGCAAAGGCCGGGCCACCGGTCTTCGGCAACCCGTCCAGGTAATCCTTGATTTCCACGATCGATGGAATCGCGTCGCGCGCATGGCCGAAAAACTCCAGGCAGACGGTGCGGGTAAAACTTGGCATCTTGTGCAGGATCCAGCGGCCCGACGTAATCAAGCCATCAGTGCCCTCTTTCTGGATGCCTGGCAGGCCGGACAGGAACTTGTCGGTGACATCCTTGCCCAAGCCCTCCTTGCGGAACTTGCTGCCCATGATGGTCAGCGTCTCGGTGCGGAACGGCGCTTCCTTGGCCTCGCCCTTGGCGCTCGGGTGCGTCCAGGCCAGTTCGAACGTGGCGTCAGGCGCGTCGTGGATTTTCGACAGGTTGTGGCCGACACGCGTGACTTCGAGCCAGTCGCCGTTTGGGTCGACCATTTTCCACGACGCCAGGTTGTCCAGCGCCGTGCCCCACAGCACGGCCTTCTTGCCGCCCGCGTTCATGGCGATATTGCCGCCGATGCAAGATGCGTGCGCCGAGGTGGGGTCGACCGCAAACACGAAGCCAGCCTTCTCCGCTGCTTGCGACACGCGGTTGGTGACCACGCCGGCACCGGTCCAGATGGTCGCGTATTCGCGCGCAACGCCTGGCAACTGCGTCATTTCGACAGGACCGATGTCGATCAGTTTTTCCGTGTTGATGACTGCCGACATGGGGCTCAGGGGAATCGCGCCGCCCGTGTAGCCAGTGCCGCCGCCGCGCGGAATGATGGTCAGCCCCAGCTCGATGCAACCTTTGACGAGGCCCGCCATTTCGTCTTCAGTGTCCGGGAGCAGCACCAGGAACGGATATTCAACGCGCCAGTCGGTGGCGTCGGTCACATGCGAAATGCGGTGCATGCCGTCAAAGCGGATGTTCTGCTTGTCGGTGTAGCGGCCCAGCACTTTGGTGGCGCGCTTGCGCAAATCGTAGGTGGCGCGAAATTCGTTGCCGAAGTCGTCCACTGCCTGGTGCGCGGCAGCGAGCAGCTGCGCCACGTTATGGCTGCGCGTCGCACTTTCGGTGGGATCGTCGCCTTCGCTGGCCTCGATGGCCGTGCGGCGTTTTTCCACTTCGGCCAGGCGGTGATGCAGCGCAGTGATGAGTTCCTGGCGCCGCTTCGGGTTGTCCAGCATATCGTCCTGCAGGTACGGATTACGCCGTACCGCCCAGATATCGCCAAGCACTTCGTAGAGCATGCGCGCCGAGCGGCCGGTCTGGCGGGCGCCGCGCAGCTGGTCGAGCAGCAGCCACGCGTCTTCGCCGAGCAGGCGCATGACGATTTCCCGGTCCGAGAACGAGGTGTAGTTATACGGAATTTCGCGGAGGCGATCGGGGGCCGCGCCATCGGGGGCGTCGGCAAGCAGGGCGTGGAGATTGGCGGGGGCGTTCATGGATGAGCTAGGCTGGAGGACTGTCCCTGGGAGGGCCATTCTAGCGTATTGCGCTGCACCACGTCAGCGCACGGTTCAGTTCAAGATTTTAGTGAAAACGAAGATTGTTGCGCGTTAACTTATTAATCAGAAATATTATTTGCAATAATCAACGATATTGCAAATTTTATTCTACCTCTTATCCTGCAGGGCACATGTCGTACACAACACCGGTTCAGAAGGTACGCGGCAGTTACGCGACGATCGACTTCGATTGCCAGATATCGCTCACCCACGCAAAGAAATCGTCGGTCAGCCGGTCACCTTCGGCATAGCCCGGTTGCGCCAGTTTTTTCCATTTGCCAAACGTGTAGCGATGCTCGAACAGCGTCTTGCCGTTGGCGCTGACAGTAAACACCGCCGCGCCATCCTTGCCATCGGCCACGATGCAAGTGGAATCAGCATCGATGGGGCAGGTCCACGCGCCAGCACGAAACGTCAGCACGCCGCCTTGTTCGTACATCGCAAACCATTGATCGCCGGACTTGTCGGCCCAGCCCGCCGTCATCGGCAACTGGCTGCTCAACATCAGCTTGCGGGTGAACGACAGCGGCTGCTCCGTCATCTGGACTTTGTAGAAATTGCTTGAGAAATACTTCAGTTCGATCATAAGGTCATGTTGTGTCATCAGGTCAGCCAAGCATATTGCCGACACTGCGCCAGAAGCCGTCAGGTACGTACAGCAGCAGGGCCGTCATCATGATGTAGCGCGCAAATTTGCCAATGGCCATGTAAAACACGCTGGGCCAGAACGCCAGGTGCAGCCAGCCCGCCAGTGTACACAATGGATCGCCAATGCCGGGAACCCACGACAGCAGCATGGTCTTGGGGCCGTAGTGCGCCAGCCACCCGAACCAGCGCGTCTTGCGCTCCTTGGCGAACGCGGCTTTGGCGCGGTAGCCGAGGAAATAGTCGAAGGCGCCGCCGAGCGTGTTACCAACCGTGGCGACAATGATCGCAGGCCAGAACAGCGCAGGATTGGCCTTGATAACGGCAAACACGGCGGGCTCGGAGCCGAGCGGCAGGAGCGTTGCCGAAACAAAGGCAATCAGGAATACCGAAGTCAGGCCAACAGCTGGTGCGGCAATGGTTTTCAGCAGCCAGAGGATGGCGGTTTCTATCATCAGGATGCGGTGGAGACGGTGGCGGAAGCCGTCCATTATAATGACGAACACCCATCGTAACGACACGGTACGCCCAGCCTGCAACCCAGCGCCGCGTGCCGACCTGCCCAGTTGGCCACTCGCCGGCAGCGGTAGTCAAGGTCGACCGGCACCAGGCAACTGGCCCAGACACGCACCGACACGCATCGACACGCATCGACACGACACCATGACCATCGACTACCTGAAAAAAATCCTCACGGCCCGCGTCTACGACGTGGCCACTGAAACGCCGCTCGAGCTCGCCCCGATCCTGTCGCAACGCTTCCATAACAAGATTTATTTCAAGCGCGAAGACATGCAAAGCGTGTTCAGCTTCAAACTGCGCGGCGCGTACAACAAGATGGCCCACTTGTCCGTATCGCAGCGCGAACGCGGCGTCATCTGCGCCTCGGCCGGCAACCATGCGCAAGGCGTCGCGCTGTCGGCAGCGCGCCTTGGCTGCCGCGCACTGATCGTGATGCCCACCACCACGCCGCCGTTGAAAATTGCCGCGGTGCGCGCGCATGGCGGAACGTCCGTGGAAATCGTGTTGCACGGCGAGTCGTACACCGACGCCTACAACCACGCCATTACGCTCGAAAAAGAGCAGAAGCTGACCTTCGTGCACCCGTTCGACGATCCGGATGTCATTGCGGGCCAGGGCACCATCGGCATGGAAATCTTGCGCCAGCATGGCGGCCCGATTCACGCGATTTTCGTGGCGATCGGCGGCGGTGGCCTGATTTCGGGGATTGGCGCCTATGTGAAGGCAATTCGTCCCGACATCCGTATCATCGGCGTGCAGACGGTGGATTCCGACGCGATGGCGCGCAGCCTGAAAGCCGGCAAGCGCGTGACGCTGACCGATGTCGGCCTGTTTTCCGACGGCACCGCGGTGCGCCTGGTGGGAGAGGAAACGTTCAGGATCGCGCAGGAAGTAGTCGACGAGATCGTGATTGTGGACACGGATGCGATCTGCGCCGCCATCCAGGATGTTTTCCAGGATACGCGCTCGATCCTGGAACCGGCCGGCGCACTGGCCGTGGCCGGCGCGAAGGCGTATATCGAACGCTCGTCCATGTCGAAAAATCCGGTGAAGGGCGAAACGCTGGTGGCGATTGCGTGCGGCGCCAACATGAATTTCGACCGCCTGCGCTTTGTGGCCGAGCGGGCCGAGGTGGGTGAATCGCGCGAAGCCGTGTTCGGCGTGACCATTCCCGAGCAGCGCGGCAGTTTCAAGCGCTTTTGCGCGCTGGTGGCCAACCGCAACGTCACCGAATTTAATTACCGCATCAGCGACGCGCGCCAGGCGCATGTATTCGTGGGTGTGCAGATCAGCGATCGCAACGAGTCGGGCATGCTGGCGCGCACTTTTGAAGAAAACGATTTCCGCACGCTCGACCTGACGCACGATGAACTGGCCAAGCTGCATATCCGCCACCTGGTGGGCGGACGCAGCGCGCTGGCGCGGGACGAATTGCTGTATCGTTTCGAATTCCCCGAACGCCCGGGCGTGCTGATGCGCTTTCTGGGCAGCATGTCGCCCAACTGGAATATCTCGTTATTCCACTACCGCAATCAAGGTGGCGACGTCGGGCGCATCCTCGTGGGCCTGCAAGTGCCGCCCGAGGAAATGGACGCCTTCCGCACTTTCCTGACGACACTGGGCTATCGCTGCTGGGACGAGAGCGCCAACCCGGTGTACCAACTTTTTCTTGGATAATTCACGCATGACCAACACCGTTGATCTTTCGCCGCTGGGCAAATCGTCTGCTTACCAGACGCAATACGCACCCGAACTACTGTTTCCGATTCCGCGCCAGCAAAAGCGCGACGAACTGAACCTGACCGGCACACTGCCGTTTTTTGGCGTCGACATCTGGAACGCCTATGAATTGTCGTGGCTGAACACGCGCGGCAAGCCGCAGGTAGCGATTGCGTCGATCACGGCGCCCGCCGACTCGCCGAATATCGTCGAATCGAAATCGTTCAAGCTGTACCTGAACTCGTTCAACCAGACACGCCTGGAAAGTTCCGACGCGCTGCTGGCCTTGCTGCGCCAGGACCTCGGTGCGGCGTTTGGCGCGCCGGTCCACATCATCCTGACTTCGCCAGACGCGTTCCAGGGCACCAAGATCGGCGAACTGGACGGCTTGTTGCTGGACCGCCTGGATGTGGAGATTGACCAGTACACCCCCACCCCTGCCCTGCTCACTGCGGCGAAACACGAAGCGCCGGTAGAGGAAACGCTGGTGTCGCACTTGTTGAAATCGAACTGCCTGGTCACCGGCCAGCCGGACTGGGCCAGCGTGCAAATTCATTACGTGGGTGCGCAGATCGACCAGGCCGGCTTGCTGAAATACCTGATCGGCTTTCGCGAACATAATGAATTCCATGAGCAATGCGTGGAGCGTATTTTTGTGGACATCCTGCGTCAATGCGAGCCGAACAAGCTGGCCGTGTACGCCCGCTATACCCGGCGCGGCGGCCTGGACATCAATCCATGGCGTAGCAACTTCAGCAGTGCACCACCACGCAACCTGCGCACGGCACGTCAATAATAGACGCAGGCAGCGCGCCGGCTGTGCCTCCGGCGCGACAGTGTCGGCGCGCACCTTTACGAAACCTCAAGCACTCTTACCCGAAACGGGTAATGCTGAAATCTTGGGCAAAGCAGGATGATTCATCGGTGAATGTCATTTCACCTGCTTGTTTGTGCGGAGAAAATTCGAATTCGGATCAGAAATTGCGCAGCGGTTTTTACGGCATGCGCACACTGTTGGCAAATTGTACGCAGTGCCAAATATATGGCGGTACGCGTCGCTGCCGACAGCACACAATTCGAATTACATTCGCAGAAAACAGGCCTATAATTCGGGCTCGCAAGCACCGTTGTGCGTCGCAACATTCTTAGTGTGTTATGACCAACTTAAGCAAAATCCTGTCCATCGAGAGCGTTCTCCTCGACCTTGAAGTGTCCAGCAAGAAGCGCGCTTTCGAGCAAGCCGGACTGATTTTCGAGAACAATCACGGCATCGCCCGCTCGACTGTCTCGGACAATCTGTTTGCCCGCGAACGGCTGGGTTCTACTGGCCTCGGCCATGGCGTGGCGGTGCCGCACGGCCGCATCAAGGGCAGCAAGAGCCTGAAAGCGCCGCTGGCGGCATTTGTCCGCCTGGTCGAACCGATTCCCTTCGAGTCGCCCGACGGCGAGCCGGTGAGCCTGCTGTTTTTCCTGCTCATTCCCGATCACGTCACGCAGCAGCACCTGGAAATCCTGTCGGAAATTGCCGAGTTCTTTTCGGACGAGGCGATCCGCACGGCGCTGGCCACCGACCCCGATCCGGAGAGCGTGTACCAGCGCATCATCAATTGGCAACCCAGCCTGCAAGTCATCGGTTAAACTTTCCGGTAACGGGTACATCGTATCCATACGACAGGAAATGCCTTTTCATGCTGCAGACCCCGCTGACCATCCAACGGCTGTACGACGATAATCGCGAAACGCTGCAGCTTGGGTGGTTCGCCGGCTTCCCGGGCGGGGAACGGCTCATTTCCGGCGACGTCGCATCGGCCGCCGACCAGGTCGGCCACCTGAACCTGATCCACCCGGGCCGCATCCAGGTGTTCGGCCACCAGGAACTGAATTACTACCAGCGCCTCAAATCGAATTCGCGCAGCCACGTCATCGGCGAACTGATCGGCGGCGGCCCGCCGGCGCTGATCATCGCGCAGGGCCTGGAAACGCCACCCGATATCCTCGCCATCTGCGATGAGCAGAACATCCCGCTGTTTTCCACGCCGTTGCCCGCCGCGCAGGTGATCGACTTCCTGCGCGTGTACCTGTCGAAAAAACTGGCGCAACGCATCATCATGCATGGCGTGTTCATGGATGTGCTGGGCGTCGGCGTCCTCATTACCGGCGACTCGGGCCTGGGCAAAAGCGAGCTGGGGCTGGAACTGATTTCACGCAGCCATGGTCTGGTGGCCGACGATGCGGTGGAGTTTTCGCGGATTGCGCCGAACATGATCGAGGGCCGCTGCCCGCCGCTGCTGCAAAACCTGCTGGAAGTGCGCGGCCTGGGTCTGCTGGACATCAAGGCGATTTTCGGCGAGACCGCGGTGCGCCGCAAAATGCGGTTGAAACTGATCGTGCACCTGGTGCGGCGCGGCGCGCTGGAAGAAGAAGTCGAGCGCCTGCCGTTTCTGTTCCCGACCGAGGATGTGCTGGGACTGCCGATCCGCAAAGTGGTGATTCCGGTTGCCGCTGGCCGGAATATCGCGGTCCTGCTGGAGGCGGCGGTGCGCAACACCATCCTGCAACTGCGCGGGATCGACACGCTGCAGGAATTCATGGAGCGCCAGCGCCAGGCAATGACCGGGGACTAGCTCTTTTACGGTATCATGCGCCCATGCGCATCGTCCTCATTACCGGTATCTCCGGCTCCGGCAAATCCGTGGCCCTCAACGTCCTCGAAGACGCAGGATATTATTGCGTCGATAACCTGCCGCCCGACCTGCTGCCCGAACTGGTGAAAAAAGTCGCCAGCGAAGGCACCGAACAACTGGCCGTCGCCGTCGATGCGCGCAGTGCCGAGTCACTGGTCGAACTGCCGGTCTGCATCAAGGCCTTGAAGGCCGCGGGACATGACCTGAACGTCATGTTCCTCACGTCGAACACCCATTCGCTGGTGGCGCGGTTTTCCGAAACGCGGCGCAGCCACCCGCTGTCGCATGCGCTGCGCCCGGGCGAAAACCCGGCCTCGCGCCGCACGCTGATCGAGTGCATCATGGAAGAGCGCGAACGCCTCTCCGCCATCGAGCAGCTGGGCCACGTGATCGACACGTCGGACCTGTCGGCCAACAAGCTGCGCGCGTGGATCAAGGAACTGGCCGAGATCGAGCACGCGCCGCTGACGCTGTTTTTTGAGTCGTTCGCGTTCAAACTGGGCGTGCCGCTCGACGCCGATTTCGTGTTCGACGTGCGCGCGCTGCCGAATCCGTACTATGACATCACGCTGCGCCCGCTGACCGGCAAGGATGCGCCCGTCATTGCCTTCCTCGACGCGCAGCCGAGCGCAAACGAACTATTGGCCGACATCCGCAACTTCATCGAGAAGTGGCTGCCGTCGTTCAAAACCGATAACCGCAGCTACCTGACAGTGGCGCTGGGCTGCACCGGCGGCCAGCACCGCTCGGTGTACATGGCCGAACGCCTGGCGGCCTACTTTGCGCCGACCGAACGGGTGGTGCTGCGCCACCGCGAACAGTCGTAACGATCTAGACCAAATCCCGCAGCGGATGGGCATGCGCCGGCCACACCGGCGCAAAGAACGCCTCGACCATCCCGGGCGTGACATCGGCCAGGCTGGCCGGATTCCACTTCGGCTGATGGTCCTTGTCGATCACCAGCGCGCGCACGCCTTCGACCACTTCGCCATGATCGAACGTGCGCCGCACCAGGCCGCGTTCCATGCGCAGGCACGCCGCCACGTCCATCCCCACCGCGCGCACCAGCATCTCGCGCGTCACGCTCATCATCAGCGGTGAACGCAGGTGCATCGCGGCCAGCGCCGCCTGCGCGAACGCGCCGCCATCGCGCGCCAGCGATTCCATCACGGCCCCCACCGACGCCGCACTGAAATGGGCATCGATCGTGGCGCGCTCGGTGCGCAGCGTGCTCTCGCCCACTTGCGCGGCAAACGGCGCCGCGAACGCACGCACTGCCGCGTCGACCGCGATGCCCTCGGTCGCCTCCAACATCGCATGCAACGCCGGCAGTTCAGCCGCTGGCACGAAGATGTCGGCCAGGCCCACGTAAAGGGCGTCGGCCGCACCGATCGTCAAGCCGGTGAGGCCGAGATAGTGGCCCAGCTGCCCCGGCGCGCGCGACAGGAAATGACTGCCGCCGACATCCGGGAACACGCCGATATTCACCTCCGGCATGGCCATCTTTGTCCGTTCGGTCACGATACGCAGGCCGGTGTCCGGCCCGCCCTGCGCGATGCCCATGCCGCCGCCCATGACCACGCCATCCATCAACGATATATACGGTTTAGGGTAAAAATGGACCAAATGGTTCAGCGCGTATTCTTCGGTAAAGAAGTCTTCCAGCAGCGCGCTGCCGCCCGTTGGCGTGGCGCGCCCGGCCTCATGAAAAAAGCGGATATCGCCGCCGGCGCACAGCGCTTTTTCGCTGCTGCTGGTGAGGACCACCGCGCCAACGCGGTCGTCGAACTGCCACGCCAGCAAGGTCTCGGTCAACGCGCGCACCATGTCCAGCGACAGCGAATTGAGCGCGCGCGGGCGGTCCAGGGTAATGATGCCGGCGCCGGCAACGACGCGGGTTTTGACGAATTCGGTCATGGCAGAAAATGGTGAAAGAAAGGCATTAGTTTAACGTGTCATGCACCTTTCATGCGCGTTTCAAGCCGCGATTCCAAAAGCAAAAAAGGCGCCCATGAGGCGCCTTCCCTGTTCGAATTGGGGCAATATTAAATGCGTTACACCGGGGCCAGCACTTCAGCGCCCCCTTCGGTCAAGTGTTTGATGGCCTGATGGTCGTGGTCCTGCACTTTTGCCTTGTATTTCATGACCTGTCGATCGAGCCGGTCGATCAGCGCGTCAACGGCAGCGTACAGGTCATGCGAGAGGCTCTCGACGTGGACCAGTTTGCCGGACATGCGCAGGTTGATTTCGGCTTTTTGTCGCTTGTCCTTTTCCGTCAGGTTGTCGACGGTGAGGATGACGGCGATGTCGATCACTTGATCGAAGTGGCGGCGGACACGTTCCAGCTTGGCTTGCACGTAGTCGCGAATGGCGGGGGTTACTTCAAGATGATGACCACTGATGGTGAGATTCATACACAAACTCCTTTGAAGAATTGCCACGCTCGGCGCCGTGCGTTGATCGCACGGGCGAACGCCTTACAAGGACTTGCGCAGGGTGACGGGGGGGATCTTTAATGCTTCACGGTATTTCGCGACCGTGCGGCGCGCGATGACCATCCCCTGTTCCCCCAGCATGTCCGCGATCTTGCTATCAGATAATGGATTTTTAGGGTCTTCTGCTCCTGTCAGTTGCACGATCAGTGCCCGGATCGCCGTTGAGGATGCTTCTCCTCCCGCATCGGTGGCGACGTGGCTACCGAAAAAGTACTTCAGCTCAAACATGCCGTGCGGGGTCAGCATGAATTTCTGGGTTGTCACACGAGAAATCGTGCTCTCGTGCAGCCCCAGTGTATCAGCAATCTCCCGAAGAACAAGTGGCCGCATGGCAACAGCACCGTGCGAAAAGAAATTTTTTTGGCGCTCCACAATCGCTTCGGAAACGCGCAGGATCGTATCGAAACGCTGGCGCATGTTCTTGATCAGCCACTTCGCTTCCTGCAGCTGCGCGCCCATCTGCGCCTCGCTCTTGCCCTGCTTGAGCAAGGCGGCGTACGCGCTGTTCACACGCAGGCGCGGCATCACATCCTGGTTCAGCGTGCAGACCCACGCGCCTTTGATGCGCCGCACCACGACATCGGGCACCACGTAATCCGACACGTTCGACGCGAACACATTGCCCGGATGCGGGTTGCACGCCCGGATGACAACCTGCGCCTCGCGCAAATCTTCATCGTCGCAGTCGAGCGCTTTTTTCAGCTTGGTCGATTCGCGCTGCGCGAACCAGGCCAGGTGCTTTTCGACGATCGCCAGCGCCATGCGCCGCGTGACCATCGGAATACCCGGCATGCGGCGGATCTGCAGCGCCAGGCACTCGGCGGCATCGCGTGCGCCCACGCCCACGGGATCGAAACTCTGCACCAGCGCCAGCGCGGTTTTCAGTTCGTCGAGTTCGATCTCGAGTTCTTCCGGCAGGCGCCCATGGATCTCTTCGAGAGGCTCTTCCAGGTACCCGTTGTCGTCCAGGCCATCGACCAGGATTTCGACCAGGGCGCGGTCGCGCTGCGACAGCACTGCCAGGCGCGCCTGCTCCATCAGGTGGTCGCGCAGGGTGAGACCGCTGGCCTCGATCTGCGGGCGCGACTCTTCGTCGTCGCTGCCCTTGGCGCGGCTGCTGTCGTTCCAGTCGGTGTCGCCATCGTGGCTGACCTGCGCCTCGTCGCCGGTGCTGGCGCCGCCTTCGTCGCCACCGGCATCAAGCGGCGCTTCGGCAGGCGCCGGCGCATCCTGGCCGTTCGGCGGCGAAGGTGGCGCTTCGCCGACTGGCCCGGGCGCATTGATCGCGCCGTCACCCAAAAGCCGCACCGAGCGGTCGAGCGGATCGTCGAGGCGCTCCAGCAGCGGATTGTCGGACAGCGCCTGCTCGAGTTCCTGGTGCAGCTCGAGCGTCGACAACTGCAGCAGACGGATCGACTGCTGCAGTTGCGGCGTCAACGCCAGGTGCTGCGAGGTCCGAAGCTGGAGTGACTGTTTCATCCTTACATCCGGAAGTGTTCGCCCAGGTACACGCGCCGTACCGACTCGTCCGCGATAATGTCGTCGGGACGGCCCGAGGCCAGCACCGCGCCCTGGTTGATGATGTAGGCGCGGTCGCAGATGCCCAGCGTTTCGCGCACATTGTGGTCGGTGATCAACACGCCGATCTCGCGCTCCTTGAGGAAGCGGACGATGCGCTGGATCTCGATCACGGCAATCGGATCGACGCCGGCGAACGGTTCGTCCAGCAGCACGAAGCGCGGGTTGGTGGCCAGTGCGCGCGCGATTTCCACGCGCCGCCGCTCGCCGCCGGATAGCGACAAGGCCTGGTTTTCCCGCAGCTTTTCGATCTGCAGGTCGGCCAGCAAGGTATCGAGCCGGTCGTTGATCTGCGCTTTCGTCAGCGGTTTGCCGTCGGCCTTTTGCAACTCCAGCACGGCGCGGATATTGTCCTCGACCGTCAGCTTGCGAAACACCGACGCTTCCTGCGGCAGGTACGACAGGCCCATGACGGCGCGCCGGTGAATCGGCAGGCTCGAGATATCGATCCCGTTGATCTCGATCGCGCCGGCGTCCGACGGCACCAGGCCGACGATCATGTAGAACGACGTGGTCTTGCCGGCGCCGTTCGGCCCCAGCAACCCTACCACTTCACCGCATTTGACTTCCAGCGAAACATCGCGCACGACGAGCCGCTTGCCATAACTTTTTTGCAGGCCCCGGACAATCAGGGTGCTGTCGGCATCAAATACTTCCATTATTTTTTACCCGGTACGGTGACGCCTGCCGGCGCGG
>Ga0265798_10003784_pt1 | contig 21283 bp, 23 predicted proteins | sample P3T30metagenome_FD_192430 | JGI IMG/M metagenome (GOLD analysis project Ga0265798, IMG submission 192430) | Plant litter microbial communities from East Loma Ridge, Irvine, California - P3 T30 | ecosystem: Environmental > Terrestrial > Plant litter > Unclassified | place: USA: California... | reverse complement strand
CTTTGGACTATAAATCGGTGGTACTTCGATCTTTCTCTATTCTATAACATTGTGAGAAGCAGTTTGACACTACTCAACCCTCCATACCCAAGTCGCACGCTTTACATCCTAGTCAAAATGCCATTTTCTACAGAACCTGAGAAGACACTCACCCCAGAACAAAAAGCTGCCTTTCAAAAGTTACAAGATGCCGCCGAAAAGCTGCCGGTCCACAAAACGCGCGCGGCGGTCGAGATGGCTAAGCTCCATCCGGATATTGTGCTAGTGGAAAAGATGTGGAGGGTCAAATGTGTTGTCTGGGATGGCAGGGAGATCGACGCCTGGACAAGCGAGAAAAGCATTGGGGGCGCTTGCCGAGACGCATTTGGGTGGGAGGTGACAGAAGAAGAAGACGATTGGTGGTACAAATACACTATGAGTCTCGAGGACACACATGAGACGAGAAACTTCTTTGAGTGGATCTGTCCGCCAGACCCGATCCCGGCGTCGAAGGTATATTTTCCGGACCAGCCGACAGGTCAACACCCTTTACTGCAGAGGGCCAGAGACGAGTGGAAAAGATGCAACGTCCAAACAGTGCGTGAGTAACACGTCTTTATATACATTACTGCAACTATAGGCTAATTAAGAAACAGTTTGGTGGTCGATCAAGCTAAGGGAGCAGTTTATGGAGACTAATAAAACGGAGAAGCTCGAAATGAGCTTGCTGCTAGATGAAGACAGAGTAAAAAAAGACCTCCTTCCAGCTCTAGGGTTTGGGGACGGGAGGCTTCCGCATGAAATAAGGGACTGGCTCGACAGAAGTGCAAAGCCGCGCGCGGCTGAGGGCTCTTGATGAAATTGGCGGACGATAAGGGCATGGCTATTTCACAGTTTCAGGGTAGAGAGAAATTCCTTCGGCTGCGTCTGATGTACATTCATTATATCATCTAATGCCGAGCCTCTCAATACGAAGACTAGGTTCATAAGAACCAGGGACAACTACACCAGTACCCTACAGCTTCATCCTCTTCCACAACTAGGCCCGGGTTCATTGCCAGTAGGTCTGTTGATCATCAAAGCGTGGGCGCTGAACGGGTGCATAAGGACCCATGCTGAGCTGCGCGTCTTCGGCACTGCGTTTAAATCCTCGATTGGGTCTGGGAAAAGCAAACGGGTGTTGGTATGGAGCGTGCGAATAACCTTGGGTCATGTGCGGCATATAAGACGGCGACGGCGTCCAAGGTGTCACCGGTGATGGCTGCGTGCTTGGGGAATAGATTCCGTGCATCGATGGCGTTGGACACGGGGCATACGAGGCGGATGGCGAAAGCATGTTTGGTGAAACCATGTTCGACGAACGCATGCTCGGTGATAGCATCCCAGGCGAGGGCAGAGCGTGATGGAAGACAGGTTGAGGGCCATGATGGTAAGAGTTCCCAGTGACATGCTGGTTGTTCTCGTACTGCCCGCCATTGTCGCCTGCGTACTGAGAGACAGTCTGGGTATTGTTCGATTGGACGTCGCCGATGATACTCGTTCCGACGTTGGCAGGTGGCACAGGCTCTGATGATTGCGGGCTCGTCGCAACATTTAGATCCAACTCTTCCTCAAGGTCGTTCGAAGGCAGGCTCATCGCGGCGCTTGAATCGAGTTCCTCATCACCGTCCGTGTCTGCGGCTTGATCTTCCGGTGACGTCGTAGCCTTTTTCCCCTTCACACTCACCCGACCTTCTGCGATATACTTCTGGCGATTTTCATTCTGTCCATTATTCAGGATTGTGCCAGTAATCTTCTGGGGAGCCGCACCCACAGTAGTTTCAAGATTCTCACCCTTGAGCAGCGAGAAGCACCGGCTCTTGGAAAGCCGTAAGAGCTCACAGAGACTTTCTATACGCTCACCAAAGGTAAGGTTGCGTGATGACCACATCGTTTCCAGAGGTGTCGAGTCGTAGATGGAAAATGATTTCGGGCCGAAGACATGTAGTTTCTCAGCGGTGTCAACTAGCTGCCAGCACACCTTCTCCATCTGCTCTTTGTAAATCGCCTTTTTGGCACCTGGAGTCAATCGTTTTAAAAATCGGCCCTTGTCTTGCTTGTCCGGGCAGGCGGAAGTATCTTTCATTGCTTCTAGTAGCTCGACCACGTGTCCAGCCCGATCATAGTCAGTAGTCGGAATAGTGCTGTCATTGGCAGGCGGCACCCAGTCCTTTTCGATATAGCGGTTGAGCATGCTAGCCTTCGCTTCTGTCAGATTCCGGAATTTCAGTCCAAAATGGTTGGGTTGAACTGGAGTTACTGCAGCAGCTTGAGAGGGTGCCGGTGGGCTGGGTGTCATGTAACGGTAACAGGGGTCGAATGGCGAGTCTACGTCCACCAAGTGTGTTGGCGTATTCGTAGCGCTGGCAGGCTCTATGGAAGAATAACGAGGAGGTGGGGTACCTGCATAATATTGGGATGAAGGCTGCTCGGGCATGGGTTGGCTGTATCCATCGAACCCGTGTTGATGCTGACCATCGTCAGGTGCATATAGAGGAACCTCATTCGGCTGATAGTTCCCTATGCCATAGTCTTGTATGCCAGGTTGAGCAAAGTACACAGGGTCGCCATTGGCAGACAGCATTGCGCCCTCGTTATCCATAGTTGTCTGGAATTGAGCTTCATGGAGCAATGGTATGTCTAGACCGCCAATGCCAAGGTAGAGGCTATCGTCGAATGAATTGGTATCGCTCTGGTAGTGGTCTTGAGACATAGTGCCTTCGGTGAACAGGGTCGATGTGTCGAGGAGAGGTTGCGAGTATCACCCGGATTCCGATCGGTCGAGTTGAAAAGAGTGACTAATTAAGAGCTTGGGAGGTTGTAAGCTGGTGATGGGTCGAAAGGGAAATCTTACACATGCTTTTAACCTGTCGAGGCGCTTCCGCTGAGTGAATCTCATCATCTTCGCAAGTTTGCTACTTGAAGCATCGCGATAGCACAGTTGACTCAAGGGCTATGTTCGCCAATGTTTGCTTGCTGCCCAGAGAATCCATGGGGGAAATTACTGTACGCTGTGAGGCTATGATGAATGCAAGTACAACACTGATACCGACGTCGGCTGGAGAATGTTCAAGCGATCGATATGGACTTTCCAAAGGCAGAATTCAATACTGTCATAAAGTATGTAGGAGAATGGCTCAATTGTTCTGCAAGAGATTCTGTCACCCATTAGAACCGTGATAGCACTGATGCGCAAGTTTCACAAAAGGCGGCATTGTGAAATGGGTCCTTCCTTGGTTGCTGTCGATCAGTAGTTCGTTGACAGTGAATTGGGAACTCTCAAGACAGTAATTGAGAAGCGCGATAAGCATCCTTGAGGTACCGAGAGCGCCCTACGTATGATGTGCGTGATAGCGAAGGGCGGTGCGAATGCATCGGTGGTAGAGAGCGGCGTGTTGCTGATGAAGTTCTGACGCGTCGACGGCGCGACTGAACGCGTCACAACCGCATTCGGACGTTAGCGGCTTGGCTGACAACATTCTCCTCTTTACGGAAACGACTCCTCACTTCAGCACCTCACATCGCGTCACCGCGTCGCCATCCAATTCATCCCATCTACACCCCGTATGGTTGCGCATAGTTGGGATGATCATACGACAACCTCCGATCTCAGGTTCATCCACGCGCTTTGTCACAAAGAACCCCGCATCGGCCAGTACGCACGATCATCAGCACGGCAACTCATCATCAAGTCGAAGTCTGCAACCTTCAGGCAACTGCGAACGATCATACAAACAGATATGGAAGGCTTGGGTTCAGAACGCTAATTGTTCTTCCGCCTCACGCTGACCACCGCTATCTATGACGCTAATTCAGCTGGATGACTGACATTATACCACAAGTTGTCTACGAGTTCTTTAACTCGCACTGACGCCATTTTATTGCAAACATACCTCATCCACATGCGCGACTAACCGCTCTCCAACGAACCGCTATATCCTCGCTCTCGTCCGACGAAACGCCAACTTGCTCCGGCTTCGCCTCCAGTCGCTCTTATTACTGGCTAACTTGGTCATCGCCCTTCTCCGCCTCGTCGCGTTCGTGCTTCCTCCACAGCTTCTCCAACTGCTTCGTAAAGTCGTCATCGTAATACGACCATGTCTCTGGTACCTTGGTGTTTTTCCACCCGAACGTCTCGCGATACCTCTGATCCATAATATCGTCGTACTCGATCGGGCGTTCGCTCTCTGGCAACTTCGAAAGCTCTAATAGCGTGAAGCCACGGATCTCGGATATGAGGTGGATCGTCTTCTTGTAGAGTCTCGATGGTGCTGGCTGGTCGGGCTTATATTGATCTTTTTCGTTTTCCCGCAGGACGACATAAGACTGTTTGAGCACAGCGCTATCCACCCCAATCGCACTCATAACGTAACTTGTGATCGACCCACGTACACCATTGCTGGTTCTCCAACGCCAGAGATTGATTTTGAAGGTAGACAACTCCACGAAAGTCTGCGGTATCGCTACTGTGCTGCAATCGATACCTGTAGGGTCAAGCCCAATCGTCTACGTATACTTATCGCCGACGCGGCGGGGGCGAGTAATAAGGTTCGTATACTTATCATCCCAATGCAGAAATCGAGTCTGGATACCGTCGCGTGTCAAATCCCGAAGGTAATCACCATGCTGCCTTACAATATCAGCGTCCTTATCCGCAGCCAGGTCCTGCAATACGTAACACTGCTTGTCGATAAAGGTCGTCTGCGGAAACAAAGAGTATGCCCTATTCCAAGTAATAAAGTTCAATGTCGCGGTAGATGAAGCCGCGTCGAGCAATTTCCATAGAGGAGAATCCTTCGAATCCAAGACACAGATGGTCAATCCATCATACTCAGCCTGCGGCTTTCGGAATATGGTCAAGCCCGTCTTGTTGTACTCATCAGCGATCCAGCGTTCTTGCTCCAGGAAGTCATTTATCGGGGTACGGAGGTCCAAGGGCTTGACCTCTGAGTACTGTGTATAGATGTATAGTTCTTGCACGGGAGTTTGCAGCTCGTTAGCAATGAACTTGCGGGCAAAGTCACCGCCAATGATCGCGCCGGTGTTGGCTTGAACTTGTCTAAAGGCCTTGGGATCCTCGAAGAAGGTTTTGAGTTTTGTCTCAATGTTCTGGTAGCATGAAGGAAGTCCGCTGATGAGCGCAGTACGAACGCCTGTCGACACTTCCATCAATGTCGAGAACTCCTTCGGGCCGAGGTACGAAATGAGAGTCTCCTGCACTGGCGCTAGCGAGGACGAGAGGAGATGAGAAAGATTCATGGTGATTGCGCGGGTTGAGGGTGGGGGTTATCGTTGCGCTGCACTGTGAATTAATCCGAAAGGCGCAGCGAAGAAGTACTCGCATAGAGGAACGCGCAGGCAGAAACGGCAAGGGAATCACGTGTCAAATGTAAGCCTTCCCAGGGTGGCTTCAGTGTATCGCAACCATGGATCTCAGTGAAATCTCATCTCATCAACCAAATTACGCCACAATCATATGCTGCTGTTGGTGCCAGGAAGGAGCGATGAGAGATCAAAACTTCTCACTTGCACGGCGAGGGAAGGCTGCATTGCCGATGGATTCGGTTAAACCTGCCGACACGGAATTCACACTCTTCCAACAAGGCAACTTCCGACGAATATCTGGAGGTTTCCCCTGGCGCCTTGCATGTGGCAAAGTCTTCTAGTGAGCGGCCGCGCGGCACTGATACGTGCGGAACTTACCTAGCAGCTTACGTGTGCTGCTCCTGCGAAACAATCTGTTGGCTGATTAATTCGCGATCGGGCAGTGCTTGTTGTACCGAACCCAGAGGTGCGGTTTCGGCAACGTCAACGCAATCCAAGAAATGCAGTAACAGTGGCTTTCGTGGAAAGTATTCGACTCGGTTGAAGACTCCCAAGTCTTTTGGCCTGACGTCATAAGCCCGTGCTGCGATAAGACAATGTTCTGCGCCACCTATCGCAAAGCCTGTGCTCACCAAGCACATATGGCTTCGATGAGCAGCCCCATGCTTGGCCCCCACAAAGGATTCGTGCGTATTAATTCGGTCTCTCAATGCAGCAAACGCTTACTTCCAAATGTACGATCTTCCTTCGACTTGTTCCATATTTGGTCCATAAGGGCTGCGTTGGCGGCGATGCATGCATACGCGAGTCAAGCAATAGATACATAATGGCCTACGCCCATCCAGCAATCGCCCAACATGAGGTAGTGTCAAAATTTAAGATGTACTACTCTCCGAATACTCTCTTATCTTCCCTTACTTTCAGACTTTCATTATCTTACAAGCGGCGTGCCAGACTCAGCGGCTGGCGTGGTGGGTTCGTTCTTGCCGTCATCGGCTCATCACTAGTCCTTCTTTTCAACATCGTATGCGCTATAGTAGCTGCTGCTATGGGTGAAACACACGATGGTATCGCAACGATCTTTACTGGAAATTGTATTGTTGCGTCGCGATTAACGACAGGTCTACAACTACACATCAATATACTGAGCAGCTCCTTGTTAGGTGCGTCAAGTTATTGTTTACAACAACTTGGGGCACCTACGAGAGACGAGATTGATGAAGCCCATGGCAAGGGCAAGTGGCTGCATGTGGGAGTTTTGAGCCTGAGAAACCTACCAAATCTCAGTAAGAGAAGGCAGGTTGTCTGGTTATTGCTTGCCATAAGCAGCATACCTCTACATATTCTGTGAGTACATTTCGGCATAACAGGCGGCTAGGACTCGTGTCGCATTCTATGAAAAATGTTTTCCAGCGAGAGTCTACATTATCTTAGAAACTGCATAGTTATCGACATTTAAGGGCATGTATATTGCAGAGTGCGTCACGAATCCTAGCCTCCCCTAGCGCCGCTTTAGACTTGCAGAGCATACTTGCTAAATGAAGAAAGATACAATTCGGTTATATTCCAGACAGTCGCAACGAACGACATCGACTTTGTGTTTGCACATGAAGCTTTCCTCATCACGAGGGGAGGGTGGAAGCTCGAGGGCGGAAACCAGGAGTACAGTTCCCACTTTCAGGCCTTACAGGACACACTTCTGGGCGAGCAATATTTGAATGCGTCTCGCTTTGAGAACATCTCTGCTATCGAGTGCTTTCACCGGTACCAGACGACCTTGTTAAAGGTCGGCAATGGCTTCGCCATTATACCGAAAGACTCATCAAGCGATTCCAACGACACCGGCTCGCTCGTGGATTTCTATATGAGCCCTGGAATGCTCACATTTCATAACAGCTTTGTTAGCGAGGTCTCGTGTAAGTTTACCTAAGTATTCGGACCTGTGTGTCAGCTTATTAATCTCAATCATGTCCCACAGATTGCCTGAGTGAGATCTCACCTGAGCGGTGCCAAGTACAGCTCAGTCAGAGCATTATTTACATTGTCATTGCGTGCAATGTGTTGCACTTGGCGCTCATGTTCGTGGTGCTTAAGTGGATGAATTACGAAACCATCGTCACAGTGGGCGACGCTATCGACACATTCACCCGGATACCAGACACTACAACCACAAGGTGCTGCTTGATGACTAACCGCAACATAAATCAGATGTGGAAGACATCGGAAGGGCAACAAATCCAGCGATATCAACCCGGCAGACACGTCCGTTGGTATAGCGCCATCAGCGGCAAGCGCTGGCTCTTTTTGGTCGCTTCGTAAGATCACGCTCATATCGCGCTTTTATGGAACATCATACCTGATACACTGCAGATACTCATCGGCAATCGCTTCCGCTATATACATGTACAGCCTCGCTGGCAGTCGCTCCAAGAATTGCAGGAATGACGACGGTGTTTGGGAAATCTGCCGGTGGAATGGCTTCGGAAACGTTGATTCTGGTTAGTTCACCTCAGAAGAGATACTCAGAACTTACTACATCAACCTGTTATCTCCTGCTGCAGAAGACTAACTCATGGCTGCATTAGGATTCATCCTTGATCCATACCCCGGTGTCAAATCTGTGATGCCCTACGTACTTCTCGCCAACACGCCCCAAGCCATCGCATCGTTACTGTATTACAGCTACAACGGCGTCTTCACAGCGATGCTAGCGAACCGCGAATGGGCAAGATACGCATACAAACGAGCCGCACTCCGCGTTTCCGAACCCACGTCTACTCAACGCTCTACATACTTCCTCTCCCTGCCTTTCAGGTACAGCCTACCCCTCATTATCTCCAGCATTTTGCTGCACTGGTTCATCTCTCAAACACTGTTTATGGTACGGATTGCTGTCTACAAAGATGGTGTACTGATGACGACATTTCCTGGCCTAGATTTGTCATGTGAAAATTGTTCAGTGACTAGTCTAGGGTTCTCAGACTCAGCGCTCATCGCGGCAATTGTTATGGGGTGTCTTATGGTCGTGGTCTGTCTGGCTATCGCCGGCCTTTGCAGATACCCGACGGGCATGCCACTCGGATGCACGAATACTGCGGTCATCAGTGCGGCGTGTCATGTAAGGCATACGGGTAGTAGAAAGGCTGAAGATTTGGACGATGTCGTCGAACGTCCTCTGCAATGGGGCGTCACAATCGAGGGTACCAAGGATCAAGTTGGACATTGTTCTTTCAGCGACAAAGCAGTTCAGAAGCCGGTCGAAGGCTGCTTGTATGCTTGAACAAGTCTATTAGATTACACCTACACAAACGCTGAACATAACATTATATACCCAACAACATGTACTTAACATCCGAGAAACATGCAGAACGTTGGAGAAACCCGCATATCCATCACGGCTATGATACCATAATTTCACTGCATCTATCCATAATACAAATCCTGTGCCCATGGTACCGCCTACGCAGCCGCAGTAGGTTTCCTAGACTCCAACTTCCTCGGCGCCTTCTTCGCCGCACCCCCATTCCCACCTCCACCTCCACCGCTACCAGCGCCAGCACCACCCTGCTGTCCCAATTTCCTCGGTTTCCTCTTCGGCTTCTCCGCCGCAGCCGGTGCGTTGTTCTCTTTGTTGTCACTAAACGATACGCGTTTGGGCTGAGCAGATCCATTCGCTGATTTGTTCGCCGTGGATGCGGATTTCTGTGACGAGGACTTGGTAGATGTCTGTTGTGTGTTGGGGGTTTGCTTTTGTTGAGAGGGCGGGGTAGACTGGTTTGATGATTGGGGGTTTGCGGGGCCGCGGGTTGTGGGTGGGCGTTGGGATCGGGGTTTGGGTGCTTCCTTAGCTGGTTCGTTGGACTGTGGTTTCTCTTGCTTTGGCGGTTGCGTGCCGTTTGTTTTCGGCTGTGATGGCTTTGACTGAGAGGTTTTCTGAGGCTGGGGCTTAGACTGCTGTTTGGGTTGACTTGGCGATCGTTGGGCTTGCTTTTGAGGTTGTTGTTTGGGCTGTGATGAGCCTTGCTGTTGTTGTTGTTGACCTCCGCCTCCCCAAGGGTTCATCGCAGCTCCCATCCCCGCAATTCCAGCCCCCGCGCTCTTCACTGCCGACGGCATGCTCGGCCTCCAAGCAGTCATGTCTTTCGCGGATTGCGACCAAGTCTGCGGCATCATATCCGGCGCGTCATTCTTCATCTGTTCCAGCTCTTCTTTAGACGGTGCTTGCGTGTCCTTGGTTTGCATAACCATCTTCTCCAGGGCCTTCTTTTGCGATGGCGTCGATTTGACATCCGGGAGGAAGTCGCCAACGACACCCTGAACGCCCTGACTTGCCATCTGTCCTAAGTCCCACATTGGACCGTTCATGGCACCGTAAACCGATCCAATACCTCCTCCCAGCAGCCCAGTCACTGTGGATACCGTGCCGCCAACGAGCGCACCGGTCAGCTTTCCAATGGTGACACCTGGCTGCACTCCCAATCCGGCACCAGCGGCGAGACCTTGGAAAGCACCCGACTGTGTATATTTTGCCGCCTTTCCGAATGACTCTGCTTCAATCTCTTTATTAATCGCCTTCGCTAGAATTTCTTCTCTTGCTTTCGCGTCGCCCGCGCCATGCGCAGCTTGCCTCAGCTCCCACGCCTTCTGTCCCGCCTGGAGCGCCATTTGCGCCGACACGCCTGCATTCTGCTTGATCTCATGTTCGGGGACGTTGCACTGTCCGCCACCAACGTGAACTTCTCCCATGTCTGGTTCTTTAAATCGACTGGCTTCGGTTCGATTTTGTTGTGCTTGTTTTGGGAGCGTGTCTTCGTTTAGACACAATTTCGATAATGTTATTGAAGGTCTAGACAGGAGGCTGGTTCGACGGGTCAACGCTAGTATGACAGCTCAAGTGCGAATACGCTACGTCATGCACGATCGACGAGATCGCCGTAGTTACACGTGTGTGGCCAGCCGACAACCTGTTTTGACCACAGGAACGCGAGACGTAGTTTCTACAGCATGTAGGGTTATCCCTTCTGCGTTCGGCGCAACCCTTCAGCAACAAGACCGATGGCTGTCACTGGCGGTTGTAAGTCGCTGCGCCAGTGTGTCATGACGTCAGCGGCCCGACGCCAGGGTCTTTCATCTACCAGATTCCTGTCTGAAGTACGCTATGAACGCGCCGCGTTTTTAACAGCGACTCACACACCCACGCTGTTGGTTCAGAATCAGTAGTTTGACGCGTGCTGCGGTGTCGTACATGTCACCCGGATGTCAAAAGTCGCCCAAAACTCACCCTCACGAGTTTCGCCACCAAGAAAGATCTAGTTTTTGATTGGCTATCATCGATTCGATCAAGCATACGACCGTTTTACTCCTGCAAGAGGCGCTACACTTTTTTTATCGCGTCGCCAACGAACCAGCACTCTTTGCACCTCCCTTAAGCTCCTTGTTTGTCGCCTGTATCAACACTCTCCGGTAGCTTGTTAGAGACGGGGTGCCATCATCCGTGACCTCAAGTATCAGATGAAGCAATTGACCTTGAGCAACCGGCTTCTTGCTCAAGAACTCGACCGCGCATTTTTCCGGAGGCGGAAGCCTTACCTCGACCTTCCTGCCCTCACCGTCCAGCTTCTTGATCACAAGTTGCGCAACCTCGCTATAAGCCAACCACTGCGTCGCTGTGGGTTCCCGATAATGCCACCACTTGAATGTAAGTTTTCCGCCATCAGGGTCGTATGTAGCAGACGCGTCGAGGGTGACTTTTGATCCGGCTTCAGCGGTGATTTGGACAGGTGCTAAGCCTTTGAAACCGCTGATGTTGATGACGGGGTGATGGTTTGCTTTTGCGAAATTAGGCTCCATGCTCCACTTGATGCGCGCGGCAAAGTCGTTTTGGAATGCGTCGCGCCAGCGCCAGATAGTCGCATGGTTGGATGTATACGTCCTGTCGCCAACTTTGACTCTGTCTACGACATCACTGTAGTGATTGCTGTTCAGGCCTTCGGTGCTGATATCAGTTCGCCCGTATCGGCCACCCCAAGACCCGTAGTTGGGGCAGTCAGGTACACCGAGACCGTTCTGGATGAGGTAGAGGAATGTCGGAGTATCTCCTTCCGGGATGTAGAGATAGTCAGGGTACGCCTTTCCGAGTGGCCCGATTTGGATGTTCTCCTTGATCCAACGCTTCTCCATCTTGGTGAAATCTGGCCCACCTTCATCGAAGCCGTAGTACTTGTCGCCGGAAATGCCGGTCCATGCTGCCAGACCATACTGATTCCAGCCATGAATGGAAGCAATGTAGAATACGTCAGGGAAGTTGTTGCGAATCCATGCACCCGTGTCATCTTGATCGGAGATGGCATAAACGCGGAGACGTGACAGTAAGCGCTTGGAGTCTTCGGGTTCGAAGTCATCATCTACTTTGAGCAGTGCCGAGGCGAGTGTGTTTGTTCCGCCCCAGCAGAGAATCCATAATGGCTGGGTGGATGGTGCGACGATTCGATCGTATAGCAGCTGTCCGCCTGGAGACAGTGGAGTGTCTGTGCCAACGGCTGACATTCCGTAAGTCTAGATACTGTCAGCGCTACCCACGTGACGTGCTGCGTCTAGCGAATGGAGCTTACCTCGGCGCCCTTGCGAATCAACCCACGCAAATGTTGTGCCGTTGGATACTGCCAATTCGGGTGCACATGCTTGTTCAAGTTATCGACAGCATCGGCATATGCATTGATAATCTTCCCCATGTCTTCCGGGTGCACTTTGTTCTTCATCCAGGTGCTTGTGCAAGCTACAAGACCCTCCGTCTCAAACTCATTGGAGTAAAGCAGATATCGACACAGCGATTCGGCATCATCTGGTTCATTTGAGATGTCCGACAAGATGAAAACGCGGGGCTTCTGCGAGTATGTCTGGAGTCTTTCGGTAGCCATGTTGGAGCCGGGTTGTTGGCGTGCTGAGAATCAATGGATATGCAAAAAATCGAGAGCAAGCTTTCTTTTGACGCTGTTGAGCTTTTGAGGTTATCCGATGCTACACCAAACACCCGAAGTTGTGCCACGGCGTCCGAGGTGGGGCTTTGAGCAACGGTGCGGTGTCCTTAGGCACCTCCTTCCGTCTGGAGGAAAGCCGGCTATTCTTGCCATCCGTGCGTCTCCACCTGAGGATACCCCTCACCATGTCTTGTACGAAGACGCTGCTGTTTGCAACTGTATCGTCGTTACCCCGGATTCCAGCATGATATCCAGAATGCGAGATAGCCGTTGCCACGCCGCCTTAGTGCATTGAGGCTCAGCCGCCTGCGCCACATGCGACTAGACCGCATTGGATGGTAGCTCAGCCTTGCTCCCAATGACGTGTGGAATCTGCCCCGCTTCAACACCACCAGCCACCGTGAGGACAGCAGTTTGGTTCATAATCAGGCGCCCAATAGCCTAAGACAAGGCCATATATTCGTGCCGTCAGGCCGACTGCCAAGCAGTACCACCATGATCTCTTGCCGTAAGGAGGCGATTAGGTAGGCTGTGCTTCGCTGCTTCCTAGATATATAGCATCAGGCTACCTCCGATCGCATCGCAACACAACTCACAAACTACCATTGTAGTAACTTTTCACCATGTCAATCCACAACAAGATCCAGGAGGCAGCCCAGAGGAACGAGGAACTCCTTCGTGGCCTCGAGGACACAGATTCAGCGCCCTCACAGCTCAAGCAGCAAAACGCCTACATTGCTGACCTCGACGCGCAAATTAACAACATCCGAAAGCGCGTCAACGACCTGAAGCAGAAAACAGCCAGCGAGCTGAAAGACCACGAAAAGTACCGCGACTCGCACTTCCGCCGCTTCGCCCACAAGGCCAGCGGAAAGAAGGAGAAGTTCGCCGAGAAAGCCGCCAAAGAAGAAAAAGAGTACTTCGACGCAATCCAAGAGCAAAAGAGCGCCGAAGACGAACTCGCCTACGCAAAACAACTCCGTGCCGAAGCCGAGACACGCAAGAACGAAATCGCATCGCAAGCCCAACGCCACACAGCGCTCCAAGCGGACCTCGACGCGCTCTACAACTCCATCTTCGCAGGCCACACGCCCGAGTTCCCCGACGAAGACCGCAAAGAAGATGCCTGCAACGCCGCGCACGCCCACGTCCAAGACCTGACCCAACGCCTCGAGCGCGAGCGCCACATCCTCTTCCTCCTCGGGCAGACGTCTGTCAAGCTGTCTGCCGCCCGCGAACATCTCGACGGCGCATACGGAATGTCGCAATACGACATGTTCGGCGGCGGCACAATGGCCAGCATGCAGAAGCGGAACTACCTCGAGCGCGCCGAGAGTTCCATCCAACAAGTGCGCATGCTGCAGCAGCAGGTCAAGCAGGTTGCGCCTGAGATACCGGGGCTGGGTCAACTCAACATCGCCATGGGTAGTATATGGAGCGACGTCGTGTTTGACAACATCTTCTCCGATATGCAGATGCACGATCAGGTCAAGCAGTCTATTGCGCAGGTCGACCGCGCGGGGAATAAGTGCGGGGAGATCATCAGACAGCGTGAGGCGCAGGAGAAGGGGCTGCAGGGTGAGGTCGATCAGGCGAAGGCGAAACTACAACACGCGCGGTTACAACTGCAGCAGGCGCGTGAAGAGGCGTTTAGGAGGGTGCTGGGCGGCCAGCAGCAGAATGTGGGTACGGGAGGCTTTGCACCGCCTGCTGGTGAGGCTCCGCCGCCGGAGTACACAGCGCCGGCGGGTCCTCCTCCTGGGTACTCGGCTTGAGCCGTGAGGCGGTGGTTCATGCGTGTGGCTTGCTGATACGGATGGGGCTTGTGTTCGGCCCGTATACCCTCCATATTCTATGCTGTGGGGCTCGGCGTGACTCAAGTTTTAGTAGCGAACGATAGAGACTGTTTATACGAATGGAGGTAGTTCGTAATGGCATCTGGACTTCGGCAATTGTTTTGATCGGTTGAAGATAAGCTCGCTTGGTTTCTGGAAGGTGAACCGATACGGAGGCTGCAACGTTGAAGGGAGCATGTCAATCGAGAAAAAGCCGAACAGGCCTGCAGCCTACATCAACATGTAAACCTACTAGATATGTGACCTAGCGTCGATGTAGGCTCTAGACCTGTTCAGCTTCTTTCTTGTATGAGGTGGGGGCTAGTGACAGACGGTTGATGAGATAAATGATAGTTTTATAATCAAGCACTAGATTGATGAACAGGGCATCTAGTGTTTCAACTGAGCAAATATCATGATGAGATGCTATGTTCTGTACTGCTATCTATATCCATTCCTCAAATGAAAGCCTCGTCGAGGTAGTTTCCAAAGTTGCTGTCACGGAAAGACGGCGTCGCACTTCCGAAATCCGTGTTCTCAATCGCACTCCTCGCCGCTGCCGTCATACTATCCCACGCAATCAACGGCTGCTCACCACCTTGAGTCGTAGTCTCAATCAACTGGTGGTTAACCGGGAAGATGGACCTATATCCAATCCTTGGCCTGGTACCCGTGAGACTGGGGTTGGTAACCTTGTCGTAGTCACCGTGAGCAGAGATGGCGATGCCGCGGATAGTAGCGGTGGTGGACTGGGCGGACAGCCAAACGACGATGTTTTCCCAGTCGTGGCGGTGGCCGAGACCGGGGCCGGGACTGTCTTTGGGCATGTACCAGGAATACATAATGGCGTAGGCGCCGTTGTGGGCGGTGGCGCGGGCGTAGACTTGGCCGGGAGAGGAACTGCACCCGCTGTTTGAGGCACCGGTGGGTTGGAGGCCGCCGCTGGAGGGTGTTAGAAGAATTCACTTTGTAGATTAGGGTTGACTTACCCGGTGTCACCAGCGGCGTTGACAGCGGGGAAGGGGACGCAGCCGTTTTCGACTTTGAGGTAGGGCTTGTATTTCAGCATGAGCTGTCCTACGATGCCAGACGGCACGGTCTGAGGGAAGCCAACAACGGCATCATGGGCGATGACAGCACGGCTTTGGAGGTTGACGGGGGAGGCGAGGACGACACTCGCGGCGGCAAGGAGCTGGACGGCAATGTTGAACATCTTGACTTATGCTGAAAGCGAATGGATGTAGGAATGAATGACGGGGTGCGTCAAGCGAGTGACAGAGTCTTTGAGCCGGGAGACTGGCTTGATCTTCAAAAGATGGTGGCAGCTGGTGATTTATAAGATGGCCTCGGCGTTGTTCAAGTCGTACGGCTCTTCCCGATATCGTGCTCACTGAGTCCTCAAGTCTCTCTCAATCCCAATGGGGAAGTTCACGATACAGACTAGCAAAAGCGCGATACGAGCAGAACCGTGGAGAGCACACAAACAGCGCACATGCCCTGATATACCACCACCAATTGGCCGTTTATCCAGCTCCCTAGGACGCATAACAACGTTTCCGACGTTGTCGCTGGGGTACCTGCAGCGCATCGGCGTCCGGCACGGGACGATTCAGACGTTGCATATTCTACGCCCGGAGCAAACATCTGCAGAGAGTAACGCAGGATGTCGATCGACTAGATTGGGAACCACGACGGTTGCATGCCGGCGAATAAGGAGAAAGCGCGTGGCTGATCGCGTCCGAGCCATTGGTGCTTGGCCGAGACTAGGCCGAGTCCACATCAGGCAGGTGCAGGGGAGGTGAATGTGACATGCTGCAGTCTGGAGAAACAAAAGAGAAATGCGTTAGATTCGTGGATTCATGCTGGTAGGCTGCCGAACGTGAGGAATTGGTGTGAGGTGATTGGACTAGTTAGACGTACCTGCAGTCACGGGGACGAAAGGCATGATCTCGGGTATCGAAGATTAGATTGTATCTCGCAATGCAGTCAATCATCCGAACTGCCTCCAGACAGTGTTGCGCCGGTCTTTTGGTGGTGTCTCCGGGCCTGGCATTAGCTCGCGCAGCAGGTCGTTAATGTCGAGGCCGCGCTCTTGACAATCATGCCATTGCCGTGGGTAGCCCAGGCTGACCTCTTCAAAGCGCGTGTTGTCTATCCAGTCTGTTCGCCTGATGTGGAGATGGCCAGACACGACGACCTTTGCGTTGTACTTGTTGTGCCAGTCTTCGGTCTTCTTTGTGCCGCACCAGAGCGAGAATCGCGGGACTCGGAATAGCTTCACGAGGTCTTCGCGCAGCGGCCAGTGGCCTACTATGATCAAGGGGATATCTGGGTGTGACGCGACGGCGGCAGCGAGCTTCTTCTCCGTCTTCTCAAGAAGCGCATTGCACCATTCGATACGCGACGAGTAGGGGTCGGGATGCAGGAGGTGCTCGTCTGTCGCTTCTATATCCTTCTCTCGCGCCCACTCAAGCGCATCCTCTAGCTTCACATGGCTAGGCCGGAAGCTGTAGTCGTATAGCGTGAAGATGGGCGCAATGAGACATGGCCCCCCCTCGCCCTCCCACAGCGTGTATGGATCTTCTGGTGTGATTATGCCGTACTCCCGCGCAATCGCAACACACTCCATGTACTTCGCCTCGCCCCTCGCGCCATGCTCTTTCTCCGAGGGCAGCGTGTACAGCTCGTGATTGCCTGGCACCCAGAACACTTGCCGGAAGCATTCCTTGACCGTGGTGAAGGCCAGCCGACAATGCTCCGCCGACTCGCCAACATCTCCACAAAGTATGAGGTCATCGTGCGGGTGCGGCAGGAGCTTCTCGAGAGCGTCGCGATTGCCCTTGAAGGAGAGGTGGATATCGCTGATACCCCAGAGGCGGCTTTCTGGGGGCGTCTCGGCGGAGGGCGGGGAGCTCGGCGGGGTTGACGTTGTGTCTGCGGCGGCGGCGGCTTCGGCGGCGGCGAGAAGAGGGTCCATGGTGGCGGCAACGATTGACTGCACAGCAGCGGCGCGCCGTGACGGAGGTTATATAGCGGCGATATCTCAAACGGACGTGTTGCAAAGAAGTAATTACATCATAGTTCTTTCTCCGACGCGTGTCCGCCGTTTCGACGGGCTATTATTATCGATTCGCACAGACCAGTAAGACGTCGAGCTCGTATCAGCAAAGAACAGGTTCATTTACCAAGTCTCACCTATTCGCTGAAACTGTTTGCATCCAACATACGTATAGCAGCTGTGTATCGTCGCGAAACCGGGTCCCCGCGGTCTACCGGTTGGGGTTGGAAGACGTCTACACGATATCTAGGTACGTTGGGTTTAGAGTTTCGCTACGGCGAGGCTGACATGGTACGCTACATTTGATGGAAGGAACGACGCACACGAATTATGAACGTCGCCGATACAGTTGGGCGATTCACGATTCAGAGTCCCAATATGCTCATCTACTTGTAGCCTCTTCAGAAAGATCGTCGTCGTGTTTGTTGCCGCCAGTCGCCGAATATCTTTCTGACCCAGCCGAATATCCCTCGTCTACCCTCCCAAACCTCGTCGCGACTCTCCCATGCATCTCGCAAATCTGCAAGAATCTCATCGTCGTAGTAGGTCCAAGTAGCTGGGAGCGTAAGTCCCGGTCCCGTTAATGGATATCGCAAATGCATAGCATCCCACTCTCCCCTTTGGAATGCGTAATATTCCGGCGGACGTTCTGCTCCGGGAATCTTCTCCAGCTCAAGTCGTGTCAAACGTTCCAACTTCTTAAGAATAGCGGCGCATTTCTTGTGCATTACCGAAGGGCCAGTGCCTAATGGCATCACGTACCAATGCTTGAGGACTACATGGCCGAGATCCACATATAGGGATTCATAAATCGGATACTCCACCCTGATCCCATCTGACTCGGCTACTAACGGTGAAGAACATTGGCGAAGCTCGAAAACCGAAGACTCAAGGATGGCGTCGGGTGTCTCCGGTACTGTGACGCCCGTGGTGTCAAAATTAAGTATCCAGGTCTGTGAATCACCTATCCGGCGGGTTATGCTCTTCGGACCATCCCTAGCCACTTCCAGTACTCCGTCAGTACAAAACCAGCACTCCGGATTCTCTGTTCCTTGTACTTTGGTTACGTACTCCCAAAGTTTGGCGTCCTCCGATTGCGTTAGATGAACCGATTGCACCAGATGGTACGTCTCTTTGACGAAGGCCTCGTAAGGGAATATTGTGTATGCTTTGTTCCACGTTATGAATCGCAGCTTGTGTGTTGGTCGATGGGTGTGCATGATCATATGCAGTTGGCCGACAGGATGGTAATGTTCAAGCTCTACTTTCCTCATTTCCCCATCAACTCCTACCTTCGTGGCAGAGTACATGTTCTCTTGGTCCGCAAATGTTGGATCAGGGTCAAGAGGCTCATACCCTTCAGCAGCAAGATAATCGACCAGCGGTGTCATACGCGTAGTTTCGACTAGTACGGGCAATCGCGTACCCTCAAATATCGAGCGCTCAATAAAACCGAAGTAACCGCTAGCGTTGTATTTGTTAATGCTGTCCTGGATGATAGCGCCGCATTGTCCTTGAACGGACCGAAATTCCCGAGGATCAGTGAAGAAATGCCGAAGTTTGAAGTTGATGTTGTAGTCAGAAGCCATCAGCGTCGGCCACAAACAGCCAAAGGCCTTGCGATAGCGCCCGGGTTGAGATGATCGAGGAGAACCCGTTGGATAGGCGCATACCTAGGGCTGAGTAGATCGATGAGAGTAGTCATGTTACGGAGATGGCTGTTGTTGTAAGGGTATGCTTATGAGTAGATATCAAGCGAATAAACTAGGAGGGTAGGGGCGCCCATGATGGTTTTTAGGTCTCGGTATTGGATCAGGAGGCCGACTTCACATGCGCGATATTGAATGAGGACGTCGGCTTCTACGTGTAGGCAACATTCTGTCACGCAGCTGAAAAACGTGTGTCATGTCACAAGCAATCCTAGAAACACTGCGGTTCTTTTGATATTGCTGCAATCGCGCCTTCCTCGTTTAGCCGAATTCTTCATGGTTGTAGTCAATGCGGAAGGTGCGTTAGGCGGGTACCCTCGTTTGCGTCTCATCGTCAAGACCCGCGGTGAAGGTGAGGGTGAACTCTCGATTTCTCTAGTGCCTTGAATAACAGAACTTTACTCTCCTGATTCCTTTCAAACAGCTACCACGTCTTTACTTCTCCAATATCTTCCATCATTCAAGACTACATACCATCAGCGTCATCACCCTCAACAATGACATCTCCAACCTCCGCAATGCAAACCCGCGCCGAGAACGCCGAGCAAGAAAACGCCGTGTTGAGGCGAGACCTCGAGCTCGCCAACAAGAAGAACGAAGACCTCGCGGCAAAGCTGGAAGCGTCGGAGAAGGAGCTTGCAGAATACAAGCAAGCAGAAGATGACCGAGAGAAGAAGCGCAAGAAGGTTGAAGACGACAAGAAGGCGGCACACGATACTGGGGTTGCTCGGTGGAAGGATGCGGCGGCATCTGGGGCTAGTTTGAATGAACAGTCGCAAGCATTCCTGGGTAATAGGCCTCCGAGACGCAGTGTGGAGGAAAAATCGACTGCGTGGTTGGCGGAGTATAGGAAGAAGAAGTGAGACATGTGCCATCATCATGCTATGTACACGAGGGAATCAAGAGTTGTTTTCAAACATTATCATTCATGCTACATGGACAACCATGCCACATCGCACGTTACTATCATCCATCCATCGCCATGCCAAAAGCTTCATAACTATGCCTAAACCCTCTCTTCTCCCATCTCCATGTCCGTCATCCCGAGGGACAGACAAGAGACCGTAAAGCCATGCCATGAGAGGAGAAACACAGACAAAGCTCGCATACATGATATAACCAAAAATCGTAGAGAGAACCGGGGGAAGGACAGGAAAGAGTGATTAAGGAAACGCAAAAACGCCATCATGACACAGTTCTCATCACCGTCTCACCAATCCTTCGCGAGCGAGGATTGTCATTGGACGGAGATGTTGTTCCTCAGGCCGCTGGGCTCAGGGCCCTTCTTGTTGCGACGGCCGAGTAATGTCGAGCTGTCCATGTTGAGCTCAAACGCACCCTTGTTTCTGACTTGGCGCTTAGCCGCGGCTGCAACAGCTGGGGAGTGTTGGCCGTAGCCGCGTTCTTGCTGGCGCGGTTGTGCTTGTTGTTGCTGGCGGGCTTGAGCGGCGGCGGATAGTGTGGTGTTGCGCATCTTCTGCTCCATGCCGGATACATCGGCACCTTGAGACTTGGGCAGCTTCGCGGGCGGATGTTGCGACGCTGGGTCGTATGGTGCAGACTCAGCGGCGTACTCGTCGTCATCTTCACCTTCGTCAAGCGCGTTGAGCGAGTTCATGGCATTGGCGCCGCGGTAACCCTGCTTGAACTGCTTCTTCCGCTTGCCCTCCTCTTCTTGTCGGTGTACAGCGTAACTGACATCGAACACTTCTCGCAGGTTGACGGCACCAGGCGAACGGAAGTCCATGCGGCGAGCGCCGGGTGACTCAAGGTGGGAGAAGTCTGGCTGGAGGCGCTCCTTCTTGGCGGCGGGTGTGGCGAGCGGTGGCGCGTCGTAGGCAGAGTATGTGGGCTCGTCGGCTTCACGTATCCATGGGTGGTTGAGGAACTGGTTGATGTCGTAGCGCTTCTCGGGGTCGACTGTCAGCAGGTGGGAGACGAGATCCTGTGCAGACTTGGAGATGTCATCCCACCATGGCGACAGGAATGTGTACTGGCCGCGGGCGACCTTCTCTGTGAGGGTCTGAATAGACTCGTCGTAGAACGGAGGGAAACCGCAGAGCAGCGTGTAGAGCACACAGCCTAGCGCCCACATGTCGACGGACTTGGAGTAGCGCTCATCCTTGACAATCTCAGGGGCGGTGTAACCGACAGTACCACACGGTGTCATGGTCTGCGTATCCCAGATGACTTTGCTGAGACCGAAGTCGGCAATCTTGATGAGGCCGATGCCGCCGGCGCCCTTGCCCTTGACGAACTCGCCCTCGTCGGCCTTGTCTTCATCGTCCGGTCCCCGCGGCTTTGGGTTGCGGGTGGGGATGAATGGTGTGGGGTAGAAGAGAAGGTTCTCAGGCTTGATGT
>Ga0265798_10003783_pt1 | contig 21290 bp, 11 predicted proteins | sample P3T30metagenome_FD_192430 | JGI IMG/M metagenome (GOLD analysis project Ga0265798, IMG submission 192430) | Plant litter microbial communities from East Loma Ridge, Irvine, California - P3 T30 | ecosystem: Environmental > Terrestrial > Plant litter > Unclassified | place: USA: California... | reverse complement strand
TCACCAGGCCATCGATCGCATCGTTGATCCGTGCGATGGCATCTTTATCCACATGCTGCCTCAATATCGCAAAGCCGTTGTCGTGAAAATCCATAAGACTTTGTTGTGAGCTGTCGGATAATTTTTTGAACAGGTCCGTTTCCGCAAGGCTTTTGACGTCATTATGCAGCGACAGCTTTGACGGGTCGGCACCTTCAAAATCCTTACTTGAAACCGGCGAAAAATAAAACTTATTTAACCTGAGCGCCTTATACAATCTCGTATTATGCCTGAGTTTTGACCTGTTGAACAGGTTGTAGGTCATGTAGGATAATTTCAGTTTCCTTATCATTGTCGGATTATTGAATTGCTGCTGATAAACGCGCCAAATTTACTCTTTTCCGCCAATCCGCGGCTTTTCAAGTCAGAATGTTTGATTACTAATATAGAAATTTTGGAAATTTAAGGACGTTAAGTTATCAGCAGATATTTCATAACCCGGTCACTCGATCACGGCCGGCAGAATATAATCGGACAGCATTCTGGCAATCTGTGAATGCGCATAAGACTGACCGTACGCGCTTGCGGTAATGACTACGACCAACGGCTGATCCTTGAAAATCAAGATGTAATTCCCGCCGTTTCCCGCACAATAAAAAGCCTCGTATGATTTGCGGCTGGTCGTAAAATTTTTATTCCAGAACAGATATCCGTAATATTCCGCTTCCCTACCGGCGATTTTTTTATGTTTCGCAAGCGATTTTGCGACCCATTCCCGAGCGATGATTTGTTTAGCGTTCCACATGCCGCCGTTTTTATAAAGCTGGCCGTATTTAGCAAAATCCAGGGCGTTCATTCGGATGCCTCCCGCAGTATTCGGGATCTGCTGAGGCGTATACTGCCCTTTGTAGCTGACGATATTCAGGGGCTTGAATAATCTTTCGTGCGCATATTTTTCCAGCCCGCCCGGAACCGACTTATTTGCGATATCGCCCAGCAAAATCACGCCGGCCGTAAAATAATGCCATTGCTGCCTGAATTTCGTATTGTAAGGCAGGTCCAGCGCGAATTTCACCCAATCACCGGTCGGATACATATTATCCTCATTTCCGGGAGATCTGTAATTTTCGTCGTCGCCGTCAAAGCCGGAACTCATCGTCAGCAAATCAAAAAGCGTGGCCTGTTCCTTTTCGCGCGTGTAATGCTCAAACCGGTTCAGTTCATAAAAGCTGTCGAGCTGTTGATTTTCGTCCTTAATGTAACCGTCCGCTATGGCCTGGCCGATTAAGGTCGAGACAAAGGATTTGCCCACCGACCGCGGATCGTGAAGCGAATGCCTGTCTTCACCGTTAAAATATTCTTCTATCAGCAGTTTACCGTTTTTGATAACCACTATACCGTTGATTTTCTTGAACACTCCTTCCGCTATCAGGCCTTTCAATTCGCGGATTTTCGAATCGTGGAAATAATCGTCCGACACCGGAAAACCGTCATAGGGAATCACTTTGCCCAATGTAATTTTTTGTATGTCGATCTTCGGATGAAGGGCCACCCGAATCTTCATATCTCCTGCTGCTAATACCGGGCCTGTCCTGACGATCGTGTCTTTAACGTACGCCCTGATTTCCATGCGCAGCAGATGCTCTCCGTCTGTCAGGGCCTCTTTGCCTCCATTGGTCAAAAATCGATTCCAGAACGATTCGCTCCACGACCCTTGCCCGTTGATATTATCGATAAGCGGACGGTTCAACATCATTTCGGCATCTTGTTTCTGGCGAGACGGTGCACCGGGCATAAGATTGCTCTCGTAGACTTTTTTGTCGTCGATAAACAGTGTAAACCGGTAATTCCCGGATCTGAACAACGAATCTGCAGAAATACCCGGCGAGAGCCTGTGCTTGTAATTCGTCACAGAATTATCAAAAAACGCGACAAAAAACAGATCGCTTTTATTGGTCAATATGTAGTTATCCAAAAAGTCCGCGGGCTTCAATGATTCGATTTCGACTTTTTTATCCGTAAAGAATATTTTCCCGATGTTACCCTTATGAAACTTCGAGGACACCTCGTTTACCCGCACCAGATCTGGCGTCTGGGCAAATCCGATTTGCAAAAAAGCCGCCAGGAAAATAAAAAAGATCTGCTTCATTTGACACTCTTAATGCGATAAGCATGGTCCCATAAGTGCCGGTCTTATCCGCGGAAAACGAAGATACGCAAATGCAATCATCCTGATCATCACGAAGACGGCGTAATATTTTTAAAGGTTCCCACAGTTGCGGTCCGCAATGATACGTCCGACTGTTGTCGTTCGACTTTCGACTTTCGACGTTCGACGTTCGACATTCGACATTCGACTTGTTTATTACTTTCTTCAAAACTTATTAAACGAACCCATCCGCATCACACAAACCTTTCTATCTTGCATGGAGTTTTATGCGCTGATGCCGTAAAATCGTCGTCGGACGCTTACCGGTCTTGGCGACCCACATCATTTTTCCTATTTTTGGACCTTAAACCAGCAACATGTCAACAATAACTTTAGGCGGTAACGCTGTACATACGACCGGGGAACTTCCCAAAAAAGGAGAATCCGCGAAAAATTTCGAATTGGCGAAAGCCGATATGTCGGTGACGACGCTTTCCGATTACGCCGGCAAGAACGTCGTACTCAACATATTCCCTAGCATCGATACCTCGACCTGCGCCACATCGGTACGCGTTTTCAACCAGAAAGCAGCAGGCCTCGAAGACACAGTGATCCTTTGCATTTCACGCGACCTGCCGTTTGCCCAGAAGCGTTTCTGCGGAGCCGAAGGCATAGAAAACGTACTTTGCGCTTCCGATTTCAGGACGGGTCAGTTCGGAAAGGACTACGGACTGGAAATGATTGACGGCAAGCTCGCCGGGCTGCATTCGCGTGCCGTGGTCGTGATCGGTAAGGACGGCAACGTCGTTTACAGCGAACAGGTTGCTGAAATCGCTAATGAACCGGATTATGAAGCGGCGCTGGCCTCGATACGGTAATGAGCTTCGAAAAAGACAATAGTTTTTTTACGGGCCGTCTCAAAAGCATGAAATATGCGTTTATGGGCGCGGTCAAGCTGATCACGACCGAACACAGCGTCATGGTACAGTTCGGGATCGGGATCCTGATGACGGCCTTCGGGTTTTACGTGCGCATTTCCCCGACCGAATGGATCTTGCAGACGTTCGCTATCGGGTTGGTTATGAGCATCGAAGGCCTGAACACCGCCGTTGAGAAGATCGCCGATTTCATCCATCCGCAATTCCACGAAAAGATCGGATTTATAAAGGACATTGCCGCCGGAGCCGTTTTTTTCGCAGCAATCACCGCAATCGCGATCGGATTGTTGATTTACATTCCAAAATTCATCTAGATATCCGCAACAGACCTGATGGCAAGAACAAAAAAGGCCGCACCGGCAGACAACAAGGACCCAAAGAAAAAACGCAAGATTTCACGCAGGCACGAGATCCTCATCGGATCGTTGCTCGTTTTGCTTTCGATCGCGCTTTTGCTGTCGTTCATTTCGTTCTTCATTTATTGGAGGGAAGACCAGAGCACGCTTATCTCGCTTGCAGACAGAAGCCTCAAGGCAAGGAACTGGCTCGGAAAATTCGGGGCCTGGCTCGCCGACCTCTTTATTTTTAAAAGTTTCGGGGCCGCGTCCTTTTTGTTCGTGAAGCTCTTTTTCCTGACAGGTTCGTTCCTGGTCCTCGACGTGCCGTTGCGCAAGCTCAAAAGCATCTGGTTCTGGGATTTGTTCGCGCTGATCGTACTGTCGGTCCTTTTTGGATTTTTTGCAGATTCGCTTCCCGAACTCGGCGGAACCGTCGGATACGAAATGAATGTGTTCCTCCAGGATTACATCGGAAGCACCGGGACATTCCTGGTCCTGGCGTTCGGCATCATCATTTATCTGATTTACAAGATCAAGGTCTCGCCCGATGCCGTAAAAGGATTTTTCGAGCGCAAAAAGTCCGAACTTAACGACGAACTGGCTAAAATGAAATCTGCCAAGGCCGCTCCGGTCGCCGAGCACGCTCATGGCTACAATCTCGAGGAATTCGCTGTCGCGGATGATGCCGGACCTTTTGCATCCGCCGAAGACGACGAACTTATTCCGGAACCGGTGCTGAAAGTAGCGTCCAAATTCGAGATCGACAAAGATGCTTTGCGTCCGACGATAGAACATCCGTCCGAAATTTCGCGCAAGTCGGAACCTAAGTTCGAAATCATCAACGAACCGCTTCCCACTCCGGTCGCGGCCCCGCATATCATCACGACCGACGATGAAGCGTTCGTAATCGAGCAGGCGCCTGAAGAAGATATCGTCGAAGAAAATCTGGCCGCCCGACTCGTGGAAGATTTCGGCCTTTTCGACCCAACGCTGGAACTGTCGAACTACAAGTTCCCGACGATCGACATGCTCCGGGATTACTCGGGAGGGGGCATCACGATCAACCAGGAAGAACTCGAGGAGAACAAAAATAAAATTGTGGAAACCCTTCGCAATTACAAGATCGACATCGCCCAGATCAAGGCGACGGTCGGCCCGTCGGTTACGCTTTACGAAATCGTGCCGGAAGCCGGGATCAGGATCTCGAAGATCAAAAGCCTCGAGGATGATATCGCGTTGTCGCTTTCCGCCCTCGGAATTCGTATCATCGCGCCGATTCCGGGCAAAGGTACGATCGGTATCGAGGTGCCGAACCAGAAACCTACGATTGTCTCGATGCGATCGGTCATCGGATCCCAGAAATTCCAGGAGGCCGAAATGGAACTTCCGATCGCGCTCGGAAAGACGATTTCCAACGAGACATTTGTGGCCGACCTGGCCAAAATGCCCCACTTGCTTATGGCAGGTGCGACGGGTCAGGGGAAATCTGTCGGGTTAAACGCGGTTTTGACGTCTCTCTTGTACAAAAAGCATCCGGCGGAAGTAAAGTTCGTGCTCGTCGATCCGAAAAAGGTCGAACTGACGCTGTTCAATAAAATCGAACGCCACTATCTGGCCAAACTCCCGGATACCGAAGATGCCATCATCACCGACAACACCAAGGTCGTCCACACGCTGAACTCGCTTTGCGTTGAAATGGACAACCGCTATTCGTTGCTCAAAGACGCGATGGTGCGCAACATTAAGGAATACAACGAAAAGTTCAAAAGCCGCAAGCTCAATCCGGAGGCCGGTCACCGTTTTCTTCCGTACATCATCCTTGTCGTGGATGAATTCGCCGACCTCATTATGACTGCCGGCAAGGAAGTGGAAACGCCGATTGCGCGTCTGGCCCAACTCGCGCGTGCCATCGGGATACATCTGATCATTGCCACGCAGCGCCCGTCGGTGAACGTCATCACCGGTATCATCAAGGCGAATTTCCCGGCAAGGATCGCTTTCCGGGTGACGTCCAAGATCGATTCGCGCACGATTCTCGATACCCAGGGCGCCGATCAGCTCATCGGGCGCGGCGACTTGCTGTTCTCGAACGGGAACGACGTCATCCGCGTACAATGTGCGTTCGTCGATACGCCGGAAGTAGAAAAGATCACAGATTTCATCGGAGCGCAAAAAGCGTATCCGAACGCGTACATGTTGCCGGAATACGTCCCGGAAGGGGAAACTGGCATGAATCTTGAGTTCGACATTTCCGAAAGAGATACCCTTTTCCGGGAGGCTGCCGAAGTTATCGTATCTTCGCAGCAAGGTTCCGCCTCGCTTTTGCAACGAAAGCTAAAACTTGGCTACAACCGCGCCGGAAGGCTTATCGACCAACTGGAAGCCGCCGGCATCGTCGGCCCGTTCGAAGGCAGTAAGGCAAGAAGCGTCAATGTCCCGGATTTGCAGGCTCTCGACCAGTTTTTCGCAAATGAACAAAATGAATAAGATGAAAAAAGTATTCCAGATCGCATTTCTCCTTTTTATAGCCATGTCGGCCCAGGCCCAGGACAAGAAGGCGAAGGCGCTGTTGGACGAAGTGACGTCGAAAGTCAAGAGCTACAAGAACATCACGATCGATTTCAGGTATTCGCTCAACAACGCCAAAGAGAACGTGAACCAGGACAGCAAAGGCAGCGTTGTGATGCAAGGCAATATGTATGTGCTTAATTTCATGGGCGTCACCAAGATCTTCGACGGGAAAAAGACCTATACGATCATTCCGGAAGACGAAGAAATCACGATTTCCAAATACAGCGAAAAAGACGACAATGCGATTACGCCGAACCGTCTGCTGACGTTTTTCAATTCCGGTTACAAATATTCCTGGGACATCACCCAGAACGTAAAAGGCCGCAAGATCCAGTACATCAAGCTCACGCCGATCTCGTCAAAAGACCAGAGAAAAGAAATCCTGCTTGGCATTGACAGCCAGACGAAGCACATCTACAACCTGATCGAAATGGGCAAAAACGGCACAAAGACCACGCTCACTGTTAATTCTTTTAAAACCAACCAGCCGTTGTCGAAAAATCAGTTTACTTTTACCGAGGGTAAGTACCCGAACTACTACATCAACAAATTAGACTGATTCCAGGAGTGAAAATCCTTGATCGTTATATCTTAAAATCTTTTGTGATTACATTCGCCACGGTGTTTGTAATCCTTTTTTTTATATTCATTTTGCAGACGGTCTGGCTGTTCATAGCCGAGCTCGCCGGCAAAGACCTCGACATTTTCCTGATCGTCAAATTCCTGTTGTTCGCCATGCCGAGGATCATTCCGCTGGTGTTGCCGCTGTCGGTGTTGCTGGCTTCGATCATGACCTTCGGAAGCTTTGCCGAGAATTACGAGTTTGCGGCCATGAAATCTTCGGGAATTTCGCTTCAGCGGGCGATGCGGAGCCTCATGGTTTTTATCGGATTTTTGTCAATCGCCTCCTTCTTTTTTGCCAATAACGTAATTCCGTATGCCGAATACGAGTTCATAAATTTCCGTGCCGATATCGGGAAAAAGCAGCCTGCGATGGCCATAACGGAAGGACAGTTCAGCGACGTCGGATCGTTTAATATCAAGGTCGACAAGAAGTCCGGGGAAAACGGGAATCAGCTGACTGGCGTCACGATCCACAAAAAAGCGCCGAACGGACAGGGAACGACCACCGTCATCCGATCCAAAACCGGCGAATTGCAGACCAGCGAGGAGTCGAACATTCTCAAGCTCGTACTCAAGGACGGCGATTATTACGAGGACCTGACACCGTCTGACTTCGAACAGAAAAAGAAAATGCCGTTCGCCAAAAGCGCCTTCAAGCGGTACATCATCAACATGGACCTGGGCAAGCTCAATAAATTGGACGAGTCTGAAGATAAAGTCACGACGAACAACATGCTCAACATAAACGAGCTGCGCTATACCCTCGATTCGCTTTACAAGGATCACGACAGGAACATTATTTCGTTTGCCGACAACATTTACCAGCGCACTGGAATCATCTCGAACGCTTCCCAGATGGCACCGAAGAACCGCCTGGATACCACATCGGCTGCCGCTGCAAAAAAGGAGTTGCCCAAAGACCTCCTTTCACAATTCGACAAGAAGGACCAGCTGGCATTGCTTAAGATTGCCTCTGGAAATATCGAAAGCACGAACTTTTCGATAGACGGATCGGTGTTTGAAATGCAGGACAGCATCAAAAACATCAACAACCACGAACTGGCGTTTTACGACAAATTCGTTATCGCCTATGCCTGTATCCTCATGTTTTTTATAGGAGCACCGCTTGGCGCCATCATCCGGAAAGGCGGCGTCGGATTGCCGATCGTATTCGCCGTACTCATATTCATCACGTTCCATTTTATAAATACTTTCGGAAAGAAAATCGCCCAAAGCGACGGATTGCCGCCGTTTGCCGGAGCCTGGATGTCTTCATTTATCCTGACGCCGTTCGCCGTCCTGCTGACGTACCGCGCCACGAACGACATCGGACTCTTTCAGCTCGACAATATCCTGGAGCCGGTGCGCCAACTTTTTATAAAAATTTTCACCAAGAAAAAAGCCGAAGAACCCATACAACATGTCGATCCAGCTTAATACAATAGAAGAAGCCATTGAGGATATCCGTCAAGGCAAAGTCATCATAGTCGTAGACGACGCCGATCGCGAGAACGAAGGCGATTTCCTGGCTGCCGCCGAAAAAGCCACTCCGGAAATGATCAACTTTATGGCAACGCACGGGCGAGGCCTCATTTGCGCGCCGCTGACCGAGAGCCGCTGCAAGGAACTCGATCTTCACGCTATGGTGACAAACAATACCGATCACATGGAAACGGCGTTTACGGTATCGGTAGACCTTAAGGGAAAGGGCGTGACGACCGGTATTTCCGCGGACGATCGTTCCAAAACCGTGATAGCACTTACAGATCCCGAGGCCAAACCGTACGACTTCGCTCGTCCCGGACATATTTTTCCGCTTATCGCCAAACAAGGCGGTGTTTTAAGAAGAACGGGCCATACCGAAGCCGCGATTGACTTTGCACGCCTTGCCGGATTCAAGCCTGCGGGCGTGATCTGCGAGATCATGAACGAGGACGGTTCGATGGCGCGCCTTCCGGAATTGGTCGAAGTAGCCAGACGGTTCAATCTCAAGCTGGTTTCGATCGAGGATCTTGTGGCCTACCGCATGCAGCACGATTCGCTTATCGTAAAAAAAGAGGATTTCGACGTGGAGACGCGTTTCGGCACGTTTCGCCTGAGAGCGTACGTCCAGACGACCAACAAGCAAGTCCATATCGCCTTGACAAAAGGTACGTGGAACGTCGGCGAGGCGGTTCTGACGCGCATTAATTCCACGCAGGTCAACAACGACATCCTGGGAACGCTGACCAACAACGCCGACCAAAGGCTCGACGATATGTTCCGCATCATAAATGAAGAAGGCAAAGGCGCCGTGCTTTTCATCAACCAGAATATGGAAGCTTACGGACTGCTGAACCGCATCACCGAACTTCGCGAATTACAGACCCAGGGAGTTTACAAAGCGCCCAGGATCGTGATCGACAACAAGGACTACGGTATAGGGGCTCAGATCCTGCACGATCTCGACATCTGCAAAATCAGGCTGATTTCGAATACGGAACAGGCAAAACGTGTCGGAATGATCGGATACGGACTTGAAATCACCGAATACGTCCCTTTTTAAATCCCAACCAACAGCTGAGGCTTTTCCCGCTGCATCTTCCAGATCAGTTCGCCAAACAACGTGTTGGCCCAGGCGAACCACGAGCGCGTGAACTTTTTGGGATCGTCCTTGTGGAAGGATTCGTGCATAAAGCCGGTCCCTCCGTGCGTTGTTTTGAGGATGCTGATGCATTCGCGGATCTCGGCATCGTCCACGCTTGTGAGCGCCTGCATGACCAATCCGATATGCCAGATATAATGCTCAGGCGTATGGGGCGCTCCCACTCCTTTTCCCGCAAATCCTTTGTAATAGTACGGATTCGAATCGCTGAGGATCATATTTCGCGTATTGACGTAAATCGGATCGTCGACCTTGCAGCTCCCGAAATACGGCATCGACAGCAAACTAGGCGCATTGGCGTCGTCCATGTACATCCTGTTCCCGAATCCGTCGACTTCATAGGCATAGACTTTTCCGAATACGGGATGCTCTACGATCGCGTATCGCTTTAACGCAGCATCGACTTCGGCCGCGAGTCCGAGCGCTTCAAGGCTCAGTTCCTTATCTTTCAATATATCGGATGCCATTTCGCTCAATTGGCGCAGCGATACCACCGCGAAGAAATTAGACGGTACCAAAAACGGGAAAACCGTCGCATCGTCAGACGGCCTGAACATGGACGCGATCAATCCGACAGGTTTTATCGGGAAACCGTATCCGTCGAGCGGAGGCGTGTCGATGCTCCGGGGCGACGAGCGCATAAAGCTGTACGGGCCCTTCGATTCCTTGCGCTGCTGTTCCCGGAATGTCGTGATCACGAGCCGCATCGCTTTTGCCCAATTGGCGTCGAACGGCATACTGTCCTTGGTTTGTTTCCAGTAATTATAAGAGAGCCGTATCGGATAACAAAGCGAATCAATCTCCCATTTGCGTTCGTGCAATTCCGGTTTCATCTGCGTGATGTCGTCCTTGAAATCCTTGCTTCCGGTAGCTTCCTTATTGAAAGCGTTGGCATACGGATCGATCAGGATGCACTTCGTCTGCCGATAGATCACGCCGGCAAGCAGCTTTTTGAGTTGTGGATCCTGTTTGGCCAACGCCAGGTACGGCATGACCTGGGCCGTGCTGTCCCGCAGCCACATCGCGTGAATGTCGCCCGTAATCACGAACGTATCGGGTTTGTTGTTCCTCACCGTAAAATCAACGGTGGTATCGAGCGTATTCGGGAAACAGTTCTCGAAAAGCCAGGCGAGTTCGGTATCGCGCAGGTTGGCTTTCATATCCGATATCAGTTTTTCGACGGCTATGCTGCTGAACTTCCGTTTGGACCTGGGTACGCGAACCACAGGAAAATCCACGGGCATAAACTCATAAAAATAAGCGCCTAACGTGGCCAGGGCCGAATTCTGGATAAATTTCCTGCGGTTCATATACCTAAGGTACTAAAGTTTTGGACGCGGCACCATCCGGAATCCGATCAGATTCGCACAAAAAAAAGGCCCTCCGAATTGGAAGGCCTTTAAAATCAAAATGAAAAGCTTATCGTTTGACGATTCTCAGCGTTTTCACGTTCGCGCCTTGAGAAACAATTACGTTGTAAACTCCTGACGGATAATTCTCACCGAATTGCTGCACTTCCAGGGCATCGGAAGCTATGTTGCGCTGTTCAACCAGTCGTCCGACCATATCGTAAACCTTTACCGAAACGTTCTCCTGTGAAGGAAGATCCGTATCGATGGCAAAGCTTTCGGCATACGGGTTCGGATAGGCAACAACTTTAAAGTCGATCGCAAAGTCTGCATCGTCGTCTTTACCGACACTGCTTCTGGAAGCGCCCGGAGCGGTTATCGTACAAGATTCGCTGAATCCGGACCACTGTCCTGCCGTCATCACCGCTACGCTCACTGCATATTCTGCTCCCGGAAGGAATCCCGGAACGTTGCTGAAAGAGAAATAGTTTGCCGAGCGGTCGATTGTGAACGTTTCGAAGTTGACAAGGTCTGTCAGCTGGAAACGATACGAGGTTACGCGGTTGAGGCTTCGTGTTGCGATAAGCGTCGTAGCCGTATTTATTGATCCTCCGCAATTGGTCAAAGTAGGAAGTGCAGGAGAACTCACCGTACACGGTTGGCCGAACTGGGAATAATCGCCGTTGGTCTTAATGGCAACTTCAACAGAATAGGTCCTGCCGTACAGGTACGATTCCAGCATCGTAAGCGAGAACCAGTTGTGGTTCCTGTCGATCGTCTGGACGGTATTGGTTTCGGTATCGGTGATACGGAAGCGGTAACCCGTAACTCTAGGAAGGCTCGTCGTGGCAACAAGTGTGCTGATGGTTGGCAACACGATTCCGCACTGTGAAGGGTTTACGGCAACCGCGCCACCCTCGTCGAGAACGGCCGGGGTTGAGATCTGGCAAGCCGGTCCGTAGTAGTTCAGCCAAATGCCGTTTCTCCTGACCTGGACGGAAATCTCGTAAGTGGTAGCATATTCGTAACTCGCAAGCTGCGTAAGCTGGAAATGACCTACCGTGCGATCGATAACCTGCTCTGCACCCGTTGCGACATTCACCACCTTGAAGCGGTATCCGTTTACCGGTGCGCCAATGCTCACGGCTCCGATCAGGGAAGATATCGATCCAAGCGTCGTACCACACTGGCCTGAGGAAACCTGTGAGTAGATACGGCTGTTTTCGTCTATCGTACCGTCGCAGTTGTCGTCTATCCCGTTGTAAGGGATTTCCGATGCACCCGGATTAACCGATGAAAGTTCGTCGTTGCAATCGGTATTGTTGACTGAAAATCCGACAGGAGGCGAAAGCGCGTCGACGGCACAAACCATCATGCTGTTTCCGGTTCCGAAACCGTCGAAATCCTCATCCGCATAAAAGGCGTATTTCTGGTTCACCGTAATGACGGCCGATCCTGAATTACCGGCTGATGTCAACCCGTTTGCATCCGTCACCGAAACGATAGTGAACGTCGTCGTGGCCGATGGCGTTACGGTTACGGCATTTCCGGAAACGTATCCGCTTAGCGTAAACTCGCTGCTTCCGTCGGAATACACTACCTCATATGGAGATGTTCCGCCAGTAACGGCAATGCTGAATTGGGCGTTTTCACCGACGCAGACCGTAGATTGTCCAGAGATCGCTGCTGCGGATGGGCCTGTCACCAACGTGAACGGCGTCGTATTGAACGTCATCGTGCCGCTTCCTGAAGAAGTCGACCAGTTCGCTGCATTGTTGACAAGCTGTTTGTAAGCCGCAAACGTCGTTTTATTGTTTCTCAAACCGTTGAATTGTCCGCGTGAAGCCGAATTGGCAATTGCGATGCTTGCATTCTCAACGTTAAGTTCCGATGGAAGATAGGACGAATTCGACGAAATGCCGCCGCTCGTTACCCATGAATTTATGCCGCTGCTACCTTGCATGTAAATGCCGTAGATGGCCGTTCCGTTGAACGTTGTGATCGAAGCGTTCGATGCAAAATCAGGGTTGTTGCCCGATGTTGAAGGCCCCTGATAGGCAAATATAGCGTCGCCGCTGGCGGAAAGTCCGTTGAGCGCACCGGAAACGATAGTTCCGAAATTCACCGGGTTCGTGTTGGTGTCGATAATACGGATAACAGTTCCCGCCGGGATCATGGCGCCGTCGTTTTTCCAGATCAGATAGTTCTCTCCTCCTCTGGCATTGTTCGGAGCGTTCGCCGAAGCACCTGAAAGAAACCCGTTGTCGGTAAATTTGATAACCGTGTCGTTGTACAAATCGACCCATGTCACGAATACGAACGTATCCGGGGCGTTGAGCTGGAACCCGATGATGCTGATATCGCCGGGAGCTAGAACGGTCGGTCCTTCGATGATGTCGGCGGAAAGTCCTGCCGGTTGCGGATCGATGACGTAATTGCCGGCATCCGTACCATTTAACGTAGAAGTAGAAGTTACCGCAATATCGGTTCCGATGGCAGGCGAAGCAAAGACTCCGGTTCCAACCAACGTCACGTTATCCGAAGCCAGAACTCCGGTAAGCGTTCCCGTAATCGCAGCAGACGTATTTCCGTCAAAGAATTTATCGACGGCCTGAGCGTTGGCAATCGTCAGTGAAGCCGGTGTGATGTCGGCGGTAAGATCCGCGGAAGCGACAGCCGTATAGTTGGCAGCCTGAGCTCCTGCAAGCGTCACTGTTGCAATAGAAACCGATTTACCATTCCCGACGTTTTTGTCCCCGAATGTCGCAGTTCCGATTCCGGAAACCGAAACGTCGTCCTGGCCGAGGATACCCGTAACCTGGGCCGTTCCCGCAACCGTAGCGTTCGTTGTAGCGTCGTACACTTTATCGGAAGCGGTCAATCCGGTGATCGTCACTTCGAGCGGTGTGATATCGGCGACAAGACCGGCCGGTTGCGCGAGCTCGTAATTGGAAGCCGCTGTTCCCGTCAAGGTGTAAGAGGCCGTCACGCTAATGTTTTCGCCGACGTTAACCGATGCAAAAGTACCTTCTGATCCGGTGAAAGTCACCTCTTCGCTGTTGACGATTCCCTGGAGTTCGCCTCCGATAATCGTTGCAATATTGGTTGCATCATATACCTTATCGGATGCCATCGCGCCAACCACAGTAAGCGTTTTTGGCGTGATATCTGCCGTAAGGCCAGACGGCTGCGCCATCGTATAATTGGCAACGTCTTCTCCTGAAAGTGAAATTTCGGAAGATACCGCTATATTTTCAGCGACGTTTGCCGATGCGAAAGTTCCGTTCCCAGTAAAGGCCACATCGTCGCCTGACACGATTCCCGAAAGTGTACCTTCGATTACCGCATTGCTGTTGCTGTCGTATACTTTGTCCTGGGCCGCAGCCGATTCCAGCGTAAGCGATTTTTGAAGTACCGTCAAAACCTGGGCAACCGGCTCAGCGGCTTCATACGTCAAATCGCCAGACTGGGTAGCGGTAATTGTAGTTTGTCCCGCATTGCGGATCGTGACGGTATTTCCTGAAACCGTCGCCACATCCGTATTGGAGCTCGAATAAGAAACGGCAAGCGTCGAACTCGCTGTCGCGGATAGCGTGAAAGTTCCGTCCCCGTAGGTTACGTCAGTCAACGGTCCGAACGCAATGGATTGCTCCAGAAGCTCCTCGGCCGAGATATTGGCTTTGAGTCCCGTTGGCTGAACCAGCGTATAATTGACGATGTCACCCGTGATGTAACTGGTAGACGTAACCGCGATGTCCATTCCGACTTCAGGAGAAGCGAACGTTCCCTGAAGCACGAGCGTGACTTCATCCGGAGCGATCACGCCCTCAAGCGTTCCCGTGATCTGGGCATTGGTATTGCCGTCGTACACTTTGCTTTGGGCAGCAGCGTTTGCGATCGTAAGAGTTTTGGCTGTGATATCCGCCGAAAGGTTGGTCGGGGCCGTCAGTGTGTAATTGGCGCTGTCGGCTCCGAACAAATCCGCGGAAGCGTTGACCGCAATTCCGTTTCCGACGAAAGGGCTGGCAAAAGCCGCCGATACGTTAACCAGAACCTCGTCCGGAGAAATGACGCCATTAAGTCCGGCTGAAATTGTTGCCGTGGTAGTCCCGTCGTAAATTTTATTATCGATAACGATGTTGGCCAATGCGATATTCTTTGGCGTAATCGAAGCAGAAAGTCCTGTCGGCTGCGTCAGCTGATAGCTGTCGGCACGCGTCCCTGAAAGTGTAAGGGCAGCCGTTACGCTCTTATTGTTGCCAACATTGAAATTGGCGAAGGACCCGCCTCCCGTGACTGTGATCACATCGCTGTTTACAAGACCTTGGACCGTCGCCCCTGAAATGACGGCAGCGGTGTTGCGGTTATATTCCTTATCCTGTGCAGTCGCTCCCATAACCGTGACGGTTTTTTTGGAAACGGTGCTTGAAGCGATTGCTTTTGTAGTCGATGCCGTTCCGGATGACAACGTGATGTTTCCGGAATAAGATCCTGCCGGCGTTGTTGATTTTAACCGGACGTAAACCGGCGCCTCTGTGATCGAACCACTTGTATGCGGAAGCGACTGCGTGTCGGCATAGCCTGAAGTCAATGATGTTCTCGATACCTCGAAGCCTGCGGGAGGCGTAACCAGGACCGGATTGGTAAGGCCGGAAGCCGTCACCGAAAAGGTGCGTCCTGCCGAAGCCGTTCCATATGTCGTACTCATGGCGCTTACCGTTCCCGTCGTGGAAACAGACGGCCCGGTAATTACAGAAATAGTCCAGGCAGGGAAAGTAGACGCACTCCCGCTGTTGCCGAACCAATTCGCCGAATTTCCGAAAAGGGCCAGCAATTGCGCCTTTGTTCCGGAAACCGTTACGGTTGTTGCCGCAGTAGATTGATTCGCAAAATACGTGTTTTCGAACTTGGCAGCGGCCAGGTTGACAAAGGTCGTTCCAAGCGTCAGAGCCGTCGGAAGGTAAGTCGTGTTGGAATCTGCAGATCCGCTTGTAAGCAGCGTTTCATTCGCATTTACTCCATAAATCAGCGTGATGCCGTTCTGGCTCGTCCAGTTCGTCGATGATCCCTGATATACGAATAGCTGATCTCCGGAACCTCTCAGGGCAAAGTTAGTAGGGTTGTTGGTGTTCCATCCCGTACCGGAAATCGACATACCGTTGAACCAGGTGATGATGGTACCTGCCGTCCTGGCTCCGGGAGCCGTGTACGTAACGTGTCCTTCGTTGCCGCGGCCCGTCGTTGCCGAAGCCATTCCGCAATCGGTTACGTTGATGACTGTTCCAGATGCGATGTCGCGCAAAAGGACAAGCGAAAAACGGTCCGTGGTTGCCGTGTTCATGCCTACGATGGCCACATCTCCAGCCTGAAGCAAGGTGCCCTGGGCCATTGATTTTGACGAAAAGCACAGCGCCATCGTCATAAGGAATAAGGCGAGGAAACCTGTCAGGCCTCTGCCGCCGTCGTGCCTCGGGGATCCGAAGCTACGAACTGGACTTGAATGCTGATTCAAATCCGGATCGGGTAAATTTGATCTCATTATTTAATTGTTTATTGTTTTGTGGGCTAAAGTTATCGGGAACGCCATCCCTAGAAAGAAACTAAAAGTTATGCGTTCGTTAAAAAAAAGAGACGGAGCGGTTGGCCGTTTTTATTTGTAGTTCGTCGAATATCATAAAGCATTACAACAGGACTTTGCGGTCGAAACGCTTTCCGTCGGCGGTTTTTATTCTGGCCAGCACGACCTGGTTGCGCACTTCTAACGGAAAACGCAACTCGCTGCCCGAGACGTTCGTGAATCCGATAAGCTTCTTTCCGTTAAGGTCGAAAAACGCCACCTCGGCAATTTCGCTTCCTTTTACGCGCACGACTGCATTCGCCCCGTCGCGGAACACGATAATATCGGACGCCTGCGTTTCATGCGAAGGCGTTCCAAGCTGAGCATCGTTATACCGGATCCTGAAGCGGTCGTCGAAAGTGCCTGCTGCCGTCTGAAACGAATACGACGATTGGGTCAGATCGTGGATCGACCCGAGCTGGAGATCTTCAAGGAAAATAGATTGGGATGCGAACAAACCTTGTCCCTGCATCAGGTTGATCTCGAACACACCGGCGGAATTGGCGCGGTATCCCAAAGGCACGATATCCGAATCTGAAAAATTGCCACTCCTGCCCTGGATCGACAGTTTTTGCGTATCAAGAATGGAGTAGAAATTGATCGGGATCGCACTGTCGAACAAAAGCGCGTCGTATCCGTTATCGAAACCATCGGTGGCATTTGGCATGTATCCGATAAGCGTCTGTTTGTAATAGCCGTTCGCGTTTTTGAATTCCAGCCAGAAACGGTCCTTCTGCACCGAGGCGCTCTTAAAAAACTGGTCGTTGTTTCCCGGAACGCGCATGGCATTAGTGAACCTGGCCGTTCCGGAAGCTATGCCGTGAATAAAAAATGATTGGCCCGAGGCGATATACCCGTTGGGAATGCTGTTGTTCGCGCCATTAGACGGAGAAGTTCCCGTTCCGCCGGTATAATTATAGGAAGCGTAATCGCTCGTTATGTATTGAAAGTTGCTGATGTTCGTATTGTGCGTCCACAGATAGATTGTCGTTCCAGTCCCAAACGTCGTGGCGTTGGCCGGATCAGACATTAAAAGATCGGCGTCGATCGCACTCGGATACGGGTTTCCGATAAGGTTAAGGTTATCGGCACCATTTACGTAAACCGGGACCGGAACATCGCCGTTATTCGGCACACCGACGAAATCCGCGTGGTATACGACCGGCATCGTATCGCTGTAATCGTTCGGGCCGCGCAAAATGTAACCTTTTCCGGCTTCCATGACCGTGGTGTTCGCATTAGCGTTTACCCAATCGTAGGCCTGGGCGTCAAACCAGAAATATTTGTCCGAGCGCGTCAATGGCGAAATATTGATGAGCATTTCATCTTGTACCGGAGTCGACCAGTAGGTATAATCGAACTTCCGGATGGGCGTCGTATCGCGCTTGTAAACGATATTTCCTGCATTGGGAACATTGTTTATCTGGACAAGGCTCGCGTTGGATTCAAACGTCATACTTCCGCCGTTGACCTGAAGGCTGTTGAGCAAAGTAAGCGTGTCGTCCGGCTGGAAGTTCACGCTGCCGGAATTGACGAGGCACGAGCACGCTTCGACATTGCCGCTTGAAATGTAGTTGCCTTCGAAGACGATGGATTTCGTTCCGTCAGGCGCGCCATTGTTCCAGGCAGAACCGTTCCAGGTCGTGGCCCGGACGGTGATCGCAACCGCATTGGAATTCACGTTTCCGCATCCGGCATTTCCTACGACGGCCCTGACGTATGTCGTCTGGTTGACCAGGCCGATGTCCGATCCTGTCAAAACAGCATTCGTGCTTGTGATATCGGATACGTTCAGCGTAAAGTTGGCATCATCCGCTTTTTGCCATTTTATGATGTTTCCGACATTTCCCGACAGGACGATATTCGCTGCCAATGTTCCGGCGCAGACCGTCTGATCGGAACTTGCGGTACCAGGTAAGGCCGCCGTCTGTACGACAAAAGCGCCCGAAACCGAACTTTTTACCGCGGGAGCGCAAGTGCCGTTCACTTGTACGTAATAATAAAGTGTGCCGATAGTATTTGACAACGGGATATACGTGTTCGTCTGGGATCCATTTGCAGTGTGCGCGCCAGACGTCAACGGAGTCCCGCCGGCCGTTGATGGCATAGCGTTGCTGTACCATTGATAAGACAATCCCGTTCCAGCGGCGCCGACCGTGAGGGCCGGAAACGCACTTCCCTGACAAACCGATTGACCGGCTGCGGATGGTTGGGCGTTTATGGAAACCGGTGTGTTCCTTGTGAATGTGTAAGGCCCGACGGTCCTTGAACAGCCGTTGGCGTTGGTATACGTATAGGTAAAAGTCGTGTTTCCTCCGGAATACGGGCTCGGGATGCTATAGGTTCCGCCTGCAGGAAATCCTCCGGTAAACGTAAATGGAGCGGACGAGCATGTCGAAAGATTGGTCGCCGTCACGGCCGGAAGCGCATTAACGGTGATGACGGCGCTTCCTGAATTCCCGGTTCCGATGCCTCCGTTCGCCCCTGTGACGGAAACGATGGTGTATGTTGTCGTAGCGATAGGTGAAACCGGAATATTCGTATTGCTTGTATAATTGTTGATCGTGAAATTCGTTGATCCGTTGGAATAAACCAATTTGAACGGGGAAACCCCACCCGTAATCTGTACGCGTATGTTGGCCGATCCGCCCGCACATACCGCCGTCGTGCCTGACATCACCGAAGGATTCGGCCCGACCGGCGTTCCTTCGATACTCACGTTGTCGAAGCGCCATGTTCCCGTATTGGACGCGGTCGTACCCGGTGCGGTAACACGTCTGAACTGGTTGGTCGTCCGATAGTGGGCCGCCAGGACCCTTACGGCAAAATTGGGGTTATTGTTGAGTGCCGCGATCCCCGACAGGTCGACACTGATCCGACGGTAGATATCGCCCTCGTCATCAGTCTCGAACCTGCCGTTGTCGAGCAAGCCGGAACAAAAAGTCGTATTGGCGGCCGTCATTGTAAAATTGGCCCAGGTCGTGCCGTTCGTCGTGTATTGAAGACGGATCGTATTCGGCGAAGTATTCGACCAGCGCTGGTCCCAGGTAAAGCGGATATTCTGAAAGCCCAATGTCGATGCTTTAAACTGGGCACCGTTTCTCTCGGTGTTATTACCAGGGTTAAACGGCTCGAGATGCCAGGCGCTTTGGCCGGAAGTCTGGTCGCCGCATCCGCTGCCGGTCATTCCCGTTTTGATATCGGGCGTGATCGTACCGCCGCCGTTAATTATTATCGCAGAGGTTCCGGCACCCGTATTGGAAGTAGGCGTCGCGATATTTCCCTGATAAGGCTCGTATGTCCAGGAAGCGATCTGGGCGTTCGCCGATCCGAATACTGTAAGTAAAATCATTACAATAAGGAAGCCTGTAAATTTCAAGGGTATTGCTGTTCTCATTTGCCGATGGATTAGAGGGCAAATGTACTATCGCAATGTTTCGGCATTCTGTACTAAAAATTATTCTATGGTTAAGCCAACGTTAAATCGTACCTGGCAGTTCATCGGATAATCGAGGTCAGTTCAACGACATTCTGGTGTCGCTTTTGATATCCGACAACCTGCGCGAAGAGAATACGAGTGCCTGGATGATGAGCGCAATGACGATCAGCATACCCATTTCAAGTTGGGAAAACAGGCCGGAGGACGAAGATATACGGTCCACGTTTTCCATCTGGGCCTTTCCTTCCGCAAGCTGAATAGCCGACAATGCGTCAAGCAGCTCCAGGTTCTGAAGGCTGAATCCGGATGCTATTGTCCAGTTCCCGGATTGCGCCGCATCGGAAAGGCTTTGGATATTGTTCTCGAACGTTTCGAGGTATGCGCTTTCATCAGGCGTCAGGACGGTCCTGAAGTACAGCCCGTGGATTTTCCGAAGGCCTTGCAGTTCTTTTTCGATTACAAGTTTCCTGGCGTTCTCACTTATCCGACCGTCATCGATCGTCTCCTTAATATGATGCAGGTGGCGGTAAAATCCGAAAATATACGATTCAACGACCAACCGATCCTTGTAAATCGATCCTGCTGCTTCGCTCATTTGATCGGAATGCCGCTTGCCGGTAAAGCTTGTGAACATAAGGACCGCAAAAATCACAAAGAGGAAAATGGCGGCAGTAAGTTTTTTCTGAATGATCTGAAATTTATCCATGATGATGAAGTTAGTGGGTAAATTTTACCCATCGGCTGATGCGTACCTACCCGATTTTTATGTAACTTAATTCCGGAATCGCAACGAAACCGATTGATATCAGGCGCCGGTTATCCCATTTGGTCCAATGGCATGCGCTTTGTTTAGCCGGGGCCCGTCGCGGTGATTCCGCCGTAGCGAAACAAGCTTCAAGTTATGTACCAACTAGACGATCATCCCGGCCTGCTGTTGTTTTTTGGAATTTCCGTTCTGGGACTTCTGCTGCTCGACCTGGGCGTTTTCCACAAAACAAGCAAACCGGTCACGAACCGCTCGGCCCTGATATGGTCGGTGCTTTGGATAGGCCTTGCAATGCTGTTCAGCTTTTTGATCTATCATTTTGCAGGGTTGGAGAAATTCAGCCAGTTCCAGTCGGCATACTGGATCGAAAAGACGCTGTCGGTGGACAACCTGTTCATCTTTATCCTCATTTTCAATTACTTCAAGCTTCCGAAAGAGTTCCAGCACAAAGCATTGTTCTGGGGCATCCTGGGCGCCATCGTACTCCGGGCGATCTTCATCTTCGTCGGCATCGGGCTTATAAAGCTGACGTATCTGCCTGAAATGACGATTTTCGGACATGATGTCCGCATTAACGTCGTGTTGACCATTTTTGGAATTTTCCTGATCGCGGCCGGCATCAAATCATGGCGGAACAAGCACGAACAGGAAAAAGATTTCGGGCAGTCGGCTCCTGTTTTGCTGATGCACAAGCTCTTTCGCATAAACGACGAGTACGACAAGGACAAATTTTTCACGCTGAAAAACGGTAAAAAATACGCCACGCGCTTCCTGCTCGTCGTAGCGGTCATCGAATTTACCGACCTTATTTTTGCGATCGATTCGATTCCTGCCATATTCGCCATTGCCCCGAACGACCCGTTTATTTTGTACACC
>Ga0265798_10003782_pt1 | contig 21291 bp, 33 predicted proteins | sample P3T30metagenome_FD_192430 | JGI IMG/M metagenome (GOLD analysis project Ga0265798, IMG submission 192430) | Plant litter microbial communities from East Loma Ridge, Irvine, California - P3 T30 | ecosystem: Environmental > Terrestrial > Plant litter > Unclassified | place: USA: California... | reverse complement strand
CGGAAACAGAGTTAAGGATTTAATTCAAAGAAAAAACGAGTTGTATAGAGTGCGGGGTGGAGCAGTTGGTAGCTCGTCGGGCTCATAACCCGAAGGTCGCACGTTCGAGTCGTGTCCCCGCTACCAATTCAGTTGGTAGTTCTCAGTTGGCTTTTTAATTGCACACTGAAATTGGAAATTTAAAAACTGAAAAAATGGCCCGTTCGTCTAGGGGTGAGGACGCCAGATTTTCATTCTGGAAACAGGGGTTCGATTCCCCTACGGGCTACGAAGCCGCTTCTTTCCGAAGCGGCTTTTTTATTTTCTTCTGTAAGCGTAGATTTATTTTGGATAGCTGGAAAAGCTAGTGAAGGGGGATTGCGATCAACCAGTCTGCTTTAAATTAAGAAAGAAGTTTACCTGACGTCTTTCAGGCTCACCTTTAATTGCTCACCATTTTCTTTAATGGTAACCACGGTTTCTATATTTGCATTAGCTCCCGTAGAGGCACTGGCTGTGTTATAGACAGGTGAAGAAGAAAGTACCGCACCGCTAGGATGCATTAAATAAGAAGTGCCTGCGTAATAACTGTAAGTATAGGAATGTGTATAGCCGAAGGAAGTCATTAAGAGATATTCTCCCGGCATCAAGTTCGTAAATTCGAAGTGACCCTGATTATCGTACACTTTGGTGGTCTTAATACATGCGGACACATTCGGATCAATAGGCACTTCAGGCAGTTTTTTACCTTTCTTTATTTTCTTGTTCACTTCTTTCCACTCTTGAATATAGGGAGAATTAAGAAGGATGGATACTACAGTTCCCTTTGGCGGATACTGAGCTTTATTGATGTTGACGATTGCAATGCCTCTTGAGGAATGATCTCTCGCGAACGCTGTACCGAGGATCACACTATTTCCTTTTTCTACCTTGGCCAGTGCCTCCTCCTTATTGAATTTGTTTTTGATAGGTTGATAGTCCAGTTCATCGTTTACACAAATTTCCCACATGCCTTTGCCCATAGACATTTCCCGTTGCCAGATAGCATGGTTTTGCTTATCAATTACATAATTATAAATGGCACCCGAACTTTCTTCCAGTACAGTTACCAGCCAGCACTCATGATTGCCCGTTTTAGGTGAGCGGTGCACATAGCTTTTTACTTCTTTAATGGTATAATAGGTTATTACTTTGTCTGATTTACCATCATAATAAAATTCTGGTACTCTGGCCGTGTAACCCGTTTTGAGTGGAAGGGTTGTGAAAAGATGTTCAGACAGGTTATAATCTACATATTTCTCTTTTGGACTAAAACTTACGGATTGATCTTTTCTATTGTCAAAATAATCAAGTTTACCGTTTACCGTTGCGCCGAAAGTTAACTTAAACGTATTTTTTGGACCTTCAAACTGGTAAGAAATTGGTGCCATCGTTTTCCCATCAGCCACTGATATTGTTTTTTTATACCATTTATTCGCTTCATCCTTGTAATCAGCAACCAGTTTAATTTCGCTGCCTGATACCGAAAGCTCATGGGTAAATGATCCTTTTTTAGTCCACGAGGTATCTTTAACATAATAAATGATATATAAGGATTTGCCCGGAATTAATTTGGAGGTGTTGACCTCTCCGCTTCCAGGAAATACGAGTTTCTGGGCATACACATTAACCGAAAATAAAACAGAGAGCATAAAATAAAACGGAAGTTTCATAGACTTATAATAAAGTGAAAATAAGTTTTTCTCAAAAATAATATTTAAGCAATTGTTTACCAAAAATTTAGCCAGATCCATGACATATTCTTAAAGGAATTTAAAAACAGCCCCCCTGATTGCTGCCTCATATTTACAGGAAATGTAATATTGATGCGCGTGGTACCAGACAGTTATTTTATTTGAAGAAAATCGCTGACTTTAGCTCTTCCAACGGAGTTAATTTGCGCTTATAATTTATTTAATAAGCTCAAAGGGTTGTTAAAAAATCTTATTTGCTTTTGAAAAGCTCGCCCGGGCATTACTCATTTTTTTCGCCGCCTGGATTATGCGATCATTAATATTCAGCCGTTTATCTGTTAGGGTGTATAATATTTCTGTTGCTTTTTGGGCATTGGCTTTGTCATTACTTGCTATGTCCATCAAAAGCTTTGCATCCCTTATATCTATATCCTTAAGTGTTAGAAATAATTTATAGTAATTTAAATTGACATTTTTAAAAGATTTAGCCTCAGGTATGTTATTGATATCCATTTTTCCAATCTTATTGCACAGCTCTTGCATGAGTGCCCTTTGCTCCTTGGCTATTTTAAGTGCGGCTTCAGGTTTTTTTTCCTGTATAGCCCTTAAGCGTGTACCCTCCAGGCTATCAGCTACTAATATTTTGAAAGCTTGTTTTTCTATGGAATCTGTTTCATTTCTAAATTTTACAGCATTTTGTGATCTGCACGAAGCAAATAACAAAACGAGTGATATGGCTATTAAATTATTCATAAATATTTAACCGTATTAATAAATATATACAATTATATTATTAAAAAATGGCTATTTATCATGGATGTATATTTTCTACATCATTTTTATAAGTACCCCTATAGGCCGAAAATAATATATAAAAAGATAACTGCTTAAAATGAGAAAGTACACTAAAGCCTCATTAATCGTCATTATTTTCTATAGTCTAATTTCAGGGAGGCTTTTGCCTTCACGACAAGAGAGATGTAGATCCAAATAGTACGAGCCAAACTTTTATAACGTGAGTTATGGATGTTATTTTTTCAATTATGCATTTACATTTGGCTAAGCCAAGCAGAAATCCCCGTTCTCCCGATCCCCGGCCTAACAAATTTTTCGGCATTTACAGTCAAAGCCTTACCACTGACTTTAGTAGAAAAATTTTCAGCCGGCAATTTTTGTTACTTTTTGTTGTCAAAAAGTAAAAAGCCCGTTTGGCCAAGACAAAAAATATAGCGAAAAAGCATTAAACCTATTTTTTATGAAAAAAAATAATTTTAAGGCCCATAATTCACGTTTTATATCATTATAAGTTTGCCCAACCGCACAATAACCGCACGCCAGTATTGCCAGCAATACTAAAAAACAATTTCGGATAAGCTTCATAAATATATTAAGATAAAAATCCGCCGCATATACCGTCATGAATAAAAATTTGCTTTTTCTTAAATCTTTATGGAAATATCAGGGGCATGAAACAATAATGTTTCATGCCCCTGAAGGTGGTGTCCGGCATTTAGCGGCCTAAGCAATAAAGCCGTACTACCGGTTAAAACTGGTGAAAGGTAGTAATACTTTTAGCTGGAAGCGTATACGTAAATCCAGTACCCGAAACAGCAACTGATCCTATCGAAGACATGTTTTCATTACCCGATGTGCGATGAATATTCAGTGAAGTAACACCACTAACATTAGCAACCGAAAAAGACTGGCTTACAGCCGTAGTGCCTGTATTAACAGCCACAATTACCAATCCACCTCCCCGGTAGGCTGTTAAATAAATGTTAGGGGTAGGATTATAAGTACAGGCAATTCTTTGTTTTCCTGGTCTTATCCATTTGGCAAACTGACCACCAGTGTAGCCGGCTTTGTAAATTGTACCACTTTGATTAACCAGGTTAACGCTTGCATCATTGTCATTAACCCACCAAAAGTAATAAGCACTAAATTGATTGTTCATACAATCATTAATGTTTTTAGCTAAAACTAAACAGTTATCCATATTGTCACGGCTATCGGCAACATAGTATTCTGTCATCCAAATGCGTTTTCCTTTATTAAGTGCATTTTGGTGTACATAATTACCACCACCGTAAAGATGTCCGGAAACGTAAGAAATTTTAGCCGCAGCGGCTGCATCATTTAGTGTTGGGTCAGTATAGGTATCATTAAAATTAATAGCATCAGCACAAACAATGGGTTTGCCAATATTTGATCCGCCAGCTTTAATAATATCACGTATCTGAGATCCATCCAAATTTCCATCTTCCGAAGAACCATCAGGCTCATTCTTTATAGACACAAAATCACATTTTATGGCTGAAGCAGCACTACCCAGCCAATTGCAGAAATTAACATACTGGTTAGATAGAATAGTATTACCCGACCGGTAAGCGGCAGGTATTTTCCAGGGGCAGCCTAACACTCTAGCGCCCCGGGCATGTGCAGCAGCAGCATTGTTCGTTTCATCTGTCCATGCATTATCCTGGTCGAAACGAACCCTTAACAAAGAAAAGCCCAGTGTATTATAAAGTGCATCATTTTTAGCTGTAGTAAGCGTACCACACCATGCACTGGAAAAGCCAAGCCCATCAATGGTTTGATAATAGGTATTACCATCAATAGTTGCCGCCCCTTTTAACTGTGGTTCAATATTTTCTTCAATCTGCTTTTTTTCTTTATTTTCTTCAATTTGCTGTTTTTCTTTTGCACAGCCTTGCAGTAAAAATAGCGTAATAGCGATGACACAAATTTTAAATTTCATGATTGTTTTTTTAGGTTTTTTAAAGGTAGATAGTCACTTATTTTGAATAAATTATATAAAGGTTATTTACTTGAATGTCCTCCTTTCTTTTAGTGGGTGCAATTTGGTTGAATAAAATATATTTGATATTTCTGCCTGGCTATCATTGGTAAATGATGTATGTGAATATGTGTAATCATTCATAACCTGTTTTATTTGCAATTACGAGCCTTTTAAAAGTCTAAATATCTTCGATTAAGCTTACACAACAATTCACTAACGCTATAACTGTAAATGTTTCCTTTTATTTTGTTACAATTCCCTAAAGGTCTCTTTTGGCATTGACTATTGAAAATGTTTCCTATCTATGTATTTATCTCGTAGATTGTTAGCTGATTTTATGCAATTGTTAAATCTGCATTATCATTATAAAACATTGTCTTATGCCAAACTATAAAGGACAGTTTTCAAACGCTGCATAATTTTACCACTCCATAAAAAAATACGTTTTGGCATTTCTCTCAGAAATATATTCAAATAAATAATTTACTAATTATGCAATATTAAAATACAAATAAAAAATATTATAATACAAATAATTATAACAAATACTATATATTTCTAAGCTGTAAAACTGGGCACATTTAAACTTTAAGCATATATCTTTTAACTAATACTTGTAATTACGAATATTCAAAATCATCACCAATCAATTGAATGCATCTGAAAGCCAAATCAACTATTGATTAGCAGTTCAAATGTATTGGCTTATCATTTTAATGTATGGCAATTTTTATTAAATTTTCAGTTCAAATGTTCAATAAACATTAACTCCATTCATTAGCATTTATATAAATGAAAACATTTATAAGTTAGCCATATACATATTATTAATTATACAAAAATTAATTTTCCTATATACCAGTTTATTTAATGCTATTCTAAGTATAACTGAGGTTCACCAGAAATACTTTACAGTTGATGTGACATCAAAATTATTACAGATAGTATTAAGATTGATAATCAATTGAGATGCAAGTTCTTTTCTTTATTCCCTTTTACATGAGCAATAGAAGAATTAGCTAAAGCAAAAATAATCCACTAAAAATCAAGTAGATAATTTAAAAATACAATAAAATTTCATGAAGCCTTTTGAAAAGCAAAAATATTATATACCTTTGCACTCCTTCAAACAAAGAAAATTTGAAGCTATAGAGTGCGGGGTGGAGCAGTTGGTAGCTCGTCGGGCTCATAACCCGAAGGTCGCACGTTCGAGTCGTGTCCCCGCTACCAATTCAGTTGGTAGTTCCCAGTTGGCTTTTTAATTGCTTACTGAAAATTTGAAACTGAAAAAATGGCCCGTTCGTCTAGGGGTGAGGACGCCAGATTTTCATTCTGGAAACAGGGGTTCGATTCCCCTACGGGCTACAAAGTCACATCAAATGATGTTAAAACCTGCAAATCAAATATTTGCAGGTTTTTTTTATTGATATCAAAATTTGCATCAAAGCTCAATGAAAAAGTCGGTAATTCAGCGCATATCGTTACAGAAAATCTTTTAGTCGAAGTTTTTTTATTTAGGGAGATAATATATAACCAGTATCCTCACGTCAGTCATTGCATTGTTCCATTCTTTATTTGATACATTTAGCTTCATTAATTATCTTAGCGTATCGATGCCAAAACCGTATTAGTGATCAAATCACAGATATCATGCTTAAACTGGTCAACCAAAATTTCCGACAGGCCCGCCTGTTTAAGCAATTCCATTTTCAGTTCGTCTTTTTGCCCCGCTACCAAATCAGCAAAATCAGATTTGCTTATCGATCCTTCAGTTAGTTCGGTTATCCAGCTTTTAAGATCAGTCTGCATTTCATTAACCATCACATACCCATCAGACGTTGCAGCAGCAGCATATTCCCTGAGGTTCTTTTCTGCCATGCCTGCAATGCCTTGTTTCAGTATTTGCCAAATATTGCTAAAATCGATAATCATTATTTTAATGTTTAATCTTTCTAATTTCCAGGTCGGCAATCTGGTCGAACGAAAAGGCTATCTGTTTCTTTTTATCAGTTATATAGGCCGGACTACACTTCCCATCGTTCTGCCACTTTACAAGGAAACCACCAAGCAAATTCGCTTCTGGATCGTTTAGTATGGCATACATTTTATTCGTTATGTCGTTATGCAGCCTGTGTTTATTATATTCTATAGCCTTATTAAGATCTGACTGTAAAGTTTTTACTTCTGCAGCATGACTAGCATAATCGCTTGTGGCTTCATCCATCAAACTTAGGGCATCTACTTTGAGAGATGTAACCTGCTTATAGGCAAACCGGTCGAAATTTGAAATAATCGGACTGCACGCTGTGCTGATTAAAATACTTGCCAGCAAGTAATAAGCTATTTTTTTCATACCTGTTATTAAATATTGGTGATAAGCGCCAATGCTTTTAATGCTTTTTTGTCTCCGTTAAAAAGATCCTGATCAACCTGCCCGGCCACACCTGTTACCACCCCGGCGCCCGAATATTGCCAAAAAGTATATTCTTGCCATGAACCAAATAACCCCGGAGGTTTAGACTGATAGGAAGGCACCCACAATGGGTAATTGGGAAAAGTGACGCCATTAAAGTATTCCGACCAGAATGATTTTGCGGTATAGATCATAGGGGTGCGACCCGTTGCAGCTGAAAGCTGGTTAAGGCAATCTTGAATCAGCTGAACACAGGCATCTTTATTATTCAGGATGTACTGGTTCATCGCCTGGCTTTGTGCATCATTTGACCCTACCTGCCACTCAATATCCAACACCGGTGGTAAGGTACCCGGGGCTGTGAAATCAATCCCACACGACAAAAAATTCTGCATCTGAATGGCAGCGGAATCCTGAAAAGTTAAAAAATGATAAGCGCCAAATATCAGTTTCTGTTGCCTGATGGTCGTCATATTGTGAGATAGCGTTGGGTCTTTAAAGCCTGCGCCCTGACTGGCTTTGCAATAAACAAACTGAATATGTGGTGATAACTGGTCCCAGTTGATATCGCTGTTAAAATGACTGATATCCATACCCTGTGGTACCAGATTATCCAACACTCCCCAGGTGGCAGGCCCGGCAATGCCGTCGGCACTTAATTGATGATCCGTTTGAAACTGACTGACAGCTGCCTGAGTACCCGGACCAAAGTTACCATCAATGGCCAATGAATAATTAAGAAAAGAAAGTGCTCTTTGCAGCATAAAAACCTCGCTGCCTGTAGAGCCGATTGAAAGTGTTTGCATATTTTAAGATTAAGTTTGATGAATATTCTAGTGGTAATGGGTATAATAATAATTATCCGTAAAAGCTATTGTTTCCGATATTTGTGTTCGTTGGCAGAGTTTGTGTAGTTGCGGGCACCTGATACGGAGGAGTTATAATGGATTCGGCGACAGGCCTGACATCAGGAGGATTGGTTTTCTGTGCAGCCTCAGGATCGTTTTCTTTTGACCGGATAGCCACAAATGTGGCACTACTGATGCCCATTAGTGTCAATAATGTATCGCTCAACTCTGGTAAAATGCATCCTGTTTTAATTTCCCCTATTTTATAAAGGTAAATGGCAACGCCCACCAAGGTCCATACTACATGCTGAAAACGATGAATACTGATGCCTGCATCATCTGATAATATATCGGTAAAAAAGCCTCTCGATGGAGTATTCTGGTGTCTTGGTCGCTGATCTTTTAATTCCCGTTTATCTATGATTTTTGATGTGACTGCAGTACCGGAAAAAATCCCCAAAAGCACCAGTGCAGTTTTATTAATATCAGTTTCAGCACAATCTCCTTTAAATAGTGATAGGTAAATATAGGATGATGATATCACCATTGTCCAAACACCCAGCTGTACTTTGGACAGGCTGAAAGGATATTCTTGGCTTAATGTCTTACCCAGTTTAATTTCCAGCTGTTTATGGTTATTGTGGAATTCCTCATTGTTAGTAATTTCTTCCCGCAGTAGCGACGTCCACGCCGCTAAACAAAAAAATATGATTAGCGTAACCACAATAAAGCAGCCCGAAATCAGCATCGGGTAAATCATAACATTTAGCAGGGAACAAATCGGGCCCATAAGATTGATTGATAAATTAAAAGAAATATAAATAATTAATCAGCTTGTTTACATTTTCGTACATATTGCTGTATCCAAAATCCTGTCTATTACAGATAAACTTAAGAAACTACGATTAAAAGGATCCCAAGCCCATTCTGCTCACAATAACCTGCTTGTCCGGCATTATCAACTGAATACTGCTGCATTTGTGCTTTCGCCGCTATACTGAAACCTATTCCCACTACATATTTGGATAATTTCACGTCGCTTCCCTGAACCGCATAATATCCTACTTTAGTAACGTCTTTTAAGATACGGTTCAGAAAAGGCTTGGTCTTGGTAGCGCTTTCCACTTTCATTTCAATAGCGTAATACTCCTGATTGTGACCAATCCCTATGTCAAGACGTGATTTGTCCCATGGTGAAGGGTAAGGTAGTTCACGGGCACCACTATATCCCTGGTTCGCATCTCTAAGCGCCAGAATCAATTCAGTCTGAAGCCAAATTTCCCAACCCGCACCTGTACTGATCGCATTAACGGTTTGCGGCGCTTTTAATTTAAAAAAATTTAATAATTCATCTGCTGTCATAAGTTTTAGTTTAAGGTTATATGATTAAGTCGAAAACATTGATGATGATGTGCTCAAAGGATTAGGGGCAAATGGACCAAGTGATGTAGACGTCCCGAATGAGGGTTCTACTTCCATCTTGGTGTATAAGTACTGCACCCATAGCTGTATTTCTCCATCCCCTACTGTTGTAACGCAATGTAAATCAGCAGCCTCTAGTAATGATTGAACTTCGGGCGCGAAATTAATTGCGATGACAACTGTTTGGCATTCGCGATTATCCGTTGATATATTCTCCTGACTTAACTTATTTTTATCTTTACGAATCCCATCCATAAACTTTTTTATTTCAGCATTTGGATTATTTAATATGCCACCTGATAGGCATTTAATCTCAACAGCTATTCTTTTTCGAGGGTTTGGGGCATCTCCGTTAACCAGCCAATCAACTCTTTTTCTCGTGTTCGTATAAATTTTCTTTTCACGATAAAGGGTTACCTGAGGAGCACTCTGTTGTAAATAAGCGGCAAAATCAACCTGAACCCAACCTTCCCAGCCACCATTAAGTGGCCAGTAATATTTAAATTCGTTATAACGTGATTCGCACCAGTTTTTAAGTGCGGACTCAAAAGTTTGATAATCTATTTCCATAACTTTCCGAATTAGTTTCCGGCGTTTTGCTGCGCTGGATTGTTTATAATACTTTCGGCATTTTGTACACTTTGCTGGGCAGCCAACATGGCCGCATCAACATTGGTATTTACCGTATTCATCGCTTGCTGAATAGGGTTAATTAACGGTGGTGACACCGGTATAACAGCTGTTGCAGCTTGAGGCTGCGCCTGGTCATTAACCATTTGCAAACTACTTGCGGCAAGTGCCTGGAAGCTACTATCAACCTGCGATTGCATCGCCTGTATAGCCTGTTGTTGAATGGTGGCAATCTGCGATTTAAGATCGCTGATTTGTTGCTGCATGACCTTATGAGGTGACATTGATGGCGCCGCTGCAGGCTGATTATCGGGCACAACGGGTGTGCCCCCTGTATTAGGAGAATCGCTTTGCTGTTGCATAGTAATGTTTTTTTAAGTGATTGGAATGAGGACAGCACCTGCTTAGGGTGCCGCCCCCTTGAACCATTTCCGTTCCTTTTTGGATCCGGTGTAAAGACGGCTTAAGAGCCGAAGATCTGTTTAGTACCTACGGCATCAGATGCAGTGTCTATTGAATACAGCATGGTTACACCCATAGTAGTAGCTGCCTGCGCGGTAATGTTACTTTGCTGCTGACTGCTGGTTGCGTTGTGTGCTGCATTAGCCAATGCTTGTGCAGTGGCCTGGTACAAGTTGCCCATTGCAATTGCAGGAGCGTCACCCAATACTTTGGTGTTTGCCTGGGTTACAGAGTCGGTGATCTGATCGTTTACTGAAGTTGGAAAAGCCATGATAAGTTGGTTTTAAAGATTAATAGATAATTTTTGTTTGATTAAAATCCCTTCGCTTTGCCGGGAGTATAGATTTGTTTGGTACCCACTGCATCCGAAGCGGTGTCGATTGAATACAGGGTTGTTACACCCATTGTAGTTGCCGCCTGGGCCGTAATATTACTTTGCTGCTGACTAGTGGTTGCATTGTGTGCTGCATTGGCCAAAGCCTGCGAGCTAGCCTGGAAAAAATTTCCCATCGCTATTGCTGCTGCATCGCCCAATACTTTGGTGTTGGCCTGAGTCACCGAATCGGTGATCTGACTGTTTACTGCTGTTGGAAAAGCCATTGTTATTTAGTTTGAGGTGAACATTAGGTTTATTGATAAATCATATTGGTACCCACGGCATCTGACGAAGTATCAATGGAGTACAGGGTCGTTACCGCCGAGGTGGTAGAGGCCTGCGAAGTAACATTGGTTTGCTGTTGCGTATGGGTTGCATTGTGAGCCGCATTGGATAGGGCCTGAGAGGTAGCCATAAAAAGGTTACCCATTGCCATCGCTGGCGCATCGCCCAGTACCTTGGTGTTTACTTCAGATACTGAATCGGTAATTTGACTGTTTACTGCTGTTGGAAAAGCCATAACGGTTTAGATTTAGGATTAATACTTTAATTATTGATAAATTTTATTGGTACCTACCGCATCTGATGCGGTATCTATCGAATACAGGGTGGTAATGCCCGAGGTGGTAGCGGCCTGGGCCGTAATGTTGGTTTGCTGCTGACTGGTGGTTGCATTGTGTGCTGCATTAGCCAGTGCCTGTGAGGTAGCCATAAAAAGGTTACCCATTGCCATTGCCGGCGAATCACCCAATACCTTGGTGTTAACCTGTGATACGGAGTCGGTGATCTGGTCGTTTACTGCTGTTGGAAAAGCCATAACGGTTTAGATTTAGTGTTAAGATTTAATTATTGATAAATTTTACGGGTACCTACCGCATCAGATGAGGTATCTATAGAATACAAGGTGGTAATGCCTGATGTAGTAGCAGCCTGAGCCGTAATGTTGGTTTGCTGCTGACTGGTGGTTGCATTGTGTGCCGCGTTTGCCAGTGCCTGTGAGGTAGCCATAAACAGGTTGCCCATTGCCATCGCTGGTGAATCACCCAATACTTTGGTATTTACCTGTGATACGGAGTCGGTGATCTGGTCGTTTACTGAAGTTGGAAAAGCCATTGTTGTTTTAATTTAAGTTGTGAATTAATAATGAATTAGTTTTTAAGCGAATATCTTGGAAGTTCCTACCGCATCAGATGCTGTATCTATAGAATACAGTGTGGTTACTCCCATTGTAGTTGCCGCCTGCGCCGTAATGTTACTTTGCTGCTGACTGGTGGTCGCATTATGGGCTGCGTTAGACAAGGCTTGCGCGGTTGCCTGAAAAAGATTAGCCATCGCACTTGCCGGCGCAACGCCCAATACCTGTGTGTTTGCCTGAGTCACCGAATCGGTGATCTGGCTGTTTACTGCTGTTGGAAAAGCCATAATTGTTGTTTTTTAGAGTTTATAATGATTAAATTTTAATAGAATAAATAAGTGCCACACCCTGGGCGGTTACTGCCTGTCCTAAAATATTGGCCTGCTGCTGCGCTATTGTAGCATTATGAGCTGCATTAGCCAATGCCTGGGCCGTTGCCTGATATAGATTGCCTATAGCGATAGACGGCGCATTTCCAATAACTTCAAGACTTGATTCGGTAATTGAATCGGTAACCTGACTATTTACTGTTTCTGCCATTTTAGGATTAGCTTTAAATATTAATTACTGGTGCCATTATTAGCAGCGGACGTACCACTTCCGGTAGCGGCTGTTGCAGGATCAGTTGAGGCCGGATCGACTCCTGTTGTTGAAGAAGCCGAAGTTGTGGTTCCTCCTGTCGCTGGGCTGGGAGCAACAGGAGTTGTCGCCGGTGGCGGTGTAGGCGCAGGAGGTTTCGCTCCCATTACCGAAAGTATACGCGCACAGGTTGAGGTAGTAGTTGCCGAATTAAGCATCTGCGCATTGTGCTGCGCCGTAACAGCATTGTGCATTGCCATGCCTATGGTTTCGGCCATTACATTGTTCAGCATTGCTACCGATTGCGAATCAGCGTTACCCTTAAGCAGTTGTTGCACATCGGTTACGGAAGAAAGGATATAATCGTTTGCCATAATTTCCTATTTAATTTAAGTGAGTAATCTTGGTATCTGGAAGCAGGTATACGGTACCATTTCGATCCACGCCAACATTTGCAATGCCCTGGGCAGATTGAAATTTGAGCGAAGCCGTGGCCCCATCCTGCGACAATTCATTCCCGGATGCCGCTGTAAAGCTGATGAGGTTTTTTACTGCGGCCAGGTAATTTTGGATGGCTGTATTTAAGCCGCCACCTACCTGTTCGTTGAGCGTGATATTCTGAATGAGGTTAAGCGTGGCAGCACTGGCGGTGGTATAGCCAATAAAATTACTTGCCCTGACCAGTTCGGGAATGGCTTGAACCAGGTTTCCGCCCTCGGCCAACATGTCTATTATTGGGGTAAACAAATAAGGCTGTACTACTGCTTCAAACTGCGCATACAGGGCCTGGATTTCGCTGCTTTGCGTTTGCGGTATGAGGTTTTCGCCCGATAGCTGTTGTAGTGCATACTGATAGAAAAGCGAAAGGTTAACAAAATCGGATACAGTAGCCGCGGTTGTAGCTGCAAAGACTGCCGACTGTGTCTGCAATTCGGGATTAACTTCGCTTTGTTTCATTACAAAATCAGTTAACGTTAGCATTTCATTAAAAGAAAGTGTCTGAAAAAGATCCGGCCGTTGCTGAACAAGCAGGAGAATCATATCCGCACTTTTTGCCATATCGCCATAGCTGAGCAGATCGTTTTGGTGCAGCAATAAGGCCAGGTTGTCCTCATTGTCATTCACAGTTAACCGAATAGCAGCCAGCTGTGCAATATCGGCTTCGGGTAAAGACAGGATTTTGTCGATAGCCGCCCTGAACGTATTGAACCGGATATAGTTTTCTCCCGTTAAACCATTTTGTATCAGTTTAAGCAACTGGTTTTCGCTTTCGGCATTGATGCCATTAACCGTGGTATCAGTGATGCCAAAGCTTAACCATTTCTGCCCCCCATTAATCATAGAAAGTACCGCCTGTGCCTTCGTGCTGAGCCCACCAATAGAAGTGAGTTGTTTTCCGTTTAGATTAATCATTGCTCTTAATTTTGGTTAAAGACTTTATTTCGATGGAAATCCGCTGAGTACCGTTGCGGCGTTTTGCCCCACCACCAGAAAGTTGGCCGCTGCGCTAGTCGCTAAGGCCTGAGCGGCAGTTACAATAGGTGTATATTGTTCTGCATCGGCCGGCACCGCAAGCATTTGCGCCATGGCAACACCAATCGCGGTAGAGCTGATGGTATTTACATTTCTGAGATTATCAACTGCATCCTGTACGGCGAGTGCTGTTGATTGGGCGACAGATTGAAAGGCTTTCATCGTCCCTTCGTCTTGCATAATCTGTGGGGTAATGCTACTGTCTGATGTGGTTAAACTTGTATAAGGCATAATAAATTATTTAATTGTGTATCCGTTAACTAGTTCATTTATTAGGTGAAATGATGCTTTAATAGCAGGGATTATGTACTACTTTGACTCTCCAGTATTTTTTTGCAGCAAACAGACAAGCATGCATTGGCTATTAATTGTCCGCTACGCTGATTGGTGCTCGCATTGTGCATGGCTATTCCCATTGATACCGCCATGCTTTGAAATATAATCTGTAATGAATCCATGTCGTATTGTTTGATGTAAAGTTGCTAACTAAAAATACATAATACTTGTAAAAAATAGTCAATCATTTCACAATTTCTTCTAGCAGTTTATTTTTTAGCCATGACACTGGCATTTCACTATTTTTTTTCATTTTAAACGTTGAAGGAAATGTTCCAAAAACAGTTTTAAAGCAACGGCAAAAATGTGAATGGTCAAAAAAACCAGTAGCTACCGCAACCTCCGTAATAGTATCAGCATTGCCTAGTAGCTCAGAGGCATATTGCAATCTCAAGTCCCGTATAAACCTTGCCGAAGTGATAGGATATAATTCTTTCAATTTGCGGTTTAAAGTGGATGGGGTTGTGTTTAACAGTTTCGCGAGCTTGGGTATTGATTCTTTATGATTAAAGCATTCAGATAAAGAAAAGCTCAAAAGCTTTTTTAACCATTGATGTTGAGCGGCATGATTTAATAAAATTTTAGCGTCAGACATATCAATAGGTATTTTCCAATAGATTATTAAATCATGCTCAGCATTTTGGGTTTCCCGATATTTAGAAGGACTGATTCCGAATGCATTTGTAAAAGATCGACAGAAGCTGGCCTGGGCTCGAAAACCTGTAATCTGTGCTATATTTTTTAGTGGCTCATTACTATTTAACAGTAAATAACAAGCCTTGCACAGGCGGTGATGAAGTATAAGTTTAGCAGGTGTATTTCCGGTAAGTTCGAATACCCTTCTGGTTAATTGAGATGCAGTCATCTTCAATAACGTAGCCAGTTTAACTACACAAAAATTTACATCGTCATATTTTGATTCAATATGGGCCATCATTAAATCAATAAAATGGTGTTTCTTCCGTACCGTTATCGTAATTGTTGGCGGTATTGGAGAAGATAGTTTTGAGGGTAGTGTAAGATGTAAACTCATGAGTGCTGCTAATGAATTGATTTAACTGATATTCTGTATATCAAAGGAAGGTTATCGTTAAACTCATTTAAAGAGCGTAAACACGTGTTTTTGTAAATGAGGGTTTAATCTTCACCACCAAGGGTAAATCCCTGTTCGCCGTTTTAGAACTATAAAAGTAATATTAATGATACAATCGATTAATTGATTATTACATGCCGTATTTACCCATAAATAAAGACACTTATGCAATGGCAAATTTGTATTTTCGATTATTATTGGAGGCGGTATGATTCAACATAACAGAGTCTTCCTGCCATGCCCATAAACAATTAATTACATAAAGAATTAATTTCATTTACCTGTTTTTATTATTTTACATGATAAACAATCAAGATTATTTGTCCAATCCTGCGGACTTAGCAGATTTTAATGTTGTTTCTGAAAACCAGTTTATAGAATACACACTTGAATGGACCAAACAGATTTCGGGCATTGAGATGCCGTGGAAAGTTTTTGCGGATAAAGACAGCAGTATTGAACACATGTTGGCACAGGTGTACTTTAACGACGCAACCATACAAAGTTTGCTATCATGTGTTGGTGTTAAGCACATCCATGCGAGATTTGCGATCGTTCACGACTATTATCCTTACAAGATCAAGCTACCTACTTTTACCATCATACTATATGCTACCGATCAACTTGGGCAAAGATGTTCGGCTTATCATATCGGTAGGCCACAATATCATGATACCATTACGGCGGCACGCAGCAAGCCCTTGCAAGAGATAGGCAACTTTATTTCGAGCCGCCTTGCCAAAGAATGGATAAGCGAGTGGAAAACGGTATGCAATGCCAATCCAAAATCACCTGAATTATTAAGTAAGCTGTTTTTGACAAACTATGGATACCTCGCCGGATATAACTACGTCCTCTCAGACTTTATGTATTCGTTATTTCCGCCAGGAACGCAAAAAGAGTGTTATGATGTAGTTATACTGCCGGTTATTCATAAACATGTTGCTGATCACCTCAATGCACAACCTACGTTGAAACGTACCTTCGGACTGGTTTTGGCTGGCGTACCGCTTGACGCAAAGGATATAACAGGAGATGAGGAGATAAACTCTTTTTACGATCTCTCTCTTCCAACCCCACCTTCTAATAGTACATATTGAGATCAGAACAATAAATATTCCGGTTATGATATATAAAGCGACTGCCAGAATAAAATTTTGAATTAAGATCCAATCTTGCATTTATGAATAGTGCTTTTCAAACGTTTTTAATCTATTCGTCTGTTGTGGTAATCGTACCATTTTTAGTTGCTGTTATGCGATTTAAAAAAATGGACCATGCATGGCGATCTCTGGCCTTATTAATCTTTTTTGATTTCTTAGTAGAAGCCGTTGGCCATATTTTGTACTTTATGAAAATCAGCAATCATTTTTTGTGGCCAATTTTTATACTTATCGAATTTACATTACTGGCGAGGATTTATAAAACTGAGTTTAAAAAAATGGCAATTAGCCGTTTCATACCTATTGTAACGTTATTGTTTATCGCTTATGTAATTGCCGATTGGCTGATGGCGCCTAATGATGACCTGAGTGCTCTTCCTCACTTTACAGAAGGGGTGCTGATACTGTTGCTTGTATTGTGTTATTATTATAAAAACCTAAGCTCGTTTATAGAAACACAATTGGAACGTCAACCTATGTTTTGGTTATCGACAGGTCTGTTTATTTATTTCTCGGCCAATTCGGTGATCTTCATTTTCAGTAATTACATTCAAATGTTATCGCTTAATTTCTTTAATCTCATCTGGTTTACCCATTCTATATTTAATATACTTTTATACATTTTTTATACTTTAACGGTATGCTTAATCCCAAAGAAACTGAATTACAACATCTGATATTCGGAAGTATTCTGGTTATGCTACTGCTAGCTGTTGCGATCATTTCATTTTTTGTTATATATCATAGAAGGCTGCTTAAAGAGCAGGGGCGTTTACAAAAAGTGAAGGATAAGCACCAAAGACAATTACTTGGTTTCAGCATTAGCATTCAGGAAAAAGAAAGGGCAAGGATAGGACGGGATATGCACGACGAAATAGGCTCCTCTCTTTCAGCTATTAAAATGCTCGTTAATCGGCTTCCAAACACGGATATTGAAAGCCATCAGTTGATTTCGAGCATTAAAAATGGATTAAGCAACACCATAAGTGATGTAAGAATGATCGCGAATAACCTGTTCCCATCTGTATTGGCAAAATTCGGATTGGCGGATGCATTACAACACCAGGTAAAGGTATTATCTGCGAGCAATATCTTAGCGATTGACATGGTATTAGACACAAAATTTGAACTTAATTTTGAATACGAACTTGCCATATACCGCATTATGCAGGAATTAATCAATAATGTAATCAATCATGCAAATGCAAAAAATCTTTCAATCATGTTAAATCAAACACCTGAACGCATATTGGCTACAGTTAAAGACGATGGCTGTGGTTTTGATGCGGCAATAATGGAAGATCCGATACAAATGGGGATAGGTATTAAAAGTATAAAAACAAGGGTAGCAGCCATGCAGGCCACTTTGAAAATAACATCTGGAAAAAATGCGGGTACATTAATTGAAATATATATTCCTTTAAATGATGAAAAAGACCAAAGATAGGCTAATCTACCAACCCTTAAACTCAATTAAAATAGGTATAGTGGATGATCACAAACTGTTCAGATTGGGGCTAATGGAAATTTTGGGGCAGGTTAAACACTTCGAACTTATTTTCGAAGTAGAAAGCTATTCGCAATTGTTAGAAGAAATGGAATTGCAGGTGCCTGATATTATCCTGATGGACATTGAAATGCCCGAAACAGATGGAATAGATGGCTGCAAGCACATTGTGGAAAGATTTCCAGATGCAAAAATAATTGCCTTATCCATGCATACTGCGGATAATTTCATTTTTTATATGATGAAGGCCGGTGCGCGCAGCTATTTACCCAAAGATATTGATGAACAAACCTTATATAAAGCCATTGAAACCGTATATACCAACGGATTCTATTTTACCGACGCTGTTACCGCGGCCATGTTAAATGGTGTTAAAAAAAATTATGGCAGGAGGTCAACTTTAAAGTATGGCGAAAGCCCGCTTAGCAAAAGAGAACTTGAGGTATTGACACTCATTTGCAATGGCTTAACCACGGCAGAAATTGCACAGAAATTATTCATCAGTATAAAAACTGTGGAGGGGCACCGTAAAAATTTATTGGAAAAATCAGGTATGTCCAATTCAGTAAGCTTAGCAGTATATGCAGTTAAAAATGGAATGCTCGATGAACGACACTAATAAAACAATAAATCCTCACCTTTTTAAGTTAAGGCTCAAGATTTTCCCCTTCTGGCTACTTAAGGAAACACAATATAATGGTTGTTTCCTTTTTTCAATCCTTATAATAAAACTTCCTGATACTAATTTCTTCGGTTTTCCCACCCTCAGTCACCCTATAACAAATCACAAACTCTAAAAGCGACTTATCATTATACTCATTTCGGTAAATCAACTTTGCAATCTCCTCATCCTGCTCAGGATGCATCATTTTGGTTTCAACAATGTTATCCTGGTTGTCAACCCTATCAATCGTAAGCTTAACTCTGTGCAGCTTAGCAGTTGTCATATATTGCGCATTAAATACGGGAACAGCCCATTCCAAATTGTCTTCTTTTAGCTGATTATGCATGCTCGCCAGGTCATAGTACCCCATCACCATCTCCACGTCCGGAACGACAAAATGTTTTATAGTCCGCTCATTTCCCTTACAGATCGTTTCTTCTATTTTATATAGATGCAGTTTTGAATCATACCTGCCATAATACTCCGTTTTTTCAAGTTCCTTTTTCTCATTATAGAAAAATTTTATTTCTGAAGATAAATAGAGACTTTCATTATGCTTGAAAAATTTTTGCTCTTCTGATAATAGATTATGCTGATGATGGTACAAATAATTGATTTGATCAGAAAACTGATCATTGATAAATGTCGCTTTTGACAGCATGGTCTTGCCCTGATAGGTAAAATTAATTTTGGTAACAGTACCATCTGCAGAGACTGAAGTTTCCGAAACTTTCATACCATTCTGGTAAGTATAACGATGAGAATACTTTACCTTATCCTCGTTCAGGTAATCTACAGCAATCAATACTCCATTTTCATACTTAAAATCCTGAACGGAAAATGCTTCCTCTATCGAATACCAACCTGTTTTGTCCAATACCTTATGCCCTTGGGAAATAAAATGAGCATAAGCCTTCTTACCGTTTTTATATTTAATCAAACGATAGTTTTCCCCTGTGTATTCATGCACACCTAACTCGCCATGCTCATCCCCATCCACCTTATTTACGTCTAACGTCCCTATAATCTGTTGTTTATCATTGTAGAATATTTCTTTTTTGTACTCGGAATACTCATCGCGGTAAATTTCTTTAGTGAGGGGCATAATTTATATAGCTAATTGTTAATTTAAATATACATAAAACAATGAGCCTGTCTAACAAATAATAAGATTGAAGGAAAATTGCAGAGTTGTTAACTGTCAATAGGGAATATAAATTATATGGTCATCATACTAGCCAAAAGCACTAAGTCAGCAGTAAAGAGTTCGACAAATGTAACGCTTGGGCTACGATCCCGCTTACGATAAATAAAGCGGGATTTTTGCTTTATCGAATCCTTCGACGAAATCAAATTCAAAAACAATATCTGAAGCAGAATAGTTTTCGCAATAATTACGCTCAATATTTTATAATTACATTTTAAAGTTTAATTTTATTCAGAAAACATCAAGGCATTATTATGCTGATCTAATAAATTAAATTAACACCTCATATCCCATCTAAAACGCAACTCATGAGCTCCATATTCAGAACATCCTATGCACCGGATGTAAAACCCGTAACCGAAGAGAAATTAAAAGAAATCCTCGGACAAAGAAAATGGCAAACCGTGGAGATTAAGATCTCACATGAAGACCTGAAGGACAACATTCGTTTTTTAAACGATGCCGTTGTGATCAGGGAAAGCCGTGAGGGTGTTCCCCTGATGACTACCACAGCGATTTACGGCCCTATTAAAAAAGGCGATAAAGTAGTTTTAACACCGAATGAAGGAACAGGTGTAAATATAATCGCAACAAACCCATCTGAAGTAACGCTGATTGCGCAATTGGAAGCCCTGGCTAAAAGCCATACCAGTGTTAAGGAAGGCAATGCAGTATTGGTCCATTCCAACTGGGTAAGCAGTGAAGATGGCGGGAAGCTACCCAATCTCGACCCCTCATCAAACGTATTTGGCGCTACCGGCTCCTTATATGTGAATGAAAATGCAGTCATTTTCCCGGTGCTGGATGTTACCCATCCAGATTATGAAGAAACGCTTGCTCATTATGGAGCAAAACTGCTGAAGCCAGAAGAAGCATTTTATCTGGGTTTTGAAGATACTTTGTTCGGTATGGAATACGACACCTCTCTGCCAGATTATATCCGCAATTATGCCCTCTCTCCTATTGGTGGTGGTGGCCTGTTTGTTGAGCACCATCCCTTCCCACATATTTTTCTACCCAAACCAACTATAAATGGAGAAGTTTTTTGTGAGGCGAAGGTTACACTGGGCCGTAAAGTTGAAAGTGCAACCAAGAGTGACCCTCAAATTAGATTTACTACGTTCAGGATCCCTGCTGATGGATCGGCACTAGCCATTAAACCCTCTACCATCCACAATGATAGTTTTACAAACGGAAAATTAGCTGTTTTTGTAGCCAATACACCTGCAGATACGGTCGCTTTCAGGCAAACCGCACCATTTACGAATATCGTAGTAAAGGACCATGATCCCAAGGTCGAAATTCCGCAAACACCAACCTTTTAGTCTGCCACGCAGGAGTTGGAATGAAATAAAATTAGTACTCACCATACTGCTGGCATCAAACCCTGTGATCTACAATCACAGGTGTT
>Ga0265798_10003781_pt1 | contig 21293 bp, 18 predicted proteins | sample P3T30metagenome_FD_192430 | JGI IMG/M metagenome (GOLD analysis project Ga0265798, IMG submission 192430) | Plant litter microbial communities from East Loma Ridge, Irvine, California - P3 T30 | ecosystem: Environmental > Terrestrial > Plant litter > Unclassified | place: USA: California... | reverse complement strand
CAAGATTCATCGGAACGTATTCAAGCAGGAGGGCCACATCTTACTGGTACCATCGACCGTCATTCCGGGGCCGGTCATGGTTTGCGCGATTCCAGACATTGAGTTGCTTAGTACCTGCCGCCAGTTTCACGACGAAGCCAGAAGTATACTTTTCTCGGACAACACCTTCATGCTCTCTACGCAAATGGACGCTTTCACCGACGCTTCGACCCTAGGACTCCTGAGCAGGTGGATGGCAGGTCTTGGTTCCAACCTCGATTACGTGCGCAAAGTCGTGATCGATCTCGAACCTCTTTGCCCGGGACTATGTCAGCCTGCCAATGATAGGATCGACTTGAAACCTATCATGGTGATGATATGGCGGTATCAGGATATACTCACGAGCCAAGGCAACCGACAGCGCGCGAAGATTGAGGTGTCATACGCGTTCTCGGGACGAGACCTTCGTTCACATGACCACTGGAGCATTCCAACCCCATACCCTATCAACAAGTCCAATCTCAATGCGATGATCACACTGTTGACGCCTCAGCGTAGTCCGGAAATGAGCCCCTATCTACGAGCACCCCGGTCGCTTCACAGCATTGAGGCCACACTCGACGGTCTACAAGCTACGTTCATCCTGAAAAGGTCTAGCCATCAACGTCCCGATGACAACGCCCTTCCAATCATTCCATACGATGTGGACAGCAACGGCCAACTTCAGAGGATGAATTGCATCCGTGGCCGAGCCCTCCGTATCGCGAACCTCCTTTACTCGACCTCGATCAAGAAGAAACTCCTTGGTATGCTTATGGAGTCAAACGACCATCATTGTCTTACATACAACATTGAGAGCCGAACAATCTCACGCCGCCTACCCGAGCTATTTTCGATCAATCGCCAGTTCCGAAGAATTGCCCTCAAACAGTGGCAGCACATATATGTCGTTGGAAAGATGACGTCACGCAGCGCGCAGGCTTCGTTTGATGATTTCGCATCGATGCAGGCTTGGTGTGCGGCTAGTGGACTATTCTTCCCTGATAAGTGGGAAGAGCGCCCTGATATTTCACCTACTCTGAATATGCGCTTTGAGCTACCGGAGCGAAAGGACTTTTCATGTCTCCGGATCTCGATCACCAACACTATCATGGCAACACTCGAACTCCCTGTGAACTCACGGCTATGGGTTGAGCAGTTTAATGGCGGCCTGCCCCTTCAATACAAGACGGGAATGCTGTACAGACTTCAACGGCAGATGTTTGTCTTTCTCGCCGACGTACTGCACTCACACCCAGATCGCAGTAACGAAGCCTGTCCCGACGTTATCATGGACGGCAAGTGTATTATCAAAGACATCGAGTATGAGCGGGATGACGGTAGTAAGTTTACAATCAAGTACGAGAGGGCGGACGAGGACCTTGAAGAGATGGAAGAGGACATCGAAGACTGGATCAGCCATTTCGTCGAACAGGAAGATCTAGATATAACGGCTTACGTACCCACTATCACCTACCAAGACGATGACGATTTCGGTACCCATGAGAAGTTCCGGTACGACTTGAGCGCGCCCCACCACCCTTCTTTGCGCGGAGTAATTACAAAGCTCGCGTGCTTCCTATACGGAGCTGATATAACTGGTGAGTATTGGGACTGATGTTGCTGTGGTGGAAGACATGAGAATAGGTACCCAGGTTAGATAGTTTGATGTATGTGGTAGCGCTCAAACAATCTCAAATGATCATCTGAACGTCTCATGCGCCACGTAAAACAGCAAAGTGTCATTGTGATCCAGCGCGTATACCTATCGAAGATTTCTATCCTCTCCCTACGTCCCCCGCCTTGTACTACGCCAACGTTCGCGAGCACCTCACCCTCATACCATAATTCCGACCGAGACGATGTCTGCGAACGACACACTACCACCTCCTTACACGACCCGTCAGCTCCGCCGCTACACCCGCTACCCCAAACTCTACGCCGAGCGAAGATATCCGCACCCCTCTCATTCCTCCAACCAGCCCAATCAGCCATTCCCGCTCATGAAGATCCCCATCGAACTACGCTACATGATTTATGCATGCGCCCTCACCCTCCCCTCCCCCATCGAACTCTGGCCCGAAACCGACAGCCCCATCGCCTCGCATCAAATTGTGACCGCAAACCGCAACATGCAGTACCTGAAAGTCAAGATGCGGCGATGCGGCGTCAACCTGAACTTGCTGAGAGTGAGCAGACAGGTAAGACATGAAGCTACGTTTTACTTCTACAGAGAGACCGAGTGGCGCTTCAGCGGGATAAATGGGTGGATGGTTGCGAGTGCGTTCATGTTCATGAGTGCGTTCATGTTCACGAGTGCGTTCATGTTCACTTCAAGAGAAAAGTATGCGTGGCAATACATCAAGTGTATCACACTGCCGTTACCGGTTCGACATACGACCCAAGGGCGAGCGCAACAGCGATGGGGGATGATTAGGCCGGCGGTGAGTAAACGCGCGAGTGTTCGGCTCGCTAAACAGATCCCTTTCGACGTCCCTGATGGGTGGGAGTATGAGAGTAGTGTTAAGGATGTTTGTGTCGCGTTGGGAAAGTGTATGAATTTGGAGGTGCTGAGGCTTGTGCTACCGAAGTGGTGTGATATGGAGGTCGTTGATCAGGGGGTGATGAAGGATTTTGCTGGACGGATTGAGCGGTTAAGGGAGGTTGTTGGGGAAGGGTTGAAAGTGGAGTTGGTCAAGCTGGGTGGGGTGAAGACAGCGATAGGAGATTTGATCACGGCGGATGAGAAGCAGGAGAGGCTTGTAAAGGGGCTTACGGAGAAGGGGTGGAAGGTTAGGACAGCGAAGTGCGACAAGTTCGGGAGGTACGATGTTGGGGATGTGTGATAGGAGTCAACTATGTGACCCGTCGGTGTTACTCTATCGTCGACACAAGTCTTCATCCCAAACACAAGATGCACGGTGAAATTGAACTGAATACGTCTTTCTCTAGGGCATAGCTACCGATCGAAGCTCCTCTTGATCTACGAAGATAGGGACAGTCTCTCTGCCGATTGCATCAGAAGAGGGTCTGGCCTGGAATTGATAAGCTCACCGCTAGCTTCCAATCGATCTAGAACAACACGCAAATCCACGAGGGTTAGCTGGACACGTTCTTATGCGGGCGGGTACCAGCAGCCTAGATGAGCGATCCATTTCGGAAGATACGCCACCATGCGATTGGCTGCTGCGGCACCAACGAACTCGGATCTTAGGGGCGTGAAATGACTTTGGTGTTCCTAAAAGTGCGATTGAAGATCTTTCGTCACACTGTTTCAGTCTCGCAAAATTTTCGTGTCCAATCTGCGCTTGGGCGTCATCGCAGCGGTCAAGACGAGTTGTGCATTGCTTCCCCTAGCTGACGACGTGTACAATCGAGCTATCTGGGTAGATGCATGTTGTTGCGGTACGGTGAGGAACTGAAATGGGATGATTCTGGACCGGGCTATTATCGTTGCTTGTGCCGTGTCGGGGACTTTCGCAATCGGGAGGAAGTGGAGATGCGCAGGCGCCACATCCCTGAGCCACATCGTTACGCCACACTTGTGCGGTCCGCTGCTGCGGCCCTACGTGAAACCTGGGCAGTACATTCTCACTTTCGATATTACTCCGTCTTGGACGACACAAATTCGCATCTCCCAAGCATAGCTACACAGATCTAGAGATCGCGAAGGACCGAACAAGGGTCGTTTCGACGCCGGATGCAAAATGGCAATCGTGCAATCGGAAGACGACTACCCGATCGCGACCAGCGAAACACGGCACGACACGCGCAGTACCCACGACTCCACGACTCTACGTCGATCAGTAATCGACGTGCCATGACACAGTACTACTAACTACAACAACATGTGTATTCCGTGGATGGGCTGAGCGATCGTTTGACGACCAGCCTTGGACGTCGTCTCGAGTCGCAATGCAGCTAACCTCCAGGGCGGTTGGCGTCAGCCGGCTGCATCAACCTGGCAAGCAAGTCCTGTCAGCAACTCTTGAACACGCGGGATCCTTATCAGCGTGGTGAACAGAGGTACACCTGGGAATGGCACCTGGGCGTCATGCACGACACCTGTTTGCGCGACATGACGTGCCAAGACGCCTCGAGCTGGTGTTTTACGCCCTTCAGGAAGCGTCGCGATTGGCGGAGATATCGAAAAGAAAGTCATTGAAACTATCTCACACTCTAGCCAGATTCTAGCGCAAGGCTCGCCCCGTGACACGAATCGCAAAATGGGTCTTGGCAGGACCCCAATGATGTTCCCGGAGAAATGCTTGACTGGCCAGACGTATTCGAACAACGAGCGGAAATTTCAGTTCTCCTTGGCGTTCCAGATAGGTGGTTACGATGTGGATATTTGAGAGGTTTCATGTCAAAGCTTGGCATTTTGGCGAGCGTTGGCGTCGGTGTGACAGGCTGAATCCAGCACTAGTCGATCGGACATGTAACGACTTCCTGGCTTTTGGTGGTAAATCCATTGTCGTGTGCGTTCGTGTGGCGTTCCAGAACACGATGTCTCTCAAGTCGTCTCCCAGAACTCGTCTTTCTGAGATGCAAATTGATGTCTTATCGCGCTGATGATGATGAGAGTTGAGTCTGGAAGACAAGACGGTGCTTACTGGATAATTCACTCTCTACCAACTCCACAGTACAAATGAGCCTGGCATGGATGCTATCGAGATATCCCGCCCTGAGCGTGTTTCCGACCTCCAAGCCCCACCAGAGCACGGCCCTGACGTCCTCGAAACCCTGCGAGCGTCTTCTTCTGGGCCATCCTACTCACATTCGCATGACACTCTGGGCCTGGGCTCATGAGTACCGCCGGAGAGGAACAGTACCCTGTCTTCCACATGGCACATCTTCGGACGAATGTGGAGTGCCTCAGTGTGGCACCCAGAAGACGAGTTGAGGGGGAGTATAAGTATCACAGCGACCACCGGCAAAAAGGAATCACCACCACCATCACATTCATTCAGTCTATTCTTGCTTGAAGCATCCACTTTCGCTACCTCTTTCAGAGACTTACATTCTTTATACATACTTTGTTCAAAGCATCCTCTTCGACTTTCCAGTTTCGATCAACCAACTCAACCATCAACATGAAGTTCTCCATCGCCATCGTTGCTGCCATCACTGGCTTCGCCGCCGCCGGCCCTGCCGCCGTTACTCCTTCCGAGTTCTCCTCCTTCGCCAAGCGCGCCTCCCTCCCGATCCCCGCCTCCAAGGGCTCCGTCACCTACAAGGCTCCCCAGCAAGTCAGCGGAACCTTTGATGGTGGCATGAAGACCTACGGCCGTGGTGCTAGCTGCACTGGCCAGGTCGAGGGCGGTGACAAGGACGCTGTCTTCCTCATCAAGAACGGCGGAACTCTCAAGAACGCTATCATCGGAAAGGACCAGATCGAGGGCGTCCACTGCGAGGGTGAGCATCCTTCCGTACAAATAACGAGTCATAGATACTAATCTGAACCAGGATCCTGCACCATCGAGAACGTCTGGTGGGTCGACGTTTGCGAGGATGCGCTTTCCCTCAAGGGTGACGGAAACGCCATGATCAAGGGCGGAGGTGCCCAGGCCGCTGATGACAAGGTCATCCAGCACAACGGAAAGGGCACGGTCACCATTGACGGCTTCAGTAAGCTTCCTCCGGTCTCGAGCATTTCCATACAAAACACTAACACCTCCCAGCCGTCATGAACTTCGGCAAGCTCTACCGTGCCTGCGGTAACTGCAAGAACAGCGTCGCCCGCTCCGTCGTCATCAAGAACGTCAAGGCCTACAACGGAAAGGTCCTTGCCGGTATCAACCCCAACTTCGGCGGTACCGCTACCATCTCCGGCACCTGCGCTACTTCCGTCAAGACCATCTGCGAGGAGTTCAAGGGCACCAAGCCCGGCTCTGAGCCCAAGTCCGTCTCCAAGGGCCCCTCCGGCAACTGCAAGTACACTGCTTCTGCTGTCAAGTCTTGCTAGACGAGTACTTGGACTCGCTCGGCAGTTTAGTCGGGTGAGAGTGGTGTGGTCATCGGGGATGACTAGGTGGTAGATGTGGATTTTGGAACTTTGAGGATTCTTTGTATATATAACCTTTGCACACATGCAGTGCATGTAATCAACTTGCTTCAGCACTTTTCTGTTCTCGATATCATGGTGATCCGAAGCTTGCCTCAGGCCCGTTTGAGTTTGTGGGTCTGATGCAAAAGCGACAGCGGGGATGCGACGACAACTTCGCATTTGATCGCTGTGAGATGTTGTCGCAGCGGGAGGCATACAGAGTACTGCGCCACAGTGACAGCAAAGTGTCGTTGAGGTTCATCGGGCAGTCTCGGCGTTACTGGGGAACTTTTGCAAGATTGATTAATCTATCGTCGGCTACTTGCACCTCATTTAATCTACTACGGAAGCATCGGAGCTAATGCCTGGGCAGATGAAACACAGTGAGTCTTCTCAAGGTTGTAAAGATCAGCAGCCAAGTAGGTAGGGAATTGTATGACTTTTCGCATTAGGGTACATGACAAGATTGTGGCTACCACCTCCATACGCCCGCTACAATTTTGGAGGCGCTGTGGGTGGCAACACAGTTTTGGTATGAGACTGAGAAACGAATATTAGGAGATAAGAAAAAGGTATATCCCGCAACACCGCTCCGTGGCAGTGAGGACGAGGAAGTCAAGAAATCCATAAGCAACGCAAGTGGGCAAGGCGGTGACGTCATTTCTGACACTTCGCCGAGCTTTGAAAAGAAAAGCAGATACCAAATAACTCCGTCACCCTGGGTATAACGCGCCGGTAAACAAGGAACTGGACGTGCTAGCCATCACTCGCTGCGACGCTTCTTCGTAGGCGCTTTCTTGCGAGGTGCTTGGCTAGCTGGGTCCTCCGCAACGAAGTTCTCTTCGCGAGCGCGCTTCTTGCCCCTTGAGACCTTCTTGACTTTTGTAGACTCTTCGCTGTTGGAGCCCTCTTCGCCATCCTGCTGTGTCGCCTTGTCGCCCTTGTCTTCGCCGCTGGAAGAAGCTGCCTTGCTGCTTTCTTTCTTGATTGCCACTTTGCCTGCCCGAATTTGCTGGCCTTTGTTGACGTTGGCAGTCTTGTTGGTGGCTGTGCGATGGATCAGGTTGCGCGGGTTGGCGATGATAGTGTAGAAGCGGGAACCCTTCATGATGTCTTGGCAAGACGTCTTGGAGTACTGTGTACGTTTAGCATCAAACTGTATAATTATGAAGACAGAACACTTACATGAAGCAGTTCCCGAAGACCTTCGAATCGATCTTCAAACGTGTAGAACTGGGTAAGCTGACATTGCTCACGCTCGTTCTGGTCGAAGATCTGCTTGGTCCAACCGTCGGTGTGGATTTTGATCAGCTCTTTCTGTGCTACGTTAGTGATGGCAGAGGGATACAGTTCGGTTTGGACTTACCACGAGCAGGCCAGCAGCTGCATTGTACTCTTCCGGGAAATAATACTTGGACTCAGAGTTCCACCGATTGGTAGGTGACTTGATATCGGCCTTCTCCCGGATGTTTTCGACGTTGTGCATTGCCAGGTCAAGAGCATTGACGCAGGCCTTGATGTCATCTTCTGTTGTAGGAATGGTCACATCATTGGCAGGCGCCTTCCACATCGTACCACTGAACTCAACTCCAGTGTTGGTGCGAACCATAGTGATAGACTCGCCCATCTGCCCATCCATACTGGTCTTGGCCTTCAGCTTCCTGATCGCGACCCGGGCTTGCTTCTCTTTTTCGAGAATGTGCTTGGGTGTGGTAGATTTAACAGCGCCCGCGCCGTCAGCGCCGTCAGCAGCTTGCTCGCCAGTTCCAGCGTCCTTGTTCTCGGACTGCTGGGGAACAGATGCGTCACCGGTTGCTACTGTGTGGTGCGTGACAGGTGCGTGATGGTTGGTGACGGGCGGGCGGTGCGCCGCCGATGTATCAGGAGTCGCTGACGTACGTGACGACGATGACCTACTGCGCGATTCTGATGCACTTTGCGGGCCGATTTCATGGCGCGGCTCCGGTCCACGGTGCAGCTCTGGTGCGCGTTGCAGCCCTGATGGATCTCGCAGGCCGCCTGATGAACGTTGCAGCTCTACGTACTGCCAGCCTAGTGCACGTTGAGGCTCTTGTGCATATTGTCGCCCTCGTGCTTGGTGGCCGACTGCTTCGTGAAGAGCCGCTGATATTCGATCCATGGATGAAGGATGAACTGGCGCTGACGGAGAGACCGGTGTTGACGGATAACCTGATGCCGATGGGTAACCTGACGCCGATGGATAACCTGACGCCGATGAATAGCCTGGCGCTGACGGATGAACTGGCGCTGGCGTACGGGATATTGGTGCTTGGCGCAGAGTTCCTGGTCCGTGAAAGGTCGCTGGTCCATGAGGAGCAGTTGATCCGTACGTGGGCGGTGCTAGGTAAGCCGAACCTGGCCTATTTACAGGCGATGTAATGTTGCTTCGCAGAGGCTCATGACCCATTGATGGTGTCGGGGTAACAGATGTTGATCGCGGGATGAATCCTAGACGACTTGCAGACAGCGTTTGGATCGGATCTGGTGTGGGAACAGACATCGTTTGGGTGAACCCATCATTGTAAAATGAGTTCGGTCCAGACGTATGACGCGCAGGCGACTGAGGGGAGTTGTTGGGTGCGCCTAGAAGAAGTCAGTGTGAGCGCGCGACACAGAGTGTATATCATGTCGACTTACCGAAGGCTACGTTACTCTCTGGCTGATACTGTTGGCCAGTCTCTACGTGATTGTGACCTCCTTGCAGGTTCCAGTCAGAGGCCGACTGTCCGGGTACGCTCTCGCCAGAAGTGTACATATCTCCTTGATGGTCGAAATAGCCGCCGTTGTCTCCGAAGCTCTCAGAAGGGAACAAAGGAAAGTTGTCGCCGTAATCAAACACGCTTTGGTCGTTCTGCCTGAAGTCGTTCTGTTCGATTGAGCCAGGATGTGTTGAAGCCACCGGCGCGATAGGAGGGGTCGATGAGACAGGATTCTCCTCCATGAACTTCGCAAAAGAATCGTAGTCAAATCCCTCAGTGATTGAGTAGTCGGCCTCGTGAGTGGAGGGGTTGTTGGAATTCATTGTAAAGCCGTCGTCGTTGTATGAAATGAATTTTGCAAGTTGTTGTTGTGAATCGAAGTGGTTGAGGGGAGTAATGTTTCCTTGAGATCAAGATGAAGCCCCAGAAATACTACCACGCGGGTACAACGCGCTAGGAGTTTGTTTGTGGCGCAGAGCAGAAGGCTCCCAACTCGGATGAAGTGGGTCAGAGGGTGAATCACGTGTTCACACGGCGGCCGCTCCAAGGCGGGGGAGGGGCGATTAAGGAGGAAATCACTGTAGCGCCAAGCCCAAAGCGTGAGGGAGACCGAAGTGTTCATGCAGGCGGCAAAACCAGTAGCGATACTACGTATCAACTTTCGAGGCATCGCGCTGTTTCTTGCCAGTCAAGTATATAAACTCAACTAAACCATGTATAAGTAAGCCAGAGCCCCTCGACGCCGTCTAACATAGCGAAACGTAAGTGCAAGGCTCCTACTGTCGACTGTATATATCTCTTTCTAGGCTTGTCCTGCTGCATCCTTTCCGCCGTACCATTCCAAATGGTACGAACTTGGTGAATGGGGTTTGAAAGACAGTTCTCAAGGAGACGTGAAAGAGCAAGGAAAGCGAGATTGCTTGCGGGACAGGGAAAGACAGCCTACCCATAAGTGTTCGAGGATTCCACGTCACTACTTAACACTACCGCCCAGGTGTTTGTCTCAACCGAGAAAGCACTCCCAGATGTTGCACTCGACAAACTATTCCGGCAAACGCAAACACTCTTCCAAACTCAACCTTGACAACTGCGCCGGCTAACCGAGCATACTCGCTTCGCTTGGAATAGTAAGTGGGAGACGACAATGCCGACCTAACTAACCCCTAGGTAGACGTTTGCTGTGTCGTGCTGCCTTGACCAAGGCATGCCGAATGGCGCAACCAAGAAACCCGATCTCTATTGGACTTTCAGTCGGATCAGAGAGCTCAAGACAAAGAAAGCAAGTCCATCCATCAGCCGCTCGGTAGCTGATGATTCCGACGGTAGTGTCCTTGACGGCACGTGTTCGCGACAAGAGCTCCCTTTGACATCCTGCCGAAGGAAGCATCTTCAGTGATGAGATTCGAAAAGGAGGCCAAGCGATTGAATGCGATGGCGACGCGTGGCGAGTCCGTCAATCTGCAGCAGCACGTTCGCTGCGGGGGAGCGGCGCATCGCGGCAGTCCGAAGAGCATTCCCTGGACACGACTGTACTCGATGAAAGCTTACAGAACTGTCCAGCACCAGTCCTCGAAAGAAGCAAGAAGCGGCCGTGCACCAGGCGGAGTCCATGAAGGTTTGTCGTTGATTTTGAGGTGGGATCAATGCGCGCTAGCGACGGCGAGTCTGCCCCTCGTTCCTGCCTTCCTTCTCCGCAACTTCCAACTTCGTCCGCTTCCACCAAACATCGACAGCATCGTCAATCTCGCCACCGCTGGGACCTTCTCTTTACTGGTACTTTCACCCTAGGTGGCGTTTGAATCTTCATGTCTTCATGTGATTAAATGCCCAACCCTTTCCCGACGGTGGCTTCGATGGCTGTGCTGCCATAAAAGTCGACGGGCCACGCCCACGCCCACCACCATCACCGCGACCCTCACAATGCTGCACCGAACGCGATCTTTCCAACGCTTCGCGGATTAAGATCATCGGCAACATAAGCCCAACTGACGGCGCGGTACAGCCACTGCCCTTTCGACGCGTCTGATGACGCCGCCATCGCCCGAGACAAACATGCCAAGGCAACATTCCCTCCTCGCCGCGCACTAGCTAGTCAGGTATGCAAACTCATTGCACTTCGAAACCTTTCGCGCCCATATTCACAGCCACTAGCATCCAACTCTTCTCCACACACCGTGATGGCATACCACGCCGTAGTCGTGCGGCTGCCGCTGCCGTCGAGCCACTCAACTGGCGCAACCTAGATGACACCTCACCGAAGGTTCAACTCCTAAGCAAGAGCGACTTCCAACGCGAGAATACTGCACTCAAGTGTAATGAGAGTACTCTCTTCCACCATTTTTTCCGGTCTCGTTCCCGATCAAAAGTGACCACCTTCCCGCCGGGCATGGAGGTCACATGACGCATCCCGCCTGGAACGCTCTTGCTTGGAAAGACCCCGGTGACACCTGAAAGAGAAGGGGCTACATTATCTCATGGTACTGTGTCGCACAAAGTGTATTGCTGCTTGCCAGTCTTGGTCGACGAAGATCCGTTCGCGTCTTTACGATATGGACTTGCACATGCACTTGCAGGCGCAGCCCATGCAACACCTCATCGGAGGGCTGGACAGAACACGCGTAGACCTGGCAAGACGTTGCTTTTCCGGAACCTGAACAGTGTGTAGTCGGTCGCGCGCTCTGTCGCTGCCAGCTGCAATCGTATATGCTGACGGCCCTGCGACGGCCTCGCGCATCCGTATTGTCGCCGATCTTCATAAGGTTCCTATGGTACGCCATTAGCTCTTATGTCTTTCAGTTCAACAAGAAGTCATTCTATGTAAGGTAGTCAGTATGTTAACATATGTCACAGGCAACATCGCACGCAGCAAGGCCATATCACACGACGCCAACCTCGCCCAGTATCCCAGGTAAGACGCATATCACGACACTACACGCTATCGACATGTCGCAAGTGCTATGAGGGCTTGTGGATCGGGGCAATGGGTCGTGGGTGTAACAAACGCTCAGGTCCTAGGTGAATGCGAGGATGCCAAGACGCTCGGACGCACGTTACTCACGCCTGTGCTGTCCATACCCACGCAGCCCCCCGGCAACAGGCAACGATCATAACAACAAACCTTCGTCTTCTTTCACAGAACGCAATGCCAATGTCGGGCTCTCGCACCTGACATCCTCTTGGCTTACAAATCGTCCGCGGTTGTCACAGGCGACCTTCAATTTCCTACTTCACTCCGTCGTCGCCTGCGTAAGTAGCACACCAGATCCACTTCAATCCGCGCGCAATCCGCGCATGATTTTTCACTAGCCCGGTGGTCAAGCCTTGCGAACATAAAGATCGGGAGACTCCCGCAGTCAGTTCACCCCCACGCCGCATAGATCTCATCAATTCTTCGAGTAGGTTCCACCGGTGCTGGAAAATAGATGCTGGAGTTCACTAACAGGTGTCTTAGTTGCAAGCAGTAACCGTTGAAACCGAAAACCCCCACTACCAGCCCCAGGAAACCAACAACATGACCGACCACGACCCCGATAAGGAAACCCCCAAGGGCATAGCCAACAACACCCTAATGGTGATCAAGAGCCAGACTGCATCTCCCTCAGCTCCCGTTGGTGCTCGTGCTCCTGTTCCCTTTGCTCCTCCCATTCCCCGCCTTGCGGACACGCGCCTGGAAAAGGTCCCCGGCGGTCTCAAGGATCCGTCTCGCCTTAAGACCAAGATTTCCCAGCTTCTGGACAAGGACGGTGACTATCCAGAGGTCGATGGCTTCCGCTTCAAGACCCTAGAAGAAGCTAGGGCGCCCATGGACGAGCCTCAGTGGTATTCTCCAGAGGTCGACCCCTCCATCCCCGTTACCGCCGCAGAGTATCGCAAATTTGTCAGGATGTTGGTGCTAGCTTTCAAGGATATGACCCGCGCCAAGGACACCCAGGGCAACGCCTACCGCAAGCGGCTCACTCCTGGTGAAGGTGTCTATTACCAGGACTGGGCTATTGAGGCGTGCTCCTGGGACATCGTCGGCATGGCCAAGGACATTCACCTGAACGGCTTCAAAGTTCGCATCTACGATAAGTCCATCATCGACAACATCAGCCAGACCAAGGACTGGACCTTCGGACAGCGTATAGAGTGGATCTGTGCGGTGCTGAAGACCTCCAAGCAGATTGGCGTTACTCTGATGAAGAACGAGAAGACCTGGACTACTATTGGCGCTCCCCACAAGCTGTACAGTAGCACCATCGTCAACTGCGTATCGAACGCGCACCGCGGCCAGTGGATCAAGGTCGGCCGTGACAACGACCAGCACCATCAGAATCGTCCGATTCGGGGTAGGCGTACTGCGGCTGAGATGATCGCGTCTGGTGACAACGATGACACTGATGATCCTGGAGCAACTCCGGGTTCTCAGATGATGTTACAACCGCGACAGTCGGCTCAGAAGCGCCAGAAGCGTAGTCAACCGGGTATGAACGTCATTCAGCATGACCACCCAGCCATGGCCGTCGACTCTGAAGGCGCGATGTCTCCCGGAAAGATGAAGAAGAAGGCCCCAGAAGAGCGCAAGACCACAACCCAGTACAACTCGTCATCCCCCACCTACGTTGTTCAGTCAGAGACTTCGGCATCTCAGCGGGATGAGCACCACCCTGGTGCTGACATGGGCGTTACCTTTTCGAATGTACTTCCCGTGAAGCATGTCGTCGCTGTCCCCGTGCAAGCTGCTCGAAAGAACGGTGCCCAAGCTGGTGATGTCGTCTCCAAGGATGCGTTCAGCAAGGACGTATTCAACGAGGGTGCTGTTGGCAAGAATGTCTCTAACGACAACGGTGACGGCTCCTCTCTAGACAAGGCCAACAAGAAGACTAAGCACACCGGTTTCGTCAACTACCATTGCGGAGCCAAGGGCATGGACGAGCTTGACTCCGACAGCTCTGAGCTCTCTGATGCACCTGACGATCTGCTATCTCCTGGCTCTACTTCTTCAACTCGCAGCCACAAGCAGAAGGAGCTGCTGGACGACCCCGAGGACAAGGTTTCCGTTGAGGAGTACGCCAAGCTTCGGGGTGAAATGGATGAGCTGAAGGCGGCGCAAGCTGAGACCGACAAGATTTTGGCGGCACTCCGCGCGGAGAACGCGCGCTCGTTGGCCTCGTTCCATCAGGGCTCTTGAGTGGCTGAAGACTGGCGCAGAGAGACTCAATCAGCATCGAATGATTAAGTACACGTTTGGCCGTCCATGAAAAGAGATGGATGACCAGTCTTTCCTGCCTTTCGGTAGGATAAGATTCTGAATGGAGTTCATATGGGAATAGTTGAAGTAGCACATGAAGTCACGACGTTTCGACTGTAATTCTTGATTACTTTACGACGTTGTGGCGGAAGAATACAAATACTTTGAAAAAACATCTTTGCCTTACCTTGTCTGCGTGATTAAATTGATGTCTAGGTCGTATGTATGCAGGTCGGTGATACTAACCTTCTTGCGGTCAATCTTAGATACGTCAGCGCTAAACTTTATCACCAGTAACCTCGGAACCTGAGCTCCCTGCTTTGCAAGTAACGCGACGCGCAGCGAAATCCGACCGTCCGACCACCCGACCGCAGCTATGCCTTATATCATACCAGCAGCCTTATCGCATAGGTTCCCACCTCCACGAGGACCCTATATAAATCATCCTCCACCGTCCGCTCCGCGCCAACACCATACTCACACCCCCTCCGACCTACGATGACGACCCGAAGAAGAACCGAACACCTAGAAGACTTCACCGCTCGCGACTGGTGCAAGGCCCTCTTCGCCGACCCCTCGATAACGCACATCCACGATCGCCGCCTGTTTGAGGCCCGCGACGGCTGGAACCTGCTCTTCACGCGCGGCCTCTTTACATCCGACGCGATCCGCGCGTTTCTCGACTTGTGGAAGCCAGGTCACGGAAAGCGGCGGGAGGTTATAGACCCCGACAGTGTAGTCACACATACGGACACAACGTGGGAGGAGATTGTGCCGCCCGACAACCCGAAAGAGGCGGCTAGACAAGCAGCGAAGAAGGACATACAATACGATCTCTCCGATCCGGAAGGAACGGAAAACATCGTGCTGGTATCGCTAGCTCACGATGCCGATGGGAACTATGCGAGTCTTCATGGCGGCATTACGGCGTCGCTGCTGGATCACTGCATGGGCTGCCTTATAGTCAAGAACTATGGCATCCCGAATGCGACGAGTGAGTTGCGGGTTAAGTACAAGAAGAATCTGGTGACGCCGTCTGTGGTCAAGGTTAGGGCGAAGATCATGAGGGAGAAAGGGAGGTATGTTGAGGCTGTCAGCTGGGTGGAGGATGGTGAGGGTGGAGTGTTTGCCGAGGGGTGGGGCAGTTTTGTCAAGAATAAGGTCGTTATGGCGAAGATGTAGATGGTGATGGAGGCGGGATGTATGAGTGGGATATAGGGCGTATGGAATGTGTATGACGGGATGCGCTGAGGTGAATGCTTATGTTGACTGTAGACAGCTCCGATGACATCGCACGAATTTCAATGTCAAGGCGCGTCTGTCCAGCGTCTTCAGATCTGAGCCGCAGCCGTCCTACGCGATTCATGCATCGAGATCAACACTCCAGATCTTCAACACCAAACCCCATCACAACTGGACACGCTCATCCACATCCACCACCGCGGCAACTCCATCACAACCCACAGCAGATCCCATTCACCACGCCAATTCAGGCTTTATCGCAGCAGATCCGATCTTTCCGACCCCTACCGCCCAACTTGCTGCGTCTTCTTGGCCTCTCCAGTGTTCTCAATACCCGACGAATCACATCGCGCAACGTCGTCGCGTCGCGTTTCAGATAACAACGAATCCGTTCTAGACCATCCCTTCCTAGCTGTCGATCAGGAGATTTTTGCAGAAAGCCCAGAGAACTCTTCTTATCGACAACGCACATGCATGGCATTTGTTCATTTACACGTGCGGGTGGATAGGCCAAGGCGCATGTGTGACACCTGCTAATTTTGGGTCGGGGCACGGCGTGGGTGCCGAGTACAATGCTGGATGGATGAAACTAATGGCATTTTATGCGCTGGATTGAGGCTGAGTTGTGTATTGTGGGTTGGTTGAGTGGTATCTCATTATCTTTACGCGTCAGCCCTCGTCCTTCGTCCTGCTTCCTCCCTTCGACACCTTTTCCGTCATTCTTTGTTCGTCGCATCTTTTTTTGCGCAGACACTCTTTGGTTGTTTTTTATATGGTTCAGTGAACCAGTACGTTCTTTACACAAATTACATTCTTTTTTTGCTTTGATCAGCACGTTCCTTTTTACGAGATACCATTACATCGATTCAATCCTTCAAAATGATACCGAGCACCCTTACCAAAGCTATCTCCCTCATCGTGCAAACCGCAGCAATCCAAGCCCCACCACCATCGCCTCCAGCGCCAGCCGCCCTACTATCTTCATCAAGCACCCTCGCCGCCTCCCTCAAAGTTTCATTCCCAGACCCTGGTCGAGCACTTCTCCCCCAACCGTACTGGTGGTGGCAATCCGGCACCGCAGTCGAAGCCCTCCTAACCTACGGCTCCACCACTGGCGACCTCCAGTATGAAGATCTTCTCAAGACCACCATCCTAAGTCAAGCGACTCCCGCAAACGACTTCATGACCATCGACGCAACCGGCAACGATGATCAAGCGTGGTGGGGCCTCGCCGCCATTACAGCCGCCGAGTTGAAGCTTCCCCAGCAAGGACCCGTAGCTTGGGTGGATTTGGCGACGAACGTCTTCAACCAGCAAAAACAGCGTTGGATCGACGGCAACAATACTTGCGGCGGCGGCCTGCGCTGGAAAGTAGACTTCGGTGAAGACGGTCAGAACGGCTGGCACTACAAGAACGCCATTACCAATGGTCTCTTCTTCCAACTTGCCGCCCGCATCGCACACCTCACGAAAGATGCTGAGATTCTATCCTGGGCGGAGAAAACCTATGCCTGGAGTACAAAGGTCGGACTTGTAGACCAGGACTTCAATGTCTACGACGGCACGAGTGAAGACAACGGGTGCTCAGATCTAAACCACAACATGTGGAGCTACAACGTCGGTGTTTACATGTACGGCGCTGCAGTCATGGCCGTGCATACCAAAGACGAGAAGTGGGCGGACAGAACCAAGGGTTTTGTCGCTTCCGCAAAGCGCAATTTCGTTAACCAGGATACCGGCGCGCTTTTCGAGAGCAAGTGTGAGGCCAAGGATGCGGAAGAGCCGTGTGACACCGATCAAGTCTCTTTCAAGGGCTTGTTGGCGCGATGGTTGGGTGCTACAGCTGTGTTGTTGCCGCAGGTTAAGGAGGATGTGGAGAAGATTGTTAATCCAGCTGCGAATGCGGTGCACAACGGTACCGTTCTGGACTTGGGTCCTATTGAGAGTGCGTATGCGCTTGAGGTTGTTGATGCGAGTTTGAGGATGCAAGGGTTGGGAGGGGAAGGAACGATTGGAGTTGGCAAAGTCAAGGCAGCAAGGAGTGTTGCAGGAAGGATAGCATGGTGATGCAAGAGATAAAATGTGGATACCCCGATAGATTTGCTTTTTCCAACACAAAGCTGCCCTTTACGATCGTATTGTGCGCGCCCATCATTCCCAAACCATCTCCATGAACCTGCATCTGCCGGATTAACCCCTGCTTTTAGCGTCATTGCAATCGTATCGCGGCCGATCTCATCTTCGATCCATGTGCGGGTGCGCTACGCGGATCGATGTTCCGGTTCCACGGGGAGGCTAACGGCGTGGCTTGCAGCCCCTCAACACCAATGGAGCTATTGGAGCTCTCATAATGACGTCGCAGGTACGGAAGCTTGCCAGGAACGTCAACAAACTTCATTTAAGGTGCAATCGCGCGTGTCTACTGACCTCTCATCTCATCGCGCAATTTTGGATCTGTTGTTGTGCAATTGACTGGTAGCGACATCATGCCTTCTATTAACTCAACTGTGGGTTGTTCTTGGGGCATTGGAGCAATTGAATGGGTGAAAGCTGACTGCTCGGTGCAGGTATTCCATGCGTATGCCTATGGCACGGCATTCTGGTACGGCCTGCGTGGCTTGTGTCGCGTGTACGACCCCATCATGGTTATCGGCTGTACGTTCCATTGACCCTCCAACCTTCTTACCCCGCTCTTCAAAGCCTCAATCCCCTGATGTTCACTGTTCATTCCAAAACTAACACCGACAGGGTTCCGGCCTCCCTCGCAACTAAACCTCGCTCCCAACGATCTCGAAGCCTACAACGTTCGTAACGACGGCTGGTGCCTCGTCACCCTCGCGCTGATCCTCATCTCCTTCACAAACGCCATACCCTTCAACTCCGCGCCCGCAACGAAGCTCACTACGATTCCATATGCGAAGGCGGTAGTGGCTGCGACGGTGTTCCATCATATCACAACGGGCATTGGCGCGTACCAGCATTACAAGATGCCGAGTCATTACAACACTAGCATGAGCATTGGGGTGTGGGGGAATGTGTGGTTGACGCTTACGGGGCTGTTTACACTGGCGATGTTGCAGAGTGATAAGGGGACGATGCCTGTTGAGGAGGTAACTAAGAAGGTTAGATAGGTGCTGGGGGCGTGAGTGGAAGGGGGCTGAAGATGTTGAAAAGCAAGACATACGGATGGCAATACGGATGTTGTGGTGGAATGCAAGATAAAGGCCGTACAGCCTGGGCCTGAGCTTTTGCGATCGAAAAGTAAGATGTGTATACAGCGACACAGCGTATCTAAAAGAGAGAAAGCAGTTCGATTATCACTATCCGAAACCCGTGCACTGACGGCGAGCTAGTTCGTCACACCATCTGTATTCAGGTCAATCTCTAGTCTTCGAGAATCTTTCCAAGAACTAGATAGCCTCTCCCACTATCCTTCTTCCAACCTTGTCTCTATTTCGACCTCACCATGCCAACCTAGGAAAAGCTGAACAACCTGGAGCCTACGTTGACGTTGGGTCACCCACTTTGCAGGTTCTTGTCTTGATGTAGTCCGCACGCCTGTTCAGCTTTTTCCTTGTATGAGGTGCCACTATCCCTCAAAACCCCTCCGGTCTATACCTAGGCCATCCCCCAAAACCACTGTTATACCCCCGAAAGTTCCAACCTTGCCTAGTCATCGTACACGGCGTGCAATAAGCGTTGCGACGGAAGTCAAACTGGTTCTGCTCGCGACACCTTCGGGATTGGCGATAAGGGATACCGGGTTGATTGAAGTAGCATGGGTCGTTGATCTGGTTCAGACCGGTGCGGAAGTGTTGGCAGGGTTGGGCTTGGATGTATTCGTGGTGAGCACAGCGTTCGTAGTGGCGGTAGATGTCTCGGCACATGGCGGTGGTTGGGGGAGTCGAAGTGGCTTCGATTGATTTGGGTGGGACGATGATTCAAGACAGGAAGGTCAATGTATCTCAAGGAACTCTGTTCAGTGTCTCGCAGGAAGACAGCGATAGTCCCATCTCATCCCCCCTCTTATACACATCCTTCAGTGTTGCGATCGCTCAACACACCCATGTCGAATCTCATATGAACCAACAGTCGACCGCGGGGAACTCGGGCAGTGAGTTTGGGGCAAAGCCTTACCTATACTGTATGAACAACGCGTAGATGTTTCGTCAGATCCTCCTGCTGCCTCCCACCGGTGAAGAGTGTACGTACTCACCGATGTGTGGTTCCGGGGCTTCATCAACTGCAAGATACTGTTCGTATCGAATGCGCATCTCTGCTTTGAGGTATGGAAACTAGCGCAAACGTCTCTCGCAAAGCCACATGGCAGAGGCTCCGAACCGTACGATGTGAGAGGAAAATCTGCCGGACTGTTGGGGGCAAGTCGGAATGAGGCCATGCGTGAAGTAACCCGGGGAAACTTGCTCAGCCTTACGCAAATTGACCCAGCTTCCCGGTTATGGAGGACGGATGCGATTGACGGGTGCGAATGGTCTGGATATTCGTCGCATTGCGATCCCGCTGGTCTAGACCTGATGGCTTGGGGTGTGGTACAGATGACGAGTAAGTTTGCTGTACGAGCCAACGAATCCTGATGAAGGTAACGGTCGTATCCGGGCCGCGACCCAAGTGGAAAGGTGCGTTCGGTTCTTTGTCACAATGAACGGCGTTGCGTCATGTTATAACCGTCGTTGTTCGTAAGCGTCGATGCGGATATTTCCCCGAGCATACGCGCATCGAAACTGGAAGCAAGCCGAGCGGTTCGGAATTTGGAAAGAGAGCGCTTATGGCACGTCGTAAAACGTCATTAATGTTTCGGCCGAGGTTGTGGATATCGCGTTAAAGGCGCGTGACTTTGGACATGGAAGTCGGAACACGTGGCTGCACGTGGAGCCAACAACACAAGCTCGTAGCAGTAAAAGTGTGAAGCGAGGCAGTCACGATCGAGGAGATAACAAGACGAAAGGGAAGTGTGATATGCTTTTATTGATGAACGCCTGACCAACCCACCTGGGTACAGGTCATAAAATGCTACCCAAAACGCCAATATGTATGCAAGGGGTATCGCTGAATGCAAAAAGAAAAAAAGCCTCCCAGTCTTCATGATCATGCAATCGTTTTCATGCAGTCATCATCATGTATGTCCGTCATCAGTACCCGTGGCCTGCCACTGGAGAGCTCAGTGTGTATGTAACAAAAGAAAATGCAGTAAAAGAATCAGAGCAGACGTGGCTTTCCACCGTCTATAGTCCCCTAAACTTGGCACCATTCCTGTGGTAGATGCTGTGCACTGCGCGAGGAGTGATAGCTGGGGGAGCGACTGCCGGGGGAGCGGGGGGAGTAGCAACAGGCGCTGTTGGAGCAGGCGCTGTGACAGTGACCATGACAGTGTCGGTGACTGTGACAACGCCGTTGTCGCCGGCTGGTGGTGTTGGTGCGGCACCGGGACGACCTGAAAGTGTCGGGATCTCCATAGTAGCGCTGGAGGCCGCTGAGTTGCTGGGAGATGGCAGCTGGGCGGTCGCGGAGGGAACGATGGCAGAAATTGGAGGAGAGTTGCTAGCGGCTGGAGGTGCAGCACTTGGAACGGGAACAGCGCTGGTGGTGACTGGAGCTGTAGGACCCGCGGGCGGAGTGCTGTTGGTGGGGAAAGGAGCGTCGCCACCAGAGCCGGAACCTCCGCCTAGAAGTGGGATCTCGGATGTAACAGGGCCGTATTCGCGCTTGAAAGGTGAGTCGGTGAAGAGAGCAGTTCTTGAGTTCCAGTGAGGGTGGGCGGCAGTTCCAGCATCCTGTTGCTGCATCTGGAACTTCGCCATCGCTTCAGGAGCTGCAGCTGCCATGGCAACATCAGGGGAGGCGGCGTCGATGTCCATGCATGTAGTATAGTACTCGTCCAGACCATTAGGCTGCTTTCCAGCCTTGCCAGGAATCGAAGCCCATTGCCAAACCCAGTACAAGGTATAGGTCTTGCTGAGTTCCATCGTGTCTGGAAGCTTGACATCTGTCTCGCAGTACATGACTGTGTTTGAAGGTC
>Ga0265798_10003779_pt1 | contig 21309 bp, 17 predicted proteins | sample P3T30metagenome_FD_192430 | JGI IMG/M metagenome (GOLD analysis project Ga0265798, IMG submission 192430) | Plant litter microbial communities from East Loma Ridge, Irvine, California - P3 T30 | ecosystem: Environmental > Terrestrial > Plant litter > Unclassified | place: USA: California... | reverse complement strand
TAAAGATCAAGGCATTAGTATCCAGTACACGCAGCCAGGTAAGCCAACTCAAAATGGGTATATAGAACGATTTAATAAAAGCTATCGCAAGGAGATCCTTGATGCATACCTCTTTTTCAGTTTAGCTGAAGTAAGGGAACATACTCAGATATGGATGGATGAGTACAATAATGATAGACCTCATGAAGGGCTTGGAAACATGACGCCAGCAGAATTAGCGAAAAATGTACAGGAACGACAAAAAACCTGGTAATAATGTAAATTAGAAAAATCCAGTTTAAGCTGTGTGAAAAAGGGGGTACTTACAGGGGGTGGTTACCTAATTTGGCAATGGCTAAAAGAAGATAAGCCATTTTGGTACGGTATACTTGGTGGGATAATTCTTGCTCTTTATGGAGTCGTTGCCACTTGGCAAACAGCCAACTTTGGAAGGGTATATGCTACATATGGAGGTGTGTTTATAGTTTTAGCTTTAATATGGGCGTGGAAAGTAGACGGATTTAAACCTGATAAATATGATATAGTAGGCGCTTCAATTGCTTTGATCGGCGCCTGTATTATAATCTACGCTCCGCGAAATTAATCGCAAATTGTATTCAACTTTCTCGAGACTTATTTATTAATGCAACCATTGCATGGAATGTGTCTTAAAGCATTATCATGAAGCCGTCATTGAATTTAGAATGAGTAAACACCTTTAAACGGTATCCAGATCAGATTGCTACAGGCTAATCTTTTGAATCCTTACCGCGTTTAAAATAGCAAGCAATGCAACACCAACATCAGCAATTACTGCTTCCCACAGATTTGCAACCCCTCCAGCCCCAAGTGCTAAAACAATAATTTTTACTGCCATTGCTAAAATGATGTTTTGCCAAACGATGTTCCTTGTAATCTTACCTACTTTAATAGCCGAAACTATTTTAGAGGGCTGATCATTTTGAATAACAACATCTGCAGTCTCGATCGTTGCATCGCTTCCTAGCCCACCCATGGCTATGCCAACATCAGCTAGAGCAACTACTGGAGCATCATTCACACCGTCTCCGGCAAACGCAATTTGTAAACCCTGATCTTTCAAGGATTGTACTTTCTCAACTTTTCCTTCAGGAAGAAGATCCCCATATGCTGCATCGATTCCAATTTGTTTTGCCACCGCATCCACTACCGATTGTTTGTCGCCAGATAACATTATTGTTTTTATATTCAAGTCGTGCATTGCCTTGATAGTGGCAGCTGCATCTTCTTTAATTTCATCAGCAATAGTGATGTAACCGGCATACCTATTATCAATTGCTATCACAACAATGGTGTACACGATTTGCTCAATTTCTGGTGGATAGGAAATGTTAAATTTCTTAAGGAGTTTCAAGTTCCCTGCAAGCACTTGTTTGCCATCAACTTTTCCTTTTAAACCATGGCCAGCTATCTCTTCAACCTCACTTGCGGTTAAAGTGCCTAAGTCCTCCCCTGCATACTCTACCACTGCTTTTCCAACCGGATGGGTAGAATTTTTTTCTAAAGCCGCTGTTATTCTTCCCAATTCCTGTTCGCTAATACTTTGGACAACTACTTGCTGAACCTTAAATACCCCTTTGGTGAGTGTTCCGGTTTTATCCATCACAACAGCATTTACTTTGGTCATAACATCAAGAAAGTTTCCCCCTTTAAAAAGAATTCCGTTTCGGGAGGCTAAGCCAATGCCACCAAAGTATCCCAGGGGAATTGACACCACTAATGCACAAGGGCAGCTTATTACTAGAAATACAAGTCCCCGATACAACCAGTCTCTAAAAACGTAACCTTCTACAAAAAAATAGGGAAGTGCAACCAACGCTAAAGCAAGAAAAAATACAATGGGAGTATAAACCTTGGCAAAGCGTGAAATAAAAAGCTGTGTCTGAGACTTGCGAGCAGTAGCATCCTGTACCATTTCAAGGATCTTGCTAAGCTTACTGTCCTTGAATAGGGAACTAACTTTAATCTGCGCTACAGTATTTAAGTTGATCATTCCCGCTAAAATTGGTTCGTCTTTGTACTTAGTGTCTGGTTTACTCTCGCCAGTTAAAGCTGCTGTATTAAAAGATGCATTCTGGGAAACTAAAATACCATCTAAAGCCACCCGTTCTCCGGGTTTGACCTGTATTGTTTCTCCAAGTGACACTTGTGAGGGCGTTACTATCTGGTCAACTCCATTTCTAAGTACGGTAACTTCATCTGGTCTGATATCCAGTAGCGCTTTGATATTACGTTTTGCCCTACTAACAGCCGAATCCTGGAACCACTCGCCGATTTGGTAAAAAACCATTACTGCTACACCCTCTGAATATTCACCGATATAAAATGCTCCCAGGGTAGCTACACTCATTAGGACAAATTCATTAAAGATATCTCCCCTCCGTGCTTTGCGAAATGCAAGATTAAGTACGCTTCTGCCAGCCAGCAGATAAGCAATGGAATTAACAGTGAAGCCAATGGGGTTGCTTAGTTTATAATTAAAACCAAATTCCAAAATTAATTCGGTGGCCAACATTAACAGGGCAAGGATTAAATCCCAATGTGCAAGCACTCCGTTTGTTTCAGTGTCTTGTTGCCCGTGATCATGCCCGTCATTCTGAGAATGTGCACTTTCTTGGTTAATTGGATTTGGCATAGTTGCCAAATCATTAAGCTGCTTATTTTTAATTTCTTCCATTATTGTTGTTTTAAAACTCCTCCCTGATCTAAGTCAACAGGGGGTAGTTATGAAGTATTCTAATTCACAAAGTTACCTAAGCATTGCATGCAATAGGATTGCATTATCTATTTGAACAGCCAGGACACACACCCTTAACAATAAGACTTAACTCTGCAGGGACAAAACCTTCAGGAAGCTTTAATTCCGGTACACTTGTATTAGGCAGACAAGTGGTCTGTTTGCAAATGTTACAGTTAAAATGTACATGGAGGTCATGATGACCTGTCGTACTGCAATCCTCTACGCAAATCGCATACTTAGTTGCGCCACTTCCATCATCAATTGCATGAACCATTCCCTTCTCTTCAAAGGTTTTGAGTGTTCTGTATATGGTGATTCGATCAGCGGGGTGGAGTTCACTTTCCAATTCAGTCAAAGGAGTGGCCGATGATTGTTTAAGCAAACAATCCAACACTAGCATGCGCATAGCAGTGGGTTGGATTCCCTTTTCGATCAGCATTGTTTCAATATTGGGACTCATATTTATTAGTTTATTTGCAATACAGATTGAGACTGGCTTTCAGCAGGCCAAATACATTAGTGGTGCTCCTCGCCACCTCCTGAAGCTTTGGACTGAATATAAAAAGCACCTTTAGTTACAATTAATGCATTTGATGGAATAGTTGTCAATGGGATGATCTCTATATAGCCTAAATCGGAAACGCCTGTGGCTACTTCAATAATCTTAAAATGAAACTCTTTGTCCCGCACTTCTTCCTTTTCTGAATTGTTTTTTTCGCCTTCAGCATGCTCTTCATTTTTGATCATTGAACTATCTACTATGAAAATATAGCTTTTGCCCTGAGCACTTACTACTGCGTCAAGCGGGACAGCTTGGGTAGTTTGATTTCCGACATCAATTAATGCGGAAACATACATGCCCGGTATCAGGTTCCTATTTGACCGGTTATCAATACGTGCATGGGCAATCACCGCTTTGCTATCATTTTCAAAGGTTTTATTAATGCCATAGATCTTTCCTGTGATTTGCTGGTTATTTTGATTTGTTAAAACAAAATCAACCTGCTGTCCGGACTTAACCTTAAATAGATCCTTTTCATATACCAGAAGGTCACAATGTATTCGGCTGTTATCAGTGATGTTCAATAAAGGTTTATTTATATCAGCGAAGCTTCCTGTAGTTGCCATGATATGACCAACTACACCGCTTATTGGAGCTGGAACTGCAATCTGGGTGATGACAGCACCCTTATCCAAGGCTTTAAAGCTTATTCCCATTTGTCCAAGTTGACGCTTCAGTGTCCTAAAGCGGGACTGTTCTGCAAAATAGGTAGCCTCAGCTTGTTGAAAGACTTTGCCAGTACCGGCTTTTGCATCCATCAGTTCCTTTTGCCGTTCATATTCTTTCTCAGCAAAGGAAAGTGCACTTTTCGAAGCGAGATAGTCCTGCTGCACCTGGGCAAACTCAGGATTCTCCAGCGTCACTAATGTTTGACCCTTTTTAACGTAATTACCTTCAAGCACGTGGATCTTTTGTATCAGCCCACCTATTAATGGGTGAACTTCCGCATTGTTTTGTGGAGGAACTTCCAGGTGCCCGTTAGCCTTGACCACACTTTTCAGATTTTTTAATTCAATCTTTCCAAGGGTTATTCCTACAGCTTGCATCTGTTTTTCAGTTAAAGATAAAGCGTCTGTATGTTCCTCCTCTTCAGATTCAACCTCAGTTGTTGGATTACTACCTTTACATGAGATTATTAATAGCACAGCTAGCATCAATAGCGAACTGATCAGGTATTTATATAGTTTAATAGTTACGGCTTTCATTATAATTTTCCTTTTAGATAGTTGAGTTGAAGTGTTGCTTGATTAAGAAGATGAATCGCTTCCAGATATCCCATTCGAATATTGATAACATGGGACAAATTTTGAAGATGTTCGACATAACCAATCTCACCTTTTTCGAAAGCAAACTGAGATATTCTTAATATTTCAGCAGCTTCATCAAGCGCTGAAGACTGATAATATTCCAGTGCGGCAAGCTGCTTAGATACTTCATTACCCTGCTTTCGATAGTCTGATTCTAGCGTGTTTTGAAGATTAGCAAGATCAGCTTCTGCAATCTCTTTTTGAATAGCAGCAACCTTGACTCTGGCACGCTGTGCGCCTGAGATTAAAGGAATACCAACACCTAGCTGAAACCCAGCGATACGTGTCCCAGGAAAATATTCCCGGTTTATATTAGCGGGGTTAAAGCCACTTACTAAAAATTGGTGAGAGTAGCCAGCCACAAGGTCAGGCAGCAACTTTCTTTTCTCCAGGCGAATGCGATCATTACTTAGCCCGATTTGTTGCTGTTGATTTAACAGCGATAAATTTGACTTTAAAGAATCCAGCATTAGTACACTTGGCTTCAATGGCCTTAGTGCTTCAGCTATAATCAATTCTACGCTGCCAGTTAGCTTGTGCAATTCTGCCTGAGCAATTTGTAAGTCGCTTGCAGCCTGCTTTTGCAGCATTCGAATTTCTTTCTGTCTGCTTTGAGCAGCCAATTTTTCCAAATAAGAAGTTTCTCCTGCTTTATACCTTACACCTGCCCTTTGATCGAAGTTGCTGTAGATACTATCCAGTGACTTAAGTAGTGATCCTTTTTGTTGAATAAAAGCAAGCTGCTGGTAGGCTAAACTAATATCACGAATCAGGACTAGTTTTGCTAAATCAAAGTTCGTTTCTGCAACCTTGCGTTCTCCATTCAGTACCCTTTTCTGGGCTGAGTAAACTGAAGGAAATTCTATGGTTTGGCTTATGTTTAAGCTGTTGTCATTTCCTCCCCCGGCTGTTGGGTCTTGTGATATGCTCAGCTGGGTTTTGTCCGGATCGAAAGCAGTACCCTGAAGAACCCGCGCTTGATTTACAGCCAGGTTTCCTGCCTTTAAACCTGGGTTATTTGCTAATCCTATGTCAATGACCTGCTGTAAGGACTTCGGGGTTTGCGCAGATGCGTTTTCTGTCACCATACTGAAAGCCAACAGCAAAAATAATGGTAATAAGCCACCTTTAATGCCCGTCTTAAGATTTCGCTCCTGTTTTTCAAAAATCAGCACATACAGGGCTGGAAGAATAACTAAAGTCAGAAGGGTTGCAGTGATCAGCCCACCAATGACAACAGTTGCAAGTGGCTTTTGAACTTCGGCTCCCGCTGTATTGGAAAGGGCCATTGGTAAGAATCCAAGGGATGCAACTGACGCAGTCAATATGACTGGTCGCAGGCGCACAAAAGTTCCTTTTCGTACCCTTTCATAGATGTCAGTAATACCTTCCGATTTTAACTGATTAAAGTATCCAATCAGTACAATTCCATTTAAAACAGCAACACCAAACAGGGCAATGAAGCCAACACCTGCGGAAATACTAAAGGGCATACCTCTTAAGGTTAATGCAAAAATACCACCTATAGCAGATAATGGCACGGCAGTAAAAATAAGCAAGGTCTCTTTTACTGACCGGAAAGTAAAATAGAGCAGCGCGATAATTAAAAGTAGCGCAGCAGGTACAGCAATTGTAAGTCTGTCTTTTGCCTTATTTAGATTCTCGAATTGACCACCATAGGTGGTATAATATCCCGAAGGTAACTTCAGCTCTCTTGATAGCTTTTGCTCAATCTCGTTTACAACGCTTTCGACATCTCTTCCCCGCACATTGAATCCGACATAAATTCTTCTTCGGCCATCTTCATGGGAGATCTGAGCGGGTGCATCCTTAAGTTCTATTTTTGCAACCTGGTTCAACGGAACCTGATTGCCGGAGGGTAGCGAAATGTAAAGATTTTCGATGTTGCTGATATCTTCTCGGAGATTGCGTTGCAGTCTCACCACTAAGTCAAAGCGCTGATCACCTTCAAAAACCACTCCTGCTACATTTCCCGCAAAAGCTGTTTGCAAAACAGCATTGACCGCTTCAATCGATAATCCATACTGGGCTATCATGTCTCTGTTATAAGTGACCAAAATCTGGGCAAGACCACTTACCTTTTCTACGATCGGCTCACTTACGCCGTCAACATCTTTAATAAGGGATGCAATTTCATTCGCGTTTTCCGATAGCACTTCAATGTTTTCCCCGAAAACCTTTATTGCTACGTCCTGCCGAATTCCAGTCATCAGCTCATTGAAGCGCATTTGCATGGGTTGGGTAACCTCCACATTAATACCTGGTATTACCGATAGTGCTTCTTCAATTTCTTCAGATATCTCAGCCCTATCTTCAGCACTTGTCCATTCCTCTTTTGGTTTCATAGAAAGCATCATGTCTCCCCGTTCAATAGGCATAGGATCTGTTGGGATCTCTGCGCTCCCAATACGGGTTACAGCTTGCCTTATTTCCGGAAACTTTGCTATCAATATTTTTTCTGCTTTACTAAAGGTTTCAATTGTGCGGGTTAATGAAGTACCCTGCATCATGCTAATCTCCACCGTCAAATCCCCTTCTTCAAGCGTTGGAATGAATTCTCCACCCATACGACTGAATACCCAGATGCTTATAGCAAGAATTACAACCGAAATCAACACAACAGTACGCTTCATCCTTAGCGTTAGATCTAGCACTGGTCTGTAGATCCGATGAAGAAAATCCATAATCCGGTCGGATAAATTGCGCTTATGTACAGTCTTTTTACTTAGGAATAAAGCACTCGCCATTGGCACATAAGTGAGCGAAAGGATAAATGCACCTAGAATAGCAAAGGCCACTGTTTGCGCCATAGGCTTAAACATTTTCCCTTCAATACCAACCAGGGAAAATAAGGGGAGATAAACAATCAGGATGATAATTTCGCCAAAGGCTGCACTATTTCTAATTTTAGAGGATGCCGTATAGACCTCCTCGTCCATCTGCCTTTGATTAAGCTTTGCAACACCATTCAGGTGAAAATTCCCTGTAGATATCCGGTGAACGATACTTTCCACAATGATTACAGCTCCATCCACAATTAATCCGAAATCAATCGCACCAAGACTCATTAGATTTCCCGACACCCCAAATAATCGCATCATGGCAAGGGCAAACAGCAGTGCCAGGGGAATAACTGAGGCAACCACCAGACCCGCTCGAAAGTTTCCAAGGAGCAGCACGAGTACAAAAACTACTATCAGACCACCTTCTATTAAGTTTTTCTCAACTGTTCCAATAGCCCGTCCAACCAGTTCAGTTCGATCAATAAAGGGTTCAACAATCACGCCTTCTGGCAAGGACTTTTGAATCTGGGCCATTCGTTCTTTAACATTCTTTATTACTTCATTGAAGTTTTCGCCTTTAAGCATTAGAGTAATACCAGCTACAACTTCGCCCTCTCCGTTTCGAGTGACAGCCCCATATCGGGTAGCGCTTCCAAACTGTACCTTCGCTACATCACGAATGAGCACCGGAGCACCCTTGGTATTGGATATCACTATCTTTTCTATATCTGTAAGGGTTTTAACCTGCCCTAGACCTCTGATGAAATAAGCACTATTTTGCTGCTCAATATAAGAGCCTCCGGTATTTGCGTTATTTTTCTCTAAGGCATTGTAGATGTCTGTAACAGTAAGTCCAAAAGCATTTAACTGGTCATTATTAACAGCCACCTCGTACTGCTTAACATACCCACCCCAGGCGCTAACTTCAGCCAGGCCCTTGGTGCTTGTTAGCTGTCGGCGGATGATCCAGTCCTGGATGGTTCTTAAGTCAGTTGGCGAATATTTGGTTTCATAACCAGGCTTGGTATGAACAACGTAATGGTAAATTTCTCCAAGGCCAGTACTTATCGGCCCCATTGAGGGTTCTCCCATTCCATTAGGAATTTGTGATTCAGCTTCCTTTAGTCGTTCGGAAACTTGTTGCCTTGCCCAATAAATATCAGTATCGTCTGTAAATACCACTGTAATAACAGAAATACCTGAACGAGAAATGGAGCGCTGCTCGACAACATTGGCAATGTTGCTCAAAGCAAGCTCAACAGGATTTGTGATAAACTGCTCAACTTCTTGAGCCCCAAGATTGGGTGCCTGGGTAATTACCTGCACCTGGTTATTTGTAATATCCGGAACAGCATCAATAGGTAGCTTTAGAGCTGAATAAACGCCCCAAATAATCAACAGCAGTATACCCACAGCAATCACTACCTTATTCCGGATGGAATAAAGAATAATTTTATCTAACATGAATAGTTATGATTAGTAAATAAGAAAGTATCTCAAAAAGAGATCATCAAGAGAATGGCCTAAGCAATTCAGAGCAGAAGTTTAGCTCAAACGGGGAGGTTGCCATACGGCAAACATACTTTCTATTACTTTTCCGGGAAGATGCTTTCCGTACAAGCGGTCCGGACCTTGAGGTGCCTTAATTGTAAAGGTATTAAATAATGTCAGTGTAGGGCTTGTACAGCAAGAGCACTGGCAAAAAGGAGAACAAATATCTAATGCGTGCTTTGCTGTATTATCGGTACTACTAATTTCAACCTTCTCTTCATTAGAAGAAAGGTCCAAATCCGTACATGGCATCAGGCATAAAGCCAGTACCATAAAACTTAATATGTAGCTAAGTATCCTCACTCGGTTGCAAATATAAAATTTAATGCTCACAAATTATGTTCTTCAACAGTAAACAAAAGTAAGGGCATGTGGTATGCAATGATATTGCAAAGAAATATTACTTCTGAAGTTTGCATATTATATTATCAAAAAAGGGTCTATTGAGAGAGAAATGAGATCTGGTATCTGAACGTTCTGTCTCAAAAAACGAAGCTTAAGCGCTCTCCTGCCATAGTTGAGCCGCGTTATATCAATAACATTATAGTATACCGACCTAAATTAAATGTATTTTCTTTAGCGGTAAGTTACTGTGATATAAAAATATCATGATATGTTTATATCTATATATCCAGCACGATTGGTGCCTTATCCAAAATCAAGATCGAGTCTCATAAAAAGAAGATTTCACCTACGCCGTTAAGCCGATGTTGGCTGACTAATTAATCGTCTTTAAAAAGGAGCGTTATAGCCCATTCTTCAGGGTGTTTCCAATTACGTCTACACTGCGGACGCAATTCAGCTTGACGTACTATAAGGTTCGTTTAGTGTTGACAATTAAGAACTAGTTCTACTTTTGAATAATCAGCTTTTGGAGAAGCTTACAATGTAGATTTTTAACCGGCACAAGTGTACAGTACTTATACCTTTATCGTTTGTAGCAGAATCCGCCTAGATTTATAATCATTAGGCAGATACCTGAATCAGGATGAACAATATTGGCCTAAAAACACCATTAAACCGACTACGAGCAATTATGAATAGAATTAAGCAAATATTTATACTATCAGTTTTTCTAACTACAATCTCTTGCACAAATAAGTCAATGGAAGAGAGTTCAAATGGGACAGGAAGATTTAGCTATAAGAGTGGACACGTAGCATTTACGAATTATGGAAACAATATTGGAGCAATATATTACACTACAAATATAGACTCAGTAGCTCAACAACTAACCTTTCCAAAAGAAGGGTCTGATATCGTTTTTGATCTTTCTAGGGATTTGTCCAAAATTCTTTACATAAACTACCCAGAAGCAAAAATGGAAGTCTGCAATATTTGCCTATACGACTTAAAGGACAAAAAAGCAGATACACTACTAGCAAATGGAAAACTCATAACAAGCGTTCTACTTTCATCTAATGGTCAGTATGTCTACTTTACCAGCGCAGCCGAGATAAGGAATTACTCGCCCATTGCTCGGAAAGCTCCTCATGGAATGGATATATTTGAAATAACTATTGAGAACAAACAAATTCGAAAACTCACAAGTTTAAATGCCTACTCTATTCAGGGTTTGACTACAACACCAAACGACTCTTCAATTGCCGTCAATATTTTTGATAAAAACGGATTAGGCCTGGTTTCAACAAAAACAGGAAAATTTAATAAGCTGCGCATAAACTCCTCTCGCAACGAAGTTGAAGAATACTTCTTTGCTGTTGATATAAAAAGAGACTCTATGATATATTTGGCACCTTATGAATTATACAAGTACAACTTCAAGACAAATGCAAGTGAGTTTATCTTGAGGTGTCCAGGTGGAGGCCAATGCGACGTTGTTCAACCAGACAGTTCATGGACTAACATCTTAATTGGAGAAGGTGATAAAACTTATCTCTATAACCTTCCTGCAAAAAGATTTACCGAAGTAAATCTAAAGATAAAATAGTACTACATGAAGAATTGTCTCAAAAAAGGAATATTTCTCTATCTTGCCTAAGCATGGGCTGCACTTGGTTTCCAGAACCCTTCAAAAAAGTCTTTCCTTGGAACAGTGAATTACGTCAGCTTATGGATGAGAGGTTAGAAAGTCTATATTGGCTAGTACTAAAGCAAAGAGCACTTATGAAATTTAAAGTTCACTACTTAGGTCTGCTGCTTACAATTTTCTTAATCTCCTGTTCTAACACAAAGAAGGAGGCTAATGGAAAGATTTCTGAATTAGATAATGAAGGGGCTTCTCAAGAAAAGAAAAATACAACTGCTATAAGTGATAGTGCCAGCATTATTAAAAAACTGCAGGGAAAATGGAAAGAATCTGAATACCCTTTTCGTATGGCTAATTTCAAAAATACAACAGTTAAATTTATTGAAGAAGGAACAAACACAGAGCCAATATTTCGTGAATTCAAAATTTCAAAAAGTTGCCCTTTTGACGTAAATAACCTAAAAAATGCCCAATCAGAAGATATATTTCTAGTTATGATGGAGGCTAAGTCTTGTGAAATACTTAAGGTTTCCAATACTACTTTAACCTTAAGTGGTTTTAACGTAAGTAATGGCCATGATTATAAAATAGTTTATAGTAAGATGGAGTAAGTTAAAACTATTGAAGGATAATATGCAAGTTGGCGACATGCTACAGAAATCTGTGTATCCTTAGTCACATCAGGGATGGAAAGCATATCTAGGCTGCCAACATATGCTATATTCGAGGAATAGCCTCATGGATGCTTAAAACTATTCGTTGACTGCAGTCTAAAACCAAAACCCCATGTTGAATATTTTCAGGAAACATATAGAAAAATTTACACAAGTTTCTGATGATGAATTCGAAGGAATAAAGAATTTTTTTGAAACCAAAGAAGTAGCTAAGAAAGAAAACTTATTGGAGGAAGGCCATATGTGCAAACATCATTACTTTGTAGTGAACGGCTTGCTACGGAAATTTTTCATCAACGAAAAAGGCATTGAACAAACTACAGAATTTGCCATAGAGACCTGGTGGCTAACCGACAACTTTGCCTATGAGCACAAAGTTCCTTCAGAATTTTATATTCAAGCTGTAGAGAAATCTACAATATTTTATATATCAAAGGCCAACCAAGAACAACTATTGAAGGCATTTCCGATAATGGAACGGTATTTCCGCTTTATTTACCAGCGGGCTTATGCAGCCGCTGAAAGGCGTATTAAATATCTTTTTTCTCTTTCAAAAGAAGAATTTTATTTACAGGCTATTAGAAATCATCCCGAGTTTGTGCAACGTGTTCCCCAGTACTTAATCGCTTCATACCTGGGATTTACACCCGAATATCTAAGCGAAATTCGTAGGAGGTACATTTCTTAAACCAGTTTAAGTTTCTGCGTTTTAGCATTTTTCAATTTTGTATTGAACAATTAAAGAGAAATACAATGCAAAAACGATTTAACATTAAAGCAGTAGCTCCAAATGCTCTGAAAGCAATGATCGGGCTAGAAACCTATCTTTCACAGTGTTCCATCTCCAAAACAACAAAAGAACTCATTAAGATCCGTGCTTCACAAATCAACGGGTGTGCGTTTTGTATTAATATACACACTCAGGATGCAATTAAAAGTGGCGAAACCAATCAGCGCATTTTTCTGCTGAATGCTTGGAGAGAAGCTGGGGGTGTTTTTACGGAAGAAGAAAAAGTTGTGTTGGCAATAACGGAAGAGATAACGCTAATACATCAAAATGGATTTTCAGATGAAACTTACACAAACGCCTTGCAATTTTTTAGCGAAACCCAAATTGCAGATATTATGATGGCAGTTACTACTATCAATATGTGGAACAGGATTGTATTAAGCAGCCACCTATTAATAGGACAAAGTCTTGCATAAGACTACTGTGAAAAATCGCAGGTTTAACAATCTGCGATTTTCATTGGAGGAAAAGGATGAATGCCTCACGAAATGAAGCTTAAGCACTCCCCCATCGGAGTTGAGCGCATAATATCAATAGCTTTATAGTATACCGACCTAAACTAAATGTATTCTCTTTTAGCCGTCGAATATGAGTAACCGGCCGACCAACTGCATATTGATGCGTCTAGGTAGATGAGAGATCCCTGGAATTGGAGAGACAAAAACGAGATTTGTCTCAAAAAACGAAAACTAATAGACTTCGATACCAGGCTGGGGATACCACATGTGGTTGCCATTATTATCATCCAAAACCTCTTTGATGATTGAAAAATCGCTTCCTGCCTGATAGACATGACGACGGGCGTTCAAATATTGATAGAGATTATGGGTTCTTACCTCCTGTAATGTTATCAGGTTAAAACCATCCAAAACATGCTTTCCATGATCAAAACCATCGTGATCCCACATGGAGAGCGCCAAGTTTCCGGAAATGGGAAAAATAATTTGCGCGCCACGCATTGTCAAATCGCCCGCAGGTGCATCCACACATAATCTGTTAATAATGATTAATGGATTATCACTGGTGAAAAGATTGTTTTTGGGTGAAACCCATATGGTCCAAGACTTTTTCAAAAGCCTGTCTTGCGTGGTATTTACGATTTTAGGGTCAGAGTAAAGAAACGAATGGAGCACTGCCCCATAACCTTCATCGTGTTTGAACTTGAGGTCCCTTGACTGCTGGAGCTCAGAATTTTCACTTATTAGAAAGGCCTTGATAATTTCCATTCTTTTATCCTGAGCCTTCTCATAAGAATTATAATGCATTTCACGGACCCAAGGAAGGCTCAGATATTGAATGCCAACATAAGCAGCAAAATGATCCTTATCCATGTTAGATGAAAAAGCAGAGGTAGGATTTTTATGTGCGAGCCATTCTTGTGCACGTCGCTGTATATCAATCAGTATTCGGTTATATTCGGACTCTATATTTTTTGCAAAATACTCGGTCTCATAATGATTCTCATCGATAGGATTTTTAAGCTCTTTGTTGAGGTATTTCTTGTCTATCCGGTAAAGATTTTCGGCGTAACAGATTTTTTCAATGGCTTTACAATATGCTTTACTAATCTGCTTATCATAAACATAAAGCGTCTTGTCGTTAGCACTAAAGCCCCGTAAATAACAAACGGGAATAAAGTGTTGTTTAGTGTGATTTTTATCAACCATCGAATTTGACATAAAAGCCGCTTGTGATTACAGGCGGCTTTTCAAAAATATAGAAAATCCGTTTACTTTCCTTGTTCTTCAGCATGCGTGACTTGTTAATCTTCCTCGAATTTAATAGGTGAAAAACAGAAAATTTAGAGACATGATCAGCAAATAAACTGCAATGGTTCTATTTAGAAGATTGTATAGTTTTATAGCATCTTTTTGTCTCAAAAAACGAAGGCATACACAAATTCGATGAAAATCTATTTTAACCTCATAAGGAACTGCAACTAATAGCCAAGGGAGTTCAAAATCCTCCCTTGGAACATTTTACAACCATAAATACGGTCACAAAATTACTCTGTAGCTTCTTACGCTAGGGACATTCCGGAAGACTTAACAAATTATCCGGCGTGTCGGCATCTGCTTCAGTTCTTAGATACTTCGAACCGTTTCTTGAAGATACTACCACATTTCTAATGTGCCCACCCACTGATGTGTAAAAAGAATAGGTCCCATTTTCTATGGATCTTATTGCTTCAGATATAGTAAGCTTCCATCTAGTACCATTGTCATTAACTCCGCCCACATGCGAAATTTTTTCATAAGCGCTATAACGGTCATTTTTGTTAATACAAGAAATTTTTACTCTTTGTGCCATAATTAAAAGTGATATTACTCTTCGCTTTGTGCGAATCCACGGAATCTTTTATACAAATAAAAAAAAAGACATTTTCATCCATTAATCTCTTACTCTATTAGTTAAAGTTAGGTTGACGTACAGTTTTATTCTTACGGATAACCGTAAATCCTTAATTTTTATTTATTTGGAGTGAATCGAAAAATCTGATAATTAAGGGTTCTAGCCCGTCTCACAAAACGAAGGGACTTCAGTATGAAATAATACAGATTACGACATCCTCTTATATTTGTATTATTTAGTAGATGTTGTACTTTAGTACGAACACACCTGAAATCGTTATGAAGCTCTTGAAATTATTTTACCTTTTCGGTATCGCTATCTTTGTGTCTGCTTGCTCAATGTTTACCTATACCCCATCGTATTTTGGAACTGAATACACGCCGACTGACACTGTGCAGATCTTTTATTCCGCTAAAGACATCAAAGAGCCCTTTAAGGTCATAGGACATATGAATGCGATAACAGGAAATTCCATTTCCAGCAAAAACCGAACACAAGAACTTGTATTAGAACGGGCAAAAAAAGCGGGTGCAGATGCAGTAATTTTTTCCGAAATCGATAGGCAAAGGAATAAAAGTACAAGTGATGATTTCTCAGTGAAAGTTGAAGTAGTGAAATTCATCGACTAGAAGGTTGATCATCTGAAATCTTTAAAGCCACTGATATCCCTTATACGGATGTCTAAGCTGCTAGTGGATCTGTCTCGAGAAAGGAAGACTTCTCTCCAGCTGCAGTAGGCGTTATTATTTTTGATCATCTTAGTATAGCAAAGAAAAAGGGACCATGATCCATGTGATCAAAGTCCCTTCTATCTAAATTAACGCTCTCAAAATACTATAGCGTTTAAACGTTAATAATATTGTGCACATATAAACTTTTTTGCTGGATTATCTGATTACGAATAAGCCAAAATTTAACAGATTAGGAATCAGAACTGTCTTGAATAACGAAGAAAACGCCTAATAAATCTTTTGTGTTGTAGTCGACTCAGTTATCCGGTAACAATTAATAAATACCCAGATGTCACAGAAAGGGGCTCGAACTTTAAAAGTAAGCCTCAGATTTTATTTTTTGCTAGGAAATGCCTTCAACAGGGTTTTTGCTTCTTGTGCAGATAGAAGTGACACGCTGCCATGTCTTGCATCTTCTGGCATAGCCACTTCCTTCTCCACCTTCCAATTAAATAAATCTGGCGAAGATGAAACTCCATACTGATCAACCATGGGATAATCATACAACAATAACCATCCAGATTTAACAGGATCTTTCATAACGCTTGGTCCTTCTGTTATTGTAGGTACAACCTGTCCATCATTCAATGGACCATGATGAATATCATACGGCCCTTCTATATTTTTAGATGTAGCAATCCGAATGCCCCGTCTTTCTCCAGTTTGGTTTCCAAACTCTTCTTCTTTATGAAACAAGTAATAGACACCCTTATGCTTAGTTATGGTCCCATCTATGACAGAATATGGTGGAGCAAACAAAATCTTTGCTGCAGAGAAGGTTTTCCAGTCCGTAGTTTTGCAATACCACAATCTACTTTCTTTCCACCCCGCGTCTTTAAATGAAGAGGACCAGAAAATGGTATACTCTTTTGTTTCTGCATCAAAGTAAAATTCTGGTGCCCAAATGTTTTTAACAAATTCTCCTTTTTCATCTTTAACATCCTTCATTAGATGTATGTATTTTTCAAATCTCCAATTAATCAAGTCATTTGATGTTGCGTAGGTAGCACTGGGCCCGAGCTCATTCTTTTCCTCAACGGTACCACCTCCTCCTGTTGCTATTAATCTCCAAAGGCCATCTTCTCCACGATGAATATACTGATCACGCATAAAAGGATCCCATGTGGGTTTATTGTCATTAAGTGCAGCCCAGTGACGGCCGTCAGTTGATAATGCCAGATGGAGTTTAGCAACTAGCATTGGATTTGGTAAAGGCACTTCCACCGTTTCCCCTTTAGCATTTATTTCGATGCGTGTAGGGTATCGCTGACGGAAGTATGTCAGCATCCAGACGCTGTCACGCTCAATGGGCAAGTTATTTGTTTTGATAGTTGTTGATTGTGCAACTAGGATTTCGCAAAAAGGCAGCAGCAAAAAAAAAGATAACAGAAGTTTTTTCATGCGTTGTGTAGCTTGTGAAGCCCAATATACGATAAAGTACAAGGCCCAAATCGCCATAATATCTATACCAAATACAAACAGGCTTAATACCTGTCCAAAAGAACAAAAAATGTATCTCCAAAGAATACCGAGAAACAGGGTTATTGAATTTGTTTTCACCTGCTGGATGCTCTAAAAGGCACCCTTGTGCTAAAACTATTTAAGCAACAAAGTGTATAATAATGAGAAACTATAGTAAATGGAAAAATCTTACCAAGAGTTTGAAAGTGAAAATACAGCTTTAAAGAACAAGATTGAGCAGCTTGAAGTATCTTACCAAAATGCCTTGATTAATCTTCAAGATAGATTGAGCACCGAGGAGCGTTTAAAGGAAAGTGACGAACGGTTCAAAACAGTTTTTGAGCAGTCCAATGTACCCCATAAAATCATTGATATCGACCTAAAGATGGTTAATATTAATAGTGCACTCTGCGATATGCTTGGCTACAGCAAGGAAGAAGTCCTTGGAACTACGATACTGGATTATACCCATCCTGATTTTATTACCTACTGGTATGACCTGCATAATGCTTTGTGGAAGCAAGAGCTACCCTTTTTTAGTCTTGAGGCCTGTCTGATCAATAAGGACAAAAATCAAATTTGGTGCCGGGTTAATACCATAAGATTTCAAGATAAAGGCGAGATACATGGTTTTACTATTCTGGAAGACATTACCGATCGTAAACAACTTGATCGGCATAAGGATGATTTTATAAGTACGGTTAGTCATGAGCTAAAAACACCCTTGACTTCATTGAAAATGCGTTGTCAGGTACTTCTTAGCAAGATGAAGAAGATAGAAGACAACTTTGCCATAGATATGGTCCAGGGAATGGACAAGCAAATCGATCGACTGACCAAACTGATTAATGATCTGGTGAACATTTCAAAAATTGAAAATGGGAAGCTGCAGCAAAGCGTTGTGCCCTATGATCTAAATTCACTAATCGAGGAAGTTGCTGATGAGTTTACGTCCTTTATCACAGACCGGACAATAAGGTTTAAAGCTCCCCACAAGCTAATGCTACATGGCGACCCTGATAGAATACAACAGGTGATTTACAATTTAATCTCAAATGCTGTGAAATTTTCTGCAAAAGACACCATCATAGATATCTCACTTGAGCAAAAAAAAACAGATGCCGTGGTGTGTATTCAAGACTATGGCAGAGGTATACCAAAGAAGAGCTTAAACAATATTTTCAAACGTTTTTACAAGGCAGAGTATACCTCCAATCAGTTAGAATCTGGACTAGGTTTGGGGCTATTCATATGCATGGAAATAGTTAAAAGTCAGAATGGGAGATTGTGGGTTGAAAGTACGCCTGGAAAAGGGTCTACATTTTGTTTCACTTTGCCGATGCTCCCGGAAGTAGATATCATAGATTAATGTCTTTGACCTAATAAGAACAAAAGTCACAGCATAGATCAAGATATGCTTAGCTTAATTTATCAGATCAAATTCTAATAAGCAAGTAGTAAACTGCTAATACCAAACTTTGAGAACTTTACCTTAAGGGATTGTATCCAATTAGAATATGTCTCCGGAAGGTAAGGCTAGTTGACGTCCTCCCGTTAAGTTGAACACTTAGAATTAGAGCTTCGGGGCGTATTTTCATGCAATTTAATAAATTCCTGGGGAGAAAGATCATCCAAAGTACTGTGAGGCCTGAAGTGATTATATTCCCATCTCCAATCCTCGATTTTCTCCTTTGCATCATCCATACTAAGGAACCAATTTACGGATAAGCACTCATCCCGGAACTTGCCGTTAAAGGATTCCACATACGGGTTATCAGTGGGTTTACCTGGTCTGGAAAAGTCCAGGGTGACTTTATTTTCATAAGCCCAGCGATCCACTTCTTTTGATATAAACTCACTGCCATTGTCACATTGGATCCGTTCGGGGACCGTTCCTTCACACAGGGCAATGTTACTTAATTCCTGCTGCACGTCTTCTCCTTTGAGTGATTTTCCTACAAGCAGACTCAGGCACTTTTTACTGTAATTATCCACTACAGCTAAGATCCTGAAACGGGAGCCATTGAACAGGGCATCTTGCACAAAATCCATACTCCACACCCGATTTATTGCTGGAGTATCTAACCGCTGAAGTCGGTGTGCAGCACTACGGCTTCTGCGGGGACGTTTACTTCGGAGATTCAGCCCTTCTTCCTTGTACAGGCGATATACGCGCTTGTGATTGTCTGTGAAGCCTTCCCGTCTGAGCAGGACAAAGATTCGCCAGAAACCATATCGAACTCTGCTAAGAGCAATATCCCGTATGCGCAGACGCAAATTTGTGTCTTCCCGAGGCTGGTGGCGATAGTAATACATTGAGCTGGACAGACATACCATCCGGCAAGCACGACGACCTGATATCCTGTACTGGTCCTGCAGCCACACGGCCGCCTGTTTACGAAACACCGGTTTCAAAGCTTTTTTTTTATCACCTCCTGTAGCATCTGTTTATCCAGACTCAGGTCGGCAACCAGCTTTTTCAACTGATGATTCTCTTCTTCTAACTGTCGCAATCTGCGTAATTCACTCACCCCTAAGCCACCGTACTTCTTCTTCCAATTGAAAAAGGTAGCCTGGAAATACCCATCTTTCGGCAGATTTCCTCCACCCGAGTTCCTGTCTCTGACTGCTTTAAGGCAAAAGCTATCTGCGCCTCTGTAAACTTCGATTTTTTCATGACAATTATCTCTTTTAAGTTATCAATAATTGCCCGTTTTCTCTACTTTAAGCTGCTACTGTTTTCCGGGGGGAGGTCACACCACTTGTAGCTAGGCTTTAAAACTTGTTTGTGGTAAATATTAAATCATCAACAAGCTCCCTATGAATATCGTAGTACTTGCATTTATTCAATATTATTTTTCTGGCATAATCAACCACACAAACTACCATTATATGCTCACTTTTAAGGATAGCTTCAAAAGCAATTAATTCAATTTGATTATAAGAATCAATGATTCCATATGGTCTTTGAGGCGCATAATATATTATCCGGTACATACCAATAGTTTATTCAAAGTAAGGGTAAAAGGAAATAATGGGCAACAGAATAAATACCTGATATCAAAGAACTACTGGGTAAACTATTGTAGTAGTTGGATAACCATCAAGCTACTCGAGTTGATCATAATACCAGACTTTATAAGCAGCGTTTATTCATGCCCAACCGATTTGACAATATTCTTGATTTTAAATCCTTTGTTGCTGTTGATGGTAAATGTATTCCATTTGGAAGATTATATATGGTAAGATCTCAAACCGGATTAGGTTTTGTATAAGTTAAGATGAATAAAGTGGAATTTATACTGTATTCGTGTTACTGCACACATATGGTCGATTACTTTCCAGAAGTGAGACATATTATGCTTTATATTTACCCACAATGAGCAATAATGTGCAATAAATTACTCACTTGACTTTTTAAAAGCATCTTACCTAGAGAACAAAACAATAATAAAATGTCAGAACATTACGGATCAATAGTAGAAAAAGTGGTTAGAAGAGAAGGCCACTCTTTAACAGACTTAGCAAAAGAAATTGGTGTAAATAGGCGCTCTCTCTACAACTGGTTTCTGCAACAAAGACTTAATACAGAAGTTATTATCAAGGTTGGAAGAGCGATTAACCATGACTTTTCTGCTGAATTTCCAAAATTGTTTGTTCCCGAGGACTTCGAAACTAATGCTAAGACTAACTTAGCAACGCACCCAACTTCCACAGAAAACATAAATGTTTGGAAGGAAAAATATATTGATCTCCTGGAGCGGTACAACTTTTTGCTGGCTGAAAAACAGCATATCGCAACACCAGATAGTTTGGTTAGGTTTAACGTTTCATTTGTTAATGCGAAAAGCGATGAATATATAATTAAGCTCAATAACGCTCCTAGTAATCTTTTCCTGGAAAAATGTAGGAAAGCTGGTTACAAGATTAAATCCATCAATCGGGGCGAAATACCAAATAGCCAAAATAAAACATCAAAATCTTTTAATGGAATACAATCACAACATGAAAGAATTTAGATATCGGTAGATGACAAGCTTATACTTGAGCGTCAGGTTAGTACAAGGTTTACATAAGACTACTTCGCAAATTTGTCTCGCAGTACACTATAAATTAAAATTTATCAGCTTGTACATTATGAGTATACCACACCTGGGAGCATCCTTTACTTCATTCATACAAATAGTTCAATTGGATTGCCTGTGTAAGTGTCCCTAAAAATCAAACAGTTTAGAACTGGACAGAAATGCTTAGTTTTAAATAGGAATGAAAAAGACACGATTCACCGAAACCCAGATTGTAAAAGCCCTTAAAGAGGGTGAAGAAGGC
>Ga0265798_10003778_pt1 | contig 21314 bp, 17 predicted proteins | sample P3T30metagenome_FD_192430 | JGI IMG/M metagenome (GOLD analysis project Ga0265798, IMG submission 192430) | Plant litter microbial communities from East Loma Ridge, Irvine, California - P3 T30 | ecosystem: Environmental > Terrestrial > Plant litter > Unclassified | place: USA: California... | reverse complement strand
GTGGCGGACATCGTCGATCAAGGCATCGTCGACATCCTCGAAGCGCCTGGTGGCGACTGCTTCGTAGTTATCGGCGAGCACAAAGCCGATAATATTGTCTATGATCCGCAATGTGTTGGCTTCGGTCGGTCTTCGAAATCCATTTCGATCCAGGTGACGAGCACTGCCGGCAACAAGAACGAAACCAAGTTCGCCTTCTAACGCTTCGTTGCCGGCGACCTGAAATCGAAATTGGGGGTCCGACCTGACGACATCATGATCAACATGGTCTTTGTCGAGAAGGAGGACTGGTCGTTCGGTGATGGTCAGCCGTGGTAACGACTTCCGATATCACCGCGGCCCACAACTGAAGGGCCGCCGATTGATGACCGCTTTGGGGAAGCGCCGACGGCGGTTCGGGCGGCTGCGTTGGGTCGCAAGCAGCCCTTCGCACGGCCGGGCCCGACCGGATCTTGACCCTATTCCGGCGGCATCTCGCCGGCGGTGTCCGGGTTCACCCCGTCGACGGCCGGCTCCGCGGCGGGCCTGGGCCGGGACCGGCGCGGGGCCGCCGCGGCGGTCGGAACCGCCGTGTTGGCGCCCAGGCGGGTGGCGAGCGCCAGGGCCCGGTTCTCGGTGACCCGCAGGTGGCAGAAGCCGTGCGTGCCCTCGCGGGCGTAGTTGCGGCAGAGCTGCTCCCGGTCGGCCGAGAAGGCCGCCTGCTCGCTCACAATCGGGCGCACATCCTCGCGCCGGGCGCGCTGGGTCATCAACTTGTAATTGTCGCGTACCGCCTTGTCGGCGACGCCCCGGCCGGTGTCGAACTCCCCGGCCCGGGGGATCAGGCTAGCGCCCGCCGGCCCCCACAGCCCCACGGGGGTGGTCGCGCAATCGGCATTCGAGAAGGTGCAGATCGGTCCCTGGCCCAGCGACGTGACCAGGATCCCGCCTTCGACCACGTCGAAGCGCAGCGGGCACTCGGCCCCGGCAGCCTCGAAGCGCGGCGCGCCTTCGGGCTTGCCCTCGGAGGACAGGGTAATGGGGTTGCCGTTGGCGAGCGGCACCGTGCAGGATTCCGCCGGCTGCGAGATCTTGGTGCCGGGCAGCTTGATCCGCGCCGTGACGGCGGTGCCGGCCCGCTCCAGCTTCAGGGTGCCGGACATGCCGTTGAGCTGGAGCTCCGGCCCGATCACCCCGTCCTCGGAGGGGGCCTTCAGCACCACCGGGCGGGCGGGGGCCGGAGCGGGCCGGCTCGCCTCGGGGGGCGACGATGGGGCGGGGCCGGGCTCCCCCGGGGCGGGGGCCGCGGGCGGACCCTCGGGCACGCCGCGGGGCGGCACCGGCGGCCGTTCGGGCTTGATCCCGAACAGGCGCTCGAAGAAGTTCTGGGCCTGCGCCGGCGGGGCGCCGAGCAGCGCGGGAACCGCGATCGCGGCCGCCAGGACGGGGAGCAGGCGGGGGAGCAGGAGGCTGCGGGTCCGAGGCATCTGGCTCTGACGAGAGGACGAGGTGGCGGGGCCACGCTCAACCCCTTGTCGAACCGTTAACACGCCATCGATGGCCTTGACGTGGCAGCAGAGCAACAAAATGCATCGACGCCATTCGGGTAGGGCCGGCGTCACGGCAGGATTTTTCAGGAGCGCCAACGCGTTGGCAGAAAATCCGATCGCCGGGGCCAACGGGCCGGCTTTGCCTTGCGAGCCCGTCCGGGGGTTCTTATATCGCCCTCGACGCGGGATTACGCGCTGGATTTCAGCCGTTCACGGCCCTTGATCCGGCCCGGGTCCCATACTCACATCACATGCACATCCGCCATGGGCCGAGCTGCTTCGGGGCTCGGCGGTCTGCTTGAACGCGACAGAAGAGGGATCCCACCATGGGTAAAGTTATCGGTATCGATCTGGGCACCACCAATTCGTGCGTGGCCGTCATGGAAGGCACGCAGCCCCGGGTCATCGAGAATTCTGAAGGCGCCCGCACCACGCCGTCGATCGTCGCCTTCACGGACGACGGCGAGCGGCTCGTCGGCCAGCCGGCCAAGCGCCAGGCGGTCACGAACCCCGAGCGCACGTTCTTCGCCATCAAGCGGCTCGTCGGGCGCACCTTCGACGACCCGATGACCCAGAAGGACAAGGGCCTCGTCCCCTACACGATCGTCCGCGGCGACAACGGCGACGCCTGGGTCGAGGCCGACGGCAAGAAGTATTCGCCCTCGCAGATCTCCGCCTTCACGCTCCAGAAGATGAAGGAGACCGCGGAGTCGCATCTCGGCCAGCCGGTCACGCAGGCGGTCATCACGGTCCCGGCCTACTTCAACGACGCCCAGCGCCAGGCGACCAAGGACGCCGGCAAGATCGCGGGCCTCGAGGTGCTGCGCATCATCAACGAGCCGACCGCGGCCGCCCTCGCGTACGGCCTCGACAAGAAGAAGGCCGGCACCATCGCGGTCTACGACCTCGGCGGCGGTACCTTCGACGTGTCGATCCTCGAGATCGGCGACGGCGTGTTCGAGGTGAAGTCCACCAACGGCGACACCTTCCTGGGCGGCGAGGACTTCGACAACCGCGTGGTCGAGTACCTGACCGCCGAGTTCAAGAAGGAGCAGGGCATCGACCTGACCAAGGACAAGCTCGCCCTCCAGCGCCTCAAGGAGGCCGCCGAGAAGGCGAAGATCGAGCTGTCCTCGGCCACCCAGACCGAGATCAACCTGCCCTACATCACCGCCGACCAGACCGGCCCGAAGCACCTCGCGCTGAAGCTCAGCCGGGCGAAGTTCGAGTCGCTGGTGGACGACCTGGTGCAGCGCACGATCGAGCCCTGCCGCAAGGCGCTCAAGGATGCCGGCGTGTCGGCCTCCGAGATCGACGAGGTGGTGCTGGTCGGCGGCATGATCCGGATGCCCAAGATCCAGGAGGTGGTGAAGTCCTTCTTCGGCAAGGAGCCGCACAAGGGCGTCAACCCCGATGAGGTCGTGGCGATCGGCGCCGCCGTGCAGGCGGGCGTGCTCCAGGGCGACGTCAAGGACGTGCTGCTGCTCGACGTGACCCCGCTGTCGCTGGGCATCGAGACGCTGGGCGGCGTGTTCACCCGGCTCATCGACCGCAACACCACGATCCCGACCAAGAAGTCCCAGACCTTCTCGACGGCGGAGGACAACCAGAACGCCGTCACGATCCGGGTCTTCCAGGGCGAGCGCGAGATGGCGGCCGACAACAAGCTGCTCGGCCAGTTCGACCTCGTCGGCATCCCGCCGGCACCCCGCGGCATGCCGCAGATCGAGGTGACCTTCGACATCGACGCCAACGGCATCGTCAACGTGACGGCCAAGGACAAGGCGACGAACAAGGAGCACCAGATCCGCATCCAGGCCTCGGGCGGCCTCTCGGACGCAGACATCGACCGGATGGTGAAGGACGCCGAGGCCAACGCCGAGGCGGACAAGAAGCGCCGCGAGCTGGTCGAGGTGAAGAACCAGGGCGAGAGCCTGGTCCACGCCACCGAGAAGTCGGTCTCGGAGTACGGCGACAAGGTCCCGGCCGCCGACAAGGGCGCGATCGAGACCGCGATGACCGCGCTCAAGACCGCGCTCGAGGGCGAGGACGTCGAGACCATCAAGGCCCGGACCACGGACCTGATGCAGGCCTCGATGAAGCTCGGCGAGGCGATGTACAGCGCCAACCAGCAGGGTGCCGGCCCCGAGGCCGGTGCCGAGGCGGGCGCCTCCGAGAAGAAGGACGACGTCATCGACGCCGACTTCCAGGAGGTCGACGAGAAGGATCAGAAGAAGCGCGCCTGAGGCGTCGTTTCGACAGGACCGTGCGGGGCCGGAGCGATCCGGCCCCGCCTCTGCTTGTGAGACGCGCTGTTGCGCGGGCGCCGCAGGACCCGGATATCGTCCGAATTCAACCTCGGACCGGCCGGCTCATGCTAGAGCGCCGGGGTCGCCACGATCGCGGCGATGCCTCGGCCCGCTCACCCTGCTCGAGACCGCCCCCTGAACGGCCCGCCCCGGCGGGTCCTGGGGACAGGTCCAGGGAACACAGCGCCTTCTGAGTGTCCGGAGACTGGGTGGGATGTCGAAGCGGGACTATTACGAGATCCTGGGATGCGCCAAGACCGCGACGGAAGGTGAGCTGAAGGTCGCCTTCCGCAAGCTCGCGATGACCTTTCATCCCGACCGCAATCCCGGCGACAAGGAAGCCGAGATCAAGTTCAAGGAATTGAACGAGGCCTATCAGTGCCTCTCGGACGGGCAGAAGCGCGCGGCCTACGACAAGTTCGGCCACGCCGCCTTCAGCCAGGGTGCGGGCGGCCCCGGATTCGGAAACGAGTTCGGCGACTTCATGTCGGACATCTTCGACAACTTCTTCGGCGACGGCCGGGGCGGCGCCCAGCGCGGCCGTGGCGGCGGGACGCCGGGCCGCGAGCGCGGCTCAGACCTGCGCTACAACCTCGAGATCACCCTCGAAGAGGCCTTCATCGGCAAGGCCGAGACGATCCGGATCCCGACCTCGGTGACCTGCGAGGCCTGCGACGGCTCGGGCGCCAAGCCGGGCTCGAAGCCGCGCGCCTGCCCGACCTGCGCGGGCTACGGCCGGGTGCGGGCCGCGCAGGGCTTCTTCGCCATCGAACGGACCTGCCCGAACTGCCACGGCCGCGGCGAGATCGTCGACGACCCCTGCGCCACCTGCCAGGGCGCCGGCCGGGTCAACCGCGAGCGCACGCTCTCGATCAACGTGCCGGCGGGCGTCGATGACGGCCTGCGCATCCGGCTGGCCGGCGAGGGCGAGAGCGGGCTGCGCGGCGGCCCGCCCGGGGACCTCTACGTGTTCCTGTCGATCAAGCAGCACGAGTTCTTCCAGCGCGACGGCGCCGACCTGTTCTGCCGGGTGCCGATCTCGATGGTCACGGCGGCGCTCGCGGGCGAGATCACCGTGCCGGTGATCGACGGCTCGCAGACCCAGGTGCGGATCCCGGCCGGAACGCAGACCGCCAAGCAGTTCCGGATCAAGGGCAAGGGCATGCCGGTGCTCCGCTCCCGGGAGGTCGGCGACCTCTACATCCAGGTCTTCGTCGAGACCCCGCAGAACCTGACCAAGCGCCAGCGCGAGCTGCTGCAGGAGTTCGACCAATCGGCCTTGCCGGAGAATCACCCGGAATCAGCGGGCTTCTTCGCCAAGGTGCGGGATTTCTTCGGCAGCGCCGTTCGACCCTAGGAACGCCGATCCGACGCGCTCGCCGGGGTCGAATCGGCATCCCGGTCGGCGGCGGGCGCGTTGGGCCGGATCCGAACCGGTGCACGCCCGTTATGCATCCGGCGAGCGTGGCATGCTTACCCTAGGCGCCGGCCCGGCTTGACTGTAAGACGGCGCGTTGCCTTAGCCTTCCATTCCCATCGGCTTCGAGGAATCCAGGACTTGCCGCCGCTCCGCCGTCCCAGCGCGAAGGCCCCTGCCGCCAGGGGGGACAATCTTGGGCCGCGGCGCGACCCCCTGGAGGACGAAGCCCGCTTCCTCCGTTCCTGGTTCGAGCGGCCGCTCGTGACCGGCGCCGTAACCCCGTCCGGCAAGATGCTGGCCCGGACCATGGCGTCCTACGTCGATCCGCGCCGCGAAGGCCCGGTGGTCGAGCTCGGCCCCGGCACCGGCCCGGTCACGGAGGCGCTGATCCGCCGGGGCATCGCGCCCTCGCGGCTGATCCTGGTGGAGTTCAACCCGGATTTCTGCCGCCTGCTGACCCGCCGCTTCCCGGGTGTGACCGTGATCCGCGGCGATGCCTACGACATGCGCGCGACCCTCAAGACGGCGCTGTCCCAGCCCGCCGCCGCGACCATCTCGAGCCTGCCGCTGTTCACCAAGCCGCTGGAGCAGCGCCTCGACCTGCTCAACGCCGCCCACGACCTGATGCAGCCGGGCGCGCCGTTCGTGCAGTTCACCTACGCGGTGGTGCCGCCGATCCCGGCTCGCTGCGAGGCCGGCAGCTACACGGCGGACCGCTCGAACCGGGTCTGGCTGAACCTGCCGCCCGCGCGGGTCTGGGTGTATCGCCGGCCGTAGGACACCTCTTGTTGCCACCAACTGTCCCATCGAGCGGAACGCCGCGCCGCGCGGAGCCCTGGGTTGCTTCGCTGAGCTGCGCTGACAGGCCTGCATCGGACCGAGCCGGCGTTCAGCTCTTCATCCGGAGGCATGCGCCGCGGACCTTGCTGACGGTCCCCCCTCGTCTGGCGAAGCGTTTGCACCCAGGTTAGGTCAGTGCGGCGCGCCCGCCGCGCTGCACCCGCGCACGACACCAGGGAGCCGCTCTTTTGGCCACGATCATCCCCGTTGCCTCGTTCGACTGCGTCGTGTTCGGCGCCACCGGCGATCTCACGGCGCGCAAGCTGCTGCCGGCGCTGTTCTACCGGTTCCGGGACGGGCAGATCCCGCAGACCAGCCGAATCATCGGCGCCTCGCGCTCGGAGCTGTCCACCGACGCGTTCCGGGAGCATGCGAGGGACGCGCTCAAGCGCTTCGTGCCCGCCTCGGACCTCGCCGAGGATGCGCTCCACGCCTTCCTCGACCACGTGGATTACGTTGCGGTGGACGGGGCCGGCGAGAGCGGCTGGGCCGACCTCGTGGCCAAGCTCGACGAGCGGCCCGACCAGGTCCGGCCCTATTATCTCGCCACCTCGCCCGACCTCTACGGCTCGATCTGCCGCAACCTCGCCGCGCACGGGCTCGTGGGCGAGAAGTCGCGAGTCGTGCTGGAGAAGCCGATCGGCAAGGATCTGAAATCGGCCCGTGCGATCAACGACGCGGTCGGCGAGGTCTTCCCCGAATCGCAGATCTTCCGGATCGACCACTACCTCGGCAAGGAGACGGTGCAGAACCTGCTGTCCCTGCGGTTCGCCAACACGATCTTCGAGCGGCTCTGGACCTCGGACGTGATCGACCACGTCCAGATCACCGTGGCCGAGACGGTCGGGGTCGAGGGCCGGGCCGGCTACTACGACACCTCGGGCGCGATGCGCGACATGCTGCAGAACCACATCCTGCAGCTCCTGTGCCTCACCGCCATGGAGAGCCCGCTCAACCTCGAGGCCAACTCGGTGCGCGACGAGAAGCTGAAGGTGCTGCGCGCCCTCAAGCCGATCACCGCCCACGACATCCAGTTCGCCACGGTCCGCGGCCAGTATGTGGCGGGCGCCGTCGACGGCAAGCCGGTGGAGGGCTACCTCGCCGAGCTCGGCCACGAGAGCCGGACCGAGACCTTCGTGGCCATGAAGGTCGAGATCCAGTCCGGGCGCTGGGCCGGGGTGCCGTTCTACCTGCGCACCGGCAAGCGCCTGCCGCAGAAGCTGTCGGAGATCGTGGTCCAGTTCCGGGCCTCGCCGTTCTCGATCTTCCCCGAGGAGGCGTTCGGGCGCGAGCCCAACCGCCTCGTGATCCGCCTGCAGCCGCAGGAGGGCATGAAGCTCGAGGTGATGACCAAGGATCCGGGCCCCGGTGGCCTGCGGCTGCGCCCGACCGACCTCGACATCTCCTTCGAGGAGACCTTCAAGCAGCGCTACCCGGACGCCTACGAGCGCCTGCTGATGGACGTGGTCCGGGGCAACGCCACCTTGTTCATGCGCCGCGATGAGGTCGAGGCCGCCTGGGCCTGGGCCGACGGCGTGCTCAAGGCCTGGGCCGACCGTCCGGAGGCGCCGCGGCCCTACCCGGCCGGGAGCTGGGGGCCCACCGCCGCCATCGCGCTGATCGAGCGCGACGGGCGGACCTGGCACGAGGAGCTGCGGTGACGGCGCGGCGGCTTACGGCCAAGCTGCCTTGATGCGGTCAAGCCGGATGACGAGATTGGTCCCCGCCGCCGGTCACCGCCCCGCGAGAGGGCGGGCCCGGCCTCGCACGAGGGATCATCGCATGCTGAACACGGATCCAGGCATGGCCGGCTCGGCCGAACGCCGGCTGGAGCGCTCGGTCGACGCCGCCCTGCGGGTCATCGCGGCCGCCCATGTCGAGCGGCAGGCGCCGCCGATCTCCGCCGCCCGCCGCCGCCTGAGCGAGGTCTACGGCGCCACCCGCCTCGCAAAACGCCTGGAGCGCGAGCGGCGCAGCGCCTGAGCAGGGATCATCAGACCACCGCGTCCCAAGTCTCGCTGAGCGGCTCGCTGAGCGGCGTGGTTTTGCGGATCAGCCGCACCCGCAGCACGATGTCCCCCGCCGGCATCGGCTGGGGCGGCCGCCACTCCACGTAGACGCGCCAGCCGCCGGTCTGCGGCACGAAGTTGGCCACCGGCTCGTGCAGCGTGCCGGCGCTGGCCGAGACCTCCGCGGCGACCGCCTCGTCCGGACCCTTCGGCAGTGACGGACCCTCGAAATCGATCATGCAGAGGCGCCGCTCCGGCCTCGGCGGGACGGTCGGGCGCAGGCGCTCGGCCGAACCGAACCGGGTCTCGGTGACCCGGGCGAGCGCGGGTTGCGGGATCGCGTCCGCGGGCTCCGCCCCCACGGTGGTCAGGCCGTAGGCGAGACGCAGGGCCGTGCCCGGCTGCACCGGATCGGCCGGCGCGAAGGCCGCCACGATGTTATCCATGTACTCTTCGTCCGAGGGGATCTCGTAGAGCTGCACGGCGCCCTCCGCGAAGGCACGCCCTTGGTCGGGCGACACCCACAGGCCGGGCCGGGCCTCCTGGCGCGCCTCCACGTCCAGATAGGCGGCAAAGCTCCGCTCCCGCTGCAGCAGCCCGAACCCGGTGAGCGGCTTCGCCCCGAAGGCCGAGATCTGCGGCTGCCGACGTCCGTTGACCAGCGGCCGCCACAGCCGGTCGCCCGGGGTGGCGACGCACAGCCCATCGGAATCGTGCACCTGCGGGCGGAAGTCGTCGAACGGCTTGGCGCCCCGGGCGCCGGGCCCGTTCTGGCCGTACAGGAACATGCTGGTGAGCGGCGCCAGCCCGAGCCGCGGGATCGCGGTGCGCGGGTGGAGCGACGCGGTGACGGCGATCCGCGCCGGGGCCCCGGGGGTGATCACGAACCGATAGGCGCCGGAGACGCTCGGGCTGTCGAGGAGCGACAGCACCGTGAGGGTGCTTGCGTCCGGCTCCGGCTCGCACAGCCAGTGGGCGACGAAGTCGGGAAACTCCTCGCCCTCCGGGGCGCCGGTGCCGATGGCGAGCCCCCGGGCCGAGAGCCCGTATTCCTGGCCGGCCGCGCGCAGCCGGAAATAGGACGCGCCGAGGAAGACCAGGAACTCCTCCTGGAAGCCCTTGGCCCGCCAGGCCGGCGTGTCCGGGAAGGCGTAGTGCAGGCGGAAGCCCGCGAAGCCGAGATCGGCCGGAAAACCCTGGCCGGCGAGCCGCCCGCCGAGGTCGAACATCCGGCTCTCGTACGGGATCGGCCGGGCCGGGCCGGTGCGCGGCTGGAGGTAGAGCGCCACGCGCTTGCGCTGCAGGAAGCCGCGATGGAACAGCTGCGCGCTGAAATGGCGGCCCAGCGGCACCCCCTCGGACGGCCGGAAGACGATGCTCCGGTAGCCGTCGTAATCCAGCCCGGTCAGCGCGGGCGGCAACTCGCTGGGCGGGGCCGCGTAGGGGGCGGCCGCCAGGCGCTCGGCCTGCGCCACCAGGGTCTCGAAGGTCATCGGGGCGTCCTCGGAAGCCCCGGAGACCGGTCCCTGCGGCTGAAGCGCCGGTCCGGCCCATGTTCGGGCGCCATTCAGATCTATAGCGCTAGGTAGAATACTGCCGGCAGCCGCGGTCAGGGCCGTCCTGAGAACGCGGCGTCGGGAGGGGGGATCGATCCGTTCGGCCTCCGGCTGCCTGTGCGGCCGGGTCGGCTGCGTGTCCTCGCCCCGCATATCGGTGTCCACGCTCATCGGTTCCCGCCCGCCCGCGGCGAGGCAGCCGGCAGGCTTCCACGGTCGAGTTCCTCGCGCCATGTCCTCACGCGTCCCCTCCTCACGCGTCACCGCCTCCGCCGAGCGGCCGCACCGGAACGCCTGTCCGGGCATTCCCGATCCCCAGCCTGTACGGACCGGCGCGGTTCCCCCCGAACCCGAGGCCTGGGCCGGCCGCCGCCGGGCCCTGCTGGCCCGGCGCCTCGCCCTGGCGGTCCCGAGCCTCGCCACCGCGGGCGGTCTCGCATGGCTGGCGGCCACCGCCTACCCGGCCGGCGGCAGCCCGCTGGCCTGGACCCTCCTTGTCCTGTTCGGCCTGCTGATGGGCTGGCAGGCGTTTGTCGCTTGCCAATACGTCTACGGGCTCGTGGCCACGCTCCTGGGCGACCGGGCGAAGTCGGTGCTGGAGCGCCGGGCGGAGGCCGCCGAAGCGCCCGCCGCGGGCTCCGGCCGGACCGCCGCCGTGGTGGCGATCCACGCCGAGGACGCGGTGGCGGTGTTCGCCAGGCTCCGGGTGATGGCCCGCTCGCTGGCACGCGAGCAGGCGAAGGGCTCGGGGAAAGCCATCGACATCTTCGTCCTGTCGGACACCCGGGACGGCGCGATCGCGGCCGTCGAGGAACACGAATTCGCCCGCATCCTGGCCTGGGCGGAGGCCGACCCGGCCCTGCCGCGGATCCGCTACCGCCGCCGGACCGAGAACACCGGCCGCAAGGCCGGCAACATCGGCGCGTTCTGCCGCAGCCACGGCGCGGACTACGCCTACATGATCGTCCTCGACGCCGACAGCCTGATGACCGGCGCCGCCATGACCCGGCTCGTGGGCCTGATGGACGAGAGCCCCCGCACCGGCCTGATCCAGACCGTCTCGTACGCGGCGGGCCGGGACACGCTGTTCGCCCGGATCCAGCAATTCGCCGTGCGCCTCTACGCGCCGCTGGCCCTGCGCTGCCTGGAGACCTGGCAGGGCCCGGAGGGCAGCTACTGGGGCCACAACGCGATCCTGCGGATCGAGGCCTTCGCGCAGAACGCGCAGCTGCCTGTCCTGCCCGGCCGGGCGCCGCTCGGCGGCGAGATCCTGTGCCACGACATCGTCGAGGGCGCCCTGATGGTCCGGGCCGGCTGGGAGGTTCGCCTGCTGCCCGAGATGGGCGGGACCTGGGAGGAGATGCCCACGAACCTCGTCGACCTGCTCGGCCGCGAGCGCCGCTGGTGCCAGGGCAACCTGCAGCACCTGCGCGTCCTGCCCTGGGCCGGGCTGCACGCGGCCAGCCGCTGGCACCTCGCGGTCGGCATCCTGGCCTACGGCATGCTGCCGCTCTGGATCGCCTTCCTGGGTCTGGCCTCCTGGCAGGCGGCCCGCACCGGCGACCTCGGCCTGCTCGCCTACGGGCTGATCGGCCACGGCGCCGCCGCCCACGGCCTCGCCGCCCTCAGCCTTGCCGTGCTGGCGCTGCCCAAGGTCCTGAGCCTCGGCCACGTCCTCGCCTCGCCCGGGCGCCGGGCGGCGTTCGGCGGGACCCGGGCGCTGCTGGCGAGCGCCGCCCTGGAGCAGGCCGTGTGGGTGATCCTGTGGCCGGTGCTGACCCTGTTCACCGCCGGCGCCGTGGTCTCGACCTTCCTGGGCCGGGTGGTGCGCTGGGAGACCCAGGACCGCGACGACCGGCAGGTCTCCTGGTCGGAGGCGTTCCGGCTGCAGGCCGACGCCGTGGTGGTCGGGGCGCTGATCGTCTTCGCCCTGGTCTGGGCCGGCGATGCCTGGCTCGGCCTGTGGCTGGCGCCCCTGGCGCTCGCGCTGCTCACGAGCCCGGCGCAGAGCGTCTGGACCAGCCGGGCCGATCTCGGCCGCGCCGCCCGGGCCCGGGGCCTGTTCCTCACCGCCGACGACACCGCGCAGGCGCCCGAGCTGGCCGAGCTGAGCCAGATCCGCGGCCTCCCGGCCGCCGCGCCGGCCCTCGTCCGCGCGGCGGCCCTGGAGCCCACGATCTGGCTCGCCGCCGACGAGGCGTGAGCGTCGGCGCCGGACCGGGGCGGATACGCGTAAACGCCCCGGTCCATCCCGCGCTTATGGCCAAGCTGCCACAGTGTTGCCATCGAGTCACGGAGGGGCGGAACCGGCCGAGCGGGGCGGTTTGAGACTTGGTTTTGGGACGCGAGCGTTTACCCCTTGGCGAGGATCGGCACGGCATCGTGCCCCAGTAATTCGCTGCGTTCCCACTCCATTTCGCGCCTGCCCCGAGAGGCTTTGATGCGTCGTTTCCTTCCCGCCCTCGTAGGGCTCTTCGGCGCGGTCGCCTGCACCGCGCCGGCGTTCGCCTACGAGATCGACCCGCTGACCCGTCAGCCTCTGAACGATGCACTGTCCGTGCGGGTGCGTCCGCAGGCCGTCGAGACCGTGGCGGTACCGGTGGCCAACGCCTCCCTCAACCCGGCCGACCCCATGGACGCGGCGGTGCCGCAGATGTCGGCGATCCCGCGCGAGACCGTGGCGTATAGCGGCCCCTACGGCGCCGGCACGATCGTGGTCTCCACGGCCGAGCGGCGGCTCTACTACGTGATGGGCGGCGGCCAGGCCCTGCGCTACGGCGTCGGCGTCGGCCGTCCGGGCTTCACCTGGGGCGGCGTGCAGACCATCACGATGAAGCGCGAGTGGCCGGATTGGCGTCCGCCGTCGACCATGCTGCGCCGCCGGCCCGACCTGCCGCGCTACATGAAGGGCGGGATCGAGAACCCCCTCGGCGCCCGCGCCATGTATCTCGGCGGCTCGATCTACCGGATCCACGGCTCGAACGAGCCGGAGACCATCGGCACCGCCGTCTCCTCGGGCTGCATCCGCATGACGAACGACGACGTCACCGACCTCTACACCCGCGCCAAGGTCGGCACGAAGGTCATCGTCCAGCGCTGATTTTTTGGGACTTTTTGGATGGGGCCGGCCGCGAGGCCGGCCCTTTTGCGTTCAGGCCTCGGGCAATGTCACCAGCGCGTCGGGGCGCTTCACCTCGATCTCGATGAACGCGATCGGGTGCTCCGACCCGTTCATCACGTCGTGCCGGATTCCGGCCGGGCGCATGTAGGATTGCCCGGCCGCCAGCAGGGTCTCGCTGACCGCCGCCCCGTCATGGACGCGCAGCACGCCCTCGACCAGCATCACCACGAAATACGGCCAGCCGTGCTCGTGCCAGCCGGTCACCGCCCCGGGCGAGAAATCCCAGCGGGTGATGCGGACCGTGGCATCGTCCTGCTGGATCGTGGGCACTGCGGGGATCGTGCAGGTGAAGGCCATGGTGGCTCCGGGGCTGGCGGGACGTCCGGCTCGCACCGAACGTCCAAAGATGAAGATGCGATCGCCGGCCGGAGAGCCGGTCAGATCTGAACGCCCGATCGGCCCGACCGCGCGTCACGGCGCTCCCGGCATCGAGGAGGGGGCACGGGCACCATGGCGGATTCCGATGATGACGACTTCGTCTTCGGAAGCCTCGTAGAAAATGAAATACGGGTGGGGTCGCACTGCGATGCGCCGGAGATTTTTTAGGCTCGTCAACCGGCCGCTTCTCGGCTGCTCCAGAAGGAAATCGAGGACAATCTGGATCCGGCCCTGAACGCGTCGTGCCCCTTGAGGCGATGCCTGCGCGATCTCCGAGAGCACACGCTCAAGTTCCGCCGCCGCATCCGCGGTAAAGCGCAGTCTCAAAGCCCGTGCTTCGCCCATATCGCCCGGATCTGCTCATCCGAAGCGAAATCACGCCGCGCCGCCTGGGCGCGCGAGTTCACGAAAGACGCTTCTTCCTCCGGGCTGATCCGGTAGACAGGCTCGTCCTCGCCGGCGAGGCGCAGGAGGACGCCGGCCAGCTCGTCCTGGGTTTCGGAGGGCAGCATGCGCACGCGCGCGATGGCTCGGTCGAGAAGCTCCGTCATGCCGTCATCGTGCGTCAGAATCATTGCCGAGAGAAGTCGTCTTGGCGCAGAAGCTGCCGGCTTTCTGACCAGTCGACCTCAATGGCAGCCGCACGAGCCCGAGCCGCAGCCCCCGGTCTGCTTCACCGGGGCTGTGCGCGCGGTCTCGCGGTCGAGCCCGCGCTCGGCCAGTTCGGTGAGGTAGGTCTGCCACCGGGATTCGTATTCGCGGCCGAGGATGTGGAGGTATTCCCAGCCGTAGATCCCGGTGTCGTGCATGTCGTCGAAGCCGAGCTTGACCGCGTAGTTGCCGATCGGGTCCACGGCCAGGATCGCCACGGCGCGCTTGCCGCCGATCACCTTGCGCTCCAAGGGCGAATGTCCCTGCACCTCGGCCGACGGGCTCGACACCCGCAGGTACTCGGCCGGCAGGGCGAAGCGCGCTCCATCCTCGAAGGCGACGTTCAGCACCCGCCGGTCGGCCGACAGGCGGATCTCGGTCGGCCACAGATCCTCGTTCACGGGTCACACTCCTCAAGCATTCCGGGGCCGCGGCCCGGGGTCGGCTTGCCCACGACCGTATCGGGCATCATATGCTCAATCATGCTCGATGACATCTCCAGCACGCCGCAGGGGTTTTCGGCCGCGGCGCCCCGCGCGCCGAACCCCGCACCGTTGATCGACCCGTTCCAGCGGGCGATCTCGTACCTGCGCATCTCCGTGACGGATCGCTGCGATTTGCGCTGCGCCTACTGCATGTCGGAGACCATGCAGTTCCTGCCCAAGCGCGACCTGCTGACCCTGGAGGAGCTGGACCGGCTCTGCGGCGTGTTCATCGCCCGGGGCGTGCGCAAGTTGCGGATCACCGGCGGCGAGCCGCTGGTTCGCCGCGACATCATGCACCTGTTCCGCCGCCTGTCGCGCCACCTCGATTCCGGCGCGCTCGAGGAGCTGACGCTGACCACCAACGGCACCCAGCTCACGCGCTACGCCGCCGAGCTGGCGAGCCTCGGGGTGCGCCGGATCAACGTGTCCCTGGATACGCTGGACCCCCAGAAGTTCCGGGCGATCACCCGGCGGGGCGACCTGCCGGTGGTGCTCGACGGCATCGCGGCCGCGCGGGCGGCCGGCATGAAGGTCAAGATCAACGCAGTGGCCCTGCGCGACGTCAACGCCGACGAAATCCCCGACATGATCACCTGGGCCCACGGTCTGGGCATGGACATGACGCTGATCGAAGTCATGCCGCTGGGCGAGATCGAGGCCGACCGCACGGACCAGTTCCTGCCGCTCTCGGTGGCGCGGCAGCGCCTGGAGAGCCGCTTCACCCTGACCCCGCTCTCCGACCGCACCGGCGGCCCGGCGCGCTACGTCCGGGTCGAGGAGACCGGCGGCAAGCTCGGCTTCATCACGCCGCTGACCCACAATTTCTGCGAGAGCTGCAACCGGGTGCGCCTGACCTGCACTGGCCAGCTTTACCTGTGCCTCGGCCAGGAGGATTCCGCGGATCTGCGTGCCGTGCTGCGCGCCTCCCCGGATGATGCCGTGCTGGCGGCGGCGGTGGTCGAGGCGATCACGCGCAAGCCGAAGGGCCACGACTTCGTCATCGAGCGCCAGCGCCCGGCCGCGGTGCCGCGCCACATGAGCGTGACGGGCGGGTAGCGCGCGTCACATCTCCTCGTCGGCGTAGCGCGACTGCGCTCGTCCGCGCTGTCCGGATCCCCTCCGCGGCGCCCCGGCGCTGATTCCCGCCACCAGGTCGGCAATGTGGCGCAGCGTCTCCACCGCCAGAGCCTTGTCGCCCTCGCCGCGGCCCTGGGGGATCAGCGCCTTGGCGAAGCCGAGCTTCTGGGCCTCCTTCAGCCGGGCGCCCGCCTGCGCCACCGGGCGGATCGCCCCGGACAGGCCGATCTCGCCGAAATAGACGGTCTCCGGCGGCAGCACCGCCCCCGACAGGGACGAGACCAGGGCAGCCGCCACCGCGAGGTCGGCGGCCGGTTCGGTGATGCGCAAGCCTCCGGCGACGTTCAAATACACGTCGTGGGTGCCGAGCCGGATGCCGCCATGGGCCTCCAGCACGGCCAGCACCATGGACAGCCGGTTCGGGTCCCAGCCGACTACGGCCCGGCGGGGCATGCCGAGCGAGGACGGCGCCACCAGCGCCTGGATCTCCACCAGCAGGGGCCGCGTGCCCTCCATCCCGGCGAAGACCGCGGTGCCGGCGGCCTGGTGGTCGCGCCCGGCCAGGAACAGGGCCGAGGGGTTGGGCACCTCGGCGAGCCCCGCATCGGTCATCTCGAACACCCCGATCTCGTCGGTGGGGCCGAAGCGGTTCTTCACGGCGCGCAGGATGCGGAAATGGTGGCCCTGGTCGCCCTCGAACGAGGCCACCGCGTCGACCATGTGCTCCACCACCCGGGGGCCGGCGATCTGCCCGTCCTTGGTGACGTGGCCGACCAGGATCACCGCGGTGCCGGTGGTCTTGGCGAAGCGGATCAGCGCCTGGGCCGAGGAGCGCACCTGCGTGACCGTGCCGGGGGCCGATTCGACGGTCTCGGTCCACATGGTCTGGATCGAATCGATGATCGCGAGCGCCGGCGGGCGGCCCTGGCTGAGGGTCTCGATGATGTCCTCGACATTGGTCTCGGCGGCTAGATCCACCGGACGGGAACTCAAGCCCAGCCGCTCGGCCCGCAGGCGCACCTGCCCCACCGCCTCCTCGCCGGAGATGTAGGCGACCCGCTCGCCGGTCCCCGCCATGGCGGCGGAGGCCTGCATCAGCAGGGTGGACTTGCCGATGCCGGGATCGCCGCCGAGCAGGATCACCGAGCCGCGCACGAAGCCGCCGCCGGTGACCCGGTCGAGCTCGCCGATCCCCGAGGGGATGCGCGGCGCCTCCTTGGTCTCGCCTGTCAGGCCCTCGAGCGGAAACACCCGGCCGCGGGCGCGGGACGGCCGCGTCGCGACCGGCCCGGACTGGCCGGGCGCCGCGGCGGCCTCCTCGACGATCGTGTTCCAGCCGTTGCAGGCCTCGCAGCGCCCGCGCCAGCGGTTGTAGACCGCCCCGCAGGACTGGCAGACGAAGGTCTGGTGGATCTTGGCCATTCGGGTCCGCGCGCCGCCGGTCCGGCATTCGTAAGGTGGGTTCGGATCACCCTACATAAGTTCGAACATAACGCGAACCCAGCCCCGTCAGGATCTCGTAGCCGATCGTGCCGGCGGCGCGGCCGACGGTGTCGATGTCGAGGCTGTCGCCGATCAGCACCGCGGTGGCGCCGCGCCGGGCGGCGGGGGCCGCGGTGACGTCGAGAATGATCAGGTCCATGGAGACGAGGCCCAGGATCGGGCAGGGCACGCCCCCGACCAGCGCCTGGCCGCGCCCGCTGATCGCCCGGGGGAAGCCGTCCGCGTAGCCGAGCGACAGGGTGGCGAGCCGGCTCGGGGCCGGGGCCGTCCAGCGGCCGTTATAGCCGACGCTGGTTCCGGCCTCGACATCCCGCACCTGCGCGATCAGGGCCTCCAGCCGCACCACCGGGCGCATCGGGTTGGCGGATCCGGGCGTCGGGTTGCCGCCGAACAGGGCATAGCCCGGGCGCAGCAGGTCGTACCGGGCGCCGTCGAGGAAGACGCCGGATGAATTGGCGAGCGACGCAAGCAGGCCCGGGTAGGCGGCCCGGACCCGGGCGAAGTCGGCGATCTGCCGGGCGTTGACCGGGTCGGCCGGTTTCTCGGCGCTGACGAAGTGGCTCATCAGCAGGTCGATCCCGCAGGCCGCGATGCACGGGTCGCCCGCGAGCGCCAGCGCCTCCGGCACCGGCAGCCCGAGGCGGTTCATCCCGGTGTCGACGTGGAGCGCCGCCGGCAGGCGCCCGCCCGAGACCGCCACCCACTCCGTCATCTCCTCGCGGCTGCCGAGCACCGGGCGCAGGCCGTGGGCCGCGAAGGTCGCGCCGGCACCGGGCGGCAGCCCGTTTAGGACGTAGAGCGCGGCCTCCGGCAGGGCGGCCCGGGCCGCGATGGCCTCGGACAGGTGGGCGACGAAGAAGGTCCGGCACCCGGCCGCCCACAGGGCCGGCCCGACCCGGGCGACGCCGCAGCCATAGGCGTCTGCTTTCACCACGGCGGCGCAATCCGCGCCCCGGGCGGCCAGCGATCGCCAATTCGCGGCGATCGCCCCGAGATCGATGGTCAGCCGGGCGCCGTGGGCGCCGTCAATCGTTTGGGATTTGGTCATCTACCGGACGCCTACGGTCCAATCGGTCCCGAGCGGACATGCAAGATGCATAATGGATTTCCGAGACGGATGTTTGTCCGCGGTTCATAGCAAAACAGTCGTCTGCAGAAAAGAAATTGTCCGACGTTTGAACGGCGGGAGTCCGCCGGAGTAACGCTCGTTGCATGTCGACGGTTGGCACAGGGCGTCATTCGGCGTGCAATCTGTTGACAGCGCCGGTGCCACGGGGCCGGCAAAAGGATGCTCTACTGATAGGCTGCTTGAAAATAGGAGTTTATTCAGATAAGGATGCCCTGATTAAGGAGCCTGTACATGCGAAACGACTAGAAAGTCGCCTGTGCGGTCGCTAGCAGACAGATAGAGTTATGCCGTCTTGAAATAAGGAGGGTGTTCATCGAAAAAGAAATTACATCTAAAGAATACAATCCAAATCAGCCTCGCCTTCCTGCACGGCATACAGGCGCTGGGCGATGGACAGACGGCGGAACTACCAACTTACCCCCGCGCCCAAAGATCGTAAATGCTAGCAAGGTATCCCTGTACTCTCTTGTTACAGCTCAACAAGACTAAGACGAGCAGTATCTCCGCGACTTGATTGTTGCAAATTTACTGGCCTACGCGCATGTTGTGCCCAAGCTATGTTTAGAATTGTTGCATGCGAGCGCGGGCATTCGATTCCGCCCCTAAGCCTCTAAGGACGCTGCCATGATCATCGCAAAAAGAGATCTAGCGGTGCGTTCGCCGTCCGGTGATAACCGAGTGGAGGTATCTATTCATGCTCCAGAATTGCAAGATGGAGTTTGGATGTGTTGATATCAAATTGGGTGGCCAAATCAAAACAGGGCGAGTTTTGCTGCGGGAGCCGACTCGATTCAGGCCCTGCATCTAGCCTTACAGAAGATAGGTATGGAATTGTATGTCAGTCCCTATCACCTGTCCGGCGACTTAAGGTGGGAAAAAACCGGGGACGGGTATGGCTTCCCGGTGCCCAAGAATGGGCGCGATATGCTCGTCGGTGCAGATAAGTCGTTCGCGGGCTGACGATGGGTGTGTGATTCTCTGCGTTGCGTGGGCGTCGAACGGTCGCGCCCAACGGCGTGACCTGCAAAACGCCGCGGTGCCCCAGTCTGGCATTCGGCCACCCTGTTGCCCCGACCCGGTCTGATGCACGGACGGCACAGGCCGCCGGGAGGTCGGTGGCCGAGGGTGACGGCCGAGGTTCGGCTTGGTATACCTCCCCCGCGGTCCTGGGGAGCCGCAGGGCCGCCGCGGCATCCCCACTGGTGCCTAAAGTTCACAGATGCCGTTTACCGTCCTGGATCTCGTCGTGCTCGGCATCGTCGCGGTCTCCGCGCTGCTCGCGGCCGTGCGTGGCGTCACCCGCGAGGTGCTGGCCATCATCGCCTGGGTGGCCGCCGCCGCCGTCGCGTGGTCGTTCTATCCGATGCTGCTTCCGCTCGTGAAGCAGCACGTCAACAGCGATACCGTGGCGCTGGTCGCCTCGATCGCGACGATCTTCCTGGGCACGCTGATCGTCGTCTCGATCATCACCGTGAAGATCTCCGACGTGGTGCTCGATTCGCGCATCGGCGCGGTCGACCGCTCCTTGGGCTTCCTGTTCGGGGCAGGCCGCGGCTTCCTGATCTGCGTGATCGGCTGGGTGTTCCTGTCCTGGCTGGTGCAGGGCAAGGTGCCGGACTGGGCGGCTCAGGCGCGCACGCGTTCGATGCTGGAGAAGTCCGGCGACGCCCTGGTGGCCCAGCTCCCCGAGAATCCAGAGGGCTTCCTGAAGCAGTTCAAGAAGCCGAAGGTCGTCACGCCGCCCAACGAGGCGGCCGACGCCCCCGCCGAGACCGACCCGGCGCCCCAGCGCCGCACCGAGACCGCGCCGAGCCCGACGCGACGCTGACCTGCGGCATTCGCCGTTGGTCGGTCTGCGTGGAGCGCCTAGATAGCGGTTCCGGAGACGATCGGATGATATCCGCGACGACCGGCGCGCCGGCCCGTCGCCGCCGGGACCCGTGAAGTGATCGATCGCACCATGTCCCAATCCGACGCTTATGCCGCCGATTTCGACCTCGACGGCGATACGCTGCGCGAGGAGTGCGGCGTCTTCGGCATCTTCGGGCACCCGGAGGCCTCGGCCATCGTCGCGCTGGGCCTGCACGCCCTGCAGCACCGCGGCCAGGAGGCGGCCGGCATCGTCTCGTTCGACGGGTCGGTGTTCCATTCCGAGCGCCGCCCCGGCCTCGTGGGCGATTCGTTCTCGGACGGCGACACCATCGCCCGGCTGAAAGGTCGCGCCGCCATCGGGCACGTGCGCTACTCGACCACCGGCGGGACGATCCTGCGCAACGTGCAGCCGCTCTTCGCCGAACTGGCCAGCGGCGGCCTCGCGGTCGCCCACAACGGCAACCTCACCAACGCCCTGTCGATCCGCCGCGACCTCGTGCGCGACGGCGCGATCACCCAGTCGACCTCCGACACCGAGGTGATCCTCCACCTCGCGGCCCGCTCGCGGAAGCCCCGGATCGTCGAGCGCTTCATCGACGCCCTGCAGGCGATCCAGGGCGCCTACGCGATCGTGGCGCTCACCAACAAGAAGCTGATCGGCGCCCGCGACCCGCTGGGCATCCGCCCGCTGGTGCTCGGCGAACTCGACGGCCGCTACATGCTGGCCTCCGAGACCTGCGCTCTCGACATCATCGGCGCCCGCTACGTCCGCGACATCGAGAACGGCGAGGTGGTGGTGATCTCCGAGGAGGGCGTCGAGTCGATCCGCTTCGCCGACGCCGTGCCGATGCGCCCGTGCATCTTCGAGTACATCTACTTCGCGCGGCCGGACTCGGTCGTGAACGGCAAGAGCGTCTACGCGGTGCGCAAGGCCATCGGCCGCGAGCTCGCCCGCGAGGCCGCCGCCCCCGCCGACATCGTGGTGCCGGTGCCGGATTCCGGCGTGCCTGCGGCGCTGGGCTTCGCGCAGGAGACCGGCATCCCGTTCGAGATGGGCATCATCCGCAACCACTATGTCGGGCGGACCTTCATCCAGCCGACGCAGTCGGTGCGCGAGCTCGGCGTGCGGATGAAGCATTCGGCCAACCGCGCCGCGATCGAGGGCAAGAGCATCGTTCTGGTCGATGACAGCCTGGTGCGGGGCACGACCTCGGTGAAGATCGTCCGGATGATGCGCGAGGCTGGCGCCGCCGAGGTGCATTTCCGGATCGCCTCGCCGCCGATCACCTACCCGGACTTCTACGGGATCGACACGCCGGAGCGGGAGAAGCTGCTCGCCGCGACCCACGATCTCGAGGCCATGCGCAAGTATATC
>Ga0265798_10003777_pt1 | contig 21317 bp, 20 predicted proteins | sample P3T30metagenome_FD_192430 | JGI IMG/M metagenome (GOLD analysis project Ga0265798, IMG submission 192430) | Plant litter microbial communities from East Loma Ridge, Irvine, California - P3 T30 | ecosystem: Environmental > Terrestrial > Plant litter > Unclassified | place: USA: California... | reverse complement strand
ATAGTAACGTCGAGCGCGATGACAACCGAATTCACGGCGATAAGATGATTGAAGAGGCGCTTCGCATCTGGGCCTCTGAACACAGCCGAGCTGCGCATGAGTATGAAGGTGCGATAGATGTACAGCCCGCTGATGACACACTCTTGAAAGACAAACCACGTAACCTGGAATATTTCCCACTTCTCGTAGATCTGGAGCCACTTTCCAGGTTTCGCCAGACTGGATCCAGTCATAAGCGTAGTTGCTCCTCCTTGCACGACAATGCAGTCCGCGATGATCATGTATAGCAACCATTTGTCCGTCTTCCCTGAGCTGATGAGATGCAGCCGCGACCAGAGTACGATAGATTGGCCAGTAATCATGAGTATGCCCCCGCCGCACGCCATGGTGATCTCCAGTGGAATTGAGTCGCATACATTATAGTTGCGGATGAAGTAGCCGAAGGCGTGTATAATGATACCGAGAGACGCTGCGATCAGCGCGTAGAAGTAGACCCCGCGATATGAGCGGAATCGACGGAAGATTCTGACGAAGACCTCAAGAGAATGAGAGACGGCGAGTGCGAGGAAGACGATGACGATGAGAGAGGTCCTGTAACTCAACGTGGGATTTGAGCCCATACCTTCAGCTCGATCAACCAGTCGGAAAGCCATTGTTGGTGTGACTGTTACCGAAATCACTTCCTACAAGATCGTGAGATGCAAAGACCAAGATGAGCTTGGTGCAGTTGCGATTGTAAAGTTCATCTGGATAGCTGGGGAAAGGCCGCGGGGATCAAGACCCGATCGTGGACCGCCTTCTCCTACTCAAAAGACTTGCAACGATTCCTATTCACACCACACTTGACGCGCACGCTGAGATTCGTTGGCCTCATTCTGTACTCGTTCGATCCAGACTGACCGCCACCAAACTTTGAATCCTTCGATCCGTGCCCCACACCCTGGTTCCTGGCTGAACGTCGATCATCACTGGCTCGCATGCATCATCCGCGGCCCGCCTGCAAGGAACATATGTTCGAGGGCATGTCATCACGACGCAGATGAAGGGGCTGATGCGAAGCCTTGCTTTTGAAACGCGGATGTGAGTAAGGAGGGCTGCTAGCAATGTTGGGGCGGGGAAGATGTCCACCAATAGAATGAAAGGGGGGACACTCTGATCGCTGCTTGTATCCTTGTCAATCAATTTTAACGGCAACGTTGTGCCGCTTGCATCAGGCCAGTATTGCTTCACACCACGCGGCAACCAGTTAGTGTTCGCGTATAAGTCCTAGTGAGTATGCGTTTTGGTAGCGGATCGTTTCGACGATGCTATTTCACGCTACGCTAATAATCCACAAGACAAGACACACGCAAAAAAAAAGAGGCATGGATCAACGTTGAGTCTGGTACAGAACAGGTATTGTTTGACTAGAGCTCGCCGGGTTGTGGTCACTATGGCTCACGCATTGTCAACGGTTGCTGATTGCCCACCGAATCATAGACTGGCACAGAATTTTGTTTCTTCGATGTAGGGTTATTGACTAAGATGCTAGACCAACATGCGTACTTCTAAGCCACGATCGGAAGCATTTCTCCAGCTATAGATCAGACAGTTTCCTGGAACCAGGCAGCCAAGACTATCCAACGGATACTATGCCGCACGAAATGCTCACCGCCCTTTCAATTACAGACGTATTGTGTAAGCGATGATTTCCTTCTGTGAGGGGAGTTGACCAAGTTGTTGTCATTTCCAGAGCGAATGTGACAAAAGGTACGCAAAACTTACGCTTCTGCAATCGCCTCATAGAGCTGTCGTTCTTAGATAAAATTACGAGGTGTCCAATTGTGTTGCCGAATATAGTGAGGAAGCCAGCATCTGTAACACAAGTAGCCGAGTAATTCTAACTACGTGATGACTACCCTCGACACCAGCTAAAAGCTCTAGTATGACACGATCCGTGACACCAACAAGGGCTACCATGCGCATAATCGTTGGGGAGCATCGTACGATTAGCTCTGTCGAGCATTCATACTTTCGCTCTCTCACATTTGGATATGACCTGGGGTCGTCTTCATCTGTCGATTCTACGCTGGGAAGATCGTCGTCCCCGACGTCATGATGGACACTGCGAACGTGGCTCGCAAGCTCAGGGCGATCCAGAAGAGTGCAAATGAATTAGTTTGATACGTAAATTATCCACCCGGTCTGAAAGTGTTCGTAGAGGGTTTCTGTTGCGATTTCATTGAGCTTGCGCGAAGCCAAGCAGATCTTGAAGAGTCATCATAATGTGACTTCTTACGTCAAGATAGCGACCTGTTTCGAATGTAGATGTTACTTAGGCTTAGCATTTCGTGCATTCGAAGTCAAATTGAGCTTCAGTCGAGGTTTGCGTCTCGGAGTTCAAGGCTTAAGATGGTAGTGTAGATCTGATTTGTGGTCGAGCATTTGAATAGGACTGTTGAAAGTCAAGCATTCGTTTTGGCCCGGCAGGTAGACGGTCCCATTCTGCGCATGGTCTGCTCTTACGTGTACCAAACTAATTTATACTGGATGCAGTAAGCAAACCAGAAAACGACAAAGCGTATGTGCTTTCACAATCCACTGATGGTACAGATCAACCCTCTACGATGTACGATAGCAAGAGACAAAGACTCGGCGATGGGTTCATCACCAGTAGTAGAAGTGTTCTTATTCAAGCCAGAATAAAAAGCTCCTCGGATAGCAATGTGCTCGAGTAGATAATGAGTGGGTTGACTCTAACTGAGTCTCGACTCCTCGCATATGCGCGTGGATGGATCAAAACGATACCAGTTCTGGAGAACTCTCAGGTATTAGGATGTTGTTTATAGAGAGAGGACCACCATAATACCTAGGTAACTTGAGAATCTGGTCTCGAGCACATGTACAGCCATCTTTGCTAGAGCATGGTTTAGCATGGGAAACCTCGAGTTGTACGCATACGTGCTGATACCTGCCCCTGTAAGTAGACAACTGATCTGAGAATATCGTGTCAACATAGGCCAGTCCGTCTTATCGTGTCGTAGAACAAGGCCAGAGGAACTGACGTGTCTGATATACACATCGAGCAGGATGTCGGCGCGGCTTGACCGTGTAAGGACACTGAGTAGATAGCATCTGGCCCGATCATAGCTTATCGTACAAGCGGAAGAGTTAGAGAATTGTTGCGAGAAATAAGAGAGGACGAGTTCCATAGTAAATATGCATTGTAGGTGTGGGAGGTTGGGAATGCAGACGCGGGTCGCGACGCGATTTGGCATTCGAGTGGACGGCAACAGCCAAGCAAGTGGCTTGAGGTCAAAGACAGCACGTGCACGTCGGAAGTTCTTGCTGTCGCTCCTGAGGTCCACTCAAACACCATCGCCATAAGTCCTACATCTGAAGCCGTCGTCGTACAAGCATGTTGCTGCAGCCACGTCTACCATCTCATAATTCGCCAGAACTTGGCAAGAGGATCCTTTCCCCCGCGCATTGCCTGTTCCTACAATGTTCTCAGATTTATGACCTAGCCAGGTAGCAGATTTACAGCAAACAGGCTGCAAGTGGCTTGCGACAGCTCTTCGACGGACCCTCCCTGCAGCATGTCTCGAGCTGGTGGGGCGTGTTCGATCCGTACGATCCTGATAGTCTGAGGTTGAGAAGCAATTGTTACAATAGTGGGATGTAGCATCCTTTCCTGTTCTTACGTTTGGCACTGATAAGGTCTTGGAGGACGAGCCGACGTACTACCGACGTCTGGGTTAGTGCTTGCCGAACAGGATGTAGGCAATGTGTCAATAAGACCTTATCAATCCAGAGCCGCTTGATGCGCCATCTCGAGCTAACGGAAAAGATCCGACGGATAACCCATGCAACGAGTGTGCGCCGACGGGAATTCGCTGCAAGCCGTGTAATAGCGAGTTGGGGAGTTGATAGCCGTAAAGTTAGGTGAGGCAACAATAGCGGGGCAATTGCCGATGCCGGGCAGTACTCCAACGGCTATCTAAGAACATCGGTATATTGGTATTATGTCGGCATTACATGAACAAGATCTCATCAAGAAAACGTACTGCATACACTTAGTCTTTGAAAGCTTTCTCCAAGTTTCGAAGGTACGTCGCAAGATTGAGTGTAAGCTGTATGAATGTGCCACATATTAACAGATTGACAGGAACAAAAACACATCTAAAGCGATGTCTAGACCTGAAGTGCGAATCCCTCAAGGTACTGTTGTAGGCACCACCTTACGCGGCGACTACCCTCGTGCGGTTGAAGCCTTCAAGGGCGTTCCTTATGCATTACCACCAACAGGTGAACGCCGCTTCCGACCACCAGAGAAAGTGGCACCAAGTCAGGAGACTATCGATGCCTCAAACTTCGGTCCAAGAGCGCCAGCACAGCAGTTCATCGTGCTTGGACCGACGCTCGAGGAGAGTGAAGACTGCCTCACTGTTAACATCTTCCGACAAGCTGAACACAATGGATCAAACGCCCTGCCAGTGGCAGTGTATCTTCATGGAGGGGCTTTCAATCGGGGAAATGCCGCAATGCATGACACTGCATCCATGGTGGGATGGTCTGAACTTCCGTTTGTTGCAGTGTCATTCGGCTATCGTATAGGAGCCCTAGGCTTTCTACCATCAAAGCTGAGCGCCGCAGAAGGCGCGCTCAACTTAGGTCTGAAGGATCAGATGTGCTTGCTGGATTGGGTTGAAGAGAACATCCAGCACTTTGGGGGTGATAGGAACAACGTAACGCTCATAGGACTTTCAGCCGGCGCACATTCTGTGAGTACAAGCCTGTGTTCTTTCTGATCAGCCTGACTGACATTTCTCTAGATAGGACACCACCTCTTGAATTACCAAGAGGGCAAAAAGCCTAAGTTTCACCGTGTTGTCATAGAATCTGGAGCTCCAACGTCCCGCGCCGTCCGTAAGCCAGACGCAGAAATCCACGAGATGCAATTTGCCGACTTCTTGAAGGAAGTTGAATGTCCATCATCACTACCCGAGTCAGAGATATTTACCTACCTCCGTAAACTTCCGACTTCCGCAATCGCTAAAGCCCAAACTAAGGTCTTCCAAAAGTATAACCCCAGTCTACGTTGGGCGTTCCAGCCAGTGATTGATAACGAAATCATTCGCCGCCGTCCAATTGACGCCTGGCGAACAGGGAAATGGCACAAAATGCCAATCATGACCGGATTTCAAGGCAACGAAGGCTCACTGTATGTGAACAAAAACATGTCGACCTCTGCAGATTTTCTGGGTTTCTGGAAGACATTGCTGCCGCAGATGAGCGAAGATGATATTCAAACGATAAACCGTTTGTATCCTGATCCGACAGAGGTACCCGAATCCATCTATAAAGAGACACGACTCGAGCACGGTGTTGGCCCAATGTATAAGCGTATCGAAGCGGCTTATGCACACTATGCATACGTGGCCCCAGTCCGTCAAACGGCTTTCTATGCTAGCCAGGATACCCCCGTATATCTATACCACTGGGCAATGAAGCGGGATATCGTCTATGGAGCTCGTCACGCAGACAACATGTTCTATGAAGTAAGAGATCCTTCATTCATCGCGAAGTCTAAGAGCCAGGACGAGTTGTCGGGTACTCTGCATGCCTACGTCACTAGCTTCGTTTGTACCGGCACCCCAAATGCGCTTGGCGGCTCGTATGCCAACAGAACGGAATGGAAGCCTTACAATAGATCAGATCCGAAGGTGATGATCTTTGGAAGAGACAATACGGAGTTGATTGGTGGAGAGACTATCGGCGAGCCGGCTATCATGGTTAGTGACACTTATGCGAAAGAGGAAAGTGATTTTTGGTGGTCCAAGGTTGAGCTGTCTCAGCAGTAGTTCTCTAAGTGTACCAGGGGTTCACACATGTGTATCGAGAGCCCTCCATGTTCTATTCTGGACATCGAGTTGAACCATTCATATTCTTCTTCCACTGTTACTCACATTCATAGTTTAGCTTGCGGCACGATCTCGTTAACCAGAGCAACAACCTTCTCAGCGCATCCGTACGACCCCTGATAGCCCCACCCAGCGTGTCCATAATTGTGTATGACCCAGATTCCATCCATTTTCTCCCTCTCGATTCTGACGCCAGATTCCCTTCCAGGTCTTAACCCAACGCCATGTCTAATAACATCAAGATGTTCCGGCCCTTGGCCATCTGTCAGCTCAGGGGACATACTCACAGCTCTCTTCATGATGCGACTGGCGGTGTTGAGATCCGGTTGGCTCTCCCAGTTTCCATTCTGCATCGTGCCTCCTAGGATTGTTCCTCCACCAACAGCTCGTGTCATCATATAACATGCCTGATCGTCGCCGTCATCCGTTCCAGAAACGCATATCATCGCTGGGGCCACGTTTCTCACTACGACCACTTGCCCGCGGATGGGGTAACAACTTTTATCCTCGACACCTCCTAGCTTGGCAGATGATAGTCCTGTCGCATTGACAACGATATCGGGACTGAAACCATCAACACCAATGGATCGTAATTCAGATACATGTGTTAAAACTTTTCGATGAAACACCACTCCGTTTGCGCGACATTGGCCCACTAGCCATGGGAGATAAAGCGCCGGGTTGATGCATACAGAGCCGAATTCACAGCCTGATGCCATTCCTGATGGCATCTCGGAGATAGGGAGATCTCGGTAGTCGTCCACCAGTTCGCGCCACCAGGGGTTCTCAGCAAACACGTTGCTAAAAGTTGTGCCGCCACTACTTCTTAGCTTATCCATGTCTTTTCGTCGGCGATAGATTCGACATTCTAATTTGTTAGCCATGGACCGTGATATGTAACGGTAGAAGAGATTACTGACTCTGAAGATGGATGCCTGCTTCTGGTACATCTGTCGCTAACCGCTTGAGTTGGGGCCATGTTTTGCGTTCATATTGACTATCTGATGATGAGGACATCCTTCCCGCTATGCGTCAGCTGATTTTGTAGCTTGTAGCTTTTGTGTGCAAGCTTACGGCATGAAGTTTGCGCCAGCCCATGGTGATGCATATTCAATGTCGTGGTCGCCTGGCATATGCTTTGCTACAACAGCGATCTTATTGCTTTGATCCTTGGATAGGAGATACGCTGATGTCAGCCCGGAGACTCCTGCTCTTCACCACAAGATGTGTTAGCTGTAGAAAGACGACGTCTGCTGCACGATGGAACGAGCTTACCCAATAACGATGATATTAGGCATTGTGTAGCTGTCGTTGTACAAACGTCACGTAGGTGCGCCAACGATTACCGGGACTTGTTTGCAAGGTTCAATGAACGACGGGCTATTGTCTCGAGGTGCACAAGCGGTTATTGGCCTCGCTAAGCCTTAAGTAGTCGACGGGTCAAAGGTGCATGTTCGACGCCAAGCCCGCACCGCAAGTTCTCCGCCGGATAACCCAAAGCTTCCGGTATCCACGATCGGGTCCTACCATTCGCGAGGCTCATGAATGCTGACCTTCGTTAACTGTATTGCGCAGGCCTGAATTAAGTGATTTCTTGGAGGATTCATGCTTCCAGTTCGTTATCGATAAGATTGCGTCACTCAATCAGGCAAGGCGTCGGCCGCACCCTCCCAGCTCCTGCACGTTCCCAACAGCTACATCTTCCGAACCATCACGACCAAAGAGAACCGCACCTACACCCCGGTCACGCTTACAGTCTCGCAATTGGCATCTCCAAAACTGCGACACAATCCATCTCGACTTTGGCACCGAGAGCCAGCTGCGGAACCGGTATGCACGTCCGGCACTACGATGCAATGTCAAAACGATTACTTGCCACACCGCCACGTAAGTGACCTACCGGTTTCTGATCGAATTTGGAGAAGAACTTATCATATACTTCATTCATGGCCTTGAAGTCGTCCATGGAGGTGATAAAGATGTTAAGTTTGATAACGCTAGCAAGGCTACTACCAGCTGCTTTGAGTATGGTGGACAGGTTTTCAAGTACCCGATGCTGAAGCAATATAATTAGCCGGTGTTGACCTCTTCATGGTACATATATTTACTGTCTCTGCTTGTATACCTCCCGGGATGATCTGCATCGTTTTCCCCTCGAGCGCAAGGCTACCAGAGCAATGAACCATACCGTTGCATACTACCGCCTGTGAAGCGTTGAGTGGGGCGGCTGGCGCGTCTTCCGTGTATATTGTCTTTCTAGACATGGTCAAAACAGTATCGGATGTAGAATTAGGTACCGAAAAGGATATCTGTCATCAAATCAACTATCTGAGAAGGATTGCAGCAGGTAACTATCTAATCTTGGTGACATATCGCACATTGTACGATTTGCATTGGCTTGAGAGATGCCGTCCTCGGAGCTCTCGTACAATCGATAGATCGGGAAATAGATAGATACAAGGACAGAGATATGCCGACAGCAACAACATCCATCCGAAGTATTACCGAGACGCTAAAGGAAGGCTAACGGCGGCTAGCGCTCACTAAAAGTTCTGACCCTGGATATCACAAGACACTAATTGTATCTCCCATCTGCAAGTATGTGGCGTTCTTATCACTACCGACGTCGCATCGCTACAGTTGCTGTAACGTTCTCATACTGTTGCATACTACTAATGTTGACCGGGGCAGCGACCCACAACTTCGATTCCTAACCCAGGGTGCGGGTTTCCAGCTTGTACGGAAGCACTGCTCCGCCTGATAACAAGATAGGAATAAAGTATGGAAGCTTCTTCCGAGCAACATGATTGGATAGTCGATACCTGTCATCGAATGTCCTCTTATCGAGACCCGCATAGGTTCTGCCCATGCGCAATCGGAATCCCATAGCGCGGGGTACGTCGTCAGACAAAGCGGCTTTCAAAGTTGGGGTAAAGTCTATGGGCAAGATTAAGTATATGTATGGTCGAGCCTCAGAGATATTGGGAGTGCGTCGCCAGTCCATGTTCGTTCTTCACCATGCAACCTGAACTGAACGCCCTCAAGGGCGACGACAAAGCAGTGGCCATGTCGAAAGACTTAGAGATCCAGCTGGACAATATGGATGGCAACTCTCTCAAGAAGGAAGAAAGCGCCATGGTGGGCGAAGTCGAAGACCTGGACGAAGCGAACCTATTTCTGCGGCAACACAATATCACTCCCCAGTACATTGCCGAGCTCCTCGAAGACCAAAATGCGAACAAGAAGGTCTCCAGGAAAGTCGATTTGCTATTGCTACCACTGCTATGCGGAACGTATTTCCTCCAATACATCGACAAGCAAGCGATCAGCTACTCTGCCGTATTCGATCTTTTCGAAACCACTGGTATCACCGGCGATCAGTATTCCTGGCTGGCATCAATCTTCTACTTCGCCTACTTGTTCGCAGAATGGCCATCAGCATACCTTGCGCAGCACTTCCCGACTGGTCGAGTCGTGTCAATTTACTGCTTCTGTTGGGGCTCAGTTATGTTACTTACAGCCGCTACGCACAACTTTGCGGGCTTTGCTGCCATGCGATTCCTCCTTGGTGTCTTCGAGAGTGTCGTCACCCCGGCTTTCATGATGGTAGGTCTTGATTACATAGCAGACATATGACACATACACTGACTTTACACCTTCGCCTTTGCAGATGGTTGGAATGTGGTACGTCGGGAAGCAGCAGCCTGCAAGAGCAGGTATGTTCTACTGCTTTAATGGCATCGGTAGCGCCGTTGGTGGTATACTCTTCTACGGCTGTGGATACGCAAAGACCTTCGTCGTCTGGAAGATCATATACATTATATGTGGAGGTATGACCGTTCTTTGGTCCATACTTCTCTTCTTCAGACTGCCGAACAACATCATGACAGCCAAAAGCTTTACTACAGAAGAGAAAGCTCTTTTGATCGCCCGTGCCGCCAGCAACCGTACTGGAGTTTACAACAGAAAGATCAAACTACCGCAGGTCTTGGAGGCCCTGATTGACCCTCAGATCTGGATACTCTTCTTCTTCGTCTTATGCAATGAAATGATCAACGGCGGTAATGCAAACTTCGGCAAACTCATCGTCAAGGACGTAGCAGGAGGTGATCCACTCAAAACGACGCTATACGGGATTCCACAGGGCTTCGCCCAGGTGTTCTGGGTTTTCACAGGTCCTTTCCTCGCTTCACGACTTCCCAACGCGCGCACCTTCATCATGGCTCTTTACCTTTGTCCCACAATAATAGGCACGTGTTTAATATGGCAGCTACCGCGCTCCAACACGGCTGGATGCTTGGCGGGATATTACTTGGTATGTCGTGAACACGCAGCAGCCTTTCTAATCAGTAGCTAACGGAAGTAGACCGGTTCGTTTGTTGGCTCTCTAGTCATTGCTCTGCAGCTACCTGCATCAAATGTAGGTGGATACACAAAGCGAACCACAAGCACAGCCTTCGTCTTTCTGGGATACTGTGTTGGTAACATTATTGGTAAGCTCTCCTGCATTTCTGGCCCATCTCAAGACCATCATTACTAAGACCAACCACTTTAGGCCCTCAGGCCTTCTTGGCTGAAGAAGCTCCCAAATACGAGACAGGCGTGAAGATGTTTCTGGGATGCGCTGTCTCTCAGGTCGTGCTAGCACTTTGCTTACGAGCCTTACTCGCACGGAGGAACGCTCAACGCGACCGCGAAGAAGCTGAGGGTTCGCATAGCCAAGACGATGATCTAAACGACGCGGATGCCATCGAGGATACTACAGACTTCCACAACAGGAAGTTCCGATATGCCATATAAGCTTGATATGGATATTGTATAAGCCGTCACTCTACCTTTCATCGTTAGCACTTTGCCTTTCTCCTCGAGATCATTTCTAATGATGAAACAACGGGAATTTTACCTACCCCTCCTTAGTCTTACTTCTCTATCCCGGAAGACATCGCAGTGCTTCACTCCCTCGCCTTCATCTCCTCTTTCTGCCTCTCCTTGACTTTCTTCGGCTTCTTTGCGCTAACCGGCCCGTCGGCACTTCTATCTTTCCACTACCCACGACTCCAGATCAGCCATCTTTCCTTCTCTCAAATCATTTGCAAAAACTCACCATACCGCCATATCGGTAATATGGGTATTCCTCTTGCATGCCCTTTGCATCTTCAACGCCACCAGAAACTGATTTCCAGCATGTTCCAGGGCAGACGAAATGCCATTTCTGCGACTCGTCGATCTGACAGCGCACAAGGACGTCACGGGGTTTTGAACAGAGAGTGCAGGACTTTGTCATATTCGAGAGATGCAATCGAGACAGATGATGATGGATTGAGCATCGGGGATGATTCAACAACTAGTTGTGAGCGAGGAAAAGTGATGACATCATGGCTTCTATTCTCCGTCCTCCGTCTTCTGCGCCAGCACAGACCCATGATCAACTGGCTTCCATATCTCTTCATACCTTTCCACCCAATGTTCTCTCCATCCTTCTTCTAAAAGCCATTCCGCCTTTTCTTCTCGCACCACGTCTTCAATGCGCAATCCGTTCCTCGCAAGCGCACTGCACCATCCATCCCATGCGCCACAGCGTTTAGCGTACATACTCGGCGTCAGACCATCATGATCGCGATGGTGTACATCGATACCCGCTCTTATCAGCGCGTTGGCGATTTCTTCGATAGCCATTGGGTCTCCTGGACTGCCTTCATGATCGATAACGCAATAACAACGCTGGATTCTGTTGCGGCCAAGACTACCCATCGTGTTGATGTATGCAGCATCAATTTCGAAGAGTGGTGCAATGATACCTGCTACAGAAGGCCAGTCCCACGGGTCATCATTGAGAATCACTGATTCCGATATGAGACCCTCTTGCTGCAATCTTTGTATCTGTTCACCCAATAGAGAACGCGATCTGCCTTTATAGTAGTCCCAAAGCAGCATATTCATTGTTGTCTCGAAAAGAAACGAGGACGACTCGTAGACCTGAGGAATGATGTGATCAACGGTTCTCTCGAATGCGACTCGATCATGATCGACTATCGAGCGCATGAAGAGACCTGCGACTAGGCTAACATCGTGGCTTTTTTACGTTAGGAAAAGGTTGTTACAGGATGGTAGAGACGACTCACTTCAGGTTTGATACGCCGATACCTTGACTTGCCAAGTAATCGAACAGGTCTATCCGTGTGTGCTCTGCAGCATACTACGCATTGTGGGTTAGCGTTGAGTCATTCCATCAGAATATTTGGGTACAATTTACATAGAGACATAGATTTCTTCCTTCTCGGTTGATCTCATACGGAGAAATCACGCCTTGTCGTAGTGCATCATCAATCTCGTGAGCACTAGCAGATGCGAAAAGCTGGTTGTAGTGGGTTTCGGACTCAGCCAAGGTAAAGACACTGAGTTGGGCGCAGAGCCTTGGATTCGATGGACCGGAAGCGTTGCGAAGAAAGTGGGCATGAATAGCGTGGAGTGACCGCCCGATACCGCAAGTGAAAGTGAAGCTAGCCTCCTCATCTGGACGTCGAAGCTTCGATCTGGACGCTCTGCGAGAAGTTTGTAAACGCAGACTGCCGAACGGAGTAGTATGTGTATATGAGGATTTGTGAGCGATAGCTGGTGTGCTGAGGTAGAGGTTCGCGTAATGCGCTTCTTGTGTAGTAGACCTGATTTTGGATTGCCCTATTACACGCCGAGGTGTCGTCAGATGGCGCGATTTGGTCTCTTCAGAGTAATGCCAACGGTCCAGAGAGGTTGCAGTGGACTGCGGGTGCTTTGTCGCTTCCTCCTGCGCTGCTGATGCTATGAGGTTCTCGTACTCGGACTGTAGCCAGGAAATGTAATGTGGTGGAAAGGTGCTGATACCGTCGTTGAACAAATTGGCAAGCGCAACTTCCAAATGGGGTTTGACAATGAGCAGATAAGCCATGATCATGTCGCGACGTTCACCAAAGAAGAAGACATCTCTAGTCGACACGGATCTAGCGCGAGAGATGCGGTACTTCTCGAACTGGGTGACGATGACGTCCTCAAGCTTTGCCGATAGTACGTCTCGGGTCCTTTGATGCTCAATCAGATGCTCTTGGTGAGCAATCGCTATTTCTTTTGAAGCTCGTTTTGTTTCCTGATAATGGCAGACTGCCAGACGCCCCAGAAGCTCTTGTCCTTGTATCAGTGTGGCTTGGTTCCGCTTAGTCGAAGCCAACAACTTTTGAGTTGTGTTGTGCCTCTTTAGAGTCTCCAGATGTTGGTCGTCAGATCTTTGCCTAAATCTACTATGAGCGCAGGTTCATCCGCGACGCGAGGAATCATATACCTGCTTGCGACGTGCAGAGAGTTTGCGAGTAAACTCTTCGCCCGCTCAAGATTGTTGAACATCTTGTTGACTTTACGCTCGTCCAGAACGTACTTCACCCTACTCCAAGTCTTGTTGCTCACACCTCTGAATCTCGCGTTGAGTATCCTCAAATTTTGAAGTTCACGTTGTAAGCTCTTAAGTGCAGATTCGAATAGAGCTGTAATGCGATCCGTGGTATCGGCTGGTTTCCGGCTAGCGAGCGTTTCCAGAATCTGTTTGACGGTCTCAGCGAGGAGTGTGGTTTCCTTGACAGTAGTACATAATCGATCAATCTCTTCTGGAGCGCCAGAAATATCGCGCAGGAAACCATGGACCTCCCGGCCCGTTCGCACGATAACTTCAGCAACGCCAATGATAGCGAATATCCCCGCAGCAAATTCGAGGCCTGCAGACATGATAGGCGATGCGAGTTGTATGAGATGCTGCTCGTTACCGAGTTTTGAGGGTAAAAAGAGACCTGGCTAGATGGCTTTCGGTGTCGCGAACATGTTGCTGCTAATAGGCGTGGCCATTCCGTATCCCGAATGGGGGCGGCTGATGCAGCCCATGCACGTGTGTCCAGGACCTAGCCTATCAGTGATCTTTGGCCCCTGCCAACGGTTCCCGACATCTTGTTACTGCAGTAGCTTGCCACTATTTTGGAAGCAAACCGGGGGCCTTGCTTGCGGGAACAGGGCCAATAAGGAAGGTTGTTGTGCGGTTTCAAGGCACATACCATGGAAATACTAGCTGGCCACCGCGCATTGATAGGAGGCATCCTCTCCTATGGTAATCGGATGTGCCGACTGCCACTTTAATCCTATCATAGCTTGGCCGTGAAGGCCAGGACCAGTGCACATAGCAGGCAAAACAAGGCAAATCTCCACGTCAGCAGCCACCAACGGAGGCTGCTCCTGGCTCGGACAATTCCATATAATATTCTAGAAGACGAGCCGTCTGCATGCAAAGTTCGCTAACACTTGCACGGCTCCAATATATTTAAGCTGTTGGGTTTGGTGAGGCTGACAAGGAAACACTTGATGACATCACAGCTGCAACGGCTCGCTTGTCGATGGTACGCTCCAGCATTGTTGCGTGGGGAGCGCGTTAGAAAGTATAGGCGACCCCGAGAAAGCGAATAAAGCGGTGTGATAGAGGAAATAGTGCGAATGGTAAGGTCGCAGTGACGAAGGTTGCCGCTGGAGCATGGCCGTGTAGCAGACTGCAAAACGCATATTAGTTACTGTATCGACGAAAGTTTACACAACCAATTCTTCGCCCATCCTGGAACCGTGAGTTGTATCGCGCGACTTGCGCGAAAGGCAAGCGTGTAGCTTCTGTCTTGCTTCAGAAGAATCGGGCCACCGCTGCGATTTTCGACCAACCCGATGGAGATGTGCTTGCAATCTTAGGTTGTGGGGCCGTGCACCGCCCCTCACTGGCGTGGATGCCTTTGCCGATTTCCCTTGACCTGTATCTACTGTTCACTCCAAGCCCCATACGTCCTATTTACAGATCTTGTTAGATTACATTCTGATAAATCCGTTGAGGACCAAGCGGCAGAACTGTATTCAAAGGGTGGACTTATTGATACGAGCTCTGCCCTTGCTTCCCTCTCTGCTGAAGGTCGCAATAGACGCAAGCACCAGAGATGGAGGTGTACACTAAAGCTACCAAGACCATGTGAGGCTGGCTAAATAGCGTTAATCTTAAGGTGGTGACTGAAAAAGTGTGCAAGGCTGCTGAAGTTGGTGCTCAATTCGTACAAACCCTAGGCGACTTGTAAGAAATACCCAGGTATCGATAGGTACGGGAACATTGAGGCAAGACGAGAATACGTAAGACATCAGAATCATTAGTAGTATTTACACTAGGTTCACGATTGGGTATCTTGATAACTGCGAAGGTGCGCTTTTTATTTGCCTGAATCATCGAGCACATTCATTCCCTGTCACCATGAAGCAGCCGCTATTCTCCTGTTGCTAGGCGCGAGTGCAGATCTCGCGCGGGTTACTAGTATTCACACCACCAAAAACGTACTGGAAATCTGCAAAGACCCCGGTTCCCACCGCTTCGAGATATCTAACTGTCCTTCTTGTTGCAGATTTAATGCATCCACAGACACTGCTGACAGTAGATATGTCACCACGATGAGTATCGTGTCCACAATTGAGACAGATACCACCCTGATCATCAGAGTTTCACTGGTCAGCAAGATATCGACGACTAATGCAGCAACTCCTGGCTGTGTATCCGTCTATTTCGCAATGTATAACTTCATGAGAAGGAGCAAAACAAGCGAAGATCAGGACAAGTGGACAAAGACTTTATCAGATGTAGACCTAAAGGACATACCGCCAATCTTTACCGTGGAGACATCGTTACCGTGGTTTCAACTAGGACCAATACAACCACTGCTACTACAACAACCAATACTAGTACCATCATTAGTATGGCGACAATGACATATGTTCTCATCCCTCTCGATGAAACCGCTACCAGATTCTTCACGTCTTGGATGTGAATGTGGGAATGGAGTTCTCAAAAGTACATCTCGACTGTCTACTCAACCACCACCATCACCATCGGAATCCCTGGCTCAGCCTACTAGACAGCATACGTTCCAAATAGCATCATATCCACAGCGAACGGCGTAAGGATTAGTAATGGCTATTTGAGATTGGGAGTAGGTCACAAGGTTGTCAGTGCGGCGAAAAGTCCCTACGATGGCTGCATCGCCTGCGTTACAGGAACTGACTGTGGCCTTGCGCTCTTCCTCTCAAATAAGTGCTTGCGGACGATTTTCGAAGATGAGAGAATATTCAGTCAAGGCAACGGGAAGAGCACTTTATTTACAGTTCCGAACAACGACCCTATTGCTGCATTGAATGGGTAATGTGAAAAGACTACACTTTAGTAAGTCAGGCTATTGGCTTAACGTGCTCATGTATCCGGTTTGACTTCTACTGTTCATCTATGATTAGAAGTTGAACGCATCATAACACCGCATCATTGCATTCAATTTAACCATTTCATCACCAGAAAACGGGAGGTTGGTGCTACAGCCGTATATTGAATGGACTCCAACGACAACTACATATATGTTGACTCATATCTTCATTCCTCCTTTCTCCGTCCAAGCTTCATGTTTACATGCCTCGGCTGACTTCATCCATCATCTCGTTGTACTACTCGTCGCAGCCACAGTCGGAAGGAGTAGGAGCTGGCGCAGTGCTAGACTCACAGGAGCTGGAAGCGGGTGGGGCTGGAGGGGCTGGAGGGGCTGGAGGACCAGCAGTAGGAGTGGGACCACCACCACCTGTGGCAGTAGCAGTGACAGTAGCGGTGGGGGCACCGCCACCTGGGGCGCCGGCACCAGGGCTGACATCCTGACACAGAACGTCCTGACCCGCAACGGGAATAACACAGCACTTGGCTTGCTGGCCAGTGGCAGCGCAGCCGCTGATGAAATCGCTAGTGTTGGCAGGAGTGGTGGCAGCTAGTTTGTAGCGTTAGCGCTGATCTTTGTATGCAAGAAAAGACATAGGAGCGGAAGACATACGGACTGCGCAGTTCAAACCAACAGCACCAAGGACATCAGTGGCACAGCACTGGGGGTTGCTGTAAAGCCCAGCAGGGCAAAGAGTGGTGGTTCCAGTGGAAGCAAAAGGAGCGGCAGCGACGCCGGCAGCGAAGGCGAGGATGGAGTAATGCATATTTATTGCTGAAGATTTCTTCTTGACTGGTAGACAATGAAGGGCTGGTGGAAGCGAAGGTAGAATGCTGAGATGCTGCTTGATGTTGATGGTAGTCATTTTGAAGTCCATCCTTTGCCTTCTTTTATACTTTGCTCTCCGACATACTTCATCGTCGCTTGGCGGTCTACTAGTGCCGTGGAGTCTCTCTTTCCGTTTTCCCGTATCCTATATTGCGGTTGTTTTCGTCCCTAGTTCATCGAACGTGGTATGTACATCGTTTGGACGCAGCATGACGCTGTACGACAACCCGAGTCCCATCTCGGCTCGTCGCAATCCAGAACCATCTGCGGAGTAATAAGAAAACACTGATCTCATCCAATACCATTGGTGAGAAATTTCATTCCTGAATAAATTCGATAAAGGTTGTTTACCCAGTGGCCCATGTAGGTATGCGATTCCTCGATCTGACCTTGGAATAGCCAGACATTGTTGCATGTGCTGCAAGACGTGCATCTACGCGATGTCCCAGGGGCTTCCCCGCAACTCCAAAGCGAATCGCTCACTGAAGCTACTGAGTACCTTGAGTCAAGATTGATACTCTATAGAAGGCTAACAGTGTGGCTCGCAAGGGACCAATGCATTCGACTGTTCAAGTGTTTGCGTGGATATCGCAAAACCTCCAACAATAACCGAAAGTCCGCATCAATGATTCAATGACTAGTACGTGTACACAACCAAGACTGCAATTCACGTCCTTGGCACATGTGACCCCGTTGGTTGGAAGAGGACTCTGCTTCAAAGCGGTGCGTGATCTCAGTCCTTCCTCATCGCACAGCACTTTTCCACAGGTCGTGTAAGAACACATACAGTATGTATGTCAAACAACTTAGACGTTCCCCAAAATCCAGAAACGCTCTAGAACCTGATCTTAGGGCCTGGCAGTCATCCTGTAAGGTACAATGTGGCTTGCTATCATGGACCGAATGTCAGGCGGTCGTGTGCTTTTGCCTCGTAGATGCCCGAAGATTGTGTCTCGTTACGAGAGACCGTATATAGTGGCCATGTTGCTTCGTCGTCATAGTACTGATATCCGGAAAAGACGGAGGTTAGCCATGGTATGGATATGGACATTTTATTAGCCATATAAATCTGATTGGGCAATGTACATGACCCAGGGCCGGGGCAACTTGCGGTAGTGTTACCAACGTGACGGGGTGTAGCACCGGGTGTATTGCAGATAGGCGATTGGTAAGAACGGACAAGATCACCATAGTGAGCATGGAAGGTCGTGGTATCGATAAAACGTCGATGCCGGCAGCGAGGTCGAAATTAAGTTGCGGGGAAAGTAGCCTGCCATCGGGCTAGGTGATTGAACCTTGCTTAGCGCGTCGGCTCCATAGGTAAGCTCCACATCCACCTTAGCCATATCACTAGCGATGGTGGTCCAGTCGATTTCAGTACGTCGCCATTGTCTAAGTTAGACAGATTGCCTCGGCTATACTTGGAGATCTAGAGCTTGAAGAAACCAGATTGCAGGCACTTCACCGTTCAATGCCGCTTAGAACTCGGAATAAAATGCTGCAGGCGCGTCCTTCGCCGCTGCCAGATTCATCGATCGATCGTCATGAGCTCGCTCTACTCCGTAACATGCTAATCAGAGCGCCAACTAGAAGAAGTCCTACCAAGACTCCACTCTGTACTGGCGCAAATAGTGCAGATCGTAAGATTACCAGAGTACCGACGATGACGAAGATGATGGGAAGAATAATAAGTGGGCGGTAAGGCCGTTCCATCTGGGGTTCTCGGCGGCGGAGTATAAGCAGTCCAACTACCGTACTAACGTAGAAGACCCATTCAGCCATACCAACGAACGTCAAGAGTGCCCGAAAACTACCTGTCAGGATATAGACAAGGGTTACGACCAAAGCCAAAGCGTTAGCGTAACTGTTTTCCGCGTTAGTCAGTTGTGGAATGCAATAAGTCAGAAGGGCTTACATGGGAGCGTCGAGGCTGAATGAAGCGGTGGTGTCTGCCTCAGACCTCTGCGTCATTGGCAACCCTCGTTTGCTGAATACTGCCGGAAGATAATGGCGTTGCGATGCAGCCATCGTCAGTCTGCCCACCGCGAAGACATTACTAGTGATGGACCCTGCGCAGGAGATGGCAACAAGAATAGTAACTAGAATACCAGCAGGTCTCCCTAAGAGGGATGAAGCAGCAGCGACTGCCACTGCGTTGTTGCTGCTTAGCTTGTCCCAAGGTACAAGGATGTAGTAAGCCACGTTCACAAGTTAAAATGAACTGAGTACCACGATCATCGCAGCTTTGATCGCTTTTGGAAGAGCACGACCTGGGTCGCGGATTTCACTCGCAACGATGTTGGCCTGGACAACGCTATCAGCCGGCATTGTTGGAGCACAAGAAGTATGCACTTACATTATCCCATCCGTCATACGCCCAAAGTCCTCCATATATCGCTGCGCAATAGTGACCGTAACGATCCCATGTCCTCATTGACACCCAGTCGATAGTTTGGCCGTCCGATACTGTCGACCTTGTCTGAAACCAATTGCGAGTGTACCAGTCGCTCGGTCCAGATAACGAAGAGTTTGGGTTGATCAGATGTGCCACTACAGCAACGACCCCACCTAAGACTATCAGGGCCACGGTCGACAGCTTGAAGACCGTGAAAGACTCGCTCAGCCGCATTGTGAACCTGGTATTGATGGAGTTGAGCAACACCATGGAGACAAAAGCTATGGCAGCGATGAGTTTGAGCATTTTGGCATCTGGTAAGTCGCCAGTACTGGATGTGACTGATCCTATGGATTCGGCGATGACGATACTTTGGATGGCCATGGATGAAGGCTTCACGCCGAGGATGTACACCCAGGCCATGAGGAAGGCAGCCGTGTCACCGTAGATGTGGCGTAGGTATTCTTGCATACCACCATTCAGTGGAAGCGCTGCACCAAGCTCAGCAAACGATGCTGCTCCTGCCCATGATAGCAGCCCGCCAAGGACCCAAACTAGGAGAGCAGCTCCAGGAGAAGGCACGTTGCTGTCAACCTGCGCTGGTGAAGCGAAGATTCCCGACCCGATTTGAAGTGTAACAAGAACGGCAAATGCATGTCGCGTAGTGAGCTGCTTGGATAGCTGCTGTACCGCGCGTGATGAAGACGAAGAGCGCCGTGCAAGCAGTGGTTCCCGTTCCGACTCGGTTGTGTTCAACTTGGGAGCGTCTTGGCTCCCAGGGCGGCTGGAGCCGTGTATGTCGTCCATTGCACTACACCCGCGGTTTCCGTCTCGAAGGTATTGAGGCTACACAGTAGTGGATTTTCTTGCTGCTGGGTAGGAACGGTCCTTTTTTGCGACCTTGGCGGGCGGAAGACGCTAGACCATGTCACAAGACATCAAGCACGCGCCATGCGGCTCTCTGCTTACAGGTGAGATCCGATGGGTTAGATGTAGGAGATGACCAAGTGGGCCTTGCACAAATCCGGTTGACGTTACTGAAACTTCTGTAGTCGTCATATCGTGCTTTCCCCAGTTGATGTGGCGTCTGCACTAGCCTCAGGTGTGGCGCAGCAAGAGAGCACAATATGGAGAACCGAGCATGACAACGACAGATATGACAGATGATAGACCGAATATCGTTCAGAGCACTCAAGGGTAAATTTCTTCCAAGCACTGTTCCCCATCTCTTCTGCAATACCCCCATCCTGCGAGCGTGGCGCGTCGGTGGTGCCTGCCTGTGGCTCGAAAAGCTCGGACTGGCCCTTCAGCGCCCTGACACCCCTCTTCGCTTCCTCACCAACTGCCCAGGTACGTCAACACCACGCCCGCGTTTTAAGCTCCCTACCGCGCACTCATAGACTTAACTCCCCCCAGACCCTGAACCATGGACGCGAATCAAAATGACGAGCTTTACCCCATCGCCGTGCTCATCGACGAGCTCAAGCACGACGACGTTATCCTCCGCCTGAACGCCATCCACCGACTAAACACAATTGCCCTCGCCCTAGGCGCCGAGCGGACACGAGAGGAACTCATACCGTTTCTAGATGGTGAGCGGCTGCCCGGTCGACATGCCCAGTCTAGACTAGCTAACGGATGTATTCAGAGTCGGTTGAGGACGAGGACGAGGTTCTCACAGCATTGAGCGAGGAACTTGGCAAGTTTGTCGAGTACGTCGGCGGCCCAGAGCATGCACACGTGCTTCTGTCGCCTCTCGAGAACCTTGCAGCAATAGAAGAGCCCCTTGTCCGGGAAAAGGTGTGCGCTGCAATCGCCTAGATCTGGCTGCCAGCTAACACGTGCAGGCTGTCGAATCGCTCAACAAGATCTGCGAAGAGCTGTCGCAGCAGCAGATTGAAGAAAACT
>Ga0265798_10003774_pt1 | contig 21323 bp, 21 predicted proteins | sample P3T30metagenome_FD_192430 | JGI IMG/M metagenome (GOLD analysis project Ga0265798, IMG submission 192430) | Plant litter microbial communities from East Loma Ridge, Irvine, California - P3 T30 | ecosystem: Environmental > Terrestrial > Plant litter > Unclassified | place: USA: California... | reverse complement strand
CTTAACTTCACCCAGATAGGGCTTATAACATTTTCCTACCAAATGGCCGCATCGCTGTTACAACCGTTTGTGGGCTTTTATACCGATAAAAATCCCAAGCCTTATTCGCAGATAATAGGAATGGTATTTACCCTGGCAGGTACAGTGCTTCTGGCATATGCCAACACCTTTCCGCTCATATTAGTGTCGGTAGTTTTGGTAGGTATTGGGTCGTCTATTTTTCACCCTGAGTCATCGCGAGTATCGTTTCTGGCATCGGGCGGCAAAAGAGGCCTGGCGCAATCCATTTTCCAGATAGGCGGTAATACGGGTACGGCAATTGGTCCGCTATTAATCGCGTGGATCGTAGTGCCCCACGGTCAGGAATATATTGTGCTCTTTACCGGTATAGCCCTTATTGCCATGGGTGTTTTGTGGCGTATAGCCAAATGGTACCAAAGCCACCTAACGCTCACAGCGAAAACAAAGCCGGTTATTGTAATGCCCGATCTTTCGCCTACACGCGTAGTGGTATCGGTAATAATATTGCTGGTGCTAATCTTCTCAAAATACTTTTACATAGCCAGTTTATCAAGCTATTTCACGTTTTACCTGATAGCTAAATTCGGAGTTAGTGTTAAAGACGCGCAGTTTTACCTGTTCCTTTTTCTGATAGCCGTCGCAGCCGGAACACTATTAGGCGGACCTCTGGGCGATAAATTTGGGCGTAAGTACGTAATATGGTTCTCAGTATTAGGTGTTGCACCGTTTGCCCTTATGTTGCCGTATGCCACCTTGTTCTGGACGAGTGTGTTATCAGTAATCATAGGGTTATTACTGGCATCGGCATTTCCCGCTATATTGGTGTATGCACAGGAGCTGCTCCCTAAAAAACTGGGAATGGTATCAGGCCTTTTTTATGGCTTTGCGTTTGGTATGGGCGGTTTAGGGTCGGCTATTTTAGGCAACCTTGCCGACAGCACCAGCATAGAGCACGTGTATGATATTTGTGCCTACCTGCCGCTGATAGGCATTATAGCCATGTTTTTACCCAATTTAAAAAAGCAATAAGTTAAAACATTTTCGGTTTTTCTGCTTTTGCAGTATCTTAGAAAATACAAGGATAAAGTATGCTAAAGCGGATTAAAAAGATTTTTGGGTTTTATAAGATCGATGCGATACACATTGTGCCATACCGCAGTTATGGCACGCCGTACCGGCTGTATGTAAAAGGCCGCGTGCTCGATAATGTTCCTCTTGATTATGAGGAGAATCCGTCGTTTATGGCTACCATAAAAAATGCCATACGGCAGTTTGATACCTACGAAATTCCAAGTATAACCGTACAATTAAAAGTACACAACTACACATATACAACCCGTACCGATGCTAACGGCTATTTTTTGTTTGATGTAACTACAGATACTGATTTAAGGGAACTCTCTGATGCCGAAGGCTGGCTGTTTTACGATTTAAGCATCCCCACAAACGATGCTACTACAGTTACTGAGGTTTTTCAGGGAGAATTACTAATACCCGAAGCTGAAGCCGACTTTGGTGTAATTACCGATATTGATGATACCATACTCTACACGGGTGTCACATCCTTTTTAAAGTGGAAGGTGCTGCTTAACTCATTATTTGTAAACTCGTATAAGCGCATGCCATTGCAGGATGCACCCGGGCTGTACCAAAAGCTGCACAAGGGTGTTAAGGGCAAAGAAAAGAACCCCATATTTTACCTGAGCAACAGCCCGTGGAATATGTACCAGTATCTTAAGCTGTTTTTAGATCATAACCGTTTTCCTAAAGGGGCGGTATTGCTGCGTAGTTTTAATAGCATCTTTCAAAAAGTTACAGGATCAGAAAAGCCGCATAAGCAAAAGGAAATACTCAATATACTGGAGGCTTTCCCTAACCTTAATTTTATTTTAATAGGCGATAGCGGCGAGCACGATGCTACCATTTATACCGATATTGCCGCCCAATTTCCTAACAGAGTGTTGTGCATTTACCTAAGGAGCGTTAAGCACCGCAGGCGCATGCAGGCTGTAAAGAGCATTGTAGATAATTTTAGGGTAACGCCGGTGCTGCTGGTAGAAACTTCTGCTGATGCCGAAGCACACGCCCGTGCCAAGCGTTTTATATAGCGTTTGTGGGCGGTTTTAACAATAAACATGCTCATTTTGAGCACCGTTTGTAATTAAATTCCTTAAATTTACAAGACAACAACAAATTAAATTAAACGCCATGTGGATTTTTGACAGCTCCATTGATAAAAAAATGAACAGTTTTGCACTGTTGCTGGTACGCATAGTAGCAGGGGTTTTTATGCTTACCCACGGTATAATGAAATTTAATATGCTTTTAAAAGGCGGCCCCATAGAGTTTGCTGATCCTATAGGTATTGGGCCATCAGCATCGCTTTTACTTGCCATTTTTGCCGAACTTTTGTGCTCTGCATTTTTAATTATAGGCCTTGCCACAAGGCTGGTTGCCCTGCCGCTCATCATCAACTTTTTTGTAGTGGTGTTTGTGGTACATGCCAACGATTTTGAAAAACAGGAAATAGGCGCCCTGTACCTGCTCATTTATGTACTGCTGTTTATTACAGGCAGTGGCAAATACTCTGTAGACGGGTTAATTGCAAAGAGAAATAAGAGGCGGTATTAATTTCAATGTTTAACAATGTGAAATTTTGCTGTGGAAGTAATATAATTTGTCTCCACTAAAGTTATTTTGATTCTTGGTTTGGAACCGTACTTAAATGAATTTCCTGTTTTGACTTCTTTTTGAAGTTGATTAACTATTTGGCCAACACTTATAGTAAATGTGCAAGTACCATCCACATGTATTTCATTCACAGAAATTGTAATTTCATCGCTGTCATTTATATACGATTTGCCTTTGTCAATAGTTTGGTCAATTGATTGCGGAGTTTGAATATTTGAAGTCGGTTTATGAGGCGTCTCTGAAATTGTATCAAGATATTCCTTGTGTTGTGAAAAAAAATCCTCGTATTTTGTTTTTGACTCTATTAGAGATTCATATTGATTTTTATAAAATAATATTGGGTTGGTACTTTTTGCATTCCAGTCTTCAAACTCTTGAAGTATAGATTCAAGTCTTACGCTTTCTTTTTCTAAAAAATCAATTCTTGCTTTATAATGCTCAATTTCCACTTGTGATGTTTCAACCTGCGCTTTGTAAAAATCAATTTTCTTTTCTTCAAATATAAATCTATAAAATGCCCAAGTAGCACCAATTATGAAAAGTGTATATAGTAAAACGGATTTAGTTTGATTATTTTCGAACCAGTTTGACATTTTTAAATATGTTGGATTTGCTTTTTGTAGATATTTATTGTAATTCTTTTTCAAATATAGCTATTAAACCGGATCTCGAATATCTCAGTTAAAAAATCTGTTTGCATCGTTGTAAAATCATTATTTTTGAGGCCTATTAAGCACAAGCGCAACCATGCAAAACACCAGCCTTTCGCCCGAGATACTTTCAGCATTACAAGCCGTAACCGGCAGCCAGTATATTTTTACCGATACCGAAACCCGTACTGAATACGGCCATGACGAAACCGAAGATTACAATTTTCCGCCTACGGTAGTAGTTAAGCCGGGCACTGCACAGGAGGTGTCACAAATAATGAAACTCGCTAACCAACATAATATCCCGGTGGTGCCCATCGGCGCGCGCACCGGCCTTAGTGGCGGGGCGCTTAGTATTTATGGAGGCATTGGGCTTAGCATGGAGCGCTTTAAGAACATTGAAATTGACGAGAAGAACCTTCAGGCCATTGTAGAACCCGCGGTTGTTACCCAGGTTTTTCGTGAGGCTGCCGCCGAGAAAGGCCTGTTCTATCCGCCCGATCCAAGCAGCCAGGGCAGTTGCACCATCGGTGGCAACGTGGCGGAGAACAGTGGTGGCGCACGTGCCGTAAAATATGGCGTTACTAAAGATTATGTGCTTAACCTTGAGGTGGTTTTGCCTAACGGCGAAATAATCTGGACGGGTGCTAACACCCTTAAAAATTCTACAGGCTATAACCTTACGCAGCTTATGGTGGGTAGCGAAGGTACGCTGGGTATCATCACTAAAATAGTTATGAAGCTGCTGCCTGCAAACGCGCACAATGTGCTCATGCTTATTCCGTTTTTTAATGCCGGGCAGGCGTGTGAGGCCGTTGCAGCCATTTTTAGGGCGGGCATTGTACCAAGTGCCCTGGAGTTTATGGAGCGTGATGCGATTGACTGGGGGCTAAGGTATCTTGACACAGTTAACCTTGATATTAAAGATGAAGTACAGGCACATTTGCTTGTTGAGGTTGATGGCAATTACCCTGATGTGCTTTTTGCCGAAGCCGAGAAAATTATGGGCGTGGTAGAGCAGTTTGAGATCGATGAAATTTTATTTGCCGACACCGCCGACCAAAAAAATGCTTTATGGAAATTGCGCCGAACGGTTGCCGAGGCCGTAAAATCGAATTCGGTTTACAAAGAGGAAGATACGGTGGTGCCGCGTTATGAGCTGCCTACGTTATTAGAAGGCATAAAAATTATTGGTAAAAAGTACGGCTTCCAATCGGTTTGCTATGGCCATGCGGGCGATGGTAACCTGCACGTAAACATTATTAAAGGCGATATGACGGATGATAACTGGAAAAACGAAGTACCCAAAGGTATACGCGAAATATTTGAACTTACCGTTTCTTTAAAGGGTACCCTGTCGGGCGAGCATGGTATTGGCTACGTTCAAAAAAACTATATGGATATTGCCTTTGGCAACCACCATCTTCAGTTAATGAAAGGTATCAAGCAATTGTTCGACCCTAATAATATACTGAATCCGGGCAAGATATTGCCGGATAATTTGTAAATAAAATACCAGGTTTTAGTAGCATTTTGTCATTCTGACGAAGGAAGAATATCAGATATTATTATTCGAGATTCTTCATCCCGCTGCGGTAATTTTAAAACGATAAGATGGTACAATTCCTATTCATTTGCCAATATTTTAGTCGCCACTTTTCCAATACTAAGCCCCTGTACAATAATAGAGAACACCACCACAAAATAGGTGATAGCGATGATGGTATTGGTGTAAGGGCCTTCATCTATAGATAGTGCTAAGGCTATGGAAACCCCGCCCCGCAGGCCTCCCCAAACTAATATTTTGATGGTACCGGGCGTAAACTTTTCGCGAAAGGGTATAAATTTTGTCGGCAGCCAAATAGAGATAAACCTGGAAAATAACACCAGCACTATACATGCCAGCCCAGGAAACCAATAGCTATCCAGGTTTTTAATTACCAGTAGGTTAAAGCCTATAAACAGGAACAGTATGGCGTTAAGAATTTCGTCGTTAAGCTCCCAAAACTTGTCAAGGTAGTCTTTTGTAGTAGGAGACATAGCCCAACGCCTTTTAAAATTACCAATTATTATACCTGCAATTACCATAGTAAGCGGCCCAGATATGTGCAAGCCCCTCGCAATTAAATAGCCACCCATAACAACCGATAGTGTTATGAGTACCGACACCTTGTAATCGTCTATTTTACGCATAGCACGCGATGCCGTAACCCCTAATATAATACCCACTAAAAAGCCCCCACCCGCCTCTTTTACAAAAAGCCAGCCTATGTTAAGGGGAGTAAGGTCGGCAGCTGTGCCCTGGGCAAGTTGCAGTAATACTGCAAATACCACAACAGCAACACCATCGTTAAAAAGTGATTCGCCCGCAATTTTAGTCTCCAGCGATTTTCGCACCTTAGCCTGTTTTAAGATGCTCAATACTGCAACAGGGTCGGTGGGCGATATCAATGCGCCAAACAGCAGGCAGTAAATATAGGGTATGTTCAGGTCGGTAATCGGGATGTAGTAAACCGTTGTACCAACAACAAAGGTAGAGATGATAACGCTAACGGTAGAGAACACCATGATGGGGCCGCGCTGCTCACGAAGATCTTTAATATTAATGTGAATGGCGCCTGCAAAGAGTAAAAAGTTAAGCATGGCACCCATAAGGAGTTCGGTAAAATCAAAACTGTGTATAAGTCTCGAAATACGGCTAAGCGTAGTAGGGAACACGCTGCCAAAAATAACAAGGAATATAGATACGGCCATAGCCAGTACCATGATGCCAATGGTTGACGGTAGCTTTAAAAATCGGACATTTAAGTAAGCAAAAAAACTTGCCAAAACAATAAGAACGGAGAGTGAATAATATAATTCCATAGGGCGGGTAGTAAGGATAATTTAGTAAGCGTATATGCACAAACATAACGAAAAATACCCCGAAATCCTAATGACGCCACCGCTCTAAATGCAAAAATCCCAGTAAATACCGGGATTTTAGTTGTAATTATAAAAGACTAACTAAAATCTTTTTTGCTGTTCTTTTTATCGCGTTTCTCTTCTTTCTTTTCTTTAGCAGTCTTTAAAGGCTCCTTCTTAACTGCCTTTTTAACGTCTTGTCCCTTTGCCATAACTTTATATTTTTAATTGTTTGTAAGCATGATTGTATTAAAGGTACTGCTTTATTCTTACAAAAGCAAAAGAGCAGTCAAATAGTTATTACAGCCCAAGTATTTCACTAAGCTTTTGATCTTTTATGCTGGCAAAAAATTTCCACTCGTAGCCTGTAAGTTCATCAGCTAATGCAACACGTTGCAATCTGCGTTGCACTAACAGGGCATTTTCCCTTTCGTTAAATACTACTTTATCAGTATTGTACTTTTTTTTGTAAACTTTAATAAGTAGTTCCTTTGTAAATCCGTCAACAACGTGCTCAACCGAAATTTTTATAAGCTGGTTGTAATAAAAAATACAATAGTAGTTCTTATTAATGATTTTTATTTCTTTAAAATTAAAGCTCGGGGGCACATTAATCATACTTATCGTAATTCCGTCTTTTTTAGTATTTAGCGATTTTAAATCTGCTAAATACTCATCTTTCGAAATCTCATTATACATTGACGGATGAATGTACGGTATAACAGTGTCGTATTTTCCGGTCATTAAAAAATTGTACAACTCGTTAGCCCTCTTCTCGAGTGTAATCATATCTTGTGCGAAACAAAATGTGCAACCTAACAACGCGATAATGCAGAGTATAAACTTGCTGTTCATAGCCCCAACGCTTTAATTACTTTTTTATCTAACAGTTTATCCATTACTGCAATGTGGTCTTTTTTAATAAACTTCCATTGGTTATTGGTAAGCTTGTCAGCCACCGCAATAACTTCTTCTTTCTTTTTTATGAGAAACGAGTTATCGGCAGCCTTGTAAACCACTTCACTGGCTTTTAAGTTAGTCTTAAAGCTTGCAGTCATGTTATCTATTTCGTCGGGTGGGAGTATGGTTTTAAAGGCTATTTTCATAAGCAGGTCGTGCTTAATAACGCAATAACTGCCGGCATCTACCTTTTTTATAACACCATATTCAAAGTTAGAAGGTGTACTTACAACCGTCATTTTAAAATTGGGGTTATCCATTTTTTTAGTTGCCTCAATAAAAGTCTGCTTTGGGGTGGTCTCAAAATATTTTGGGTACATATCCTCGACCATGGCGGCAGAGTTAGATTCTACCGTATTCCGGTACATTTTTGCAGCCGCTACTTCTAACGATTTTTTATCCTGGGCTACGGCACTAATGCACGATGTAATGAGGAAAGTAACAATTAAAAAGTGTGTTTTCATTCGGGTAAATTTATTGTTTCAAATATAAGTCATTGTTCTTTTGTCTTGAAACAAAAGAACCAAAAGTTCAAGGCTCTAACTTCTTATGCTACAAAATATGAGTTGCGGCTAAACGATTTGAACTCGCTTGCGCTCAAACAGCAAATCGTTTTTAACGCTTCAACTCATATTTTGCTTAACGCAACGAAGTTGATGGCCTTTGTTTCACTCGGATTTGCTTACTCTTGCCTTGCGTTCCATTGCTTAAAATTCATCATTTTTTTACTCGCAATTTGTTTGTAACTTTGCAGGCTCGCGTAAGCGGGTGGTATAAGGGCTAACTTGCCCTAAAAGAAAGGAATATGATGGAAGCAAGAAAGAAAGTCGCTTTTTATACATTGGGATGTAAACTGAATTTTTCGGAAACATCTACCATTGCGCGCAGTTTTCAGGATGAGGGTTTTGACCGTGTTGATTTTGAGGAAACTGCCGATATATATGTTATTAATACCTGTTCTGTTACAGAGAATGCTGATAAGCAGTTTAAGCAGATCGTTAAAAAAGCGCTTAAAAATAATGATAAGGCTTTTGTTGCCGCAGTGGGCTGCTATGCCCAGCTTAAGCCCGAGGAGCTTGCAGCTGTAGATGGGGTAGACCTGGTACTTGGCGCTACCGAAAAGTTTAAGATTACCGACTATATAAACGACCTGAGTAAGAACGATATGGGCGAGGTACACTCGTGTGAAATATCGGAAGCTGACTTTTATGTGGGTAGCTACTCTATAGGCGACCGTACCCGTGCATTCCTTAAAGTTCAGGATGGTTGCGATTATAAATGTACCTACTGTACCATTCCACTGGCAAGGGGTATTTCGCGTAGCGATACCTTAGAGAATGTACTTAAAAACGCAAAAGAAATATCAGCCCAGAACATTCGCGAAATTGTACTTACCGGTGTAAACATTGGCGACTACGGTAAAGGCGAATTTGGTAACAAAAAACACGAACACACATTTTATGAGCTGGTTCAGGAATTAGATAAAGTAGAAGGTATAGAGCGTTTGCGCATATCATCCATAGAGCCTAACCTGCTTAAAAACGAAACGATAGAGTTCGTATCTAAAAGCCGCACGTTTGTGCCGCATTTTCATATTCCGTTGCAAAGCGGCAGTAATGATATTTTAAAGCTTATGCGCCGCCGTTACCTTAGGGAAGTGTACACAGAGCGCGTTAATAAAATTCGTGAAGTAATGCCGCATGCTTGCATAGGTGTAGATGTTATTGTAGGCTTTCCGGGCGAAACCGATGCGCATTTCCTGGAAACGTACAACTACTTAAACGAGATGGATATTTCGTACCTGCACGTATTTACTTATAGCGAAAGAGATAATACACCCGCCGCTACAATGGATGGTGCTGTACCAAACAATGTGCGTGCAAAACGCAGTAAAATGCTAAGGGGGCTATCGGTTAAAAAGCGGCGTGCCTTTTACGAAAGCCAGATTGGTACTACCCGTACTGTTTTGTTTGAATGCGAGAACAGGGAGGGCTACATTCACGGCTTTACCGAGAACTATGTAAAGGTAAAAATGCACTGGAACCCGGAGTTGGTTAACACCCTGCAGGAGGTTAAATTATTATCTATTGATGAAGACGGACTTGTAAAAGCTGAATTTACTCAAAAATCACAGGTAGTTGATGCGGATATTACAAATGTATTTGAAACATTACTGGCGTAAGTATATCAAACATAAAAAACAAAAGAGAGCAGTACTGCTCTCTTTTTATTTATAAAACATTAGGTTTTAGTTTGTCAGGATTTTGACGGCTATCCCATATTTCTAATATTACTATTGTATCCGGCGATACAAAATATATAATTTGAAAGTCACGTACTGTTTTTAAGTATACATTGTCTATGTCTGAAGATATGCCAATATAAGGATACTTTAGTATAAGGTTAATGTGTTTGTTAAAAATAAGATTTAATTTTCGGCTATAAACTTTAGATTTGTTTCGATTGTTCCAGTACTCAAAAATTTCCTTTCTGTTAATCTGAGCTTTATTACTCCAAATTAATCTCTTAGCCATTTTTGTATTTCTTCTTCAGCAACTTCATTCGTAATAAATTTTCCTTCTTCGTACTCTCTGATCGAATTTTTAATGCTGTTTTTTTGATCTTCTGAAAATATTATTTTTTGATAAGATTCATCTGCATCTATAAGACGCGCAATATCAAGTATCACATCATCTTCAAGGGAATTTTTTACTTTTTCAATTATATCTTTCCTAAGCGCCTTAGTATCCATAGCTACAAATTTTTATAAAATTACAAATAAAATTACAACGCTAATACCGCAACCCTATTATTTATTTCGAGGCTTTTAAAGCCAAATTCCTGTTGTATCCATTTAAAAGCTTTTACGTGGTATAAGAAAACATGGGTGGGGTCGGTTTTATAGTACCATGAGCCAAAGTCGCGGTTTTCATCAAACATGTCGGTCATAATGTACAGTTTACCACCCGGCTTAAGTAAATTACGCAATTGTTCAAACTCTTTGTAGGGCTCTTTAAAATGCTCGGCAGTTTCGCTACAGGCAATATAATCGTAGGTTTTTTGCAATAGCTCAGCGTCATTATGAAAGTAAAGATCATACTCCCTTATGTCATAACTGTTATCCCTCAATAACTTGAGGATAGGCGACCCGGTACCCGACCCAAAATCCAGTCCGCTGTGCTGTGGTTCAAAATCGGCAAGTACAGCATCAACAACCGGGCGTACAAAATTTTGGTAGCGAACATCTTCAGGATTATTGTTATGCTTACGGTAATGCGCCTGCTCTTCTTCCGGCGAAAGAAAATCCTTGGGGTTTGTAAAAACCGAAAGGCAAACGGAGCATTGTAAAAACTCCCTTTGCCCTTTAAGGTAATATGATGTTGAGCTGCCGCTGCAAAGCGGACATAATAAATTGCTCATAGCTGAATTACGGATTTGTAGACCAGATACCGCTGTCTTTTATAAACACCCTCTTGTTAAGCTTAAGCTGCGCCACAATAAGTTCGGCTACATCTTCCGGCTGCATTACTTTATCGGGGTTGCCATCGGTAAGGTTAAGATCTTTAGCCATATCGGTAGCTACAGTGCTTGGTGTAAGCGCGGTAACGCGTATGTTGTGTTTACGCACCTCCTGCATAAGCGATTCGGTTAAGCCCATCACAGCAAATTTAGATGCACTGTAAGCACTTGTAGCTGCCGCACCCTTAAGCCCTGCGGTAGAGGATATATTAATGATGTCGCCGCTTTGCTGCCCAATCATTCCCGGCAATACAGCGCGGGTTGTATAGTATGTACCAAAAAGATTTATTTTAATAATCTGCTCAAATTCCTCTGGCGAAAGGTCTAAGAATTTACCAAACTTACCAATGCCGGCATTATTAATAAGTATATCTATAGAGCCAAACTCCGCGAGGGCTTTTGATACCGCACTGTTAACCGAAGCAATATCGGCTACATCGGCAGTAACAGCCAGGGCCTTTACATTATGTGTTTTAATTTCGGTGGCCAGTTCCTCAATATCAGCTGCTGTGCGGGCAAGCAGAATTACATTGGTGCCTTCGGCAGCAAGGGCAAGCGCAATGGCTTTACCAATACCTTTACCTGCGCCGGTAATCAGCGCATTCTTTCCTTTTAAACTTTGCATTATTATTCTATTGGTTGTTATAATCGTATTCCCGGTGGCAGGAGGTCCTTATATCGTGGGTTTTTCCTGAAAAATGCCGCTACTTTAGGATGGGTGGGTACAACACGAAAACGGCGCTCTTCGGCAATAGCCAAAATTTCTTTCAGCATGTCGCTAACCGCGGGGTCTTCGTCTACACCTTCGGGTACATTAATTTTGGTAAGAAACAATTTGCGCTCCTGTACAGAGTATTCTACCGAAAGCATTTTGCCGTCTATAGTGGTTTCAAACTGTCTTGAGAATTCGTTATCTTTAATTTCCATGGCTATTAGTTAAATTGCATTGGCACTTCTATGATCAATATTTTGGAAGGTAGTTTTGTGGTAATTGCAAGGCTATCAAATTCTACAACGCCATAAGCATCGCGCTCATTAACAGTTTCACCATTAATTTCGAGCTTGCCTTCTATAAGAAAAATATAAATTCCGTTCCCGGGAATTTTAATATCATAATTAAAAACCTGTTCGGCATCAAAAAGCCCCATGTGCAAAAATGACTGCTGGTGTATCCATAACGCATTGCCATCGTTCTTATCCTGTGGCGAAACAATGTTTACAAGGCTGTTGCGGCTTCCCTCCAGGTCAAAACCCTTTTGGTCGTAACGTGGGGTTATATTTTGTTCCTGTGGAAAAATCCATAGTTGTAGCGTTTTGGCACGCTCCGTTTGGCTGGCGTTCATTTCGCTGTGCTTCACACCGGTGCCTGCGCTCATAACCTGCACTTCGCCAAAGCTTACAGTAGCCTGGTTGCCCATGCTGTCGCGGTGGGTTAGGCCACCCTCAAGAGGTATGGTAATAATTTCCATATTATCATGCGGATGGGTGCCAAAACCCATTCCTGCCGCAATAGTATCGTCATTAAGTACGCGCAGCATACCAAACTGAGCCATCTCGGGGTTATAATAAGATCCAAACGAAAAAGAGAAGTTAGCCTGCAGCCAGCCGTGATTGGCTGTACCTCTTTGGCTTTTTAAGAATAATCGTGTTCTCATAATTTATTTGTAAATTAAAATTTTTGAGGCCGGTGTGTTGCTATAAAAACTTTAATTTTATACAAATTTCGGAATAAAAATTGATTGTATGCCTTTGGCACACGTTAAAACTCACAGCATGCAGAGAATACCGGTATATTTTATGCCAGGGCTGGCGGCCAGTCCGCTTATATTTGAGAACATTCTTTTACCGGAAGATACCTATGAATGCTTTTATTTAGAGTGGCTGCTGCCGGAAGGTAACGAACCGCTGGCAGATTACGTAAAACGCCTGGCGGAAAATATAAAACATGAAAACCCTGTACTAATAGGTGTTTCTTTTGGGGGTGTTATCGTGCAGGAACTTTCGCGTGTTATTAAGGCACGAAAGGTTATAATCATATCCAGCGTTCGCTGCAATACCGAGTTTCCGCGTAGGATGCGCTTTGCCAAGATGACGCAGGCGTACCGGTTTTTTCCTACCGGGATAATGACGCGGGTAGACTGGCTGGCTAAAGTGGCCATAGGTAATAATGTAATTAGCAGGCGGCTTAACTTATATGAAAAATTTCTGTCCGTCAGGGATAAGAAATACCTTGACTGGGCGTTAAAAAGTATAATACTTTGGGATAGGGCCGAACCCGATGAAAAGGTAATACACATTCACGGCGATGCCGATGAGGTTTTTCCGCCAAAATATTTAAAGAATTATATTCCTGTAAAAGGGGGTAAGCATGTTATGATAATTAACAAGTACAAGTGGCTTAATGAAAACTTGCCTGCGATTATTATAAACGACTAAGAAAATCATCAATACTATAAAAAAAGAAAAGAAAATGGAGTGGGTAAAAAGAACTGGGGTTGTTGCCTCTATGGTTTTAGTAAGCACTGTGCTGGTGCACACGGCTATAAACAGGCAAACAGAAAAGCAGCCCGAACACAAGGCAGCGTATTTTCCTGCGGAAATTGATTTTGCAGGCGAAAAAACGCCGTTACAAATAAGTGACGTTCGCGAAAGGTTTGACAGGGAGCTGCTGGTTAACGCTAACCTTGATGCTACCACCCAACTTATAATTAAACGCGCCAACAGGGCATTCCCGGTTATAGAGCCAATTTTAAAACGTTATGGCGTGCCGGATGATTTTAAATACCTTGCCGTGATTGAGAGCGGGCTTGTAAACGTTGTTTCTCCTGCAGGTGCAAGAGGTATCTGGCAGTTTATGCCCGATACAGGTAAGCAGTACGGCCTTGAGGTTAACGACTTTGTTGATGAGCGCTATCATTTAGAAAAATCTACCGAAGCGGCATGTAAATACCTTTTAGCTTCTAAAGCTAAGTTTGGCTCGTGGACACTGGCTGCCGCATCTTATAATGGTGGTGTAGGTGGTGTAAATAAACAAATTACCTTTCAGGGGGTAACTAACTATTACGATTTGCTGCTAACAGAGGAAACTGCCCGTTATGTGTTCAGGATACTGGCGCTTAAAGAGATCATGAAAAATCCGGTTAAATATAATTTTAACCTTCAGCCTACCGACCTGTACCCCGTTATCCCGGTAAAAAAGGTAGACGTTAACGCATCAGTACCAGATTTGGCCGTGTTTGCCAAAGAGCAGGGCATCAATTATAAAATATTAAAGATACACAACCCGTGGCTGCGCGACCGCAAGCTTGATGTAGCTTCCGGTAAAACGTATGTAATGGAGATTCCGTTATCCGGATACTAATTAAGGTTGTTGGACTTTTAGATTTAAGATAAAAGACAAGAGATAATATAAAAGGCCTGCTGTAAAGCAGGCTTTTTGTTTGCAGGTAGTTAGCTTTTGATGCTATAAACTGATTAATTTTTTTTGCCGCTTCTTTTTTCGAATTTCGAAAATTACCCTACTGAAAAAAAGCCTTCTTCAACTAAAGTTCAGGGTTTAAAACTTAATATTGAATTATATTCATTTATTTTAACTAAAATATATTAATATATTTATAACTATATCGATATAGTTGCAGTATATTTAAGGATGTGCTTGTAGTATTGAGAAAAATTCTTAAATTCGTCTTATCAATATGAAAGCAAACAACATCATACACGTCATTCTCATCAGCATTATTGTCATTCAGCAATAAGGCCTGAGGGTATATGTATGTTTATATAGTTTAAAATTATAAATAGCCGTTCCCCTCAAAAGGAGCGGCTTTATTTTTTAAAGGCAAAAAGGGTTTATGAAAACAATTACTATTATTCATGTCATTCACGTCATTCCGCTGCAAATGTGAGAAGGAACTTCCGGCACTATACAAACCGGCCCTTTCTCACCCATGAGTAAGGGCTTTTTTATACCAATACAATTAAACAGCTATGTATTTTAACCAGGACACAATTATTTACTTTAACGGCAGCTTTGTAAAGGCAGCCGAAGCCAATATAAATTTATACGGACAGTCGCTGCATTACGGTTATGCCGTTTTTGAAGGCATCAAATCGTACCAAACCGATAACGGAACAAAGATATTCAAGGCAAAGGAGCATTACGACCGCCTGCGCCGCTCGGCAGAATTAATGCACATGCCGTTTGATTATACTACCGAACAACTAACGGCGCTATCGTATGAAGTTCTGCAACGCAACGGCTTTACCAATGCTTACTTGCGGCCATTAGTTATATGTTCGCCTAATATGTCGCTTTCTAAAGGTAAAGAGAGTTACCTGGCTATAGAGGCATGGGAGTGGAGCAACGGTTACCTGGCCAACAAAATGCGCATCATGACATCGAGCTTTCAGCGCCCCAACCCTAAAGCTTTTAAGGTAGAGGCTAAGGTAAGTGGACATTATGTTAACTCAATCCTTGCCTGCCAGGAAGCTAAAGATGCCGGTTACGACGAAGCTTTGGTTTTAGATGCTAACGGTTTTGTAGCCGAAAGCAGTGGTGCCAATGTGTTTTACGAAAAAGACGGAACGTTGTATACTCCCGCAAAAGGCAGCATATTACCCGGAATTACCCGTGCTACTGTATTAGATATCTGTAAAGAACTTGAAATACCTACGGAAGAGCGCTTTTTTACCCCCGATGAAATGCGTGGCGTCGATGCTGCCTTCTTTTGCGGTACCGCCGCAGAGGTCGTGGCACTTGATTCGTTGGATGATGTATCTTTTACAAAACAATGGGATACCACCCTGAGCGCAACGGTGCAAAAAGCCTATCAGAATTTAGTATTAGGCAAAACACTGGAGGAATTTAAACTGCAATTAGGGTAAATTTCAAATAACAATATTCAAATAACAAAAAACAGAAATCCCAAGCTACTCATAAGGTGTAGCTGCTCCCCTCTCATTTGGAGAGGGGCTGGGGGTGAGGTCAAACAAATAATATATGGGCATAAAAGTTAAGGCTACAGTGGCAACTCTGAACTCTAAACTCCAAACCCTCAACTACAATGGAATTAAATAAATATTCAAGGGTTTTTACCCAGGACGAAACACAACCCGCTGCACGTGCCATGCTTTACGGCATAGGCTTTAGCGACGATGATATGAAAAAGGCGCAGGTAGGCATAGCCAGTATGGGCTACGATGGCAACACCTGCAACATGCACCTTAACGATTTGGCTCAGGTAGTTAAAAAAGGCGCGTGGGATGCGGGCTTGGCAGGCCTGGTTTTTAACACTATTGGCGTTAGCGACGGTATGAGCAACGGTACCGATGGTATGCGCTATTCGTTAGTAAGCCGCGATGTTATTGCCGATAGTATAGAGGCCATTTGCGGCGCACAATATTATGACGGACTTATAACCCTGCCGGGCTGCGACAAGAACATGCCGGGCAGTATTATGGCAATGGGCAGGCTTAACCGCCCATCAATAATGGTATACGGCGGTACAATTGCACCGGGCTGCTATAAAGGAGAAACACTAAACATTGTATCGGCATTTGAGGCTTTGGGTCAAAAAATAGCAGGTACCATGAGCGATGAAGATTTTAACGGTGTAATTCGCAATGCATGCCCAAGTGCAGGGGCCTGCGGAGGTATGTACACTGCCAACACCATGGCGGCGGCTATAGAGGCATTGGGTATGAGTTTGCCGTATTCGTCGTCCAATCCGGCATTAAGCCCCGAGAAGCAGCAGGAATGCCTTGATGCTGCAAAACACCTTAAGTTGTTACTGGAAAAAGATATTAAGCCAAGCGATATCATGACACGCAAAGCCTTCGAAAATGCTATGCGAATTGTGGTTGTATTGGGTGGCAGCACCAACGCCGTACTGCACTTTATTGCTATGGCAAAAAGCGTTGGGGTTGAGGTTACCCAGGATGATTTCCAGATGATGAGCGATAAAACGCCTGTTCTGGCTGATTTTAAGCCAAGCGGCAAGTACTTAATGCAGGATTTGTATAATAACGGCGGTATTCCTGCGGTAATGAAGTACCTGCTTAAAGAAGGATTGCTGCACGGCGACTGCCTTACCGTTACCGGAAAAACCGTTGCGGAAAACCTTGAAGAGGCAGCCGACCTGGATTTTGAAACCCAAAATATCATCAGGCCGCTATCTGACCCTATTAAACCAACCGGACACTTACGAATATTATACGGCAACCTGGCACCGGGTGGCAGCGTGGCAAAAATTACCGGTAAAGAGGGTGAGAAATTCACTGGCCCTGCCCGTGTTTTTGATGGCGAGAAAAACCTTATTGCAGGAATTTCGGATGGAAAAGTGCAGCATGGTGACGTAATTGTTATACGTAATGAAGGCCCTAAAGGTGCACCGGGTATGCCCGAAATGCTTAAGCCTACCAGTGCCCTTATTGGTGCCGGCCTTGGCAAAAGTGTTGCATTAATAACTGACGGCCGCTTTAGCGGAGGAACCCACGGCTTTGTAGTGGGGCACATTACCCCGGAAGCCTATGAAGGCGGAACCGTCGGCCTTGTGCATGATAATGATATTATAGAGATTGATGCTGTAAACAATACGTTGGTACTTAATGTATCAGATGAAGAGTTACAAAAAAGAAGGCAGGCCTGGCAACAGCCTGCACTAAAAGTTACAAAAGGATTGCTTTACAAATATGCCCGTACGGTTTCATCGGCAGCAGAAGGCTGCGTAACCGATGAAGCATAAACCAAAATAGCATGATTATGGAAAAGACGTTGGAACAAAAAACTCCGGAAACAAAAGCACAGGAATCGGTTACCCTAACAGGCGGTCAGGTATTGCTTGAGGCATTTATACAGGAGGGGGTAACCACCATTTTCGGCTATCCGGGTGGTGCGATTATGCCCATTTATGATGCCCTTTACGATTATAATGAGAAATTAGAACACATACTGGTACGCCATGAGCAGGGTGCTATACATGCCGCTCAGGGCTTCGCAAGGGTATCGGGCAGGACAGGTATTGTGTTTGCTACCAGTGGCCCCGGCGCCACCAACCTGGTCACCGGCCTTGCCGATGCCATGATAGACAGTACACCGCTTGTGTGCATTACAGGGCAGGTGTTTGCGCATCTTTTGGGTACGGATGCTTTCCAGGAAACCGATGTAATCAACATAACTACCCCTGTAACAAAATGGAACTACCAGGTTACTGATGCTGAGGAGATTCCGGCTATACTGGCTAAGGCCTTTTATATAGCAGGGTCGGGCAGGCCGGGTCCGGTATTAATCGACATCACTAAAAATGCCCAGCTCCAAAAAATGGAGTTCAGCGGTTATACAAAATGCAATTACATTCGCAGCTACAGGCCAAAACCTGTGGTGCGTAACGAATATATAGAACAGGCAGCCGCAGCCATTAACGCTGCCGAACGCCCATTCGTGGTTTTCGGGCAGGGTGTAATTTTGGGTAAGGCCGAAGAAGAGTTTAAAGCTTTTCTTGAAAAATCGGGTATTCCCGCAGCGTGGACTATCTTAGGTATGAGCGCCATCCCGACCGACTATCCCTTAGGCGTAGGTATGGTGGGTATGCACGGTAATTACGGTCCGAATCGACTGACTAACGAGTGCGATGTGCTTATTGCGATAGGAATGCGCTTTGACGACCGCGTAACCGGCCGACTTGATAAGTACGCTACCCAGGCTAAGGTCATTCACCTGGATATTGACCCGGCTGAAATTGATAAAAACGTAAAAGCCGATATACCTGTGTGGGGCGATTGTAAAGAAACGCTCCCGTTGCTAACGGCTTTAATAGATAATAAAACGCATGAGGCGTGGCATCAAAAATTTAAAGATTGCGCCGAAAGAGAAACCGATAAAGTTATTAAGGATGAGGTGTACCCAACATCGGATGCACTTACTATGGGAGAGGTTATCCGTAACCTTAACGAGCTAACAGGTGGTGATGTTATAATAGTGACCGATGTGGGTCAGCACCAAATGGTGGCCTGCCGTTACGCCGAATATATCCATTCTAAAAGTAATGTAACCAGCGGGGGCTTGGGTACTATGGGGTTTGCATTGCCTGCAGCCATTGGTGCTGCTTACGGCGACCCATCTCGACAAACGGTTGCCATTATTGGCGATGGCGGCATCCAGATGACCATTCAGGAACTGGGAACCATCATGCAGTTTAAGCCCAATGTAAAGATCATGATACTCAACAATTGCTTTTTGGGCATGGTACGCCAATGGCAGCAGCTGTTCCACGAAAAAAGGTACTCGTTTGTAAACATCGAGAGTCCGGATTTTGTGCAGGTTGCAAAAGGCTATGGCATACCGGGCAACAGCGTTTCCGAAAGAGATAAACTTCGTAATGCCATGACAGAAATGCTAAATCACGAAGGCAGCTACCTGCTGGAAGTTATGGTAGGTAAAGAAAATAACGTATTCCCAATGGTGCCGCAAGGCAAAAGCGTAAGCGAAATTGTGCTGTGCAGGGAGGATATGGGATAGGGTTTATAAAGTCTTAAAGTCGAAAGTTTTTAAAGCTGCACGATTGCTGTGGGACATGAGTAGGCAGGATTGAGTGAAGCCGCTCCGCAAAGTCTCCCGACTTTGTGGAAGTGTTCCCGGGTCTTTGACCCGAAAAGAAATATTGGATTACGCATGTCGGGAAACATGCCGTCGCTGCCACAAAGTCGGGAGACTTTGCGGAGCATGCCGCGCCCAAATAAATTGTCAGAAAAAACAAGCGATGATGGCAGCATCATCCTGAAGATAAAAACTATGAAACAGGAATTCACCATAACCGTTTATACCGAGAACCATGTGGGTTTATTAACCCGCATTGCAATAATTTTCTCGCGTAGGAAAATAAATTTAGAGTCGGTTAACGTTGGCCCAAGCGAGGTAGAGGGCATTAGCCGTTTTACGCTTGTAATCAATGAATCGGAAGAGGTTGTACAAAAAGTAGCCCGCCAGATCGAGAAACAGGTTGAGGTATTAAAAGTATTTTTCAATACCGATGATGAGATTGTATGGCAGGAAATGGCAATGTACAAAGTGCCAACAAAGGTTATAGTAGAACAGGTAAAGGTAGAGCGACTGCTAAGGCAATATGGTGCCAATACGGTTGTTATCCGCAACGATTACACAGTGTTCGAAACCACAGGTCATAAGGAAGAGATAGATGCACTTGCCGCGGCGTTAGAACCGTGGGGACTCATAGAATTTGTACGCAGTGCCCGTATTGCAATTATCAAAGCCAGCGAAGGCATGCATAAAGCCGTACTGGACTTTGAAGCCGCCGAACCAAGCGAGCCGGTTGTAGAGAACGAATTCCTTGATAAACGAGACGGGGTTTTTACAATGTAAGCCTTTAGGTTTAGAGTTTAGAGTTCGGGGTTTAGAGTTGCCCTCAGCTCCGCAAAGTCTCCCGACTTTGTGGATGTGTTATCGGGTCTGTGACCCGGAATATAATGGAATGGCATGTCAGGAGACATGCAAACGCCTCCGCAAAGTCGGGAGAATTTGCGGAGCATAAAAAGCTATTAACAAACAAATCAAATAAATTAAAAATTTCAGACTAAGATGGCAAAATTAAATTTTGGGGGCGTAGAAGAAAACGTAGTAACCCGCGAAGAATATCCGTTAGATAAAGCACAACAAACATTAAAAGATGAGGTAGTTGCCGTTATAGGCTACGGTGTTCAGGGTCCGGGCCAGGCGCTAAACCTTAAAGACAATGGCATTAAAGTAATTGTGGGCCAGCGTCAAAATTCTAAATCGTGGGATAAAGCTGTTGCCGATGGCTTTGTACCCGGCGAAACACTTTTTGAAATTGAAGAAGCCCTGCAAAGAGGCACTATTATATGCTACTTATTAAGCGATGCCGCACAAATTGAATATTGGCCATTGGTAGAAAAATACCTTACCGCCGGTAAAGCATTATACTTTTCGCACGGATTTGGTATCACGTTTAACGACCAGACAAGCATCGTTCCACCGGAAAATGTAGACGTGTTCTTGGTTGCACCAAAAGGTTCGGGTACATCATTACGCCGTATGTTCCTTCAAAACCGCGGCTTGAACAGCAGCTACGCTATTTTTCAGGATGCTACAGGCAAAGCGTTTGACAGGGTGGTATCGTTAGGTATTGCTATTGGAAGTGGTTACCTTTTTGAAACTGATTTTCAAAAAGAAGTATACAGCGACCTTACCGGTGAGCGTGGTACGCTTATGGGTGCTATTCAGGGAATTTTTGCGGCACAATACGAAGTGCTTCGTAAACGAGGCCACAGTCCGAGTGAGGCATTTAACGAAACTGTTGAAGAGCTTACACAATCGCTTATGCCATTGGTGGCAGAAAATGGAATGGACTGGATGTATGCCAACTGTAGTACCACTGCCCAACGTGGTGCTCTAGATTGGTGGAAGCGTTTCAGGGATGCTACAGCACCTTTGTTTGAAGAGTTATACGATAGCGTTGCTACCGGTAAAGAGGCGGGCTACAGCATAGAAAGCAACAGCAAACCGGATTACCGTGTAGGCCTTGAAACAGAACTGTCGGAAATTCG
>Ga0265798_10003773_pt1 | contig 21323 bp, 14 predicted proteins | sample P3T30metagenome_FD_192430 | JGI IMG/M metagenome (GOLD analysis project Ga0265798, IMG submission 192430) | Plant litter microbial communities from East Loma Ridge, Irvine, California - P3 T30 | ecosystem: Environmental > Terrestrial > Plant litter > Unclassified | place: USA: California... | reverse complement strand
CATACACTCGCAGTAGTACCATAGAAGCGCGATAGACGGAGCGGCGTTAAGAAGACGGACTTTGGAATCATACAGAATGAAGACTTATACCTTGCAGTTTTGCAGTGAGGAAGTTCGCCGTATGGAAGACCACACGCTTCCCCATGTACACCCGCGTCAGCTCGACCGAATCCGTATGAGCACGATCAGCCCCGTTCCACCGCCGGACCCGAGTTGGACAAACACAAGTTGCAGGTCTTGGGGATGCTTGGCGCCAAAGGTGTGGCTTCGCAGAGCCGCATATCCGGGACGAGGCACCGCCACACCAGCCAAAGATGGGAGAGAGATATTTGAAGAAGAATGACGGATGCTTGAATGCGGGACGCGCCCAATATGTACATTTGTCGTACATGCCGAAATACCCTTCAATTGTACCATACTATATGGATATAGCTACGTTTAGTACCAGTCGACCGGATCGGCTAATCAAGATATATTAACTTCGCATCTGGCCCTTTCCCGCAATCTCCGTATCCCGTCCTTCCAACGTCAAAATTGACCGTGTTGCAACCTTTCATAATAGTTAGACTCGCCTTGCCAGGTGTGGCTTGATGACTTCATATCGATGAGGGGGGTCTAGAATCCGTATGCGACACGCAGATGGTCATTCCTGGCGCAGCTGTAGTGAACGCTGACGAGCATTTCGGTGATCTCCTGTCTTTGCTTTTCGCCAGCAGTGTATCAATCATCACCTATCACGTCATGCATGGGAAAAGACTGGGTTTGAGCGTACCGCGAATCGGGTGTGAGCCTTTTCATGTTACTATTGTGCTATCATACATGGGCCAACTGATGCACAAGGCACCTAAGTCTACTCTCCTTCCTCCGCATCCAAGAAGGCCTCGTCGCCACTCGACTCAAATCCTTCGTCCTCGCCTTCCGATTCATCAACATGCTCAACGGCCGGAACAAACTCCTCATCGTCATCGTGGTCGTCTTGGTCTTCCTCGTCTTGAGCATCGAGCTGGCCGGGTACAGCTCGGGCGACATGCTGACGCAAAGACGGATCATCTCCAAGTGCGAGCTTGCGGAAGAAGGGATGATTCTCCGTAAGCGGCTTGCCAGTAGTAACGAAACCCATGGGGGTGTGCTCGAAGCCTTGACCCTTGCGGCGCAGAGCAAGCCATTCGTGTACTGTACACATAGTCAGTAAATTGTTTCCTGTCACATGTTCGGAAAATACGTACCAAAAGTCAGAGGCTTCTTTGCGAATGCATCCTTCTCCAGGTGCTGGGATAGGTTTTCATCGAGGCCAAGGTACTCCAGCAATAGGTCGTACTCATCCCACTCGAGGTAGAGGCGCCCAGCGAAAATCCCCATCTCGACCCGAAGCCACACGGGAGCTTTGAAGTCTGCAGGTAGAGCCGGTATCGCATAGTAGTCAAGCTGGTTGAAGTGAAGCATCCTTCGCGTGACGGGTGCAGCATAGATGATGAGGTGGACGTTGATACTATCTTGAAGGCCCTGTTGCTCTTGCATGATCTGGATGAGCTGGTTGGCTTCCTCAGGGCTAACAAGGAGTGCTTGCTGGCTGACTGTGCTCCAAAGAATCCAATGAGAGGAACGGATGTAATTGTCGTTGGGAGTGTAAACCTCGATTGTACGAGAGAACTCAGCTGAGATCCACGAACCGGACTTCATCGAGGAATGGACCGTATGCTTGAGGCCTAGTGAAGTCATCCGTCCCAATACCGAAAACAGAGGTTGATAGGCATCGCTTCCAGGGACGAGACGCCCGAACTCTACGAAATGTCGGATGTCTTCATGCAGCTTTTTCGTCTTATATGGGTTGAAGAGGATGGCTTGTTGTACTTCCCGGACGTTTTCAACCTCGACTTCTACCTCGCGCTCAGCCTCACGCTCTTGCTCAATTTCTACCTCCTCTAGTGCTGATGCATGGACCGCTGAACCTCGGTCTTGGAAGTGTTTCTTGCGTTTTACAAGCTTGGTATAGATACCCTGCAGCGAAGGTTTCCATACGGTGGTGGAAGCGTTAGGACCAGCACGGCGGTGACGCTCACCCCTTGGCTCGTATAGCTGTTTCAGTGAAAGAGCCTCCATAATGCGGACCGTTGCGAGATAAGCATCGCGTGAAAAAGCATCATGCAGATATTCGGGATACTCCAACTGTGCCTGCTCTTGCTGCAAATACTGCAAGGTCTGTGCAAAATAGGACGGCTCGAGCTGCTCCATAGTATCGCAAGTTTGACCAAACACCCAGCGAAGGACGTCACCCGAAGTGGGTTGATAAAACTCATTGGAGTTATTTGGTAGCCGATCCAATATACCCTGGTGAACTTCAATCGGTGAGAAGAACGTGACTGACTGGGTTTGACCAAGAAGTCGAAGTCGCATGGCCGCCTGTACCAGTGCATCTTTCGTCAAATGCTGACCGAGAGTCAGGGCAGCTCGCGCATGTGGTGGGAATTTGATATCAGTGCCTCTGCAGTGACTCTCATCCAGGTATACAACACATCGATCTAGATCCTCGGCGAATGGAGATGCTACTAGTGGTATGCATCTACCTGTACGATATAATACCCATGCACGATGATCGGCGTCGAAGTATACAGCTGCTGCTGCTCCCTCATCCGCATGAAGCCAAGCATTGGCAAAGTCTTTGTTCGAATGCTCAAGAACCTGCGCACCAGCGTCGATGAGAATTCTAATTCGACTCTTCAGATGGATGTTGTTGGCTCCGTATGGGAGACGGAAAGACTGGTAATGACCAGCGTATTGCTTTTGCCAGGAGCGATTTGCAAGGTCTTCGATCAAAGCTGCTTCAGTCCAACGCGCTCCATGCGATGAGGTCATGCGCATATAAGATTGGTTACGAGGTGCTAGAAGGTAGTATGGGACTTCGGCATTCGTGTGTGCTAGCTGGGGGAGATCTTGCTGTTGAACCAAAAGCGGAAGTTGGTGCCTAGAGTCGTTCGTACCCGAGAAACCGGTCACACGGGGTCCAAGATTGTCCTGACTTGATGGAAAGAGGTTCCAACCAGATGCCTGAAGCTTCAGGCTGAAGGTTTTTGCGTACTTTGGAAACACAAAGTTGTTCAGATAGAAGTCCATTAGGGCTGCACTGTAGCGTATGATCTGGTAGAGCTCACTCAGTTGTCGTGTGTCTTCGGCATTGATTGTCGCATAGTCGTCAAACTCCTTCGGGATGTCAATTCCTTTCGGGAACCATTTCTCGTACTGAATGCTCGGTTCGTCCGTCTTGACCAAGTGCGCGAAGGCTTCCTTGAACTGAGAGCCGGTCAGACCTTGATAGTAGAATGACAAGCACGTCAAGGTGATGGCAACATCGGGATGACCCCATTCTGCTGTAGGTGAGGGCACACCCTTAGCGAGATATGGTACCGCTATCGGCGCGCGTATCGGATTCAATCCATACTGCACGTTCCAGCGCTTCTTGAGAGCTGTAATCAAGATACGATGAACGAACATGCCCCGGAGTAAGTTGACCACGCGCATCAGAGTTGGCTTGTCTCGGAAGAAGCTGACGATCGTGGATATCGTCTGACTACGCACTGTGGGCTTCGAGATGTAGGCCTGTACATCCTTCATGAGGGAGACGGGGTATTCGGCACAGGGCAGTATCGACGGTGTCTGACCCTTGCAGATAATCATGACCAACAGCTCGGTCAAGTAATCCTCGGCGTCTTTGCGCAGGAAATAGATGAGAGGAAACCCACTGCTGCCGCGGTTGACCACTTCGATGCTGCGAGGATATTGTGACTGCACATTTGAAGCAAAGTCCTTCACTAAGTGAAGACATGCCTGAATAACCTGCCAGCGCATCGGATGGCCGTCCACTGTGGTCTGCGTACCGGATGGATAGATGAGTTGCGTCCTGATTGCCAACGAAACGTCGCATTCGTCCAGAACGTCGCGGGTGTGTCGATCCAGCCAGCGCTGTGTCTCGATCATCATGGATGCTGATTCGAGGTTCTCGTCGCAGAGTTGTTGTAGTCCACTCAGCTTGAAAGAGAGCACATGTTCTGGTAATGCGATGAGTACACCACGGCGATCGCGCAATCTTGAGTGCATCTTTGCGTAAAGATCCATCAATGCTTCGGTAGGAGGCGTCTTTCGAGAGAAGGGGATATGCATCAGCTCGCGGTCCACTAGTCCGCCTAGTTTGGCTTGCATCACCTGCGCCGACTGGAGCAAGAGAGCTCTTGGGACCATGACGCGAGCAAGATCGGCTTGATTAGCAAGTAGAGCTGCCACCATAGCTATGAAAGTTAGTTTCCGCTCAGCTCAAGGTCCGGTTAAGCACTTACGGAGGATGCAAGACGTCTTGCCTTTACCCATCAAGAGTTGCAAAACTGAGTTCTGGCCTGACTGGGGTGAGACAGTCGCTAAAGCGACCTGTACCTGCTCTTCTCGAATCAGGATGTCGCCGTCTATTTCGAGCAGAAGCCAGTCCGGAAAGTTCACGGGATTCCAGTTGCTGTGGCCAGAGTTCGCCCATTCATCTCGCTCCTGTTGTTCTTTGTGTCTCTTCTGCGCATCCTGGATGCGGTGTATCTGTTGAAGTCTACTTACGGCCACCCCGAAAGCCACAATCGCTTGTTTCGTGCCTGCGCCGAAAGTAGTGCCTGAAGTTGCTCGGAGTTCAGTGAGTAGCTCGACATTCGTCATCCTGGGCCATGTATCTACTAGCTGGAGCCACTTGGCTTGTGGATGATGGGATTGAAGTGAATAGCGGATGTGCTCAACTGCATTTGCTGCGATTTGTTTCGCGGACGCGATCTCGCCTCCGGTGATTCTGGAATGCAAGCTATCAGAGGTCTTTTGCGCGTAGGCGATGTGCTTTTCGAGAGCGGCAATACTCGCATCCATTTCTTTCGCATATCTACACTGCACGAAAGAACTCGGGTCTTTGAAGTTGGCGACGATATTCCTCAGCATACCAATTTCTTGTGGCTGCTGTTTGGATGCCCGAGGATGGATTGGTGCCCTCTTATCCTGGTAGTTACCCATGAAGTTGTTGATCTTGCCAGGATGATGCGCAATGTTGCCCGATCTCATGGTTAAAGCTCCGGCGTAAGAACCGACCGCGCGAGGACGCATCTCCTTGGGCACTTGAATGCTGACGATTGGAGCCTTCAATAGGTCTGAAAGCGATAGATCATCGTTCTTCCTAGATCTTGTAGAATATAGGGAGAGAGGTAACAGCTTCGCCTTTGGCGTGACCTTGTTGTTTATGTCGACCTCCACACGGCCGATAGTTACGCGGTAGAGTACCTCTTGTACCTGCTCCAGATAAAGCGACAGTTCATGGTTGCGCGTAAGACGGGTCCACTCTGGAACCACATCAGCCAGAGCCCAATCCACGTCCAGATATGTTGGATTAATTGCGATTAATTTCTGCGTTTCGATCTCAGAAGAGGGCCACTGCTTTAGGATGGACCTAGCTAGCGCTTCACAAGACTCATCGACATTGGGGCCATGCAAGCTCTCGGCTTTGACGAGCTGCGCGCGTTTCTTGAAGCCGGTTTCAGAAAAAGGCATCCGTGACTTTTCCATCAAGGATATCAGATACGACATGGGAGGCGCTCCATCAGCTCGAAAGTGGAAGTAGGCGGCATGACTGGGAGCCGGTATAGCACGTATCGCTGGAATCATCGCGAAAGCTATGAGGACGCGCAACAGGTTCAGATCCACATCCGACGAGAAAGCGATAGTTGCCAGTAGGAACATCAGGCTGAACCTGTCGTCGACATTGCACTGAAGTGACTTTTGAGCAAGCGCACCCCACTCCGCTTTGATGTCGACAGCGAGGTGATCAGTGAGCAAACATTTGCGATAGCATTTATCGTAACCGCCCACGACCGGAGCATCGTGAAGAAGAGTAATCAGTGTAGCCTCCAACGAGCAAGTTGGCTCCCAATCCAGAAGAAGCTTCGATACTTCAAACGAATTTAGACGATCCTTCGAGGATTTTCGATCATCGCGCGCAGTATAGACAACGTCCCAGTGGCCACTCTTTTTCCGATCATTCACGTTTGATCTGACTATCGCGCGGGCCGCCAGATGGATGACGTCAGGTTCCAGTTTGATCGCTTCTTGAACCTCGTAATCAGAGAAAAATTGAGACAAGTTCGCAGACTTTCGCAATATGCTCGCAACAACAGTGGTATATCGATCGTCCTGCATGGAAACTGTGCATTCGGGACGCCAGACAGTTGTCTCCATGACCTTTGTGTCTTTTGGATAATAGCCTCGCTTTGGCGATAAATCTGCGACATCTTTCAGTTTAGCGATCAAGTCGCTTGGTAGTGGACTCCAAGGTTGATAGGCTCCTGTCTGGAGCAGGTACAGTGCTTCCTCAGTTCCCGTTCGCCGTGTGAGCGGGTCGGCAACGATGTGCGAGGTGTAAGCATGCAGCAAAGCCTTGATATAGAGTAGACGCGGCTCGGGCGCGCAGTCGATACGTCCTAAGACGTCATTGATTGCGAATTTGAGGTATTCACCCCTGCCCATCTCGATGCCAACGGTTACATGAGGCCCATCCTTCGAGACTCGGAAATCGCCCAGGAGTACCAGTATACTCTTTTGACGGTGGTTGGCAACGGATTGGATCACGATCTTGCTCTGCAATCCATACCAAGTTCCCGCGTCTTGAATAGGTGAGATGATGGCACCGAGCCGCGACGACTGCAGTAGGCCCTCGCTGTTGATGTGAAAGCTAAGTTCCATTCGCTTCAATTCCACTGTGACCCTACAGTCAGAGTCTGATGATTCCGTGACCCTAGCACTGTGCGATGCGAACACCAGGATTTGAGATGGATGCTCGAAATAAGTAAAGATCTGTGCAATAGTCTTGAAAAGGTCGCTTCCAGAATCCAGCAGCGTAGTCTGCGTCGGCTCTTCGAATCGCCGAACAGCGTGGTAGAAGCCAGCAGGGTGCCAGCGTACCCACCAGTTCATTGGCTTGAATCTCCACGGGCTCTGCTGACGGATCTCGACATGACCCTTATAGACATGAAGCCAGTGGTAGCAGTTTTCTACTAATGGTCTCGGGAGATCTGAACCAAAGACACCACTAGGAATGAATTCGATCAGTTCGCCCTTCTGATCGGCACGGATGATCAGCCGGCCGTTACGCCAGCCAAGATGAATTCGATGGTTGTTGAACAGCCCCATTTCAGCGATTGCGAAGTCCATGCCTCGAAGAGGAGACGGGAAGACAATGGGGTTCCTAGTGCCGAACAAATGAATGTAGTCTGTGTGCGAGCGGTATGCCAGAGGCAACGTTCCCATTTCTTGTCCATCAATAAGCAATGTACCGTAGACGTAGTTGTAATGCACAAAGTACGAATGCTGATCCGCGGTCGACTCTAGTGTATATGACAGATACCACGTATCAGGGACGATTTCCAGCACGGGCTCGATAGTATCGTAATCTCCAGGAACGTGCCACATCGTGTTCAAAGATGCCCTGAAGGTCTGCGGATCCGCTAGTATAGTCTCCACTATGAGTTCGCGATGCTCATAAGCAAACAAAGTATCTTGCACGATGGCGTTGCGCATGTTGTATGGCATTTGGTCAAACCTTCCGGTCAAATTGTAATGCAGCGAGATTGACGCGTCGAGATACATGCGAAGAACTTCCGATGTTCTGAGCTGCTCATCGTCAATATGTATGGTCCGCTTGCACAAGAGGGAAGCCCATATAGCTGATTGCAAGACGTTCGGATCCTCTGTGACCATGGGTTGTAGTTCTCTGCGCCAGCCGTCCGTAATCTTGCGAGCCTCGTGGAGAAGACGCATGCCTTCGGTTCGAATGCGGTCGCTCGGTGTGAGAGACGTCACCTTGAGCAAAATGGTGACAAGAATCTCCATCTGCACCGGTTCACGCCAATTCCGTCGGATCGCTTCTAGCCGAAAGCGAACTTGCTGCAGAAGCTTGCTACACAAACTGTCATCTGACAACGGACGGTGGACGTCTGTGAACCGAGATCCCCCTGTAGTGTCTGGCCCCAGCTGCAATACCAGACGTAAGACAAGTGACCACGTAGAATCTGAGGAGAAGTTGAGATTGGTGGACCCCAGTTCCCTTAGAAGGTCAAGCCACCTCGAATGTGTGCCTACCAAGAGACCTTGAAGTGCTGTGAACTCATGGATACCGACACCTTGAGTACATCTAGCTTGGTTCGCTTGTACTTCGTTCGATGTTGGCCATGTAGGATAGTCGAGTCCAAGAGACACGAGCGGTGAGGTCGGAGGAAGTCTTACAGGAAAGTGATGCCAGAAAGAGGCCTTTCCAGACCTATCTGTCCAAGTCTCACCAAGACAATCAAAGTACCTGGGCTTGAGGCCGCAGGTCCGGATGACTTCGTCTACTCCGATTGGGAAACCCCAGTTTGCGTAGTGACATTCTAGATGAGCTTTCTTGTACGACCCCAGAGTCACTTGGCAGCTGGTCTCGTTGGCATATGAGTCGATCTGCGAGTATTCCCTGATCAGTGACATCCGGTCAAGCTTATCGGTCGGTTCGCGACACAGGGTCGACAGTATAAGCCATGTTGCGTCTCGGTAGGCAGCGAATACCTCTGGGCATTGTAACTCGAATAGTGTTGCTTTGGCAGCCGGCTCATAGCTTGGTAATGGATGCTCGTAGATCTGGATCCTGATGCCTTTAGCTTCTTGATTGAGGTTATGCCACTCGCAAGGAAGGCGATGACGTGACTCAGGCATGCCATCCCAGGCAACGAAAGCATCCCAGATACACTCCTTCTCATTTCGCTTGTCGATGGTTTGAGAATGGCGCTGGCTCTTTTCTTCCCATTCAACACGCTTAGCTTCATAGGCGATATCGGCATCTTCTTCAATCTCATCTCGTATGGCGCGTAGGTCGCCCTGAAGGTCTTCTTGGTCGTAATACTGTGCAGCAAAGCAATCGTCGGCAGGATCGTCGAAGATAGTCCTGCATTCTGCATTTGATCGTGCACGGTATCGAGCTTTGAGATACTTGCGTACTTCTTGACTCCGAATCATTTCTCCGCTTGTAAGAAGCTCGATGGGATCCAACAAATCCGGATCGAACCCCGGATGGTATTCCTGGAGCAATGGGTAACAAGCTACCGCATCTCTATCCATGAGAACCCAAAGTTCCATTAGGTGAAGGAGCTGCTGGCTCTTCTCGTTGGGGTACGCCTGATCCACGGCACTGATCCTGGCTACGTAATCACAGATCACGCCGCTCAGTTGGATGGCTCGAAGGCCCTCTGGCTGCGTTGATTGCTTGACAGGGAGAACAACATCTTCCAGCAGCTTTGACGAAGCGATATGGCTGGACATGACTCTCATGTAGGGTTTGATAGAAGCCACAGATCGTTCGTATAGCTGCAGAAGCTCGGGAGCTGTTCGTTGTTCTGGTCGCGGGAGAGACGCGTGCGCAGCTAAGACGTCTCTAAGGAATCGACCGCTGCTGGTCACGCGAAGTTGGAACTCGCGAGGATGGGCGTACTGGCGTAGCTTTGGGATGTAGCGTTCCCGTGACTGCCTATGGGTACGCCAGACTTGCCTTAGATAACCGCCAGTCGTTGCCAGGGTGCGCTCGAAAATGCCTTCCAGAGATAGCAGAGGATTGTAACGCCTGCCTAGGGCTAGCCTGTTGGCAACCTGGGTGTCTGACGTGAGCTTAGCGAGACGACGGCCTAGCTTTTGACGTAATGAGAAGGCCGCATCTAGGGGGATTTTCTTTAGGACATCTTCCAGTAGCTGTGCATGTAGAAGACACATCAATGTCTTGTAGTGCAGACTTCCAACCTCCGCACCCAGGTGGTGATATAAGTAACGCTGGACTGCTACTCGGAGGACCAGGTAGAAAGCGGATCTCCTCCATGGTGTGCGAGCATTATCGAAGTTGACCGTGTCACGCACGCGCTTCCGTAGACCAGGAACCGCAACTGCAGCGCCATTGGCCTCCAGTATAGTCATCAACAGGCCAGATATGAGAGCGGGATCACTGGTGTCTCGGATCTCGGGAATCGTGGCGGCTGCCTTCCAGGTGATAGCGGCAAACTTTGTGACCGACTCGCTGCTAGCTTGTTCGATGAAAGTGGCGACAGCTTCCTGGAAAGCTTCTTCGTTGAGAGTCGACGCTGGGATGGATACCGCGCAGCCGGGGACTACAGGTAAGTTCAAGGTCAGTACATGCGCGACACCGATGTAGATGTCAGTCACTTACAGTCCCATTGTAGCGCGCCTTTGGAAGCAAGCACCTTGTCGGCTGTCGCAGATGTCTCGAATGCTTCAAAAATGATGTTGCGCTCGCCGGACGTGTCGTGGGGATACACGAGCAAAGCGCAGTTCTGAGGTGCGATATGCAGAACAAGCATTTTCCCATGGCCGAAGTCGCGAAGCTCTTTCATCAGCGCCGCCTTACCGATGGTTCCATCGACATTGAGTATTTGACATGCGAGCAATGTCTTCCGCAGTCCTTGGACGTGCGGAGCAACATCTGCAGCGACATTGGGGGTGAGCCTTGCAACGGCGTCAAGCATACGCTTCAAGAGAGCCTCTTCGACGCGATGCAGGTTGCCATCTTCACGGCCAGGTACATTGCGGGGCAGCGCGATATGGTAGTACTGCTGCTCGAGAAATGGCACTCGCGCGGCGGACGCCATGGCTGTTTCGAGTGCCTGCTGCAACGAGGCAGCGGGCGGGGGCAAGAACGAGTGTGGGAATTTGCAATACGACGAAAGTGCGGTATTGCGATGTTGTAAGAGTTGGCAGGTGGTGTTGTCGAAAACGCGACTGCTTGATGAGGGCGCGGTACCAGGGTTGACTTAGGTGCCAAGCATTGTTTTGCTAGGCGGCAGCAACGCGTAGCCGCCCTCCCCAACGATGAGCGATGAACGATGAACAGTGAGCCTCGCCAGAAGTCGTGGAACACCAAAGCGCAGTCTCGGACCAATCTCCTTGCCACCGGTGAACGAGTCTGCATGAGGAGACATGCCGGCCAGCGAATGGGTGACTGAGGCACTGTACGGCGCTACGAGAAACCCTCAGCCTCGCCAGTTCCAAAAGAAGAGGCCATGATGGACATGGCGATTGATTTCCAGGATTAATGATGCTGGGCGCTTCTATTAGGCCGGTCTTGACGTCCGCAGTTGCTTCCTTCTGTCCACGCATCAAACAAGTGGAGGATGTATGGCAAAGGTGGGAAGTAACAGACAAGAACGAAACTGTGTTGCTTCCGAAAAGCGATAACGCAAAAAGAGAAGGAATGAGTCCAGATTGGCTGAGAGAAACGCTGCTGAAATGACAAGGATGATGGAGACGTGGCCTGCATCAAATGGAAAGAACGACCTACGTGTGTTAGTGTAGTATCACTACTGCTCTTCGACCTTAGAAGCTGTCTATCACCTTGAAGTGAAGGTAGGAGTCGTTTCGGTTGTTTTCAGACGTCCAGACGACAACAGAAATGTCGATAGAGCTCATCCAGACGTTCCGACGCGCGCGCTGGTGAAGCGCGTGTTGTGACGCGACAAAAGTAGATAGCGGCAGATTGGAAGCATGTTCTACTTCTCAGCGCATCGATGGTAGTTAAGCGCAAGTCTGTGGGAGCTTCGTGATGATGCATGATGGAGTTGTGGACTCTATAGCTGAGAGAAGCCTGGTGGTGAGAGGTTTGACGACGCGTGAGGTACAATCGCATTTACCCGGCCCCTTGCCTAGCTCCACAGCTAGCAACATAGCGCCTTCCCCTCCCTTGTCTGCCTTTCGCATTTCCAGTGCATTTATCTCTCTGCTCCAATGACATCTTCTACAATTTCTGCGAACCCCCAATGAAGCCGTCGAACGACAGCGGCTAGCTCCAGCCGATCTCGCTGCCTCATGGAGGGCAAACTTCATCCGTAAACGGCATATCGGCTGCAGCACCTGCCTGCCTCGGTTACTCTCTCCCCAGCTATCACCGCTATGCCTTGTGGGTTTATTCCCGCTAGATTAATCATCGCCACCATGAAGGCGGGAAAGTGCGAAAGGGCGCCCGCGACTAGCCCATCTCGAGCTCCAAGGCGCGACATTGGAGGTTGTGGGTGAGTCTCTACACGCATCCCACTAGCTGGCTCGATGTGCCTTCGTTTCAATTATTCATATACCGAGTTTATGCTGCTAGAATAAGCAGCGGGAGCTCGTTCGTCGGTACGCATTCGCTATTGGTCGAGTCTGGGATCTCATCGGCGCCGTCATCAGCACTATGTCGCACAGCAACTTTACCCAAGACGCGGCCGCGGGAACGACACCAGGAACCCACGCACAAGACACTCCGCCGTCACCCAAGTCGTACACTTCAGACAAATCCCGCGTAATCGAAGATGTCGAAATCGAAGAGGACCGCGCCTCCATATCCTCGGCGTCGACGCATTCCGATTCGATCAACTCGGCAGTAGATCAACGTCCGTCGATACATCATACATGGAGTAGGAATACAGGGCACTCGTGGCCTGGCGACAAGGAGGATGCGATTGCAACTGTCACAACGAACGCGACGCAAGACCCGCGCTTCGAAATTGACTTCGAGGATGGAGAAGACCCGGAAGACTGGCCCATGTTGAGGAAGGCTGTTGTCATCTTCTTCATGAGCTTTTCGACACTCGTCGTAGTTATGTACTCGACAAGTTATACAAGCGGCATACCGGGCATGATGGCAACATTTGGCATCCAGTCAAAGACGTTGGTGATCTTGGGGATAACAACCTACTTGTGCGGTCTGGCGATTGGATCACTGCTACTGGCACCGCTTAGTGAGATGTATGGCAGGAGGCCCGTCTACCTTATCGCTGTCGCATCCTTCACCATCCTCGTCATACCATGCGCTCTGTCGAACAACCTAGCTCAGATCCTCGTCATGCGCTTCTTCGGTGCCATCGCGGGCGCGGCTATGATTTCCAATGCTCCAGGCACCGTCTCCGACATATCCAAGGAAGACTACCGCGCATTGGCTTTTTCGATATGGTCTCTAGGGCCAATGAACGGCCCAGTCTTTGGTCCCCTTGTCGGTGGCTTCGTCTTCCAAGCTCTAGGCTGGCGGTGGACGAACTGGGTCGTCATGATCGGCTCTGGGGCATCCTGGTTCATGGTCTTTCTGATCCCAGAAACATACAAACCAGCAATCCTCCGCGCGAAGTCAGCCAAGAAGCGTAAAGAAACGTCCGACCCCCGATACTACTCTCGCTACGATGAGAAGAAGGCTTTCTGGCCTTTACTACGAGAGAACCTCTACCGGCCGCTTAGCATGGCGGTCAACGAACCTATCTGCATCTTCTGGGACGTATACATAGCATTGGTCTACGGAGTCTTGTACCTGTGCTTCGTCTCGTACCCTATCGTATTCGGTGAGCTACGGGGTTGGTCGCCTGGACTCGTTGGACTGGGTTATATGGGTATTGGCATTGGCGGTGTCATCACGATAGCTTCGGAACCTCTGCTTCGTCGTATGATCAACAGCCACAAAAAGGATCCAGAGACTGGCAAGCCATACCCAGAAGCCATGGTCAGTGTGGTTGTCATTGCTGCGGTGTTGGTTCCTGTTGGCGAGATGATCTTTGCTTGGTATGTGTCCTTCCTCACCTGGATCTTGTTTATGCTAACACAGTGTGTAGGACATGCACTCCCAACGTCCACTGGATCTTCCCCCTCATCGCCGGCATCCCCTTCGGCGCCGGAAACTGTGGCGTCTTCATCTACGCGTCGAACTACCTCGTTCACTCCTACGGCATCTACGCCGCGTCCGCTCTCGCTGGAAACGCCGTCCTACGATCCGCCATGGGTGGTGCTCTACCCCTCGCAGGTCCAAAAATGTATCAGAGTCTTGGTCCACACTGGAGTGCGACAATGCTGTCGCTGATTGAGTTTGCGCTTATACCCATTCCGGTAGTCTTCTACCTCTATGGCCATAAGATCCGGGAGAAGAGCGCGTTGATCAGGCAGATGAGGGAGGATAGGGAGAGAGTTGATGCGAAGAAGAGGAAAGCTGCTGAGAGAATAGAGAGGGCGAAGGGCGGTGTGTTTGATGAGAAGAAGTTAGACGTTTGATAGACTTGCATGTATAAGAATCATTGATACACCGAATTAGACTATTGTTCACCAAGGTGCATTTGCACGGCTGGTATGGTGCCCTATGCTGTTTGACCAACCCGTTCAATGCCGTGATCATCAAAGCAATCCTCATCTACTCCACTAACAATACTCCACGTCTCACTTCCATCCTGCTCTTCTCCCAATATCACATATCCATGTTGCGAGTCATCAACCCAGTCACTGAGATCGCTGTCCCAGCCCTGATCATACTCGTCCAGCTTCTCTTGCTGCATCCTCAGAACAATTTCGTCATCTTCCATCCTCCCCCTCAACTCCCCGCTAGCCCACTCAACAAGACTACACGTCTGCACCTCCTCCGGCGCCGGAACCTCCCACTCCGTCCCCACCCTAAACTCCGCACAAGCACACTCCCGATCCAAAGTGCACCAACACGAACACGTACAAGTCCCCCCACCCACCTCCGAGCATTCACATCCGCAGCCAAGGAACCAGCACCCAGACAAGTTCCTATGCCACTGCCAGGTATACTCGCCCCACCACCAGAAGCCTGGTATCACGGGTAGAGCGGGTTCCTTGCGGCTACGGGAGCGTTGTTTGAGTATTTTAGGAAGGGTGAGGATGCAGGCTAGTGTGACATGGGCGCGAAACTCGGAGAGGGAGGTGGGGAGGGTCGTTTCGTGGGGTTTGGCAAACGGCGCGGTGGGGATGGTGGCGCTGACGCGACCGGGTCGCCTGTCGTTGTGCATGGTGTGTGGAAGGATTGTCAGCGGCGCGGGGCTCGTGGGTTCGCCGTAGTTGTGTATACGGCGTTCTTTGACGCGCCGCATCTCTGCGATGCGACGCCGGGCCCAGGTGCCAAAGTCCTCGCCTGTTGTAATATCTCCGGTGGCTGTCCCTTCGAAGATGTGCGCATTCTTGCCAAAGAGTTCGTAGGCTTCTATGTTGTCCATGTGCTCCATGTCTACTTCATGCGCCCATCTGTCGTAGCAGTCGTCCTCCCATTCTCCAATGTCTGCCTGTTTGGACTCGTGCCGAAGCTGGTTCTCTCGTGCGAGGCGATATCGGTCGTTGCGACGACGCTTGTTGCCGCTGTAGATGCGCTCGGGGTATTTCTTTGATCGTTGGCGTACGCGACGGGCTGAGCGGACGTCTTTGAACGGGTGGTCTGAAGTCCGGCCAGCGGCATTCATCACAGGTTCGGAAGGGAGGGTAAGGAAGCCGAAAGGCAGGTCCTCGTGTGTTTCTGGCAACTCGCCCATACAGGTTGTGCACCAGTTGGCGGGATGGCCAGCCCATTCGAGCGTCTTCTTCATCCTGACAGGTTCGAGGCGAAGGGCTCCTGGAGCGACTTGCAGACGGAAGGCCTAGCTGTGTAAGTTATACGTGGATTAGCCATCATTTCAGCAGTCTCTAATAACCGTGCAGGAGCCTGGGTATGTCATCCTAAGGCGTTCTACTGCCTGCGCGGCTCCGCCTTCGCGCAATGGACGAGGGCGCATGCCGGTGCAGAAGGGCGGAAGTCGACGGCAATGTTGCCGCAGGATTCAGCGACGACGTTAGTCTGTATTCAATGTGTAATCTTCCATATTAGGCGCAAGCCTGCAAGATCATAGTGGTGGGTGAGGTGGGTGTAGAGAGGGACAGTGTGGTCACAAAGTTGGTGTTGGGCGCAGCGGCGTTCAGAAGGCGCGTGGTAACTTACTAGACACCCGCAATCGACGGCTTTTGTGAAGTTGCCTAATTCGGACCCAACGCGAAACAGCACACGACCACAAACTCCAATAACTCACCTCAATCTCAGCTCCTTAAGCTGTCATGTTTCGAACGGCTGCAACGATGTAGATTCAACCGAAGTGAAACATTCTCGATGATTGAAAACTATACAAGATGTCTACGTCCCGCGAGTTTGGCCCTAAAGCTTCCACTGCTTGCGGTCATACTGCTTAGGCCAAATCCCAGATTTGCCCGGCGCCAAGATGCCGTTGGGATCAACAGCATTCTTTATCGTCTCGTTGAAACGCCTAAAGACGTTGTTGTTGAACGAGTACGTCTCCATGATCTGATCCATGGCTGCAAGATGTGTCCGGTACTCTCCCCATCCTTGCTTAGCACAGTCATCGATCAGCGTTCTGAACAGCCACACGACTTTCTTCTTTTGTTCCTCGTCTTTGCGATTGAAGACAATGCATACGATGTGGTGCATTTCGCGCATGCCAATCGTGAATGTACCGATGAAGTCAAGGCCAGCTTCATGGCACCGGGCTTTAGTGAGAGCGAATTGCTTGGTTGCGTCTTCGCCATTCACCCTAGAAATTGGCGAAAAGAAGAGATGAGAGCCATTTGGTAGCCAATCCAGCCATTTGAGCTCATCGTAGGTGGGGATGCCTTGCATAGTCTTGTGGCGAGTGTGCAAGATTGAGTTTGCCTCCTGTCGGTCTTCTGGGAAGTAAAATTTTGCTCCTGGGATGGCCGAGAAGGATTCTTTGACGACAGCCCACATCGCATCACGGATTGGCTGCGGCCCGTAGAGCGCACCATAGAAGTTCCACCGGCCAAGATTGAGCTTTTCAGCTATAGCGTCCAGCTCGGTATCTGTGAGGGGCTTGTTGATATCTGAGGTGTAGTCGGATTTGTGACCCAACACAGCGGCGTCGAGGAGGATGTGTCGAATTGTTGGTACATTCTGGAGGACCATGTTCAATCTCAGCGGCCGGATGATGTCAACGGCCTGCTTCAAGTCGTCCTCACGAGGGATTGTGATAAGATATGACTGGTAACCACCTGGATTCGGCATGAGCCACATACCCATCTTTGTAGCGATACCCAGATTGGATTGTGTGAAAATTCCGTCAACGTAGGGGCCGAAGCCGTAGTTGAACAGCTGTGCCGAGTCGTTCCAAGGTTGGTCTTGGGGGAGAACACCGGCCTTCTCATGAGGGTGAGGCAATGCACCCATACCAGTACGGATGAGCTCGCCACTCGGTAAGACGAGCTCGATGCCGCAATGCATCATGAAGTGATCTAGTGAAAACGTCAGACCGGAAGCGACAAGCTTTAATGGGCAGGACTTACCACCATATGGGGTGTAACCAACACCTCTCTCCATAGTGTTACCGAGGACTGAACCGCCACCAAGATCAGGTACGTCAAGCCAAAGCTTGTCGCGAAGGTTGTTCTCGACGAGATAAGTATGCAGATCGTGAAATGTGACTCCTAAATACAGATCAACGTCGTGAACGGAGAGAGGTCTGAGCTGGCGACTTACCTGGCTCGACTAGAGCGTAAGCACCCTCTACATTTACTTCGAGGATCTTGTTCATATGTTTGCCCATGTTGACGACAACACTACCAGATACGCGTGGGGCGGCGCCTCCGTAGCCTGAGTTCCTCCCAATGCTAATGGGCCACAATGGTACATGGTACTCATTTGCGGCCTTGACGATAGTCTGAACATCGGCGACGTTGCGAGGGGCGATGATAGCTGAAGCAAGGAAGAAATCTTGCTTCATGATGTGATGAGGGTCGTGCGTGTAGTTCGGCTTCATGTAGTTGCCATCGTCAATCTGGGACGCGGAGGATATGACTTCGATGTTGTCGCGACCAACATCCTGACAAGCTGTCAAGAAGTTGTCGAAGACATCGCTACTGACGTTGGGTGGCAGCGCAAGTGGTTTCGTGGTTGCGACCATGATGATATGGTAGATAGAATTTGTCTAGTGCTGTGGGTAATGCGGACGCAAAGAAGTAAGTTCACGATCAAAGTAATTACGCGAGGAAGCGTTGGAACCGCCTGAGGTTATAAAGTCCCATGCTATCAAATGTCGTAAGGTCCGTGGCAGATCCGACATGAGGGCGACCAAGGTTCCCGAGGTCCAGTCGCATACAAGAAACTGGTGACACCATGGTGTCATACAAGTGGCATCCAGTCAGCCCATCTGGTTGCCACCCTGATGTATCTGGGGACGGTAGATGGCAGTTATCGTGATAGGACCCCGCATTGAGTGGGAGAAACCCGTCGTTGCCCCTAGCTGTGGGAATTTCCCGACGCTAACGGCGTATCCGTACCGGACCGTACGCCGGGTCCCCGGATTCGCGTGACTGCATTTAGGGCTGTGAAGTTATCATGCAGCATCCCAAAAAAGCTGTTTCCTTATTCGAAACCGCAGCGCATATCATTTGCGACCTCTACGTTGTCGCCCCCTTATTCGGCACAGTGGTACATCCGGTGTGGTAATTTCATATTGGTGGTCATTGCTGGGAGTCAGATCCCCCGGCGCCGATAGGACGGCTATCTCCCACAGCAGCCGCCACCACACCCAGAGTCAAAACCCAAACAACCCCGCGAACACTTGAATATTGTGGGGGCGGGGAAAGACGGATTTCCTGGGGTATTGACCTAACCCAAATGATGATGGACCTGCGCATGTCTGTTGTATCCATAAACACACTACTACTATTACCTAGGTACTACTGCGTCTATTCCAGCTCAAGCTGATCTTGTTCATAAACACACACTCAATCAAGCGTCACAAATACACCGAAATCTTCCCAATTGAAGCAATGCTTGTTATTTTGGCTGCCGCACCTTTCTATGTCGTTCTTCTAGTAGTCATTACATCGTATTGGATCATCTGGACTGTGTACTCGCGCTTCTTTCATCCTTTATCGAAATATCCTGGTCCGTTTCTCGCCTCGATATCACGGATATGGATTGTATTGCAAGTCGCTGGAGCACACGCGGAGGAAACACAGAGAGAGTTGCATGCCAAATATGGTACCAACACCGCGCGATGCAGTCTGGTATTCTTCTGCTAACAGTCCAAGGTCCCATCATCCGCATTGCACCAAACGAGGTCGCTATCGCTGATCCCACTGCAATCAAGACCATCTACTCTATCTCTTCCGGTTTCACAAAGGTATGTGACATGTACCTGTTGGGTCAGGAACCATGATATTGAAAAGCCTCAACAACTAATACAATTCTCCAGACTGACTTCTACCCGTTATTCCGTCCTTCCTTTGCCAGATACCCCGACCTCTTTACCAATCTGGATGAGAAATCTCACGCTAGTCGGCGTAAGATCGTGAATAATCTATATTCCATGTCCAACATTGTCCGCTCGGAGACGAATATCGACAATTGTACCAAGACTCTCATGGAGAAATTTCATGAGATCGCGGTGAAGGGAGATGCCATCGATGTGTCCACGTGGGTACAGTGGTATGTTTCCTCCCAGCACTATGCATCCGCATAAATGCAGCTTCCAATGCGCGTACTTATCATGCTCACATGTTCCAGGTACGCATTTGATGTCATAGGCGAACTCTTCTTCAGTCGCATGTTCGGTTTCATGGCGCAAGCCGCTGACTATCGCGGCTACATTACAGCCCTTGACTGCCTCCTCCCGATGCTGACAACAGCGTGCGTCATGCCTTCCTATATCCGGCCGTTTTTCTTGACAGGCGGTGCGATCTTCCCGCGCATTCTCAAAGCCCTCATGAGCCTCAAGAATGTTGAAACAGCAGCGAAGGATGCTGTCGCTGAGCGATCCGCACTAATGAAGAAGGGAGAGGCTGACGGAAAGGACGACATTTTGAACAGTCTGTTTGAAGTCATGGAGACTAAAGGCGAGAAGGTTGATTTTGGCCTCACTGAGATCACAGTAGAGGTCTACGTTGCGCTGTAAGTCTCATAGTACCTGAGCATCTCGTCGGAAACAAGGCTGTTGTACTGACCATACTGTTGCTTCTAGTTTCGCAGGCTCAGACACCACCGCGGCAGCCATTTCGTCTATCCTATATCACCTTATGCGCTCGCCTAGCGCGTACGAGAAACTGACACTAGAGATTGACAACGCCTCAGCATCTGGTCAGCTCTCTTATCCGCTCATCAGATACAACGAAGCTATCAAGCTCCCATATCTGGACGCATGCTGCAAAGAAGCGATGCGTCTTCATCCAAGCGTTGCTTTGACAGTGCCACGCAATGTTCCGGCTGGTGGCTGCCAAATATCTGGGGAGTTCTTTCCTGCAGGAACAAGGGTAGGCATCAACGCCGCCGTGATACACCGTGATCGAAACATCTTTGGGCATGACGCGGATGACTTCGTTCCTGAGCGATGGCTCCGTGCAGACACCACGATCATGGATAGGCATATGTTCCAATTTGGCGGAGGAGCCCGGACTTGTGTGGGGAAGAATGTACGTATCTGGCCCTACTCACGAGTGCTATCACTGATACTCCTGCGAAGATCTCCCTTTGTGAGATGTACAAAATCGTTCCACAAATTCTCCGTACTTACCATCTCTCTCTCGTCGATGGCGCGCAGGATTGGGAGACACATAACTATTGGTTCCACAAAACGAGTGGTGTGAATACGAAAGTGCAAGTACGCAACGTGGATGAGGTTATATCCAAGATTCAAGGGTAGCAACCAAGGGTGGATTTTGATTCGAGATGACGGTCGCATGAGTCCTATATGTCCTTGAATTCTTTCAATAATCCCATGTGCTCTTAAAATCTCTTCCCAAAGTAATTTGCATGTTTCGGTCACTCTACTTTTACGCTATCAGCCTCTAGCCAACTGTGCTGTGTTGGGTCGCTATCCATCGCCGAGCCCCACAATCATTTACATCCAATCGCGAGCAGGCTGCGGGGTCCCTGCACCTCATATTTATCCCCATATATACATATACCGTTGCTTGCAACACCAACTCGATGAATTCAACTACGTGTCGCTGTCCATAATCGAAACAATCGTTCCACTCCTCAACTCGGTGATCAGCCTTCGTGCCTCGATCATATCGCCATACACAACACTACCAGCGGTTTCCTCAATCCTCCTACTTCGGTTATCATTCCACGTGTATATCTTCTTCAGTGTCGAATATGCGATCAGCCAGTACTCAGGTGCGTATCTCATAAACCCAATGCGCTGCCACATTGTCGAAGAGTCACTTTCCCTCCCCAAGAGATCCACCAACTCCGCATCTCTAGTTTCCGACGGCCATGATTGCTGCCAATTCCACAATCCATTGGTGATTGGCGCCATTCGTACCATATCTAACGCAGTAACTGCGCAGGTTTCAAGGCCGTATACCTGCAAATACAGTGCGTGGATGATGGTGAACATGTTGAGAACGCTCAGGTGAGCAAAGGCGCGATGGATAGTTGGCTTTGCCATGATCGCATTATCACACAGTGCGTTGACGGCGGA
>Ga0265798_10003771_pt1 | contig 21330 bp, 19 predicted proteins | sample P3T30metagenome_FD_192430 | JGI IMG/M metagenome (GOLD analysis project Ga0265798, IMG submission 192430) | Plant litter microbial communities from East Loma Ridge, Irvine, California - P3 T30 | ecosystem: Environmental > Terrestrial > Plant litter > Unclassified | place: USA: California... | reverse complement strand
AGGCAAGAACCCGCTGTTCGCCGGCAACGGCTATGCCGGCCTGTCGGAGATGTGCCTGTATTTCATCGGCGGCATCATCAAGCACGCCAAGGCGGTCAACGCCTTCACCAACCCGTCGACCAACAGCTACAAGCGGCTGGTGCCGGGTTACGAGGCGCCGGTGCTGCTCGCCTATTCGGCGCGCAACCGCTCGGCCTCGTGCCGCATTCCCTACGGCACCGGGCCGAAGGCGAAGCGCGTCGAGGTTCGCTTCCCCGATGCGCTCGCCAACCCCTATCTCGCCTATGCGGCGCTGATGATGGCGGGCATGGACGGCATCATGAACAAGATCCATCCCGGCGAGGCGATGGACAAGAATCTGTACGATCTGCCCCCCGCCGAACTGGCGCAGGTGCCGACCGTCGCCGGTTCGCTCCGCGAGGCGCTCGACTGTCTGGAAGCGGATCACGACTTCCTGCTGAAGGGCGACGTGTTCTCGAAGGACCAGATCCACTCCTTCGTCGAGATCAAGCGTTCGGAAGTCGCGCGCTGGGAAATGACCCCCAGCCCGGTCGAATACGACATGTATTACAGCGGCTGAGGCGTAGGGCGCACGCAAGCAGCGCAGTTGCTTGCGTGCGCCCGGGCCCGGCCGGCGGGGCACCGCCCCGACCGACGGCGCGGCCTCGTCGCGATGCCGACCACGATAGAAGGGCGTCCGGCGCGATCCGGGCGCCCTTTTCCGCGTCAGTCCGCCCCCCACAGCGCCGCGTCATAGGTCACGCGGTTCCGGCCACCGGCCTTGGCCATGTAGAGCAGCTGGTCGGCGGCGTTCAGCGCATTGTCCAGCCCTTCGCCGGGATGGATCGCCGCGACGCCGAGCGATGCGGTCACCGACAGGACGCTCCGGTCGGTAACCGCCGCGATCGCCTCGCGCAGCGCCTCGCAGCGGGCCTGCACGGCATCGCGGTCGATCCGGCTGAAGATGATGATGAACTCCTCCCCCCCGAACCGGGCGGAGACGGCATCGCCCCGATCGCAGCAGTCGCGGATCGCCGTCGCGACCCGCTTGATGACCTGATCGCCCACGTCATGCCCGTAACGGTCGTTCACCGCCTTGAAATGGTCGATGTCGAGGATCGCGATATACCCCTCGCCCCCTGTCGTGCCGAGGTCGGTGACGATCGGATGCGCCCGCTCGAAAAAGGCGCGGCGATTGTACAGGCCGGTCAGCGGATCGCGCTCCGCCAGGAAGCGAAGGTGCCTGATCTGCGCCAGCGTCTCGATATTGCTCTCGATCCGGTAGCGCACTTCCTCCGCGATGAAGGGGCGATAGACGAAATCGGAGGCCCCGGCCTTCAGGAACGAGGCGGACAGGAACGGGTCCGACGAACCGGAGATGCCGATGATCCGCAGCCGGTCCGCCGGGTGGCGGGCACGGATGCGCTGCGTCAGTTCGTAACCGTCCATGTCGGCCATGTGATGATCGGTGATGACCAGTTCGATATCGTCGTTCTCGGCCAGGATGCGCAGGGCATCGATGCCCGATGCCGCCTCGAATATCCGGTAGTTCTGACGGCGCAGCAGGTCGGCCAGCACCGATCGCCCGCTGGCCGTGTCGTCGACGATCAGCACCGGCGGTGGCGGCATGTCGGTGAAGCGCGCCACCGTCCGCACCACCTGCGCGACGGTGGCGTCGGCATCCTTGTAGAAATAATCGACGATGTTGCGCGACGTGAACCGCTCGCGCACCTTGCGGTCGAGCGTCGCGGTGAACAGCACGGTGGGCACGTCGGCATCGGCCAGCAGGTCGAGGATCTCGCCCGCCGGCGCATCGGGCAGGCTGGTGCCGGTGATCGCCAGCGCCGGCTGCCGCTCCTCCAGCGCCGCGGCGGCCGCGGCATAGCTGCGGAACCACGTGACCTCCGCACTGGTCTTCGCCTTGATCCGGCCCTGCAGCAACAGGCCCATCGCCACCGATTCCTCAATCAGGAACACCTCCGGCGTGCCGCCGGGCGGGTAAGCGGAGGACCGGTCCGACTGCGCCTTGCGATCGAGTTCCCGAAAACGGGTCATGCTGGCTCCATCATATCCACGGGCATCCGGTCGTCCCGGCCTGATGGCCATGCCCGGCAGGGCGTAGACGGGATATCCTGCCATATGATTACCAGCTTGATATGGTGCGATCTTACCCATGTCCTATGGCATCATCACCGTGCTGCCGTGCGTGTCGGCCGCCTCCATCGCCCGATGTGCCTCGGCGGCGTCCGCCAGCGCGAAGCTGCGGCCGATCGTCGGCCGGATCGCCCCGCGCGCCAGCATCGCGAACACCCGGTCGGCCATCGCCTGCCGCTCCCCCTGGGTCCGGGCATAATCGAACAGGGTCGGCCGCGTCACGAACAGCGATCCCTTCGCCGCCAATATTCCCAGATTGACCCCCTCCACCGCGCCGGAGGCATTGCCATAGCTGACGATCATCCCACGCCGCGCCGTCGCCGCCAGCGACACGTCCCATGTCGCCTTGCCGATCCCGTCCAGCACCACATCGGCACCGCGACCATCGGTCAGTTCGCGGACGCGCGCGGCGACATCCTCTTCCCGGTGCAGCAGCACGTGATCGGCACCCGCCGCGCGGGCGATCTCGGCCTTGTCCGTGGTGCCGACGCTGCCGATCACCGTCGCGCCGATCGCCTTCAGCCAGCCGACCAGCAGATGCCCCACCCCGCCCGCGGCGGCATGGACCAGCACGGTCTGCCCCGGCTGCACCCGGGCGCATTGTTCGATCAGCATCGCCGCCGTGCCGCCCTTCAGCAGCAGCGCCGCCGCCGTCCGGTCGTCGACCGCGTCCGGCAGATGCACCAGTTCGCCGACCGCGACGTTGCGCGCGGTGGCATAGGCGCCGCGCGACGGCCCGAACGTGCCCACCCGGTCGCCGACGCGGAAGCCATCGCCCCCCTCGCCGACCGCCTCCACCACGCCGGCCGCTTCCGATCCCAGTCCGCCGGGCAGGTCGATCGGATACAGTCCGCTGCGGTGATAGGCATCGATATAGTTCAGCCCCACCGCCAGCGACCGCAACCGTACTTCGCCGGGCGCGGGCGGCGGCAGATCGACATCGACCCATTCGATCACCTCGGGTCCACCGGTGCGGGTAATCCTTGCGACACGGGCTGGCTGATCCGTCACCTATTCCTCCATGGCTGCATCCCGCGCCGAACGCCCTATGCCGGCCGCCGGTTGCGCGGCACCGCTGGGCAAGTGCCAGCACACGGCGTATATACCGGGCTATCCGGGAGTACAGGCAATGGGTGCGATCGAAACACGGACGTTCAGGAGCGGCAACAGCGTCGCGGTACGCCTGCCCAAAAGCTTCGGCCTCCCCGCCGGCACGGCGGTGACGATGGAGCAGGTTGGCAACACGGTGACGGTCAGGCCAGCTGTCGATGCGGGAGAGGAGAAGCGCCAACTCGCCGAACTCGTGGCACGATTGGATGATATCTGGGGGGATGCGGCCCGCCCGACCACCTCCCCGCTGGAGGAAAGGATGGAGTTTCCCGATCGACCGGGACTCTGATGTTTCTGATCGACACGAACATCGCGATCTACCTGCGCGACGGACATCCCGAGGTCACCCGCCAAGTCGGCCGCTTGTCCAGCCTTCCCGCCATATCGCTGATGACGCGGGTGGAACTGGAAGGCGGCATCCATCGCGATCCCCAGTTCGCCATAGCCCGCCGGGCCGCGATGGATGCCCTGATCGGCCTGTTCGAGGTCAAGCCGCTCAATGACGTCATCGTCACTGCCTATGGCCGCATCGTCGCGGCCTGCGGCTTTTCCCGTTCGAAGATCATCGACCGGCTGATCGCCGCCACCGCGCTGGTCGGCGACCTGACGCTCATCACCGTCAACGCCCCCGATTTCCGCGACATTCCCGGCCTCCGGCTTGAACCCTGGCCCGCCCCGGTTCAGTAGTCGCGCGACACCCGCACGTTGACGCTCTGCCGCCCCAGCGTCGAGATGCTCGACAACAACGACAGCCAGCGCGTCACCTGAAATTCCACCTGCGTCGCGGAATAGCCCTGTCCGTCGGTCACGATCTCCGCATACAGCCGCCGCGTCACATATTTGCCCGCCGCGATCGACGTGCCCTGCCCGGTCTGCGGATCGGCGGGCAGGATGCGCAGCCGGTCCAGCCCCGCCGCGCGGCGCACCGCGTTGATCGGGTTCAGCCCGCCGCCACTGTCCTGCAACGCCGCCACCGCGGCGGCCAGTTGCAGCGCCTCGGGCGCGGACAGGTTGGTGATCGAGGTGCCGAACAGCAGGCGTGACAGCAGTTCGTCCTCGGGCAGCGCCGGCACACTGGCAAAGCCGATCTCGGGCTTCATCGCGGTGCCCGTCACCCGGATGGAGGCGTTCAGGCCGGTGGTGTTCGCATTCGCCTCGATATCCAGCGACGGGTTGGCGGGCGTCTCGCCACCGAAGCGGATGATGCCGCGCGACAGTTCGAACTCGCGTCCGGCGAACTCGTAATCGCCCCGGATCAGGCGTGCCTGCCCGGTGATCGCCGGATTGTCGGGCGCGCCGCCGATCTGCAGGTTGGCGGACCATTCGCTGGTCAGGCCCAGCCCGGTCACCGCCACCGCGCTGCGCGCGCGCGCGTTCAGCGCCAGCGTCCACGGCGTCGCGGGCCGATCGTCGGTGTCGTCGCCACCCGGCACGTTGATCTCGCGCACGTTCAGCTGCGGCGCGGCGGTGGCGGCGGTCGCCTGCCCCAGCCGATACCGCGCCTGATCGAGCGTCACGTCGCCCGAAATGGTGCCGCCCGTGCCCGTGGAGGCGAAGCGCAGCGGCCCGGATACGGTCGCGCCGATATCGTCGCGGGCGATCAGCACCGCATGGTCCGCCTGCATCCGCAGGTCCAGCCCGACGCCGCCACGGCCCGCCAGATCGAACTGGCCCGATCCCGTCACCCGGCCACCGCGACCGGCGTCGGCGGCGAACCGGTCGATGGCGAGGCGCGATCCGGCGAAGCGCCCACTGGTCTGCACGTTGGTCAGCAGCGTGCCCGTCGTCGCGCTTTCGATCCGGGCCGCGTTGGTCTGCAACGCGCCACGGATAAGCGGGGCGGACAGCCGGCCGGTCACGTCCGCGCCGATCGATACCGGGCCGGACAGGTCGAACAGCTCCACCCCCGTCAACCGCCACAAGGCGTCCGCCGGCCCGGCATAGCGCAGTTGCGCGAACAGCCCCGCCCCCGCCAGCCGTTGCGTCAGTGTCCCCTGCCCCAGCGGCGCAAGCTGCGCCTGCGCCCGCCCGATCGTCTTGCCGCCCGCCGCCATCACCGCGCGCAATCCCGCCCGGTCGGCGCGCAGCACGCCCGCCATCGCCACGTCGATCGGGGTGGAGTTCAGCACCAGTCCGGCACGGGTCAGCCCCCGCACGGTCATGTCCATCCGCCCGATCGGCGCACCGCCCGCCGGCGTGGCCAGCGTCAGCGTGCCCGATGCCGATCCGCCCAGCCCCAGTCCCGGAAAGCCGATATCGAGGATGGTCAGCGGCATCGTGGTGACGCCGGCCTCGACACTGGTGCCGGCCTCGCTCCACCGCCCGGCCAGCCGCGCCTCGCCGCCGGCGAAGATCAGCCGCGTCGGCTGCACGCGCCAGCCCTCGCCCTCGCGCACGATCACCGCCGGCTCCAGCAGCCGGATCGGCCGCCGGTCCAGCGTCCCTTGCGCATTCACGGTGAAGCCGTCCGCGCGCACCTGCGTCACCGTCTGGATATCGAACGAGCGTCCGCGCGAACCGGCGATCGCCGCCCGCACCTCGCCGATGCCGTCCACCAGCTTCGCGGTCCCGGCGAAGCGCGCCAGCAACAGCCCGCCATAGCGCAAGCCCTGTCCCTGCGCGGTCAGGTCCAGCACCGGTCCGGCGGGGTTCAGCCGCACCGATCCGTCCAGCCGCCCCTGCCGCAGCGTCGCGCCGTCCAGTTGCGCGCCCCGCGCCGCCAGATGCAGGTCGATCCGCTGCACCGCGCCCTCCGGCCGGAACGTCAGGTCGCCGGTCAGCGCGCCCGTCATCGCGATGCGGCCGTCGAAGCCGCCATCGACGATCGCCAGCCGGCCGCTGCCCCGCGATCCCGCCACCTCGACCGTATCGATGCCGATGCTCGCCTGCCCGCCGCTCGGCAGCAGGATCGCGCCCCGCCCCCGAAACGGCCCCAGCCGCGATCGCCCCTCGGCCATGAAGGCGAAGCCCTGCGGCGTCGGGTCGAGATGCGCCCGCACATCGCGCAGGCCCAGCGTCGCATTGGGGCTGGCGAAGCGCAGGTCCAGCGTCGGCCGCTCGATCCGCCCGTCCAGCACCAGCGATACCGGGCCATAGGTCGCCTGCCGCCCCGCCCCCTCGAAATGGAACGTGCCGTCGCGCCGGCGATACCCGTTGCCCGCCAGCCGCAGCGACGGCGCGGTCAGCACCAGCCCGGTGAAGTGCAGCACGCCGTCCGATGTCCGTTCCAGCCCGGTCGTGATCCGGGGCAGCCCGCCCGCCAGGGATCGGAAGAACGCGTTGTCCAGCCGCCATACCTGCGCCTCGCCCCGCCCGGCGATCCGCGTGCCGCGCCCGCCCGGCCCCGGCACCACCTGCAACCGCGACTGCACGTCGACCACGCCGATGCCGGGGATTAGATACCGGCCCAGCGCCCCGCCCAGCCCGATCCTGTAGCGGCCGGTCCGTAGGTCCAGCGCCACCGTGATCCGCCCCTGCAGCTTGTCGGACCGCAGCCGCAGCGCGTCGCCCGTCAGCATCGGCGGCGCCAGGCGCAGCGCGCCGTCGACGCTCAGGTTGCGCAGGATGCCGCCCGCGATATCGCCCACCCCCGTCACCCGCGCCGCCGCCAGCCGGATCGGCACCGTCACCGGCATCGGCGACCAGCGCCCGGCGCCGCCGATCCGCACCCGGTCGAACCCGGTATTGTCGAACGCCAGCCGGTCCGCCGTCAGCCGGTAATCGTAGCGGACCCGGTCGAACGCCCCGTCCAGGATCGCGCGCAGTTCGATGCCCCGCCCGCTCATGTTCGGGAACAGCGCGGCGGGCCGCAACAGCCGCGCCCGCACCCGGACGTTGCGATAGACGCTCGCCGCCAGATCGATCTCGCCCGTCGTCGTCACCGCCAGCGCCGCCGATCGCAACCCCAGCTGCCCGGCCAGCCGCCGGTTGGCATAGGTCGCCGCGCCCTCCACCAGCACGCGCGGTGCGGTCAGCCGCTGGCCCTTGCCGGTCAGGAAGCGCGACGGCGCGGCGGTCCCCGCCAGCGTATAGCGCCCCGCGGTCGCACTCAGCGCCAGATCCAGCACCGATGCCCCCGCCGCCCGTGCCACCGCCCGGCCGCGCCATGCCGCCCAGCGCCCGTCGCCGTCCACGGTCAGCGTCACCGGCCCGTTCACCCGCGCCGCGCTCGCCAGTACGCCGCCCGCCGCCCCCGCCGCCGCGACATCGACCCTGAAGGTATCGCGCGCCGGCTCGGCATCGATCGCCACGCGCAGCCGGTCGCTGCCCGCCACCGTCGCCGCCAGCGTCACCATCGCCCGGCCCGACCGGATATCCGCCCGCCCCGCCAGCCGCCCGGTCCGCTCCCGGCCCGACACCGGTGGCGCCAACACCAGCCGGTCGATGGCGAGGCCGCCGATGCGGATGTCGAAATCGGGCAGGATCGGCCCGCGTTTGCCGGTCTTGCGGGTATGCGGCACATGCTCCAGCCGGGCGGCGGGCACCGCCAGCCGCTCGATCGCCAGTTCGCCCGTCAGCCAGCGCCACGGCGCCCAGTCCAGCGCCACGTCGGGCGCGCTGAACAGCAACCCGTCCAGATCGTAGACGCGCAGGTCGCGCAGCCGCGTCGCGCCGTACACCGATCCGTCGATCCGCCCGATCGCGAAGCGCAATCCGTTGGCGGTCCTGATCGTGCCGATCCGCTCGGCGACCAGCCGATGCCCCCAGCCGGTATCGACCAGCACCAGCGCCAGCGCGACGATCGTCGCCAGCAGCGTGACGGCGCCGGCGATCCAGTGCCTGATCCGTCGCATCAGAACGCCTGCCCCAGCGACACGTACACCGCGATCCGCGAATCCCCCGGCTGCCGGTTCAGCGGGGTGCCGACGTCCAGCCGGATCGGCCCGAAATTGGAATAATAGCGCACGCCCAGCCCCGCGCCGTAGCGCAGGCCGCTGAACCCCGGCAGGGGGTCGGTGTAGATGTTGCCGGCATCGACGAACGGCACGATGCCGAAATTGCCGAAGGCGCGGATGCGCGCCTCGACCGCGAATTCGGTCAGGCTGCGGCCACCGATCGGATCGTTGTTGGGATCGCGCGGCCCGATCGACTGGAAACCGTAACCGCGCACCGATGCGCCGCCGCCCGCATAGAAACGCCGCGACGGCGCCACCGCGTCGCGCGGCGCGCCGACGATCGTGCCCAGCCGCGTCCGCGCCGCCAGCACCACGCCGTCATGCACCGTGCGATAGACGCTGGCGTCGATCTGGGTGCGGGCATACCCGAACACGTCGCCCTGCAACGACGCCTCCGGGCTCAACCGCCCGCCCAGCCGGAATCCCCGGGTGGGGTTCAGCAGATCGTCGGTGCCGTCATAGATCAGGCTGGTCGGCAGCGCGCCGATGAAGAAGGTCCGCCGCCGCCGCTGCCCGGTCGACACGATCACGTCGCGCTCGTCCGACGCCAGCAGTTCCGCTCCCAGCGACCATGTCCATGTCTTCTGGAAGAAGATGTTGGTCTGCCGTTCCAGCGCGCCGGACAGGGAATAGGTCCTCGCGTCGTAGGCGTCGCGGTTCTGGTGCGCGGCGGCGGCCTGCACGGTCAGCACCCGGTCGCGCGCCTGGAAATTGTTGCGGCGATAGACCAGCGACGACAATTGCTCGCGCGTGCCCAGCACCGACCGGATCGTCAGCGCGCCTTCGGGGGGAAACAGGTTGCGGTGCGTCCAGCTCAACTCCAGCCGCGCGCCCTCGCCCGTGCCGTACCCCGCCTCGCCCGCCACGGTGCGGGGCGGCGCCGGGTCCAGCTTCACCGCGATGTCGACGGTGTCGGGCGCCGCGCCCTCCACCGGGCGCAGCGTCACCTGCGATACCAGCCCGGTCTGGATCAACGCCCGGCGCAGATCGTCCAGTCGCGCCTGATCGAAGGGTTGGCCCCGGTCGAACCGGGCGATCTCGGCGACATGGTCCGGCCCGAACACGCGGTTGCCGGGCAGCGCGACGATATCGCCGAACCGCCGCGCGCCGCCCGGCGCCACCGCCAGATCGAGCGTCGCGGTCTTCGCCGCGCGGTCGACGACGATCGCCGGCGCGTCGATCCTGGCGAAGGGAAACCCCTCGCGCCCCGCCGCCACCGTCACCGCCGCCTGTCCCGCGACCACCGCATCGGCATCCACCGGATCGCCCGCCTTCACCGCGAAGGCGCGGGTCAGGTCGGCCGCCTTGTCCCCCGCCGCCGCCACGCCCGCCAGCGTCACGCCCGTGAAGCGGTACAGCCCGCCCGGTGCCGCCTCCAGCACCACCTGCATCCGCGTGCCCGGCGCCCCCTCCCCCTGGCCCACCCGCGTCGCCACCGTCGCGTCGTAATAACCCTGCGCGCGCAGCAGCGACACCAGCAGCGCCGCATCCTCGCGCGCGCGCCGGTCGAGCTGCGCGGCGTTGGCGGGGCTGCCGTCATTGGCGTCCAGCGTCGAATTCTCCGCGAACCGCTGGCGCAGCAGCGGCGTCGACACCGCGTCGATCCCCTCGATCCGCCAGTCGTAGCGGCGCTCGGTCGTCACGTCGGTGCCCGCCACCTGCGCCGTCACGGGTTCGACCGGCAGGTCGGGCCATTCCACCCCGATATCGGGCAGGTTCGCCAGCGGGGCGTCGGGGTCGATCGCCTGCGGGTCGATCGATCCGATGCCCTGTGGGGCGGGCGATCCGATGCCCTGTGGGGCGGGCGATCCGATGCCCTGCGGGGCGGGCGCACCCCCGCCCTGCGCCGCGAGGGGCGATGCGGTCAGGGCAAGGCAGGCGGCAGAGGCCAGCCGGCCCGCCCGCCGGACGCGGAAGTGCATGTCGCCCCCTAGCGTCGCGACGGCGTGGAAGACACCCCCAACCTCAGTCGCGCCAGCTGCGGTCCCGCCGGTCGACCAGCCGCACCATCGCCGCGAAATCCGCCGCGCCCGGCCCGCCGGGCACCTGCGCCATGTGCAGGTCGCGCTGGTGCACCGCCACCACCTCCGGCGCGACCTCCAGCGGGGTGCCCATCGACAGCGTCGCCAGCTGGATCTCGCACGCGCGCTGCAACGCCCAGTGCTTCACGAATGCCTCGGGCAAGGTCCGCCCCATCACCAGCATCCCGTGGTTGCGCAGGAACATGATCCGCTTCGACCCCATGTTCCGCACCAGCCGCTCGCCCTCTTCGGACCGCACCGTCACGCCCTCGAAATCGTGATAGGCGATCTGCCCGGCGAAGTTGCACGCATAGAAGTTGATCGGCCTCAAACCACCTTCCAGCGCGCTCACCGCCATGCCGGCGGTGGTGTGGGTGTGCATGATGCAATGCGCGTCGGGCAGGTGGCGGTGGAACACCGCGTGCTGCACGAACCCCGCCCGGTTGACCGGATAGGCGCTGTCGCCCAGCACGTTGCCGTCGATGTCGATCTTGACCAGGCTCGACGCGGTCACTTCCGAGAAATGCAGCCCGAACGGGTTGATGAGGAACGCGCCCTCCTCGCCCGGCACCTTCAGCGTGATATGGTTGTAGATCATCTCGGACCAGCCGAGCATGTCGAACACCCGGTAACAGGCGGCCAGCTGCTGCCGCGCCTCCCATTCCGGGGTCGCAACCGGGCTGGACGCAGGGGCGGTGGCCATGACGTTTCTCTCCTGATTTTTTATCGTTCGGGTATCGCATGGCAGGAAGCAGGTTTCCAGCATCACCGCTCTGCCGCCCCGCCCCTCCGGCGTGGAAGCCCATCCGTCCGTCATTGCGAGCGCAGCGAAGCAATCCAGCGCCCGGTGCGTGACGCTCTGGATTGCTTCGCTGCGCTCGCAATGACGGAACGGGGACGGCGCTGGCTATAAGGACGGGATCGATCAGGCCGATGCCACCCCGCCCCGACAACCCCCTACAGCCGGAACCCCAGCGTCGCCCGCAGGTCGCGCCCCGCCAGTGGCGCGAAATCCTTCAGGAAGCTGGCATGGCGCCGCGCGTTCACGTCGAAGATGTTGTTCGCGCTCAGCGTCAGCGTCGTGCCGTTGTCCACTCCGAACGGCTTCAGTGCGACACTGGCGTTCACCAGCGTGAATGCGCCCGTCTCCGTCTCGAACTGCGTCACGCGGTCCTGCTTGAAGCTGTGCTCCACCTCGGCGCGCGCGGTGATGCGGTCGCCCTGCGCTTCCAGCCCGCCCAGCAGCCGCATCGGCGGGATGCGCGGCACCGGCCCGCGATCGACCACCCTGGCATGGACCCAGTCGCCGAGCAGATCGGCGTTGATCCGGTAGCCGCCGATCGTCGCCAGCCGGACATTGGCCTCCGCCTCCAGCCCGTAATAGCGCGCATCCGCCTGCGCATATTGGAAGCACGGCAGATCGACCTCGCGCCCCGATGGCGCCGCCGCCGCCTCGCATGCGCCCGGATCGACCTGGCTCTCGAAGATGTAGTTGGAGAACCAGTTGTAATAGGCCGCCGCGTCGAAGCTCCACGCCTCGCGGTGCGCGTGCAGCGTCGCCTCCAGTCCCCACGACTTCTCCAGCCGGAAGTTCGGGCTGCCCAGTTCGTAGGACTGGGTACCGGCATGGGGGCCGTTGGCGAACAGTTCCTCGGCCGACGGCGCGCGTTCGGTGCGCGATCCGTTCAGGCCGATCCGCACACCTTGCGCGACCTCGTAGGAGGCACCGAGCGATCCCGACACCGCCTCGAAATCGCGACCACCGGCAAAGAAGCGTGCGTCATCCAATCCGGTGCGGGCGTCCACCGACGTCCGCTCGTACCGGCCGCCCGCCTCCGCGCGGAACGGGCCGGCGCTGTACTGCTGCAACGTGAACAGCCCGACCTGACTGGTCTCGTTGCGCGGCAGGAACGCCTCGTCCCCTTCCACGTCGAACCGGCGGTTGAACACCTGCACGCCCGATGCGCCCTGCCAGCCGCCACGATTGGCCTGCACGAACTCCAGCCGCCCCTCCAGCCCCTGGTTCATGAAGGTGGTGCCCACCTCGCCGTCCGGCTCCAGTTCGGCATGGGTATAGTCGGCAAAGCCCGCGCGCAGGCGGATACGATCGAGGAAATTGCCCCCCGTCGCCACTTCGGCGCGCAGGTCGACGCGGTCCTGTTTCAGGTCGATGCGCGGTGCCTCCTGCTCCTGCCCGACCTGCGTCGCATAGCGGACCGGCACGCCGTACAGGCTGTCGTACCGGCTGTACGACACGCCCAGGCTGCCGCCGTCGCGGATCAGCGCCGCGCCGACGCCGACGTTCCACGTTTCCGACGCGGTATTGGGCAGGCGGCCACGGATCGCGGCGTTGCCGGCGAAATCGATCGCCTCCTCGCCGGGCACCGCGGGCTGTGCCGCCGACGCCGCCGCCAGCGACGCCGCACGCTGCTCCCGCGACAGCGCGAAGCCGCCGATCTCCAGATCGTCGGTCTTCAGATACGATCCATCGGCATGGACGACGAAGCCGGCGCCCACCGCCACGTCCGCCGCCGCCGATCCCGATCGCTCGTTCGCTGCCGAGCCATAGGTGGCGGTGCCGCCCAGCCGGTATCCGTTCTCCGGCACGGTGCGCGGGATGCGGGTGTCGATCACGTTGACCACGCCGCCCACCGCCGACGATCCGAACAGCAGCGCCGACGGGCCACGCAGCACCTCCACCCGCTCCGCGATCAGCGGGTTGATCGCGACGGCGTGATCGACCGAGGTGTTGGACACGTCGATCGACCCGATCCCGTCGGTCAGCACGCGGATGCGCTCGCCTTGGAAACCGCGCAGCACCGGCCGCGATGCGTTCGGCCCGAACGAGGTCGCCGACACGCCCGGCTGGCGCGCCAGCGTCTCGCCGATGGTCGGGCGCAGCGATCGTTGCAGTTCCTCGCCGGTCACGATCGACGTGCCCGACAGCACGTCCGCCTCGCTCTGCCGGAACGGCGCGGTCACCACGATATCGCCGCCGCGCGTGGACGACGGGCGGGCGGCGGGGGGCGTGGTCCCCGCCGCCGGCGTGTCGGCCGTCTGGGCGGTCTGGGCGGTGGCGGACAGGGGGAACAGCAGCGCGGCACCGGCCAGCAGCGGGAAACGGGTCATGGGCAACGGGCTCCGAAACGGGACGATCGCCACCCCCTATCGCCCATGTTACGTTATATCAAGTACCGTGCTGCACTGCGACAAACTTGTCATTCTCCCGTCATCGTCACGCCGCCACCAGCGTCAGCGCGGCGATCGTCACATGACGCTCCTCCCCCACCGTCGTCACCGCGTCGATCGTCAGGTCCGCGACGATATGCCGCCACAGGGGCAGGTCCGCCTCGGGCAGATGCCGGGTCCAGCCGTCCGCCCCCTCGCCCGTCACCGCGATCACGATATGATGCCGCGCCCCGACGAAGGTCGCGCTCGCCCAGTCGCGCGCGGTCGCCGACACCGCGCGCGCCGCGCATCCCGCCGCCGCCGCGTCCGCCAGCAACGCCCGCACCAGCGGCACGCCCGCGTCCGGCGTACCGGGCCGATCCCGCCGCGCGCTCATGCCCCGATCCCCGCCATGAACGCCTCGACCTGCGCGACCATCTTGTCGCGCGGCATCCGCCCCCGGCGCAGGTCGCCCACCAGCCGCGGGTCGCCCACCGCCAGCCGCCCGAACTTCGTGGACGGCATCCCGGTCACCCTCAGATACCGGTCGATCTCTACAAGCAATGTCACGCCGACTCTCCCAATCCCACAACGGCGTTCTTCATTTGTTCTCACAAATCCAACTTGTCTAGGATAATTTCCTACGGTACCGACGATTCATGACGATGGACGATCCGCGCACGACCCTGATCGATCTGGCGGCGGCGGGGGGCACCAGCCTGGCGGCGCTGTCGCGGATGCTCGGGCGCAACCCCGCCTATATCCAGCAATATGTCCACCGCCGCAGCCCGCGCACGCTGGAGGAGGCGGACATCGCCGCGCTGGCCCGGTTCTTCGGGGTCGATCCCGTCCGGCTGGGGGCGGTCGCCGCCCCGTCATGGTGGCGGGTGAAGCGCCTCGACATCGCCGTCTCGGCCGGCCCCGGCGCACTGATCGACGCGGAGGTGGTGACCGGCACCGACCTGCTCGATCCCGGCCTCGCCCGCCGGCTGGGGTTGCAGCCCGACCGGGCGGCGATCGTCCGCGTCCGGGGCGATTCGATGGAGCCGGGGCTGCGCGAGGGCGATCACATCCTGGTCGACACCGCCGATCGCCACCCCGGTCCGCGCGGCGGCATCTTCGTGGTGCGGATCGACGGCACGGTGATGGTCAAGCGCGTGGCGCTCCACGCCGGCGTGCCGCGGGCGCGCAGCGACAATCCGCTCGCCCCGCCCCTGCCCGATGCGCCCGTCGAACTGATCGGCCGTGTCGTCTGGCAGATGCGCGCGCCCGTCTGACTCGGAGGGCCTGACCGTCGATGCGCGGCCGCTATCGCCGGTCGCGCCACCAGATCAGCAGCGCGCCGACCGCGCCCAGCCCCAGCCCGATCAGGAAGCCCGCCGTCGCCTGGCCGATCGCGAAGCCCACCGCCGCCCCCAGGATCGAACCCAGCGCGACGAGCACACCGCCCGCGGCGGATGGAGGGGAAGAATCGGTCATCACCGCCGTTCCTGCCACGCCCGCCGCCGCCGCGCCACCATCCTCGGTCCGTCGCATCGCGGGGCGACCCCGATTGACGGGCCATAGCCGCCGCGTAATGAGCCTCGCCGATGTCTGCCCCGTTTCCCGCGCCTTATATCGCCGATGCCGCCGAGGCCGCCGAGGCCGCCGACCTGATCGCCGCCTTCGGCCCCGCCGCCGCGACCGAGGCCGCCGCCCGCGCCGATCGCAGTCGCGATCTGGGCAACCACATCAATTTCTGCCGCTGGCGCCAGATCGAACGGCTGATCGTCATCCTCGTCGCGGAGCAGGCGACCGGCACCGTCCACTAGGACATGATGACGTGAAACCTGGCCATCCGTCGTTGCGAGCGTAGCGAAGCAATCCAGGGCGTCACCCGCCGGGCTCTGGATTGCTTCGCTACGCTCGCAATGACGGATGAATCGGGTCGAGGTCATCCCGCGCCAAGACCGCGCACGCCACTGCTTCGCAGCGTGCGTCCCTTGCGCTATCCCGGGCCGGCATGACCCGTTTCACCGTCAACGACCAGGCCGTCGAATACCGGCTCGATCCGGCCACCCCGCTGCTGTGGGCGCTGCGCGACGCATCGAACCTGACGGGCACCCGCTATGGCTGCGGCACCGGTCATTGCGGCGCCTGCATCGTCGATATCGACGGCCGGGCCGTGCCGTCCTGCCGGATCACGATCGCGCAGGCGGAGGGCAGCTTCGTCACCACGATCGAGGGGCTGTCGCGCGACCGCGACCATCCGCTGCAACTCGCCTTCCTCGCCGGCAACGTCGTGCAGTGCGGGTTCTGCGTCCCCGGCATCATCATGGCCGCCGCCGCCTTGCTCCGCCGCGTGCCCGACCCGGACGAGGCGACGATCCGGGCCGCCATCACCAACCTGTGCCGCTGCGGCATCTATCCCCGGCTGGTCGAGGCGATCCGCCACGCCGCCGCGGCGATGCGCGGCGAAGAGGTGATCCCCGCCGCCACCCGCCCCGGCATCACCCCCGCCGAAGCGGCCATTTCGGTCCCCGCGCTTTCCCCCCGCCCGCCTGCCCGGTGAACCGAAACCTGTCGCGCCGCTGACAGCGCGGTTCAGCTTCGCCTCACCGTGACCGTGGCACGGTTCATCCATCGACAACGCCGTCTTAACCCCGGCGAACAAGGACGAAGCGGATGCGCAGGCTGATCGTGACATTGCTGACCGCCACCATGGTGCTGCCGACCATGGCGGCTGCGCAGGACCGGGGCGAACGCCGCTCCCGCGCGGAGGGCACCGGCGGCCCCGCGGCCGGCCCCGCCACCGGTGAAGCCCGCCAGCGTCCGTGGCGCGACCAGATGCAACCGGCCGGGGGCGGCGCGGACGACGCCCGCCGCCGCTTCGACCGCACCCGGGATCGGGCGGTGGACCAGCCCCGTCCAGAGCAACCCCGCCCCGACCAGACCCGCCCCGATCAACCCCGCCCCGCCCCCCGGCAGGAGGATGGTCGCGGCAATGACGGGCGCGGCAATGACGGCCGCTGGAACGCCGGCGCCCGGCCCGACCGCAACGGCGCCGGCTGGTCGCGCGGCGGCGGCGACGATGGCCGCCGCTACGGCACCGGCGGGCGCGATACGGTCGATCCCCGCCGTGACGGCCCCCGCCCGAACGGCGATCCGCGCTGGAACGATCGTCAGGGCGATGGCCGCTACGACGGTCGCCGCAACGATGCCCCCCGTTACGACGCCCCCCGTTACGACGGGCGCCGCGATGACGACGGGCGCCGCTGGACCGACTCCCGCGGCGGCAGCGCCTGGTATTCCGATCGGGACAACGGCAATCGCGGCGGCTGGAATCGCGGCTGGCGTGCCGACACCCGCTACGACTGGGCACGGTACCGCACCACGAACCGCAACGCCTATCGCCTGCCGCGCTACTACGCGCCCTCCGGCTGGGGCGGCGGCTATCGCCGGTTCGGGATCGGCGCGACGCTGTCATCGGGGCTGTGGGGCCAGAACTACTGGATCGGGGACCCGTTCGCCTATCGCCTGCCGGAGGCGTACGGCCCCTATCGCTGGGTCCGCTATTTCGGCGATGCGTTGCTGATCGATCTGCGCACCGGCCTCGTCGTAGACAGCGTCTACGACATCTTCTGGTAGGACTTCGCGCGCCGGCCCCTTGCTTTCGGGCCGGCGCGCCCCGAACATACGGGGATCATGAGCCTGTTCTCCCCCCGCAGGAAAGCACCTGCCGCCTCGCCCGTCCGTCAGCGTTTCGGGACGGATGTCGCCGCCCGGCTCGATGCCGATCCCATGGTCGAACGCGCGGCGATCCCGGCGGCGCAGGTCTATTACCGCCCCGATTTCCTCGATGCGGCCACCTGCGCGCGGCTGATCGACACGATCGACACCAATCGCCGGCCCTCGACCCTGTTGTCGGACCGCAACGACCAGAATTTCCGCACCTCGGACAGTTGCGACATGGATCGCTGGTCGGCGGACATCCAGCCGATCGACACGGGCATCGCCGATCTGCTCGGCATCGATCCGGCGCACGGCGAAACGATGCAGGGGCAGCGTTACGCCCCCGGCCAGCATTTCCGCGCGCACCACGATTATTTCCACGAAAGCGAAAGCTACTGGCCGCGCATGGTCAAGGAGGGCGGGCAGCGCACCTGGACCGCGATGATCTATCTCAACGACGTGACCGAAGGCGGCGCGACCTGGTTCCCGCAGGCCGGCATCAAGGTCGCGCCCCGTCGCGGCCTGATGCTGATCTGGAACAACATGAACCTCGACGGCACGCCCAACGAACTGACCATCCACGAAGGGATGCCGGTGGTGGAGGGCGTGAAGTACATCGTGACGAAGTGGTTCCGCGAGGGCCGCTGGATCAAATAGCCTGTCCTACAGCCCCGCGATCGTGGCAGGGCGGCCCGATGGCGCGCCGACTTCCGATCCGACTCCCGTTCATGGCTGCTTCCCCGCCCGATCGGCCGTCTCTCCATCGCCCCCGCCCCGGCAACGGCCGGGGTCCAGCCGGGTACTTCTCCGCATGACTGACCGTGACTTTCCGATCGGGGCATCGAACGCCGCCAGATCCGTGCGCCGCGCGACACCGACGCCCGCCGGCGTCGTCTTCATCGGGAAAACGGGCAGATTTTACAGCGACTTCGCCGTCACCGCGATAGAAGACCGGTCATGCCATGGCGCGACACCGCCCCACCGCCGGGCGTTCCCCCGCACCCCTGTAGGATGCGACGTTCGTGACTTTCCGATTACCCTCGCACCCTGCCGGACCCCCACCGCATGACCGTTCTCGGCGTCACCCGTTCGATCCTCGGCCAGCCCTGGCGATGGCGCTCGCTGTCCGCCGATGCGCGTGACGGGATGCTGGGCGAAGATGGCCTGCTGATCCAGTTGCTGCTGTCGCGCGGCTGTCCCCCCGACGAGATCGAGGCGCATCGCACCCCCTCGATCCGGGGCTTCATGCCCGATCCCTCGATCTTCCGCGACATGGACCGTGCCGCCGCCCGCCTCGCCGATGCGGTGCAGGCCGGCGAACAGGTCGCGATCTTCGGCGATTACGATGTCGATGGCGCCACCTCGACCGCGCTGATGGTCCGCGTCCTCGCCGATCTCGGTCTGGCCGCGCGCCCCTACATCCCCGATCGCCTGCTCGAAGGCTATGGCCCCACCGGCGCGGCGCTGTGCCGACTGGCGGCGGAGGGGGCGACGCTGATCGTCACCGTCGATTGCGGCGCACAGGCGTTCGACGCGCTCGATGCCGCGCGCGACGCCGGGGTGGAGGTGGTCGTGGTCGATCACCACAAATGCGCCACCGCGCTGCCCCACGCGCACGCGCTGGTGAACCCCAACCGCCTCGACGAGGCGGCGGAGGCCGCCGCGCATGGCCATCTCGCCGCGGTCGGCATGTGCTTCCTGCTCGCCGCCGCGCTGGTCCGCACGCTGGAGGCGCGCGGGTACTTCGCCGATCGGGCGAAGCCGAAGCTGCTCGACCTGCTCGATCTCGTCGCGCTCGGCACCGTCGCCGATGTCGCCCAGTTGCGTGGGCTCAACCGCGCCTTCGTGACGCAGGGGCTGAAGGTGATGGCGGGCCGCCGCAACATCGGCCTGTCCGCCCTGATCGAGGCATCGCGCCTCACCCGCGCGCCCACCGCGCAGGATCTCGGCTTCGCGCTCGGCCCCCGGATCAATGCCGGCGGCCGGGTCGGGCAGGCCGATCTCGGCGTCCGCCTGCTCACCACCGCCGACCCGGACGAGGCCCGCACCCTCGCCACCGATCTCGACCGCCTGAACGAGGATCGCCGCGCGATCGAGACGGCGGTGCAGATCGAGGCGGATACCCGTATCGACCTCGCCGCCAGTGTCGCGGTCGTGTCCGGCCATGGGTGGCACCCCGGCGTGATCGGGATCGTCGCCGGCCGGCTCAAGGAACGGCTCGGCCGCCCCGTCGTCGTCGTCGCGATCGACGAACACGGGCTGGGCAAGGGGTCCGGCCGCTCGATCACCGGCGTCGATCTCGGCGCCGCGATCCTCGCGGCGAAGGAGCATGGCCACCTGATCGCCGGCGGCGGCCACGCCATGGCCGCCGGGCTGACCGTGGCGGAGGCGAGCCTCCCCGCGCTCACCGCCTTCCTCGACGAACGCCTCGCCGCCACCGTCGCCACCGCGCGCGAGGACCGGGCGCTGCTGGTCGATGCGGTGCTGGCCCCCGGCGGCATCACCCCCGCGCTGGTCGATTCGCTGGAGGTCGGCGGCCCCTACGGCGCCGGCTGGCCGCACCCCCGCGTCGCGGCGGGGCCGTTCCGTCTCATCAAGGTCGATATCGTCGGCAACGGTCATGTCCGCGCGATAGCGGCGGGCGACGATGGCGGCCGGATCAAGGCGATGGCGTTCCGCGCCGCCGACACGCCGCTCGGCCAGGCGCTGCTCGCCTGCCCGCCCCACCGCCGCCTCTGGCTCGCCGGCCGCGCCCGCCGCGACGACTGGGGCAGCCGCCCCGCCGCCGAACTCCACCTCGACGACGCCGCCTGGGCGGATTGATGACGCGACCGGGCACACACGGGCACACAAAGGATTGACGCCCCGCCGATCCTCCCCTAACGGCACGCAACGCCATGACGGCCCCTTCGTCTAGCGGTTAGGACGCGGCCCTTTCACGGCTGAAGCACGGGTTCGATTCCCGTAGGGGTCACCAGCATCTGCCTAAGTGGCGGAATAGCGCGGTTTTTCGGTTTTTACGGACGCTTTACCCATCCTTGTATACAAAGGATGTGCACAAAGTGATCCGTATGGCCGCCCCCTTCAAAGATCCTCGCACCGGCATTCTCTACTTTCGACGGGTCATCCCGGCCGAGCTCCGCCCTTTTTTCGACGGTGGCGCAAGCGAGTATAAGCGGACGCTCGACACCCGCGATCCCAACGAAGCGCGCCAGCGTTATCATCCGCATGCCGTCGTCTACGAGCAGAAGCTAGCCGCCGCTCGCCGCTCGCCGCTCGCCGCTCGCCGCTCGCGGGCCAGCCACCACCTCCGCTCGGCACGCGCAATGGTCGACGACTTTCTCGACGGACAACCGGACGAGGATCTTCGCGGCGTGGCGCAGAAGCTCGCCGCGCTCGAACTCGGGCATTCGACCATGCCAACGGCCTGACCGACGATGCGCCCGGCGCTCGCTACGACTTCGGGATTTCGCCAAGCCTCGATGATCTTCGCGACCATGCGAGCAGGATCACCATGCTGTCCGCCGTTCCCGATCTCCTGCCGCTATCCTGGCTGGAGACGTTGCAGCGGGTCGCCGCCCTGCCCACCCTCGAACCGATCGAATGGTTCATCGCGGCGGTGGCCATGGCGAACGATCTGGGCTGGCCACTGACCCACGAGCTGCATGGCGCGATCGGTCGTGCTTACCTCGACAGGCTTTGCGCGGCCTGCGCCATCAGGATCGATCCGGCGCGGACGCGGATCGTTCCGCCGTCGGTGCTTGTCGCAGGATCTGCGGCGGTGGTGACGGCGCCGTTTGCCCATCCGACCGAACCAGAACTCCTTACGCCGCCCGGCAAGGCGGCACCCACGATCACCCAGGTTTATGAAGCCTGGGCCACGTTCGAGCCGCGCGAGGCCAAGCTCGTGGACGAATGGCGGACAGCGGTGAAGCACTTTTCCCGGCTCCATGACGACCCGCCGGTCGATCGGATCACCACGTCAATGGTGCGTGTCTATCGCCGCACGTGCGCGGGACTTCCAGCCCGTGCCGGACACAGGATCGCCGCCCTGCCCCTGTTGGAACAGGTCGAACTGGCGGAGGCTGAAGGATTGCCGACGCTATCGCCTGCAACCGTCAACAAGGCGCTATCGGCAATCCGGGGAAAGAGGTGGCTCGGTTTGTCTGAACAGGCTGGCGGCTTGGATAAGTGGACTGCCGCCGATTGATCATGCCGCTGCGAGAAGCGGCTGGTCGAAGTATATCTGGTCGGGTGTGCGACCGCCAAGC
>Ga0265798_10003769_pt1 | contig 21339 bp, 17 predicted proteins | sample P3T30metagenome_FD_192430 | JGI IMG/M metagenome (GOLD analysis project Ga0265798, IMG submission 192430) | Plant litter microbial communities from East Loma Ridge, Irvine, California - P3 T30 | ecosystem: Environmental > Terrestrial > Plant litter > Unclassified | place: USA: California... | reverse complement strand
ATGAACGATCTGCAACAGGCCTGGCCGATGCCATCCGCGCCGCGCCCGATCGTCATCATCGGTACCGGCGGCATCGTCCGCGACGCGCATCTTCCCGCCTATCGCAAGGCGGGGTTCGAGGTTGCCGGACTGTACGATCCCGACATCGTGCGGGCCGACACGCTGGCGCGCGAATGGGGCGGGTTGCGCGTGTTCGGTTCGCTCGCCGAAGCGGCGGCGGCCGATGCGGTGTTCGACGTGGCCGCCCCGCCGGTCGCGCATCACGGCATCCTGTCGGCCCTGCCCGAAGGCGCGAGCGTGCTGCTTCAGAAGCCGATGGGGCTGGATCTTGTCGGCGCAACGGCGATCCGCGACATCTGCCGGGCGCGGAACCTGACCGCCTCGGTCAATTTCCAATTGCGCTATTCGGCGATGATGCTGGCGATCGCGGATGCGGTGCGACAGGGGCGGTTCGGTACGCTGACCGAGATCGAGGTGCACATCAACCTCGTCACGCCGTGGCACCTGTTCCCGCACCTCAAACCCAACCCGCGCGTCGAGATCGTCAGCCATTCGATCCACTATCTCGATGCGATCCGTGCGCTGGTCGGTAATCCGCGCGGCGTGTTCGCGCGCAGCTTCGGACACCCGACAAGCGACCTCGCCGACACGCGCACCTCGATGATCCTCGATTACTGCGACACGTTGCGGGTGCTGCTGTCGATCAACCATCACCATGATTTCAGCCGCCATTTTCAGGATGCCAGCTTCCGTGTCGAGGGCGTCGATGGTGCGGCGACGGCGAAGCTTGGTGCGCTGCTCGATTATCCCACGGGCGAAGGCGATGAACTGTGGCTCGCGCCGCGTGGCGGCCCGTGGGCGCAACTACCGCTTACCGGCGCTTGGTTCCCGGATGCGTTCATCGGGCCGATGGCCAACCTCCAGCGCTTTGCCGCTGGCGAGGATACGACGCTTGCCACCGCTGTCGCCGACGCGTGGCAGACGATGGCGCTGGTCGAGGCGCTGTACCGATCCAACGACCAACCCGGCACGCCGCTGCCGACGTATGAGGACCTAAACCCGTGACCGACCTGACCGGAAAGACCGCCCTCGTCACCGCCGCCGCGCAGGGGATCGGCCGCGCCTCGGTGATCGCGCTCGCCGCCGCCGGTGCGCGCGTGATCGCGACCGACATCAACGCCGCCGCGCTCGAGGGTCTCGCCGGTGAGCGGATCGAGACGCGCGTGCTCGACGTGCTCGATCCGCTCACCGTCGCCGCTTATGCCGATGCCGGCGTGGACGTGCTGTTCAACTGCGCCGGCGTCGTCCACGGCGGGACCGTGCTGACGACGAGCGAGGACGATCTCGACTTCGCCTGGGCCTTGAACGTGAAGGCGATGACGCGGATGTGCCGGGCGGTGTTGCCCGGCATGGTGTCGCGCGGCGGCGGGGCGATCATCAACATGGCCTCGGTCGCTTCCAGCGTGAAGGGTGTGGCGGACCGTTTCGCCTACACCGTCACCAAGGCGGCGGTGGTCGGCCTCACAAAGTCGATCGCGGCGGACTTCGTCGGCCAGAACATCCGCGTCACCGCGATCTGCCCCGGCACGGTTGAGACGCCGTCGCTGAACGAGCGGCTCGGCGCGGGCGGGGATTACGATGCGACCCGCGCCGCGTTCATCGCGCGCCAGCCGATCGGGCGGATCGGCAAGGCGGAGGAGATCGCGGATCTCGTCGTCTATCTCGCCGGTGCGACCTACACGACCGGGCAAGTGCAGATCATCGACGGCGGCTGGACGATATGAGGCGCCTGCTCGCGCTGCTGCTCGCCTGCGCCGCCACCCCGGCGCTCGCGCAGGCGCCCGCCTCCAAGGCTGCGTCCGAGCGGTTGTGGCTCGGCTCGGCCTGGTATCCCGAACAATGGCCCGAGGAACGTTGGGCCGAGGACTTGCGGCTGATGAAGGCGCAGGGCGCCAATGTCGTGCGAATCGGCGAATATGCGTGGAGCCGGATGGAGCCGTCCGAGGGCGTGTACGACTTTACCTGGCTCCAGCGGGCAGTGCGGCTGGCGGCCAAGTACGACATCAAGGTGGTGGTCGGCACGCCGACCGACACGCCGCCGGCATGGCTGACGGGGAAGTATCCGGACACGCTGCGGATCGACACCAACGGCGTGCGCGCCGGGCATGGCGGGCGGCGGCAATTCTCGATTTCCTCCCCGCGCTACCGGGCGTTCGCGCGCGATATCGTCGGGCGCATGGCGGATGCGGTCGGCAGCGAGCCCAACGTGATCGGCTGGCAGATCGGCAACGAACATACCGAGGAAAGCTACGATCCCGCCGCGCGCGACGCGTGGCATGCATGGCTGAAGGCGAAGTACGGCACGCTCGACCGGCTGAACGACCTGTGGGCGACGGCCTATTGGTCGCAGACGTATAGTGACTGGGATCAGGTACCGTTCAATGCGGGCATCAACAATCCCGGCCTGATGCTTGATCTGAAACGCTTTATTACCGATCAGTGGGTGGCTTTCCAGGGCAATCAGGCCGACGTGCTGCGCGCGAAGGTGCCGGCTCGCGCCTTCATCACCACCAACCTTGGCGGGCTTGGCTGGGCGAACCGGTTCGATCGCTATGCGATCAATCGTGGCCTCGATGTTGCCTCGTGGGACGATTATGTCGGCACCGGACACCTCGACGCGTATCGCAACGGTGCGGTCAACGATCTGGTGCGCGGGTGGAAGCGCCAGAATTTCTGGGTGATGGAGACGCAGCCCGGCTTCGTGAACTGGGCGCCGGTCAGCAACATGCTTTATCCGGGGGAGACGCGGGCGCTGGCGTGGCAGACGGTCGGCCACGGCGCGGATGCGGTGCTGTTCTGGCAGTGGCGTAACGCGCTGAACGGGCAGGAAACCTTGCACGGATCGCTGATCGGAGCGGACGGCAAGCCGATGCCGATCTATGCCGAGGCGGCACGGATCGGCGCGGATTTCGCCAAGGCATCAAAGGCGCTGGCGGGGACTTCGCCGGACGCGCAGGTCGCGATTTTGCAGGATTACGACAGCCGCTGGGCGGTGGAATTCCAGCCGCTGACCAAAGAGTACGACCAGATCGGCGTGTTGCTCGACTATTATCGACCGCTCAAGGATGCGCTCGGCGCGGTCGATGTGGTGGCGGCAGCGGCACCGTTGGACCGTTATAAAGTCGTTTTCGCGCCGTCGCTTAACGTCATTCCCGAAGATCTCGCGCGAAGATTGACAGCCTATGTGCGGGGTGGTGGCCATCTGATCCTTGGCCCCCGTTCGGGGTTGAAGGACGAATTCAACCGGCTCGACACGATCCGGCAGCCGGGGCCGCTCGCCGATCTGCTCGGCGCGCAGGTGGAGCAGTTCTACGCGCTCGACGAACCGGTCGCGGTGGATGGCGGGACGGCGAGCATCTGGGCGGAAGACCTGTCGATCAAGGCCGATGGCGCGAAGGCTACGCTACGCTACGGTAAGGCAAACGGATGGCTGGACGGTCATCCCGCCGCCGTAACCCGCCACGTCGGCCGGGGAACGATCAGCTATTTCGGCGCGCTGTTCGACAAGGCGGTCACCGCGAAGCTGATCGACCAGGCGCTGACCGATGCCAGGGTGGCCCGCGACTTCGCGACGCCCGCCGACGTCGAGCTGATGACGCGCGACGGACGTGGCCGCCACATCGTCATTCTCATCAACCACGGCCGCACCGCCCGGCACGTCCCCTTGCCCGCCGCGATGACGGACGTGCTGAACGGCGGCACCACACAGGCGGTCGATCTGGCGGCCGAGGGCGTCGCGGTGCTGCAAACTGGAGGAACACGATGAAGCGCGTGCTGAAGACCCTGTTGATCGGCACCGTGCTGACCACGGTGAGCCCGGCGTTTGCCGAGGAACCCTATCCGATGGACTTCAAGGCAGGGCCGGTCGCGCGCCAGCTCGCCAAGGTGGATCGGGGCGACAGCAGCGGACCGTTCCGGCCGAACTGGGAATCGCTTAAAGGGATCCGTGTGCCGGAGTGGTTCCGCGACGCGAAGTTCGGCATCTTCCTGCACTGGGGGCCATACGCCGTGCCGGCGTTCCTGACGGAATGGTATTCGCGCAACATGTACGATCCCGGCAACGTCGCGTTTACCTATCATCGCAACGTGTACGGGCCGCAATCGAAGTTCGGGTACAAGGATTTCATTCCGAAATTCACGGCCGAGAAGTTCGATGCGAAGCAGTGGATCGCGCTGTTCCAGGATGCCGGCGCGAAATACGTGATGCCGGTGGCGGAGCATTGCGACGGCTTCGCGATGTACGACAGCGCGATGACCGACTGGAACGAGGTCAAGATGGGGCCGAAGCAGGACACCGCCGCTGCGCTGATGAAGGCGGCGCGCGCGCAGGGGCTGCACTTCGGCCTGTCTTCGCACCGGGCCGAGCATTGGTTCTGGTATGGCGTTGGGCGCGGCTATGACAGCGACGTCAACGATCCGCGCTACGCCGGCCTGTATGGCCCTGCCGCACCGGCGCGGTTGCCGGGCGACCCCGCCGCCGGCCAGCCGAACCCGTCGCACCTCGAAAACTGGCTGCCGCCGAGCAAGCAGTTCCTCGACGACTGGCTGGCGCGCACCACCGAATTCATCGACAAATACGATCCCGAGATCGTCTATCTCGACTGGTGGACGAGCGCGCCGGCGTTCGAGCCGTACCTTCAGCGCATGGCGGCCTATTACTATAATTCCGCCAAGAAGAAGGGCTACAGCCCGGCGATCGCCTACAAAGGCGCGCAGTTCGCGCCGGGCACCGCGCTGTTCGATGTGGAACGCGGCAAGCTCGACGAATTGCGGCTGGAGCCGTGGCAGACCGACACGTCGATCTCGACCAAGAGCTGGGGCTATATCCAGGACGACGATTACAAGTCGCCCAAGGCGCTGGTGCAGGATCTGTCCGACATCGTATCCAAAAACGGCAACCTGATGCTCAACGTCGGCCCGCGCGCGGACGGGACGATCCCGGAGGGCGCCCAGGCCGTGCTACGCGGCATCGGCGCGTGGCTGAAGGTGAACGGCGAGGCAATCTACGGCACGCGGCCGTGGAAGTATTTCGGGGAAGGATCGACCGCGATCGTGGCGGGCGAGAAGTCGGAAGCGGCCAATCGTGGGTGGAAGAGCGACGACATCCGCTTCACCACCAAGGGTGGCATGCTGTACGCGATCGCGCTGGAGCGGCCGGCGGACGGGGTGGTGCGGATCAAGACGCTCTACACCGGCTCGCCCTATCTCGACCGCAAGATCGCCGGGATCAGCATGCTCGGCGGCGGCGAGGTTCAGTGGCGGCAGACCGACAAGGGGCTGGAGGCGACGCTCCCCGCCGCGACCGGGCCTGACATGCCCAATGTCCTGCGGATCCGGTTCGCGGCATGATCGGCCGCCTCGCCCTTGCCGCCCTGCTGCTCACCACCGCCGCGCCCGCCTGCCCGCAGGCGACCCCCGCGCGCGCGACCAACTTTCCCGGCAAGCCGCCGATCGCGGTGGGCGTGGCGTGGTATCCCGAGCAATGGCCCGAAACGCGCTGGCCGGTCGATCTCGCGATGATGCGCAAGGCCGGGTTCAACACCGTGCGCGTCGCCGAGTTCGCGTGGAGCCGGATGGAGCCGGAGGAGGGCAAGTTCGACTTCGCCTGGCTCGACCGCGCGATCGACGCTGCCGCCAAGCACGGCATGATGGTGGTGCTCGGCACGCCGACGGCCGCGCCGCCGGCCTGGCTGACACAGAAATATCCCGACACGTTGCGGGTGGATGAGGACGGCAAGCGGGCGACGCATGGCGGGCGGCGGCAGTTCTCGTTTGCAAGCGCGCGATACCGCACCTTTGCGCGCACGATCGCCGCCGAGATGGCCAAGCGCTACGGCCACAATCCCAACGTGGTCGGCTGGCAGATCGACAACGAGATCGGGCCGCCATCGTTCGACGGCGAAGCGGTGGCGCGCTGGCACGCTTTTCTGAAAGGCCGCTACGGCACGATCGAGACGCTCAACCAGCGTTGGGCGACCGAATATTGGAGCCAGCATTACGACAGCTTCGATCAGGTGCCGCTCCACGCCACCGGGCAACAGAACCCGGCATTGCTGCTCGACTTCAAGCATTTCACCACCGCGACGTGGAGCGATTACATCGCCAATCAGGCGCAGGCGATCCGCGCCGCCGCCGATCCGCGACAGTTCGTCACCACCAACACGATGTTCTGGAACGGCGGCTTCGATCACTTCGCGCTGCACCGCGATCTCGATCTCGCCGCGTGGGACAATTACATCCAGACCGGCCATGCCGACTGGGTGGCGAACGGCGCCAATCACGATCTGGTGCGCGGCTACAAGCAGCGCAATTTCTGGCTGATGGAGACGCAGCCCGGCCGGACGGATTGGGCTCCGGTCAACCGCGCGCTCGATCCGGGACAAGTCCGCGAGATGGCGTGGCAGGCGATCGGCCATGGCGCCGATGCGGTGCTGTACTGGCAGTGGCGGCCGGCGCGCAACGGGCAGGAGACGTACCACGGCGCGCTGCTCGGGCAGGATGGCCTCCCCAACCCGATCCTCGCCGAGGTGACGCAGACCGCGCACGAAATCGACGCGTCCGCGCCGTTGCTGGCCGATACGGTGCCGGTCGCGAAGGTGGCGATGCTGTTTTCCTACGACAGCCGCTGGGCGATCGACCTCCAGCCGCTGAACAAGAATTTCGATCCGGTGCGGGAGTTCACCGACTTCTACCGGCCGTTGCGGGTCGCGTCACAGGGCGTGGCGGTGCTGTCGCCTGACGTGGACCTGTCGCGCTATCCGCTGGTGGTGGCGCCGGCGCTCAATGTGCTGACGGCGGATACGGCCAAGCGGCTGGAGGCGTATGTGCGGGGCGGCGGGCACCTCGTGTTGGGGCCTCGATCGGGCATGAAGGATGATGCCGACGCGCTCTGGCCGGAGCGTCAGCCCGGGCCGCTCGCCGGGCTGCTCGGCGCGCATGTCGAGCAATATTTTGCGCTGGATGCGCCGGTGACGGTGCAGGGCGACCTCACCGGCACGGCGGCGACCTGGGCCGAGACGCTCGTGCCGGATGCGGCCGACGTGCAGGTGATCGCGCGCTACGGCGACCCCGGCGGTTGGCTCGACGGCAAGCCGGCGATCGTGACGCGGCAGGTCGGCAAGGGCAGCATCAGCTATGTCGGTGCGTGGCTCGATCCCGCGGCGATGCAGGCGCTGGCGGCGCGTTTGCTGGAGGCGGCCGACGTTCGCCCGATCCTCACCTCGACCGATCCGGACGTGGAGGTGAGCGCGCGCGCGGGTGCGGGGCGGTGCGTGCTGGTGGTCATCAACCACGGCGCGACCGCGCGGCCGGTCGCGCTTCCCGCCGCCGCGCGGGTCGCCATCGGCAAGATCGCGGACGGGACACTGCCGGCGCACGGCGTTGCGGTCGTGAGAGTTCCTGCCTGCGGGTGACGGGCGGGTGCGGCGCGGCGGCGCGCGCGGCCGAAGCGTGCTGCTTCGACCGCGCAAGGCCGGCGAGAGAGGCAGGCGCTCAGTCGCTTTCGCCGCCGAAGGTCAGCACGATCTTGCCGCGAATATGGCCCTGCTGCGCGCGTTCATAGGCTTCGCGCACTTGTTCGATCGGGAACGTCTCGGCGACGGTGACGCGCACCTTGCCTTCGTCGATCAGCCTGGCGATCTCGCCCAGTTGCGCGGCGTTGGGTTCCGCCATCCAGCGCGGCGCGGCGCGGACGTTGTGCGCCTTGGCCTGCGCCTGATCGGGATCGGCCAGCGTCGAAACGAGGATGCCGCCCTCGCGCAGCACGCTCCAGGAGCGTTCGGTCGTATCGCCGCCGACCAGATCGAACACGACATCGACCCCGCGCGCGACATCCTCGAACCGGTCGTTCTTGTAATCGATGACGGTATCGGCGCCGAGACTGCGCACGAAGTCGAGGTCGTCCGGGCCGGCGGTGGCGAACACCTCCGCGCCGCGTGCGTGTGCGAACTGCACCGCGAAATGGCCGACACCGCCTGCGCCACCATGGATCAGCACACGGTGTCCGGCTTCCAGTTCGCCATGATCGAACAGCCCCTGCCACGCCGTCATCGCCGCCAGACCGACCGCACCGGCCTGCACCAGATCGATCGAGGCGGGAGCCGCGACCAACTCGACCGCCTTGACCACTACGTAGTCGCTCTGCGCGCCACGATCGAAGCCGATGTGCGCGAACACGCGGTCGCCCTTGCTGAGCATGTAATGCGCGCGCGTGCCGACCGCCTCGATCGTGCCGGCGAGATCGCGCCCGAGTACGATCGGCAGATCGCCCTCGCCGACCGCTGGAAACGCGCCCTGCATCGTCTTGTAATCGACCGGATTGATGCTGGCCGCGACGACCTTCACCAGCACCTCGTCGTCCTGCGCCTGCGGGATCGGCACCTGGCCGAGTTCCAGCACGTCCGCCTCGCCGAACCGGCGCAACCGTACCGCGCGATTGACCGGGCCGAGCGCCTTCGTCTCGTAGCGGCCGATCAGCTCGGCCTCGGCGATGACATGGCCTTCGGTCGCACGGATCAGGTCCTCGGTCGCGGCGCCGCTTTCGACCGCGAGCGTCGGCGTATCGAGTGCGAGCAGACGAAAGTGGTAATGGTGCGCGCCGTCCCCGGCGGGCGGGCGTGGGCCGCCCCAGCCGGTGTCGCCGTAGACGTTGCGGCATATCAGAAAACGGTCGAGCGGTTCGCCTTCCTCGAGCCCGGTGCGTTCGACGCCGATCCCGCCAAGCGCGAGGTGGCAGACGGTGCCGTGCGGAGTGTCCGGGTCCTGGACGATCAGCACGTAGCTGGCGGTCGCGGCGGGTGCCCCGGTCCAGCGCAACGCAGGCAGGATGTCGCCATAATCCTTGGCGAAACGATCGGGGAGGATGTCACCGTCGGCGAAAGATGGGCTGCTCAGTTCCAGCATGGTCGTCTCCTGCTAAGCGTCCGCCCCCTCGAACGGTTCACACGGCCAGACGATCCCGCAAACGCGTCGGCACGATGTGCTTGCCGGGCAGCACCGCCTTGGGGCATGCCCTTCCCCTATGGAGAGAATTCGCAAAGCGCGGCGCGTGATCGCGCCGCTCATCGTACTCGCTTTTGCGGCGCCAGCCGCAAGCTCCACCCCTGCCGCATCGACGTTGTGGCAGACGTTCGTGCAGCCGCCGGCGGACGCGCGGCCGATGGTGCGGTGGTGGTGGTTCGGCCCGAGCGCGACAACGACCGAGATCGATCGTGAGATCGCCGCCATGCGCGCGGAAGGTTTCGGCGGATTCGAGGTGCAGGCCACCTACCCGCTATCGCCCGACGATCCGGCGCGTGGCATTCGCAACGTGCCGTTCCTGTCGCCGCCGTTCCTCGCCGCGCTGCGCCATGCCGGGGAGACTGCGCGCGCCGCCGACATGCGGATCGACGTGACGCTCGGCAGCGGTTGGCCTTATGGTGGACCGTCGGTGCCGATCACGCAGGCGTCGGCCGAGCTGCGGCACGTTTCGCTCACCGCGCCAGCCAAGGCGAGCAGCGTTGCGCTGCCCGCACTCGGGGCTGGGGAGACCGTGCTGGCGGCCTTGGTGGAGGGGCGTCGCGTCGCGAGCGACGGTCGCGCGTCTCTGCCGCTGACGCCGGTATCGTACGATCGCAAGGTCGAGTTGTTCGTCGCCGGGCGGACCGGACAACAGGTCAAGCGTCCCGGGTTCGGTGCGGAGGGCTATGTCGTCGATCATCTCAACAAGGCGGCGATCACCGACTATCTCGACCATGTCGGGCAGCCGTTGCTGTCCGCCTTCAAGGGTGCGCCGCCGCCCTATGCGATGTTCTCCGACAGCCTCGAAGCCTATGGCGCGGGGTGGACCGACGATCTGCCCGCCGAGTTCCGGCGGCGGCGCGGCTATGACCTGCTCGATCACCTGCCGGCGTTGTTCGACGAAACGGATGCGGGCGCGCCGGTGCGCTTCGACTGGGCGCGCACGCTGACGGAATTGCTCAACGAACGCTATTTTACGACGATCACCGCGTGGGCGCACGCCCACGGCACCCGGTTCCGCACGCAAGCCTACGGCACGCCGCCACCGACCTTGTCGAGCAACGCGCTGGTCGATTTGCCGGAGGGCGAAGGCGCGGACTGGCGCGCCTTCACCTCGACGCAGTGGGCGACCTCCGCCGCGCATCTCTACGGTCGCCCGGTGGTTTCGGCGGAGACGTGGACGTGGCTGCATTCGCCCGCCTGGGCGGCGACGCCACTCGACATGAAGATGGAGGCGGATCGCATGTTCCTCCAGGGCGTCAACCAAATCATCGGCCACGGCTGGCCCTATTCGCCGCCGGGCGCGCCCGAGCCGGGCTGGGCGTTCTACGCGGCGGCCGCGCTTAACGATCATAACCCGTGGAGCCCGGCGATGCCGGCGGTGACTCGTTATCTGCAACGCACCAGCGCGATGTTGCGCATGGGCACGCCGGCTGCCGACGTCGCCATCTACCTGCCGAGCGAGGACGGGTTGGCGGCGATGCGGCCCGGCCATGCGTCGTTGAACGACGGTATGCGCGCCCGGCTTGGTCAGGCGGTGATCGACGGTGTGCTCGATGCCGGGCAGACGTTCGACTTCATCGACGCGGCGGCGATCCGCGCCGGTGCGCTGAAGTACAAGGTGCTGGTGCTGCCGGCGTTGCACCGCATCGACCCGGCCGCATATCGGGCCGTGGCAGCGTGGGTGGCGGCCGGCGGCAAGGTAATCGCGACCGATCACCTGCCCGAGAGCGGCGGCGGGCTGATCGACGGTGACAGCGCCAGCGCAAGCGTGCGGGACATCGACATGCGGCTGTCCGCATCGAAGCTGCGTCGGCGGCTTGCTGTCGTGCCGGCAGCGAAGCTGGAAAGCACGCTACGGGCCATGCTGCCCCCCGACGTGGCGCTGGCGCAACCGAACCGCGAGGTCGGCTTCGTGCATCGGAGGCTTCCACAGGGCGACGCGTATTTCGTGGTCAATTCAAGCTCGCGGCCGCTGCATACGACTGCGACCTTCGCCGCCGACGATGGGCGCGGCCAGTGGTGGGACGCCGTGAGCGGCAGTCGCTTCGCCGCCGGGCAAGGGCCGATCGCGATCGATCTGGCGCCGTATGAGAGCCGCTTTCTGGTGTTCGCCGACACGTCGCAAGTCGAGCCGGTGCCGACACAGGTCGAGCGGATCGCGGATCTGTCGACCGGTTGGGCGGCGATAGCGCCAGCCGGTATGCCCAAGCCGCCCGCGCCGGGCACATCGTGGACCGACGATCCGGCCTACGCGACCTTTTCCGGCAGCATAACCTACCGCCGCACGCTGATGTGGAACAAGGAGGCGGCGGCCGGTTCAGGCGCGGTGATGCTCGACTTTGGTGAGGATCGGCCGATCGACCTGCCGCCGGCGGACCGCCCGATCGCGGCGATCGCGGCACCGGTGCGGGATGCCGTGCTGGTCTCGGTAAACGGCACACCGGCGGGGACGGTGTGGGCTCCGCCATGGCGGATCGACATTACTGGACTGCTGCGGCCCGGCGCCAATACCGTTGAACTGCGGGTGATGAACAGCGCACTCAACGCTTTGTCGGCGCGGCCGAAGGCGGAGCGGCGATTGCTGACCGCACGCTACGGCGAACGGTTCCAGGATCAGGATCAGGACAAGGTGAAGGTGCGTCCGGCCGGTCTGCTCGGCAGGATTACCGTGGTGCGGAGCAAAGTCGTCGCAAAGTAGGAGCAGCCTGCCCGCAGGTTAGCGGGCAGGCTGCGCGACATCAGGCCGTCAGGCCCTTCGCCATGTTGAGGTGCGCTGCAACGATCGGCACCATATCGGTCGCGAACGTCTTCAGCGCGGGCACGTCGCCAGTCGCCGCATAGCTCTTCAGCGCATCGAGCGTCTTCTGGTGGCCGGTAACCTGCGCGTCGATATACGCCTTGTCGAAGTCGGTGCCCGACATCTTCTTCATCGCGTCGATCTGCGTCTGCTGGTCCGGCGTCAGCGTCGGATCGGGCGTGATGGTGGGGCTGAGGCCAGCCGTGATCGTCTTCAGCTTGGCGGTCGACGTGGTATGCGCGTCGATCATCTTCTGCGCGAACTTCTTGACCGCGGCCGATTTCGACATGTCGAGCGCCGCCTTGGACGACGCGATCTCGAACGCGTCGCTTGCAGCCGCGGTGTTGGCGAACGCCTGACCGCCGGTCGCGGCCGGTGCCATCCCGTTGTCGACCATCATGTCGTTCGACATCATCGTGTCGTTCGTCTCGCTGTCGACGATGGTGGTGTTCGACACGTCGGCGGTGTCGGTCTTGTGGCCGCATGCCGCCAGTGCCAGCGTCGCTGCCGATAGCAGCGCCATATTCCTGATTTTCATCGCATCCTCCTGTTGATCGCTAAGCGCACAGCCGCACCAACGATCTGCCTCGCCTGCCGTTCCCCGCTGCACCGCAACCAACTTGCCACGGACCTTTTGCGCGCATCGTTTCGTTTGTCCGCATCGGAGCCGCACGGTTGCGGCTTCACGAGGAGACGATACGCGATGAGCATTTTCGGCAACATCATGGGCAAGATTTTCGGCCACAAGAGCGCAAGCCCCGCCGGCAACGCCGCCGCGCCCGCACCGACCCCAGCCGCAGCGCCTGCCGCCGCGCCGACCCCGGCCGCTGCGCCGACGCCGGATGCGGCCCCTGCCCAGTCGGTCGATGTCGGCGCGGTGCTGTCGGAAATGGCATCGATGAAGGATGGCGGCGGCAACTATCAAACGTCGATCGTCGATCTGCTCAAGTTGCTCGATCTGGATTCGAGCCTCGCCGCACGCAAGGAACTGGCGGGCGAACTCAACGTCCATGTCGGCGCGGACGGTAGCGCGGAAGAGAATATCGCGCTCCACAAGGCGGTGATGGCAAAGCTCGCCGAGAACGGCGGCGTCGTGCCGGACAGCCTGCGCGGCTGATCCGCATCTCGAGGTGCCGCCCGCGCGGGCGGCACCTCCGTTATTCGGCTGCCTGTGCGAACCCCTCGTCGACATCGGGCTCACCTTCGGCGTCGACGCCCCGGTCGAGCCTTGCTTCGTCCGCCGCGAGTTCGGACGCATCCTGTTCGGTGATGCCGAACCGCGCCGCAACGTCGGGCGCGAACCGGAGCAGATCGGGACGTAGCCGCAACAGGCTCAGATCCTTCGATTTGCCCTCAAGCATCACGTCGAACACCAGCCCTTCCGCCATGCGCATGAAGGTGGCGAACTCGAACGGATTGGTGAAGTCGGCGTGGCCGGTCCACACCGGCGGGCGGATCACCGTCTTCACGCGCGCCGTCGCTTTTACCGGCGCCTTCAGCAGTTCGCCCGATTTGCGCTTGGGCGAACCCGCCTTGGCGGCGGCGCGCTCGGTTGCGGTGATCTTCTGCTTGATCTCGCGAAGCTCGGTGCGCGGCGATGAGAAGTGGATCTTCGGCCGCACGCCCGCCGGCCACGTGGCGAGGAAACGTTCGAGCGTGTTCCGCATATCGAGCCGTTCCGGGTTGAGGCACCAGAAATGCTGATAGTCGAAGATCAGCCGCACACCGGTGCGTTCATGGATCCACAACGCATCCGCCGCCGAGAAGCGGATGTCGTCATTCTCCAGCACCAGCCGGCGGCGTACATGCTCCGGGCACTGGTCCCAACCCGCGATCCAGCGCGCCCGGCTCGCCTCGTGGTCACCGTAGACGCCGCCGACGTGGGTGATCATCACCGCTTCGTCGTCCAGTTCCATGCGGTCGAGCATCTCGGCCTGGCTGGCGAGATCCCAGATGCTCTTGCGCGTCAACTCCGGATCGGGGGCGTTGAGCAGGACGTATTGCGAGGGGTGGAACGACAGGCGAATGTCGTACGCCCGCGCCTTCGCGCCGAACGCCCGCAGTTCCGCATCGCTCTCCGCCACCATGTTGTGGAACTGCGGCATGTCCGGGTGCGTGGCGTAGGGGGCGATGTCCGACGACAGCCGGTACATGTCGAGCTTCTTCGACTTGAGATAGTCCAGCACCGGATCGAGCAATTCCAGCGAGCATTTCAGGTGCGGGTTGTTCTGCCAGCGCCGCGTGTCCTGCGATTTCAGGCCGGGCTGGCCCATCACTTTCACCGGAAAGCCGAGCCGCAGCGGGCGAGCCGCTGCCGTCATGCCACCACCGCGCCCTGCGGGGCGACCGCGTCCGGCTCGCCGCGCGAATAGGTGCCGATCAGCACACCCGTCGCCAGCACCCGTCCGGCGATCGCCTCGACGAAGGCGCCACGCCCCGCGCCCTCGCCGAGTTCTGGCACCGAGGACAGTGCGAACATCTGGAAGACGTAATCGTGATCCCCGTGACCGGTGGGTGGATCAGGCGGCAGCCAACCCTCGCGCAGGTAGCTGTTGCGGCCGGTTTCGCCGGCATCAGCCGCGCCGATCGCGCCCTCGGCGAGGCGTCCGGTCCCGGCCGGCAGGTTCCAGATCAGCGCGTGTACAAGCGGCGCGGTGGTCGGTGCATCGGGGTCCTCGACGATCAGCGCGAGGCTGACGGCGGCGTCCGGCACGCCCGTCCAGACCAGCGGCGGCGACACACCCTCGCCATCGGCGGTGAAGCGTACCGGCAGACGGCCGCCGGACGCGAACGCCGGGCTGGTCAGGTCGATCGCATCCGCGCCGACCGTGAGCGCGGGGTCGGCCGCGACGAGCTGCTCGTGCCCGGCGCGACGACCGCGCAGCAGATTGCCGAGCCAGGCGGGAACATGTTCAAGCATCTTGGACCTCCTGCCTTTCAAGCGCATGAGCCGCCGGTTCGTTCATTCTCGCCTCGACACGCCCGGCGGCAACGCGCATGAACCGGGCATGGCAGCCGAGACCTCCCACGGCCGCGCGGCAAGTGCGGGCGACGTGTTCCGCATCGCCAGCGGCAACTTCCTCGAAATGTACGACTTCATGGTGTTCGGCTATTTCGCCGCCGCCATCGGCCAAGCATATTTCCCGGCCGGCGATGCGGCAAGCGGGCTGCTTAAGTCGCTCGCCACCTTCGGCGCTGGGTTCCTAATGCGGCCGCTCGGCGCGCTCGTGCTGGGCGCGTTTACCGATCGGCACGGCCGGCGTGCCGGGCTGCTACTGACGCTGGCGTTGATGAGCGTCGGCATCGTCACTCTCACCGTTACGCCCGGATACGCCACGATCGGCGTGCTGGCGCCGATCCTCGTGCTGGGCGGGCGGTTGATCCAGGGCTTTTCGGCGGGTGCGGAACTCGGCAACGTGTCGGTGTATCTGGCTGAGATCGCACCGCCGGGACAGACCGGCTTCTACGTTTCGTGGCAGTCGGCTTCACAACAGGTGGCGGTCATCGTCGCCGCCCTAGTCGGCGTGGCGCTGTCGTTCGTGCTCGGCCCGGCACAGCTTGCCGCCTGGGGTTGGCGGCTGCCGCTCGGGCTCGGCTGCCTGCTCGTGCCGCTGCTGTTCGTGCTGCGCCGTCACCTGCGCGAGAGCGATGCGTTCAAAAAGCGTGCCGCGCCCGACAGCATCGCCACCATCGCGCGGCATCTCTGGGTGGCGCGCGGCATCGTGCTGGCCGGGCTCGGGCTGGTGCTGATGACGACGGTGAGCTTCTACATGATCACCGCCTACACGCCGACCTTCGGCAAGATCCTGCATCTGCCCGAGCAGGCCAATTTGCTCGTCACCGCCGGTGTCGGCGCGTCGAACCTGCTTTGGCTACCGGTGATGGGTGCGCTGTCCGACCGGATCGGGCGCACGCCGATCCTGATCGCCTGCACCGTGCTGATGATGCTGACCGCCTATCCGGCGATGGCATGGCTGACCGGCCACCCGAGCGTGCTGCGGCTTATCGCGGTCGAGCTGTGGCTGTCCGCCCTGTACGCCAGCTACAATTCGGCGATGGTGGTCTACCTGACCGAGATCGTGCCGCCCGCGGTGCGCGCCTCCGGGTTCAGCCTCGCCTACAGCCTTGCGACCGCCGTGGGCGGGTTCACGCCGTTCATCGTCACCTGGCTCATCACCGCGACCGGAAACCGTGCCGTGCCGGGATTGTGGTTGACGGCGGCGGCGGCGATCAGCCTTGCCGCGGTTGTCGCGACGGGGCGCTCACAGCGGAGAGCCTCGTTGCAGAACGGTGGCGAGCGGTAGCGCGGGCGTCTGTACCGACAGGGAACGGTCGCGCGCGCGCCACGTTCGGTAGCGAACCTGTCAACAATCCGAGGAAGCTTTTTCCCGTGTCTGCGTTCCGGTGGATGTTCGCCACCGCTTTGTCGTGTTGCCTTGCACCGACCATCGCCCCTGCAATCGCCCGTGCCGAGCCTATCTGCCCCGCCGGCAGCACGTTCGACTATATGGGCGTGCCGGTTTCCGTGCTTGCCGACCGATCGGCCTATTATTTCGCCAGCGACGAAAAACTCGTCGACGCCGATGGGGCGCCCAACGCCTACCACCCCGCCGATGTGCCTGACTCTTGCCCCGACGCCGGTCGCGGCATCGATTGTCTCGCCTCCGCGGGCTACCCGAATGGATCCTGGTGGCAGACCGTGCTGGCAGCCGACCCGCTCGCCCCTGACCAGCCAGCGGTGCAGCAGGATGGACCGTACAAGGGCTATTTCGTCTCGATGACGTCGCTGCGCAACACCGCCCTCACCGGCCCGGCCAGCCCGAGCAGTTATGTCGATGCAGCGCATGTTCCATATCTCGTGCTGCCGGCGCCGATCTACCGGACCGACGGCATGGGCGAGATGGGCGACATCGGCTGGGCGATCAATCTCGACAACGGGCGCACCACGCCGTTCGTGATCGCCGATGAGGGGCCGATCGAACAGTTCGGCGAAGCGTCGGTCGCATTCTGGCGGGCGCTCGGCAACGAGACGCCGAACCCGCGCAACGGCGAGGGCCTCCCCGACGGTCGGGTCGCCTATGTGGTGTTTCCCGGCAGCGGCAAGACCGCGGCGATCGGCTGGCCGATCGACACCGCCGCACTTGCGCGCGAGGCGCAGTCCCGGCTCACCGCGATCGGTGGGCCGGCGATGTTGCGGGCCTGCGCCGACGCTCAGCCCGCCACCGGCGCGCTGCCGCCGACCGCGCAGTGATGCGGATGGCTGCGTGGCCTGTAGTGCTCGCCGTGATCGCCCCCGTCTCCGCGCACGGGCGGGACTGGACTCCGCACAGCGCCGCCGCCTTGCTGGATACGACCTTCCCGACTGTCGAGGCCTGCACGCGCGCGCTCGACGATGCGCGCCGGCGGGAGAGCCGCGCGCATCCGGTTCGCGGCCTCAGCTACACCCATCTGTTCGAGCAGGGCGCCTGCCGCAGCTTCCGCCATCATGGCGACGCGGCGTGGCGCATCCGGATGGAGTGGAAGTCGCTCCGCCCAGCGGGTACCACCGCCCAAATCGGGCGGACGCCCGCGCCATGATCCACGCTTGCGACGGCCGGGCGGACGGTCTAGCATCCGGATAGCAAATTGGCTTGGCCGCTTACAGCGTATCGAGCTTCGTCAACGGGGGTGACTGGATTGATGCGATCATGAACGTCATGGGCAAATCCAAACTGAAGGCGTCTTCTGCCGAACATGGCGAGGACCGGCTGTACCAGCAGCTCGCACGTCGATTGTTCGACCAGATCGCGGGTGGGCAATATGCCATCGGAGACCGCCTGCCGGCGGAGCGCGAACTCGCCATCGAACACAACGTCAGCCGCCCGACCGTGCGCGAAGCGATCATCGCGCTCGAGGTGCAGGGGCTGGTCGAGGTCAAGATCGGCTCGGGCGCCTATGTCCGCAACATTCCCGGCCGCAGCGAGGCGATGGGCTTCAGCGTCACCGCGTTCGAGTTGATCGAGGCGCGCGCCGCGATCGAGGGCGAGGTTGCCGCACTGGCGGCGGTGCATATCAGCGATGCCGAACTCGACGCGCTGGATGCGCTGGTGGATCGCATCGCGGTCGAGGCCGAGCCGGAAGAATGGCTTGAGGATGCCGACCGCGAGTTTCACTTCCTGATCGGCCGGGCGACGCGCAATGCCGCGCTGTCGCACACGGTCGAGCAATTCTGGGCGCTGCGGGCAAGCGAACCCGACACGGCACTGCTGCTGGCGAAGGCGCGCGCCGCCAAGGTCAAGCCGGTCGTGGCGGAGCATCGCGCCATCGCCGAGGCGCTGCGCTCACGCGACCCCGCACGGGCACGTAACGCGATGCGCGCGCACATGGCGGCAGTGCTCGACCATCTGCTGTTCGCGACGGAAGAGGCCGCAGTCGAGCAGGCGCGGATTGCGGCGCTGACGACGCGCCGACGCTTCTCCGCAACGCAATCGGTGTAGGCATCGCGCGGCCAGACCAATCGTTACTTCAGCTTGATCGGCAAGCCCGCCGCGATCAGCACCACCTCGTCGGCAGCGGCGGCGACGCGCTGGTTCAACCGGCCCGCGTAATCGCGAAAGCGCCGGGCCAGCGCATTGTCCGGGACGATCCCCAGCCCGACTTCATTGGCGACGATCACCAGCGTGCCGGGCGCGGCGTGGATGGCGGCGACAAGCGCCTCGGTCGCGGCGTCCATATCGTGTTCCGCCAGCATCACGTTCGACGTCCACAGCGTCAGGCAGTCGATCAGCAGCACGCGCCCGGCGCCGCGATGCGCGGCGATTGCGTCCGGCAGATCGAGCGGTGCGTCGACCGTCATCCACCGCGCGTCCCGGTCCGCCTGATGGTGGGCGATCCGTTCGGCCATTTCGGCGTCATACGCTTGAGCGGTGGCAACGAACACCGGCACACCACCCGCCGCCTCGGCGCGATCCTGCGCATAGCGGCTCTTGCCGGAACGCGCGCCGCCAAGCACGAACAGACACGTCATCGCGCCGCCTCCGCAGCGATCGCCACGATCGCGTCGATGTCGAGATACCGTTCCAGCGCGTCGGCAATCTCGTCGAGCGCGGCGTCGACCGATGCGTCGTAGTCGGCGCCGGCCCCCTGCGCGCCGATCCGCCCGAGCAGTGCGGTCCGTTGTGCCGCATCGGCGAGCAGCCCGTGAACATATGTCCCGATCACGCGACCATCCGCGCTGACCGCGCCATCGACACGCCCGTCCTCGAAGCGTGCGAATGGCCGCGCCGCATCCGGCCCCAGCGTTTCGCCGATGTGCATCTCATACCCGTGAAACGGTGCGTTCAGCGCATGGCCGCGCACCGGTCGTAGGGCTTTGCCCGGCGTAAGCGTCGTCTCGACATCGAGCAGGCCGAGCCCGGCCGCTTCCCCAGGTGGTCCCTCGATGCCGTCGCGGTCGATCACGCGACGACCGAGCATCTGATAGCCTCCGCACAGCCCCAGGATCGCGCCACCGCGCCGATGATGCGCGCGCACGTCCACGTCCCAACCCTCATGTCGCAGCGCGGCGAGATCGGCGAGCGTCGCCTTGGACCCCGGCAGCACGATCAGCGCCGCCTCGGCGGGGATCGCCCGGCCGGGTAGCACCATCACCAGGTCGACGGCGGGTTCGAGCTTGAGGGGATCGAGATCGTCGAAGTTGGCGATGCGCGGCAGGATTGGGCACGCCACCAGCACCCGCCCGGAGCCGGCGGGTGACGCTCGCTCCAGCACCACGGCATCCTCGCTCGGCAGCCGCGCCGCCGCCGCCAGCCAAGGCACCACGCCAAACCCGCGCCAACCGGCCAGCGCCTCGATCTGCCGGTAGCCATCCTCGAACAGCGCCGGCTCGCCACGGAACTTGTTGATGATGAAGCCGCGGATCATCGCGGCATCTGCGGGATCGATTACTGCGCGCGTGCCGACGATCGCCGCGATCACGCCGCCGCGATCGATGTCGCCGATCAGGATCACCGGCACGCCCGCGCCTCTCGCGAAACCCATGTTGGCGATATCGCCGCCGCGAAGATTGATCTCGGCAGGCGAGCCGGCACCCTCGACCACCACCACGTCGCAACCGGCGCGCAGCCGGTGGTAGCTCGCCAGCACATCGTCGAGCAGCGCGGCCCGGCCCGCCCGGAAATTGCCCGCGCCAAGCGTTCCGCGCACGCGACCGTGGACGATCAGTTGCGAGCTATGGTCCGCCTGCGGCTTGAGCAGCACCGGGTTCATGTCGGTATGCGGCGCGACGCGGCAGGCGATCGCCTGCAACGCCTGCGCGCGGCCGATCTCGCCACCGTCGCTGGTGACGGCGGCGTTGTTCGACATGTTCTGCGGCTTGAACGGCCGCACGCGCAGGCCCCGCTTGACGAGCGCACGGCAGATCCCCGCGACCAGCACCGATTTGCCCACGTCCGAGCCGGTGCCCTGGAACATCACCGCAGCCATGCCACACCTCCTGCGATCAACCACGATACGAGGCACGCGCGCACGTACAAGCGGAGCGCACGGGTGATATCGTTCGCGTCGGCCGAAGTGCGACCGTCGCCGATCCACGGCTTGTCGGTGCGGATGCCATCGTAGACGATCGGGCCGGCGAGGCTCAACCCGAGCGCGCCCGCCATCGCCGCCTCGGTCCAGCCCGCGTTCGGGGACGCATGTCGGCGCGCATCCCGCCACAGAACGCGCCAGCCGCCACCGCCGCACAGGCACAGCAGCGGCCCCGCCAGGCGCGCGGGTAGCAGGTTGAGCACATCGTCGCTGCGGGCCGCCGCCCAGCCGAACGCGCGCCAGCGCGGCTCGCGGTGGCCGATCAGGCTGTCGGCGGTGTTGATCGCCTTGTAGATCCACAGCCCCGGCAGACCGAGCAACAGCAGCCAGAACAGCGGCGCGGCGATGCCGTCGCAGAAGCTTTCCGCCAGACTCTCGATCGCCGCGCGCGCGACGCCGGGCGTATCGAGCGTCGCCACGTCGCGGCCGACGATCCGCCCGACCGCAGTACGAGCACCGGCGAGTTCGCCGCTCGCCAGCGCGATCTGCACCGCACGGACATGATCGAACAGGCTGCGTTGCGCCAGCCCGGGCACCGCCAGCAACGCGCAGCCGAGCCAGCCCCATTGCCCCATCGCAGCCCAAACCACGGCCTGCAAAACGGCCGCCCCGCCGCCCGCCACCACACCCAGCACGACTGCCAGACCGACACCGGCTAGACGTCGCGTCGCGAACGTGTGGTGCGGACCGTTCCACCGCGCCTCGCAGGACGCGATGATCCGCGCGAACGCACCGACCGGATGGCCAACGCGTCGATACAGCGCGTCCGGCCAACCGAATGCCGCCTCGATCGCGAGCGCTATCAGGGCGACCGGCTCAGCCATGCGTCAGCGCGCGTTCGAGCCGCGCCAGTGCGGCCGGATCGCCCGGCAGACCGATGCGCAGCCGGTGCGGGTCATCCTCGAACGGCCGCGTCA